>ENA-OPUE01000006-OPUE01000006.1-human-gut-metagenome-genome-assembly--contig:-NODE-6-length-211930-cov-10.976779_pt1 | contig 211930 bp, 183 predicted proteins | sample MGYA00241466_ERZ501924 | MGnify/ENA primary metagenome ERZ501924 (study PRJEB25962, sample SAMEA2042223) | human gut metagenome | biome: human gut; feature: human-associated habitat; material: faeces...
GGATGATGTGGCGGACAAGGTATATACGAGAGATATATTTAGGAGAGATTAGGGATGGGAGACCGTCGGGAGTTTGGTGCTTTCGGCGGTTTTTGTGTGTTTAAAACCATAAAAATAAATCGAACGAATATTCGATTCTGATTAAATAAATATGGGATATATGGTATTCTAGATATGCATGGAAACATGTATTGGAGTCCCCATGACAGGGCGCATGATGTCCGGGGGACATCAGTTCTGCGCCGACCGTAACGGAGTGAAGAGGTAGCCTCCCGAACTTATACCAGAAAACTGGATTACATAGGAAGGTCGCTAGGTGTCCGGTGGACACCTGTTCAGCGAGGACCGAAGCGGGAGCGGAGACGGTGCGTTATAATGACGGCTTTTGAGATTATTTCGATAATTATAGGTATTTTGAGCTTGCTCATTGCCTTTGGAAGTTTGATTGTAGCGTTTCTTGCCTTTCTCGATAAGAGAAACAAGAGGAAATAAAAATGCCTCACCTGTCTGATCCACAGGTGAGGCGATGTCCGTAAGGACAAAACACACTCTTGGGAGCATCCACTTTGGAGTGGGTACTCTTCTTACTTCATAATATAACACGAATACTTAGAATATTCAAGTTTTTAGAAATATAATAGGGCACTGAAATTAGTCGAGACGAAAGTAAAGTGTTGGTAGATGAGGTAAAATATTTGAAAGAGACGGAAGGAGGTCGAGGCCGTATGTGCGGGATTTTAGAAGAAATGTGTGAGGAAGTTGCAAAGGAAACGGCGAGATCGCTTCTGGCACTTGGAAAACTTTCGTATGAAGATATGCCGGAGAAAACGTCGAGAGTTTGAGACTTTCGGCGTTTTCTCCGTTTATTACGGTAATTATAGATATTTTGAGCTTGCTTTTTAATTTTGTCGTAAGTAGTTACGCAATTCATCAAAATTAATATCTGCTTTCTGCGGCAATCCCTGATATTTTCCTTCGAGATATTGCTTCATGCGATTAGAATTTGCATGAATCTGTTGATTAGTTTCTGTAATACATTGTACATGCTTATTATAATCATCGTCCTCAGAAATAATATAAACATATTCGCTCAGAACATCAGAATCAAGTAGATTGATGTTATGAGTAGTGAGGATTAATTGTCCAGTGATATATTTCTGCAAAGAGTTTAGTAGTGATTGTGACAGTATTTCGTGTAAACCGTTATCAAACTCGTCGATTACAGAAGTGATTCCATCGAGAGAATTAAGCAACAGTGGGAATAGAGAAATTAAAGCTGCTATTCCATCAGCTGCTAACTTGTAATGTATGAGAAATGGAATTAACTATAGAGAATTATTATAACAAGATACCTAATAAAGAAACTATAACGACCAGAGAGTTGTTGATTTATTTAGCATACTATTTAGAAAATAATTTACAGCCGGTTTCAGCTGCCAATTTAAAGAATTGTTGCTTGAATTTAAAAATTAGACCGTATAGTAATATACCAGCATGGCTAAGTGATAATAGTAAAGGGAAAAATGCTATTTTAATAAAGGAAAAGCCAGGTTGTTATAAACTTGAAAGAGAAATGTATGTTAAAATAAATGAGTTTATAACGGGTGAAAAAAACAGATTTGTTGGATTTAAAAACAGATTTACGACAAGCGATACAGGAGCTTGGATTGATTATAGGATATTAACAAAGCAAAATACCGTGTGGATTCCCCAATCCACACGGTATTTCTATATAAAACACACATCTGAGCTGCTTCCGAACATCAGCAACTCATCCTCTCCCCAAGATGTCCAAAGGTGTTTGCTTTGAACACATTTATCGTAACATAAGTGGAAGAAAAAACAAGGGGGGTGGCACAATTGACGCGCAGGAGAGCATACTTTTTCACTTTCGTGCATTTTCTGCTATATTTCATGCAGAATCGTCAAGTCTGGTTTTTGTAATTTTGATAAAAAATACAGGTTATATCTGAGGATAAAAACTTGTGCTATACTACACAAGGAAAGGGGAAACATATGGATCTCAATCAGATATTTATAAAATATTATCCAGAGTGGACCGCGTTTGAAGCGGTTGTATTTTTCTCGGTTTTGATAGGAGTAACAGCCATTTTATTGATACAAGTGCTACGCAGGCATATTCGTTGGGTGCAGGCGGTTTCTGTGTTATTGCTTGTGACATATCTGATGCTTGTATTTGGTTCGACTGTGTTTATGCGGCAGCCAGGGACAAGGCAGGCGGAGTATGAATGGTTCTGGTCGTGGAAGGTAGTGTATCATGCCTTTGAAGAGGGATATACACATAGCTTGTTTTGGGAGATTCTGCTGAATATTGCGTTGTTTGTTCCGATTGGTGCATTGCTGCCGCTTGCGAGTGGACGGAAACGAGGTATTTGGCTGGCGTTGGTTACTGGAATTCTGATTTCTACAAGTATTGAAGGCTTGCAGCTTTGGCTGTGCCGAGGCTTGTTTGAATTTGATGATATCTTTGATAATACACTTGGGTGTGTGTTGGGACAAGCAGTGATTGGAAATCCTGTTACATATCTTCTTATGAAAATTTCCGCCCCACCCAAATGTAAAAATTAAATTATTCCAATCAAATACCCCCAGCTATTTTATTGTAGCTTCACGTATTCCAATGGATCAACAACCTCATCATTCACCCGCATTTCAAAATGCAGATGTGGTCCGGTGCTGTTTCCGGTGTTGCCGGAGAGTCCGAGCAGATCGCCTTGTGCGACGGTCTGTCCGACTTCGACAGAAGTTTCAGACAGATGTCCGTAACGGATGACCATGCCATCGCCGCAGTCCACATAGACACTGATGCCGTAGCCGCCGTTCCAACCGGATTGTATGACGGTTCCGGCGGTGCTGCTCTTGACAGGCGTGCCGACATTGACCGCGAGGTCGATTCCGTTGTGCGTTCTGCCCCAGCGCGGACCGACGTAAGAAGTGATGACGTAATCATCGACCGGAATCAGAAAGTCCGGTCGCTCCTTTGTTCCGACATGTACCTCGCGGGCAATCGCGGGCGTGATGACGCGGGAATCGATGATCTCCTCGGACACAGCGTGTCCATTTAAATAGGTGATCAAAGCAGTTGTTTCCTGCTTGCCAGCGGTGCCTTCCTGTGTGACGACGATCTCGCCCTGATAGAGGGAATCATCGTAGACGGTGTTGCAGGAATCATAATAAGGAACGATTTCCTTTACACTTTGCAGGGATGTTCCGGTTAGTCTGTATTCTTTTTGCGGTAATTTGATCGATGGAAATTCGCGTGCCTGACTCATCAGACAGACGAGCAGACTGCTTCCCACCAAAGTAAATGTCAGTAATTTTTGTCTTTTGTAGGAAAACTGAAATTTATGTTTCATGATTTGCTCTCCTACGGAATATGTACTTGCAGTCAGTGTTCCCATATATGGCATACGCTATTCAAATATATGGAAAATGTGACGATATATTGAAATGTACGATAACAAATTCGTAACAATTTTATTGTAGTGTTACAAATCTGTGATGTAAAGAAAATGCGTGTACAAAATTCTGACAGACAGCGGCAAAATTCTTGTTCGCGCATGCGCTTTGTGATAAACTAAAACATGAGTGAGTACAGAAGATGGATGCTGGAAATGCGGCATTGGATTACGACAGAGGGAGTTGCAAATGGCAAAAAATTTGATTGATATAGAAGATATTCCACCACAGCTTGCGAACAAGGTCAAGCAGGATCTGCGTTTTAAGACGGGGAATTTTGTGTGGCGCGTGCGGTTCAATATTCCGCTGGACCCGCATACGGTGAACAAGGATACGATGTATGTGACGAATTCGCAGAACCAGAAGCTGCGATCCTATATCCGTTATGATACGAAAAATGAGATTATCGAGGTGGAACCGCTGGAGCCGTATTCGACGAACGAATACTATTTCCTGACGATCACAAAAAATGTGAAGTCGAGAGGCGGACAGTCGTTGAAGGAGCCAGTGCAGATCAAATTCAAATTATAAAAGTACAGATAATAAATTACAGGGACCGAAACAAATCGGTCCCTTTTTATAAAAATGCAACCGCGCGGGTGGTATCTTAGCAAGGGGGAGAAATGGATGGTAAAACTCGAAAAGACTTGTGAATAATCGGTTGCATGCGTGCCTATCCATATCATACGCAAAAAGCATGTCTTGTGTTCTTTTTTCCTAGACATAGTATGGTCGATGTGCTATTATTTTATGTGATTTGAAATGAAATTTTTTGAGTGAAACTGCACGAAAGGTGCAGTCTTGAAAAGGAGGAAAAAACAATGAGTTATTCCGCAGAGATTATTGATTATAAAGGGAAAGAGGCAGTTGCACTGACAGCAGGAAAGTACAAAGCAATCGTGGCACCTTTTTTAGGCAGTAATGTCATCCGTATGCAGGATGTTGAAAATGACATTGAGATTTTCCGTTATGACGAATCCCTTTCTGTTGAGGATCTGAAGAAGAGCCCGGAGGTGTATGGACTTCCGACCCTGTATCTTCCAAACCGCCTTGCAAATGGCGTGCTGAAGGTAAGCGATGCAACCTATCATTTTCCATTGAATGATCCGCTTGGCAACCATATTCATGGTTTCCTGCATAAGCGTGAGCATACACTTGTGAGTGCAGCCGTGGACGGCAAGAAGGCAATCGCAAAGACAGAGTACATATATGACAAGAACGATGAATTTTTCGAGACATACCCAGTCAGCTTCAAGGCAGAGTTCACATTTACTTTGTCCGATGACGGTCTGGAGTATGCATTTACAATGACAAATACATCTGACAAGCAGATGCCATATGGTATGTGCAACCATACAACGATTAACGGACCTTTCACAAAGGATGGAAATGGTCTGGATATGCGTCTGTATATCCCGGTTGGCGAGAAGTGGGAGCTTTCAAAGTCCTGCATTCCGACAGGTGACATGCTCGTACAGACAAATCACGACAGACAGTATCTGACTGGTTCACAGGTTCCAGTGCTGCATGATATTGACAATGACGTATTCTTTGCAGAGGAAGGAAGTCTGGATGGCAAGCCATTCTATGGCGCAGTGGCAACGGATGCTGCAACAGGCAAGCGTATCTGCTATGAAGTATGTAAGGACTTCAAATTCTGGGTTGTATGGAACGATCATGGAGACAAAGGATACTTCTGTCCAGAGCCTTGCACATGGATCATCGATGCACCAAACCAGCCAATCCCAGCAGAGGAATCTGGTTACAAGGAGCTTGCACCGGGTGAATCTCATACGGTGACGGAGAAGATCTATACCGCGTAAGCGTGTGGTGACAAGGGAGGGTTATTTATGAATAAGAGAAGAGTATGGGCACTTGTGCTTTCAATCGTGATGGTGCTGTCTGTATTTGCATATGTCCCGGTTCAAAATGTGGAAGCCGCAGGGGTTTCGGTACAATACAAATCACACGTTCAGACATTTGGTTGGGAATCTGCATGGAAGCGTGATGGAGAAGCCTCCGGAACAAGCGGAAAAGCAAAACGGCTGGAAGGAATCCGGATCACAGTCTCCGGAGATAATCTGGGGGTCCGTTATACAACACATTGCCAGACATATGGCTGGCTCCCGTGGGTTTCGAATGGTGAGATGAGCGGAACACAGGGCGAAGCAAAGCGTCTGGAAGCGATTAAAATTGAGTTAACCGGTGCAAATGCACAGAATTACGATATTTATTATCGTGTGCATGCACAGTCATATGGCTGGCTTGCCTGGGCAAAAAATGGACAGGCAGCCGGAACAGCAGGGCTTGCTAAGCGGTTGGAGGCAATTCAGATTGTTGTTGTCGCAAGGGGAACAACGGTTCAGAATAATGTCAATGGTATCGTAAGCAGGTATGGGAGAAACTACGTATCGCTCAATGGCGCCTCTGATGTGAATGTCGGAGGTCGGGAGACGACCAACATTACATATCGTACGCATGTACAAAGCTATGGCTGGCAGGGATGGAAGAACAACGGAGTGATGGCAGGTACAAGCGGACGTGCAAAACGCCTGGAAGGTATAGAGATAAAACTTACCAATCAACAATATACGGGAAATATTGTGTATCGCACACATGTACAAAGCTATGGCTGGGAGTCCCGCTGGAGAATGAATGGCGAGATGTCCGGAACAAGCGGGCAGGCAAAACGGCTGGAGGCAATCCAGATTTACCTTACTGGAGAACTTGCCAATCACTATGATGTTTATTACCGCGTACATGCACAGTCGTATGGCTGGCTTGGATGGACAAGAAATGGAGCAGCTGCTGGAACGGCCGGATATGCAAAAAGGTTAGAGGCAATCCAGATCGTTCTTGTTCAAAAGAACGGGGCGGCTCCGGGAAATGTTGCAGGTATCGTATCTACAGTTGGAACGGGTTTTGTGAACCGGCCTGAAATTGCTTTGCCGGAAAATCCGGTATCAAACGGAAGCACCGGTTCAAACGGAACATCGGGTTCAACGGGTTCAACCGGAGCAAACAAGAACGATGTTACCAGATATTCATATGAAATCGTTCCTCTGCTGGAGCCTTTCAATGAGTATTTCTATGTGAAGACGAATAATCCGGATGTTTCCTATGTTCGTTTTGAGGATAAAAACAGTAAGTATAAGGCCGGAAAAGGAGCTTATCTTATCCCGACGACCCGGAGATTTTTCGATGTCAAATACGAGAATAAAGAAACCGGACGTGTGAAGGGCGGATATATATTCGAGATGTCTGAATCGGGTTCCGATGGCGGAGCATATACATTGCAGCAGGCTGATCGTGCCTATAAAGTCACTTATTCGGGAAATGTGTCGTATTCAACAATGCCGGTTTATACGGATACACCGGTTCAGGTTTCCTGCAAATCGGTGGAGAGTCTGACCGATTATCTGATTAACAATTACACGGATAAATCAAAAGGATTGTTCGACAATCTGCAAAGTGTGAACTCAGCGTTGGGGCGGCTTTCTGTCTATCCGAAAAACATCGTTGACACATCGAAGCCGGATCCGAATCGCCCGTATCCGCTGCTGGCAACATCTCCATACCCGGAATTGTCTTTGAATGAACACTATTCGATGTGGCAGTCGGCGGATGAGATGATGTTCCTGGAATACCTTCATCCGATGGTGTTGTCATCCGTAGGAGTTCCGGGCGTTATGGCGAATGTAGCGAAAGCGTTGCAGCCGGATTGTACGGTTTCGTCAGGCTCGGCGCATTATCTGGTCGATGTAACATGGAACGGAACAACGAAATCATATGGTGGTGCCGGAAACGGAAATACGGATCCGGTTATGTCCAAATATATTGAAAGTTTATTTACCTTTGACGGTGGAGCGAATGATTACGCATTTTCTTCGTCCCTCGATAAACTGGAAAGGAAAATTCATCAATATGAGAAACAATCGACCGATGAGTTACAGACATATCGGAATCAGTTGTCCGGAGATGAATTTGAGAAAAAGATTGGCGCAGGCAATTGGCTGAAGGTTGCTGCTGAGGGCTGGGGATATGGAACGGCATATACGTATGTGAGTGCATATACAGGTGTTGGAAGCGGCGTCCACCATATGGAGGATGTATGGGTGGACGGAAGATATGTCAATAAGAATAACCGTATTGACCTGAAGGCAACTTATGCACAGCATCCGACTTCGGATATTCTTGTCCGGAATAAAACATTTACAAATGCATCCGGCAAAACCGTCACACAGGATGTCCTGTATGAATATGATGCGCAACGAGGTGGCTGGTATGCAGTGAAGTCGTATTACGGAAGAAACTGGTGGTATTCAGATTCATATGATAAGCTTCCGGCTGACATGAAACTATCCAAAGAACAGGTCGCAAATATGCGGGTTGATAGTAACGCAGGGAAGTTGCCGGAAACCGGTCTGATCTATGATGGGACGGTAGCACCCGGGACACCATTTTTCAATTAAATGATGAAATATTATACATGTGCTTGTACCGGTAAGCAGTGACAGATGCGCATGAGATAGTAATGAAAAAGCATGGTTGGTTCATAATGAGCCGTCCATGCTTTTTGCATTTAATCTTCATGCAAACACCAAGCATTGCGTCTTGGACATTGCGTTTCAGACATTGTGCTTCAGGCATTGCGTCTTGGACATTGTGCTTCAGACACCATGCAGCTTCTTAATGATTGGGCGGACTGTGCCGATATAAAAGACAGAGAACCAGTTCGGGCAACCGGAACGATGCAAGATAGGAATAATATCATACAAATTAATGATGCAAGGAGCATTTTATGCAGAATATCAATATCAAAAATTCACAGGATGCCATCAAAGCGTATAGTGACAGTGCAAATGCTTACAGTGGAACAAAGATGAAGACTGCTTCGGTCGATCAGCTCGATGCCTTCGAGAAGGTCGGGCAGGTGCAGTACGACAGGAATTCTTCGGTCGACACGAATGCGCAGACGGTCATGGATAATTTCAATGAGTACCGCAAGGACATGCAGGAGAAGGCGAAGCAGGAACAGCAGGAAGAGACAAGCGACGAAGAACAGGCGCGTGCAGATGCACGGGAGATTGCGCGTTCCCTTACTTCCGAGGAGATAAAGAAGCTTCGTATGATGGGCGTGGATGTCGCTTCGGCATCGCTTTCGGACATAGAAGGGCTGGTTACTTCCATGCGTGCAGATGCGCGTAAGGACGCGCTTGTAAATGTGCTCGCGCAGGCGCAGATCGAGGAGGGAGACGCCTCGAATCTGGTTTTTACAAGTAGCGGGGCGCAGATAGCCGGGACAGATGTGAAGCTGCAGGTGGGGAACAAGGACATTCTGTACCTGTTGAAGAATCGGCAGCCACTCACGCAGGAGACACTCTACAAGGCGCATTACAGTGGACAAAGAGAGATTGCCGCGGTGGATGAATTGGGAGGAGACACCGCATATGCGGCGAAACAGGCTGCACAACAGACAATATCCAGGCCGCAGCAGAGCGCTGGACAATCGGTGTATGCTTCGGGTGAAGATGGAAATGCAGATTCCGGCTTGCAGGCGCAGCTCGCACATGTGATCATGCAGGCTGGATTTGTCGTGGATGAAACAAGTATGGCCGGGGCAAATCTGCTTCTGGCAAATGATATTCCGGTCACGACGGATTCCGTGCGGGCTTATATGCAGATGCAGGCGCAGATCGGGAAGGATATCGGTGAACTGCCGACGGCACAGCAGGCAGAGAAGCGGCAGACACAGGAGCTTGAGACGAGAGCGGCAAAGCTCAGACAGGATGCAGCTTCGATTACAGCAGAGGATGTGGCACAGGCAGTACGTACAGAGCGGCCGCTTACAATCGCTGCGCTGGTGGCGGCGCATTATGATGGGGTACGGGATGGACAGACCGGTGGACAGCCGGTGGGAGCATACGACGAAACCGCGGATAAGGGTACACAGTTACAGGATGGCCGGAGCGCAGGTTCCGACATACAGAATCAGACGCTGCGGGAGGTAACGGCACTGCGGCAGTTAGAGGAGATCCGGCTCTCCATGACACAGAGTGTTGCGGTACGGATGCTCTCCGTGGATATCAATATTGATACTCGTGAACTGGCGCAGGTGGTGGCGAAGCTGCGAAATGCAGAGGCACAGCTTACGCAGGAGATGTTTGCGAAGCAGGGTGTTGCGCCAACCGAAGAAAACAAGGCAATCTATCAGCAGATGCAGGCAGATCTGCAGACGATTGGCACGGCACCGGCAACAAGGCTTGGCGTGTTGGCGGGTACGGACGCGCTGCAGTCGGTGACGGTACATGGATTTGCGAAGCTTGTACAGGAAGAACACCAGATCGGTGGACAGGCGGGTGATATGCAACGCCGGATGTCCGATAACAATGTGCCGGATGGGGTGGCAGATATATCGACACAGACGATCCGGCGTTCCGTTGATTTCGCAGCGATGGAGCGCGGATATGAGGCACTTGGTACAGCCCCGCGTGCGGATATGGGAGATAGTATCCGCAAAGCATTTTCAAATATCGAAGATATACTGACAGATATGGAGCTGCCGGTGGATGAGGAACATACACGAGCGGTACAGATTCTCGGGTATAACCGCATGGAAATCACGGAGGAAAATATCGCACAGATCATAGAGTATGACAGAGCGGTCAATGATATGCTTGCCGCATGCCATCCGAATGCGGTGCTGTCTATGATCCGGGATGGTATCAACCCGCTTGATATGACAGTCGATGAACTCAATCAGACACTGCGGGACAAAAATTACAAAGCAGGTGTGAAGGAGACAGACGATTTTGCAACGTATCTGCGTGATGTAGAGAAGCGTGGACAGATCAGCAGCGAGGAACGCGCAGGATATATCGGGGTGTACCGGGTATTTAAGCAGTTAGAGAAATCCGGCGACCGGGAAGCCGGGTATCTGTTCGCGAACAACAGCCGGCTTACCGTGCGTAATCTGATTACTGCGATGCGAAGCCGGAAGGCCGCCGGGATGGAGGCTGTGGTCGATGATTCGTTCGGTATGCTTGCGGATCTGCAGACACGTGGGGAGAAGATGGATGATCAGATCGCGCGTGCATATGCGGGACGGGTTGGTGCGGATGGTAACTGGACCGGACAGCTCCGCATGGGAGAGAAAGATGAATATATGAGCCGAAATGAACCGATGGCTGCGCAGGAAGAATATAAAAACCCATGGGAGAAAATCTCTGATTCTCCGATGCTTGCACAGGCAGAACAGCTTCTGCAGGCAAATGATATTGAAGAGAGCGCACAGAATCTGGAAGCGGCGGATTATATACTGCAGGGAATGTCGGTAGGACCGGAAGCAGAAGCTGTCAATCATCAGGCGTCCATGAATTTCTATACATTTGCATCACAGGTATGGAAGCAGATTGGATGGCAGGACCATACGAAGGAGGATGCAGTTGACGCAGAGACGGATGCTATGGCGAAGTCCCTCACAGGAGAGGAGATTGCGTTGCCGTTTGAATCGGAGATGCTGCTGAAACAGATCGAAGCAGACGCAGATCTGGCGCAGATGTATGCGGATATCCGGCAACAGATGGTAGAGCAGATGTATGATCAGGCAGAAGAAGGAAATATAACATCAGATCAGCTGCAGGGCATGAAGGTCGTGCAGGCAGGATTCCGAATATTGGGAGCCATGGCGGGCAGAAGGCAGTATCAGCTCCCGGTTGAGACAGAGTCAGGTATGAAGGTAGTGAATCTGACGATGCAGACGGGCGGAGTAGAAGCCCGCGGCATCACGATCCGGATGGCGGCAGGGGTGCATGGTATGCTGCAGGCGCAGATCCGGATGGACGAAGCGGGAACATGCACGGGTGAGATTCTTGGCGGTTCCTCGGAGGCGAATACATGGCTTGCTGGACAGACGGATGCGTTCCGGGAACTGCTTGCCGGAAGTGAATATGCGGATGCGGCAGTTGCGCTTGGAGAAAGCCGTACAGCGGCGCGTGGAACGAACGGGGGAGCGGACACACAAAAACTGTGTCGGGCGGCAATATTCTTCGTTAAGGCTATGGCGAAACTTACCGATATATAACATAGTAAAACCGGGATGCGGACGTATAATGTGCCGCGGACATGATGCCGGATAAGAAGCAGACATTTGGATAGCTGAAGCATAACGAACGAGTTTAAGGAGGCAGACCATGAGAATTAATTATAATGCGCTGGCGATGAATGCCACGACGAATTTCGGTAAAATAAATAATAAAGTTGCAAAGTCGATGTCCAGACTTTCTTCTGGTTATAAGATTACAAGCCCGGCAGATGATGCGGCAGGACTTGCGATTTCAAAGAAGATGAGTGCACAGATCCGGGGACTTGACCGCGCGGCTTTGAATTCTAACGATGGTATCTCTGTGATCCAGTCCGCAGAGGGCGGCATGGAGGAGATGCACAGCATTTTAGGACGTATGCGGGAACTGGCTGTGCAGGCGGCAAACGATGTCAATGATGAGGTCGATCGTGATGCGATTCAGGAGGAGATTGATTCCCTGGCGGCTGAGCTGACACAGATTTCCGATACGACCGCATTTAACGGACAGACACTGCTGAATGGGGATCTGACGAGACGTTCTCTGTCCAGCGTCAATGGTGTGAAAGCAACATACATTTCATCAGAGGTAAGCACGGGTGTTTATTCGATCAATGTCACAGCCGATGCAGAGCAGGCATCTATGACGACAGGATTTACCTATTCTACAGCCGTGATCACAAAAGAGCAGGCAGGAACTTTGAAGGTAAATGGATTTGCAATCGAGATCGAGGAAGGCATGACGATGGAGGATGTATATGGAAAGATCCAGACCAGCCTTGCCAAGATCAATATTGATGTCTTTGCGTCGAATGACGGAACGACAGAGGAGAGCTTTGACAGTGGAGCACCGGTGGTGTTCCGCACAAAGGGATATGGCAGCAGTGAGAAAATCAGCATCTCTGTGGGAAATCCGGAGCTGGCAGCGGTGTTTGGAGTGACAGATGGCACGATGATGCAGGGCAAGGATTGTCAGGCAGCTTTGAACATCACAGAAGATGGATTTTCTACGACTGCAACTTTGAAGACAAATGGAAATAAGATTGAAGTCACAGACCGAAGCGGCTTCTCTATGACGATTGAAGCAGATCCGGGCGCTGTTGCCGAAAATGGTGGAGCTGTAACAGCAGAGATCGAAGTGCTGTCGGCTGGAACGATGGTAATACAGACAGGTTCCAACGAGGGTGAGCAGTTAGCCATCGACATTCCAGAGCTGAATGCAAAATCACTTGGCGTGGATGAGTTGATCATGTACACACATGAATATGCAAGTCAGGCAGTTGATATCATTGATGAGGCAGTGAAGAAAGTTTCGGCTGCACGTTCGAAGCTGGGTGCGTATGAGAACCGGCTGGATGATGTGCATTCGAATCTCGAAGTGCAAAGTGAGAGTATCACGGAGGCTTATTCGCGGATCATGGATACGGATATGGCTGAGGAGATGACAGAATATACGCAGCAGGAGGTTTTGTCGCAGGCGGCAATCTCCATGATGCAGAAGGCGAACGACAGACCGGAATCGCTGTTACAGCTGCTGCAGTAGGCGGCGCAGACCGGATTGGGATAATATGTATAAGACAGGAATATGAGGAAACCACCATGACACAGGAACAAAAACAGGAATTTACACGACGCATCAGTCAGGAGAACCACAGCGGTCTGATTCTGGTGCTATGTGATATATTTCATACATACGGCATGGATGCGATGGCAGCGTACGAAGCGGAGAATATGACCACATACCTGCAAACGATTGGGCAGGCGCGGCGTGCGATGCAGGAGCTGATTGAATGTTTCTCGAAGGAAGATCCGCTTGGAAGAAATGTGGTTGCCATTTTGCGATTTATCTATGGGAAGCTTGTGCGCTCGGAAGTACGCAGACAGCCGGATGAACTGGATCGATGTGTGCAGATGGTCGATGATTTACGTGTCGGATTTGTACATTTACACGAACTTGACAACGAGGGCGCTGTGATGCAGAATGTACATCAGGTGTACGCTGGACTTACCTATGGGAAAGGAACCCTGAACGAGAGTATACAGGGTGTAAACTACGAAAAACGTGGATACCAGGTCTAAGAGCAAAACGATGCCATGCTTTATCAGAAATGGTAAAGTATAAGTAGTTAAAATAAAAAGGAGTAAGTAAAGATGAAAAAAGATGATTGTATTTTCTGCAAGATCGCAAATGGAGAGATTCCATCTGCAACGGTATATGAGACACCAGAGTGCCGTGTAATTCTGGATCTGGCACCAGCCAATCAGGGACATGCGCTGATTCTGACGAAGGAGCACTACGATAATATCTACCAGCTTGATGAGGAGACTGCAGGCAAGGTATTTTCGCTTGCAACCCACGTTGCGAAAGCGGTACAGGAAGAGACTGGCTGCGAGGGCCTGAATATCGTGCAGAACAATGGCGAAGTAGCTGGACAGACTGTGCATCATTTCCATATGCATGTGATTCCACGTCACGCAGGGGATGACGTACAGGTGACATGGAAGCAGGGCGAGACAGAATCAGAATCCTTGAAGGCACTGGCAGATGCAATCAAGAAGCATATCTAAGGATAAACAGACGCAGTCGGGGAGGCTGTCGAAACGGCAGATTGTGTTTCTTGTATTGTCGGTACTGTTCGCGATTATGATCTTCTGTTTCTCTGCCAGAAATGGCGAGGAATCGACGGAGGACAGTTATACGGTCGGTATGGAGTTTGGACGCATTGTACATCCGGATTTTAAGAACTGGTCGGAGGAAGCACAGCTTGCGTTTGCAGCGAAGGTCGATCATCCGATCCGAAAATTGGCACATGCGACGGAATATGCCGTCTTTGCAATGCTGCTCTGTGGTGTATGGCTGGATGTCCGAAGAAAACGAAAGGTGTCTGCGTTATTCGCGTGGGGAACTGCGACGGTGTATGCGGCGACGGATGAGTTTCATCAGTTGTTTGTTCCTGGACGGAGCGGACAGGTAAAGGACGTGCTGCTCGATAGCTGTGGCGCAGCAGTAGGCGTGCTGATTCTGATGCTTGTTGCGGCGCTGATTCGATTTATCCGTAAAAAGCATGGCACACAGGAATGAAAATCGCCAGAATATGCGCAAATACAACGAGATTAGCAAATAAAACCATTGACAATTAGAAATATATGATATATGTTAAACATGTCTCTCTTATTCAGAGTGGTGGAGTCATAAGGGACGAAGAAGCCACGGCAACCCCGGAGACGGAAGGTGCCGACCTGAGCGATACTTAGATTAAGTTGTCGAGCAATAAGAAGATTTGATAACGACTTTCAAATCCGGTTGCTTGCAGCCGGATTTATTTTTTATGAATTGCCGCTGAAAAAGAGACAAAGAACCATAGACAAATGCATTCCAAAGGAGGAACAAATGGAGAAGTTATTATTTACTTCAGAATCAGTAACCGAAGGCCATCCTGACAAAATCTGTGATCAGATCAGCGATGCCGTATTAGATGCGCTTTTAGCGCAGGATCCTATGAGCCGTGTTGCCTGTGAGACAGCCGTAACAACCGGACTGGTACTTGTTATGGGTGAGATCACAACAAAGGCACAGATCGATATTCAGACAATCGTACGTGAGACAATTCGTGAGATTGGTTATGACCGTGCAAAGTACGGATTTGACTGCGATACCTGTGGTGTGATCGTTGCACTTGACAAGCAGTCAACCGATATCGCAATGGGTGTTGACAAGGCACTCGAAGCAAAGGAAAATCATATGTCCGATGAGGAGATTGAGGCAATCGGCGCTGGCGATCAGGGTATGATGTTTGGCTATGCAACAAACGAGACACCAGAGCTTATGCCATATCCAATCTCATTGGCACACAAGCTTGCAAGAAAGCTGACAGAAGTTCGTAAGAACGGCACACTTCCTTATTTAAGACCAGATGGTAAGACACAGGTATCGGTAGAGTATGACGAGAACGGAAAGCCTTGCAGATTAGAGGCAGTTGTACTTTCTACCCAGCATGACGAGAATGTATCGCAGGAGCAGATCCATGCGGATATCAAGAAATATGTATTTGATCCAGTCCTTCCACAGGATATGATCGACGATGAGACGAAGTTCTTCATCAACCCAACCGGACGTTTTGTTATCGGTGGACCAAACGGTGACTCTGGTGTAACCGGACGTAAGATTATCGTAGACACTTACGGTGGATATGCACGTCACGGCGGCGGAGCCTTCTCTGGAAAGGACTGCACAAAGGTAGACCGTTCCGCAGCGTATGCCGCACGTTATGTAGCAAAGAATATCGTAGCAGCCGGACTGGCTGAGAAGTGTGAGATCCAGCTTTCTTATGCGATCGGTGTTGCAAGACCAACTTCCATCATGGTAGATACATTTGGCACAGGTAAGCTTGCAGATGATAAGCTCGTAGAGATCATCCGTGAGAACTTCGACCTGCGTCCGGCTGGTATCATCAAGATGCTTGATCTGCGCAGACCAATCTACAAGCAGACAGCCGCTTATGGACATTTCGGAAGAACCGATATCGACCTTCCGTGGGAGAAGACCGACAAGGTAGACGACTTAAAGAAATATTTGTAGAAAACAGGAGGAAGATATCATGAAGAATATGTTGAACTTCAAGAATTTCTCTGCGGAAGAGCTGCAGAAGATTCTTGATCTTGCACTGGATATGAAGAAGAACCCGGAGAAGTACAGCCACGCATTGGAGGGCAAGAAGCTCTATACGTTGTTTGAGAAGACAAGTACCCGTACATTCCTTTCTTTCACGACAGGAATGACAGAGCTTGGCGGAACCTACTACAACCAGCTCTGGAAGGACAGCAACTTTGTTCTTGGCGAGCCGGTTTCTGAGATCAAATATGTATGCCGCAATGTGGACATCATCATGGCACGTCTCGTGAAAAATGAGACCGTTGAGCTGTTCGGTGACAATGTAACGGTACCATTTATCAATGGCTGCGATAACTCGTACCATCCTTGCCAGATTCTGGCAGATGCACTGACGATCATCGAGAAGTTTGGTAGTCTGAATGTCAAGTTCTTATATATCGGTGCAAAGAACAACGTATTCAATTCACTGGTAGAATTCTTCTCCAAGATGAAGCAGGGAACTTTGTACGGACTTACCCCGCTTGTAAATGATACTGCCTGCGGTCCAGACTTCTATGAGGAAGCAAAGAAGACTGGTTACTATGTAGAGCTTGATCCGAACATGCCGATGGACGAAGTGAAGAAATATGTCAAGGATATGGATATCTGCTACACCGATACATGGCTTGACATGGAGTTCTTTAACGATCCTGCATATCAGGATAAGAAGAAAGAACTCATGGATAAGATGATGCCATATCAGTTGAACGATGAGTTCTTAGAGGGCAGTCATGCACTTGTCTTCCACGACATGCCAATGCATGTAGGCTTCGAGATTTCGAAGGACGTGGAGATGAAGAACCTTGATCATATTCTCGATCAGGCAGAAAACAGAAGACACGCAGAAAAAGCTGTCATGTATACATTGATAAAAGGAATTTAAGTGGTATAATATATGGATGTGTGGCTTTCGGTACTGGCGTTTGTGCTTTTCCTTGGCTTTGGTACGGGCGCGCTTGTCTGCGTCTCTGCCGTGAAAAAACAGTCTGGGATCGTCATAAAGAGCCGGCTGCATCACAAATTAAATATCTCTGAGGTCGTCTATGCGAACCTTGGACTTGTGGGACTTGTTGTGTTGGTATATTTTAAGATCTACATATTTGTGCCTGCGGTATTGATGTTTGTGTTGTTCATCGTGCTGTCCACCCGGATACAGAGTGGCATCACAGAAGATGGAGTGCTGGTCGGAACCACATTTATCGAATGGGAATTCATGCGGTCTTTTCTCCTGGAGAACCAGGGGGAGGACAGCAATGTAATCGTACTGAAGATTCGTGCGAATCGAAAAACATATATCCTCGTTTGCAACCGGGAAGACCGGTTTGCAATCGATGAGATATTCCGAAAAAACAACGTGCGTTCAATGGGAGGAAACCAGAAATGAAACATGTAATTGATTCAACAGACCTGACCGTAGAAGAAATTGATGGCATTTTGAAGCTGGCACAGGATATCATCGACGACAAAGAAGCGTATAGCGAAGCGTGTAAGGGCAAAAAACTTGCAACATTATTTTTTGAACCAAGTACAAGAACAAGGCTTAGCTTTGAATCAGCAATGATGGAGCTTGGCGGAAATGTACTTGGTTTTTCTTCGGCTGATTCTACGTCAGCAACGAAGGGCGAGAGCGTGGGCGATACAACAAGAGTGGTAAGCTGCTATGCAGATATCATCGCAATGCGTCATCCGAAGGAAGGTGCGCCGATGCGTGCTTCCATGGTGAGTGGCGTGCCGATTATCAATGCGGGGGATGGCGGACATAACCATCCGACACAGACATTGACAGACCTGCTTACAATCCTGCGGGAGAAAGGAAGACTGGATAATTTCACGATTGGTCTGTGTGGCGATCTGAAGTTTGGACGTACCGTACATTCCCTGATCAAGGCATTGTCCCGTTATGAGAACATCAAATTCATCCTGATTGCACCGAAGGAACTCCGCGTGCCGGAATACATTATTTCCGAAGTGCTCGAAGCAAAGAATATTCCATATGAAGAAGTAGAGTCGATGGAAGAAGTGATGAGCGAGCTGGATGTGCTTTATATGACAAGAGTACAGAAGGAACGTTTCTTCAACGAGGCGGATTATGTCAGATTGAAGGATACATACATTCTTGATGGAAAGAAGCTGAAAAATGCAAAGTCTGACCTTGCAATCCTGCATCCGCTTCCACGTGTGAACGAGATCTCTGTGGAAATCGATGACGATCCACGTGCCTGCTATTTCCGTCAGGTTATGAATGGAAAATTCGTGCGTATGGCACTGATGCTGACACTGCTCAAGGCGAATGGTGCGAAGCTGAATCTGTCTGCGGACAAGCTTGCCAAGATCCCAGAGTAAGGAAATGGATTTGCATTAAGGAGGAAAAATCATGAAGATAGATAGTATTCAAAATGGTATTGTGCTGGATCATATTACTGCTGGCAAGGCACTTCAGGTATATCACGACCTCGAACTTGACAAGCTCGACTGTTCCGTTGCCATCCTGCAGAACGTCAAGAGCAGCAAGATGGGCAAGAAGGACATCCTGAAGATTGATAAGGAGTACGATGTGAATCTGGATGTGTTGGGTTACATCGATCCAGATATCACAGTCAGCATCATCAAGGACGGACAGACGGTCGAGAAAAAGAAGCTGGCATTGCCCAAAAAACTGATCAATGTGAAAAAATGTAAAAATCCTCGCTGTATCACATCGACAGAACCAGGAATTGTGCATATATTTAAATTAGCCGATGAAAAAAATCGTATTTATCGATGCATTTATTGTGAGGCAGACAAGTAAAATGCTTTACAAAATAATGGAATGTGTTATAATTATTAAGATTATGGGCTAGTAGCGTAAAAAATAACTGGCAGCACAGAGGTGTGAAATGGAAAAATATGTTATAAAAGGCGGCAATGTTCTGGAAGGTGAAGTTTCGATTGCCGGTGCGAAAAACGCCGCACTCGGTATCCTTGCAGCAGCAGTCATGACAGACGAAGAATGCATTATTGAGAATGTACCATATGTAGAAGATACAAAGACATTACTTCGTGCAATCGAGACAATTGGCGCTAAGGTAAAATACATTGATAACCATACAGTTTCTATCTGCGGCGGAACAATCAGAACCGGCGAGGATGTCTGTGTGGATGATGAATATATTCGGAAGATACGAGCATCCTACTATCTGCTTGGAGCTTTGCTTGGTAAATACAACTATGCACAGGTTGCTTTGCCGGGCGGCTGTGATATTGGACTGCGTCCGATCGACCAGCATATCAAGGGCTTTGAGGCACTTGGTGCGAAAGTAGAGATTGTAAATGGCGGTAAGGTTGTTGCGAAAGCAGACCAGTTGATTGGAAATCATATTTATCTCGATGTGGTAACGGTTGGTGCAACCATCAATATCATGATGGCAGCCGTGCTTGCAGAGGGCAAGACGACGATCGAGAATGCTGCGAAGGAGCCACATATTGTAGATGTAGCGAACTTCCTGAATAGTATGGGTGCAAATATCAAGGGCGCCGGAACGGATGTCATCCGTATCCGTGGTGTTCAGAAGCTGAGAGGAACGGAGTATTCGATCATTCCGGATCAGATCGAGGCGGGAACATTTATGACGATGGCGGCAGCGACAAAGGGAAATGTTCTCATCAAAAATGTAATTCCAAAACACTTAGAGGCAATCTCTTCGAAGCTGAATGAGATTGGTGCACGCGTAATCGAATACGATGATGCAGTTCGTGTTATGGCGGACGGCAGATTCAAGGCAACACAGATTAAGACACTTCCATATCCGGGATTCCCGACAGATATGCAGCCGCAGATGGCGGTAACACTTGCATTGTCACAGGGAACGAGCGTGATTACGGAGAGTATATTTGAAAACCGGTTTAAATATGTAAGCGAGCTTTCCCGCATGGGAGCACGCATCAAAGTAGAAGGTAATTCCGCAGTGATTACTGGCGTGGATGGATACACAGGCGCGAATCTGGTAGCACCGGATCTGCGTGCAGGTGCCGCACTTGTCATTGCAGCATTGGCAGCGGAAGGATTCAGTACGATCGACGATATCAAGTATATTTTGCGTGGTTACGAAGATTTCGATGGAAAGATCCGTGGACTTGGCGGTCAGATCGAGGTAGTTGATGACGAGCGCGATGTCCAGAAGTTTAAATTAAGAGTGGGTTAAAAACAAAAATAAGGGAGGGGTTTCATATGCCTAAAAAACCGTACTACATTACAACCGCAATCGCATACACATCTGGTAAGCCTCATATAGGCAATACGTATGAGGTTGTACTTGCAGACAGCATTGCCAGATACAAGAGATACGTCGGATACGACGTACGTTTCCAGACAGGAACTGACGAACATGGTCAGAAGATCGAGATTAAAGCATTTGAGAATCTCTCCACACCGAAGGAATTCGTGGATGAGACATCGGCTGAGATCAAGCGTATCTGGGATCTGATGAACACTTCTTACGACAAATTCATCCGTACAACGGACGATTATCATGAGAAGCAGGTACAGAAGATTTTCAAGAAATTATACGATCAGGGCGATATCTACAAGGGTCAGTACGAAGGCATGTACTGTACACCTTGTGAATCCTTCTTCACGAAAGCACAGCTTGTGGACGGCAAATGCCCGGACTGTGGCCGTGAGGTACAGCCGGCAAAGGAAGAAGCATATTTCTTCAAGCTCAGCAAATACGCTGACCGTCTGATCGAGCATATCAATACACATCCGGACTTTATCCAGCCGGAGTCCCGCAAGAACGAGATGATGAACAACTTCCTCCTTCCGGGACTGCAGGATCTGTGCGTATCAAGAACATCCTTCAAATGGGGTATTCCTGTAGATTTTGATCCGGGACATATCGTATATGTATGGATCGACGCGTTGACCAACTATATCACAGGTCTTGGCTATGATGTGGATGGCAATTCGGACGAATTGTACCATCGTTACTGGCCTGCAGATCTGCATCTGATCGGCAAGGATATCATCCGTTTCCATACCATTTACTGGCCATGTATCCTCATGGCGCTTGGCGAGCCGCTTCCGAAGCAGGTGTTCGGACATCCTTGGCTCATCCAGAGTGATGGAAAGATGAGTAAGTCCCGTGGAAATGTAATCTATGCAGATGATATGGTAGATTTGTTCGGCGTGGATGCGGTCCGCTACTTCCTGTTGCATGAGATGCCATTTGAGAACGATGGTGTTATTTCATGGGAGCTTGTGATTGAGCGTATCAATTCAGAACTTGCAAATACACTTGGAAACCTCGTGAACCGTACGATTTCCATGTCGAATAAATATTTTGATGGCGTTGTGACAAATGCCGGTGCACATGAGCCGGTCGATGATGACTTGAAGGCTGTTGTAACCGACACCAGACTCCGTGTAAATGCATGCATGGACAAGCTCCGCGTGGCAGATGCGATCACAGAGATCTTCGCTTTGTTTAAGCGTTGCAATAAGTATATCGATGAGACAATGCCTTGGGCACTTGCCAAGGATCCGGAGAATGCAGATCGTCTGAACACCGTTCTTTACAATCTGGTAGAGAGCATCGTGGTTGGCGCAAGCCTTCTGGAGCCATATATGCCGGAGACGTCTGAGAAAATCGCAGCGCAGCTTAATACAGGACTGCGTGGATTTGATGAGCTGAATCAGTTTGGACTTTATCCAAATGATAATAAAGTAACGGAGAAACCGGAGATTCTCTTCGCAAGAATCGATGCACCAAAGATGCTCGAGGAGATCGAGAAGCGTTTCCCATCCAAAGTGGTTGAAGAAGAGCCAAAGCCGGAGAAGAAGGCAAAGAAGGAAGAAAAGGTTGAGATTCCTACACTTGATGCTGTAGTGAAAGAAGAGATCACAATTGATGAGTTTAGCCGTATGCAGTTGCAGATGGGTGAGATCATCTCCTGTGAGGAAGTTGCAAAGTCCAAGAAGCTGCTTTGCTCACAGGTAAAGGTACAGGGCAGAACCCTGCAGATCGTATCAGGAATCAAGCATTACTATACACCAGAGCAGATGGTTGGTAAGAAGGTTGTTGTTATCACGAACCTGAAGCCGACAAAGCTTGCAGGTGTGTTATCCGAAGGTATGCTTCTTTGTGCAGAGGATTTCGATGGAAATCTGGCACTACTTACCGCAGAGAAGGATATGCCGGCTGGAGCAATGATCAGCTAGGAATAATAAAATAATATATCAAAAACGACCGGTTGGTTTAAAACCAATCGGTCGTTTTTATATATTGTTTCATATATTACCTGCATGCTTCATTATTTAGTTCGCATCTGTTGAAGTTGCAGTCTCAGTCACGATTGCGGAACTGATCATAGCAGCATCAATCTGCATGAAATCGCGGTCGCTGATGTAATATTTATTTCCATCTTCAATAATTTCAACAGTTATAACTTGCGGGTCGGCATAACTCATATTTTCACAACCGGCATTCAGGATGTCAATCAAGCCCTGCGAGAATAATGTTTCGTAATCAGTGAGAGAATAATCGTTATAAGTTCCAGCCTTCACATCGTTGTTAAATGTGTCGACATAAGCAGTTACTTCAGAAGAGGTCTGTGCGAACAGGTTGATCGGGTAAATCGTGACATCTACCAGATAAACACTGCCGTCTTTTCTTGCTTTATCTACCTTGTAATTAACCTTGCTGTAAATATTTTTGGCAAGAGACTCGAACTGCTCCCGCATCTCTGGCGCATCGTCAATATTCACACTGTAATAGGTGAGGATATTGTCAGTGAGCAGGTCAATGTTTGCCTGATAAAGGGCATCTGCATCCTCCTGATTGGCACCGGACGCCGCAATGTAATCCTTGGTTGCACCAAGATAATTGATTGCGATCAAACTCTTGATGTAGGTCTGATACCGCTTCTCCACATTCGCTGTACATGCGGTTAATGAAAAAATTAACAGCATACAAATCGGCAAAAGAGAAAATCGTTTGTATTTTTTTGCATGAATTTTCATGAAAAAGTTCATTTAAAGATCACCTCGTAATAATTTTTATATGATTAAACATACCCTTAGTGTATCATAAAGTGAAAGCAAATATCAATACACACATACTTTTTATTAAACCTTTTAATGCGGTCCCGGAGTGAACCATTATCGTCAATTCAAACGTCCGTTAAAGTAATTTGTATATAGATTGTTAATCATAAATCCCATGTAAAAAAATGATGCATAAACGAAGTTCTTATGATATAATTAAGAAACATATTGGATAATGGACATTCGAAAGGAGAATTGCAGAATGGATGTAACGTTGAAGACCACATCGTTTGGTGGATATGACAAGAAGGCAGTAGAAAATTATATAGACGAATTGACAGCAGAACACGAGAAAGAGGTTGCAGATTTAAAGGCAAACGTATTGAAGCTGTCAGAGACAGTAAAGAATCTCCACACGATGAGAGAGGTTAACTTGAACGAATCTTCCAGCACGATCGAGAACCTCAAGAAGGTAAACGATGAGCTGCAGGTAGAAGTGACACAGCTCCGTGACAAGATGACAGCGTACGAGACAAGAGAAGAAGAGTCAGCGAGCCGTTACGAGTCAATTTCCAGAACTTTGCTGGAGGCACGTGAGAGTGCAGATGCATTGACAAAGCAGACACAGAAGGAGTGCGGGGAGCTGCGCGCAAAGACAGAGGAAGAATGCGACAGACTGACACAGGAGACAAGTGATGCCTGCCGTCAGATGTCAGAGGAGACAACCGCAGAGTGCCAGCGTATGCATGCAGAGACAGTTGCAGCCTGTGAGAGACTCGATGCAGAGACAAAGAGCAAATGTCAGGAGCGCAAGGAATCCACATATGCAGAGTGTGAGCGCGTGAAGCGTGAGACAAGAGAAGAGACAGACAACCTGCGTGCAGAGACGGAGAGCGCATGTCAGTCTTTGAACGATCATACAGAGGAAACCTGTGCAAATATGCGCGCAGAGGCAACTGCAGAGTGTGAGGAGATGCGGAATCAGGCAAGAACAGAGGCATACAATACACGTATGTCTGTGAAGCGTGAGTGCGAGAGTGTAAGCGAATATATGGCACAGATGAAAGCAGCACTTGATAATGTAGTTATTTCCGTAGACAATACGATTAAGGTTGCAGATCAGGCATTCCCTGAGATCAGCAACAATTAGTCCGATTCAGAAAGCAGTATAGACGGGGCTGTCGCACATTGCGTGTGACAGCCTTATTAGATACCGAGGCTTTACGATACGATAAGGGGGCGAGTGGCATGGTAATTGAAAACAAATACCTCAGAAAAGCGATTGAAAAGACAAAATATATTGTGCTTGTAAAACGATATATTATCGATATGCCGGGTTCCAGTCTGGTATATGTTTCACCGAACGCATCCGAGATTGGTATGAATGTCGAGATGCTGAACAAAGGAATGAAATTGTCCGAGGATTATATCTATCCGTCGGATCGTGAGATGGTAATGAAGACCATTCATAATGCGATTGACAATCGTGTTCAGGATTACGTGCACGAATATCGTATGGTTGGAGACGATGGGGTGCTTCGACAGGTGCGGGTCAATATCTGTATCGAAGTTGTGTCAGAAGAAGAAAATACATATGAAGTAGAGTTTTATATCCGCGATATCTCTGCGGAGAAGGAAGAAGAAAAACAGGCGGAGATCAAACGGGCGATTGAAGAGCCAAACAGACGCATGCAGATTTCGCCGACGGGATCCCTGGTAATCAGCAAGCTGGATAATCCGGGCATGATTCCGCAGATTCAGAAGATGGAAATGATCATGAGTGGATTTTCACAACTCACTAATTTGTATTCTGTGTTTGTTGATGAGAATGGCAAGGTGGAATCTACACCAGTCGGACCTGCGACGGATCTGGGTGATTTCTATGATCTGTTTGAGACGCCAACCTACAAAGAGTTTTTCAAAACGATGAAGGAAGAAGTACTGGCAGAGATGAAGCCACATATCTTTGACCGCGAGGAAGGCGGTTATGGAAAGCTGGCAATGGCACCGATCTTCGTCGGTGATAATTTGCAGGGGTTCTGGGTGCTTGGCTCTTATACACCGGATGAGACAGAGCATCTGGAGGAAATTTACGAGCTTCATTGGACGACAGCAGAACTGGTATCGGATTTCCTGCTGCAAAGCTATAATTCTATTGTGGAATCTGCGAAGTCACGTGGCGCGGGCAAGAAGCTGCGTGAGGAGCTTGCACGACAGAGCATTGTCAACAATGCATTGTCGAAGATCAACAGCAAATTAAGCGAAGATGTAGAACAGGTCATTGGCGAGACGTTGCGTGAGGTCGCGCTGCATATGGATTTGGACCGCATGTTCTTATATACATTTGACAAGGACAATCCAAAAGCATTCAGTCTGCGAAGTTATTTCGATGTATCCGGTGAGATGCCGAGTGACGATATATTGACTTTGCTTCCGGAGCGTTTGTATCTTGTGGTAGACGCGATCAAGCGCGGCAATGGCTGTTGTATGCTTGACCGTACCAATATGACACAGCGCGATGTAATCAACCTGATGCGGTATAATTTCCGGGCGGAGATCGCATATCCGATTTATCTGGAAGGAAGATTGTACGGTATTTTGATTTTTGCAGAGTCGAAATCGGAACGAATCTGGACAAAAGAAGAACTTCGTTTCTCACAGAGTATCTCTCTGCTGATCCAGAATATGCTGGAAAATGCAGATGGCGATGATAATGTGCGAAATGTGAATAAACATCTGATAGAAACATACAATAGTTTCCATGAGGGCATTTTTATCCGGGATCTGTACACGGGTTATGTATTCTTCTCCAACAAGGCACTCAATGACATGCTTGGATATGATCTGACTGGTGGCGACAGCCGCAAGATCCTGAAGAATCTGCGCGATAAATTTGAGCATATGGATGGTGTCCGCAAGGATATTGCCGGACGGAAGATCACAAACTGGTGCAGCTATGTGCCAGCATTGGACGAGATCATGGATATCACGGAAGTGCCGATTGAATGGTTACAGGGAGGCGCTGCAACCATGATTATTATGAAAAAAGCTAAGGATAATTAGGAAATTTCCGATATATAGATAGGAGGAACAAGACGTGGCAAGTTCAGACATTGGAATCGACTTAGGAACCGCCAGTATATTAGTCTATGTCAAAGGAAAGGGCGTCGTATTGAAGGAGCCGTCCGTAGTTGCCTATGACAGAGATACCGAACAGATCATGGCAATCGGGGAAGAGGCAAGACTGATGCTCGGAAGAACACCTGGGAATATCGTTGCGGTGCGTCCGCTCAGACAGGGTGTTATCTCCGATTATAAAACGACAGAAAAGATGTTGAAATATTTTATCCAGAAGGCAGTGGGCAAGAGCTTCTTCGGTAGAAGACCACGTATTAGTGTATGTGTGCCATCCGGTGTTACGGATGTAGAGAAGCGTGCTGTTGAGGATGCGACCTATCAGGCGGGTGCCAGAGATGTCTATATCATTGAGGAGCCGGTTGCAGCCGCAATCGGAGCCGGTATTGACATTTCCAGACCATGCGGAAATATGATCGTAGATATCGGAGGCGGTACTTCGGATATCGCAGTTATTTCACTGGATGGCGTGGTTGTATCATCGTCCATCAAGGTAGCGGGCGATGATTTCGACGATGCGATCGTTCGTTTTATGCGGAAACGTCATAATCTGTTGATCGGTGAGCGTTCGGCAGAGGAGATCAAGATCAATATTGGAACTTGTTACAAACGACCAGAGAATATCTCTATGGATATCCGTGGACGAAATCTGGTAACCGGACTTCCAAAGACGGTAACGGTATCTTCGGATGAGACCGAGGAGGCGCTGCGCGAGGTGACATCCCAGATCGTGGATGCAGTACATTCGGTATTGGAGCGTACACCACCAGAGCTGGCAGCTGATATCGCAGACCGTGGAATTGTGTTGACTGGTGGCGGTGCATTACTGCACGGACTCGAAGATCTGATCGAGGAGAACACCGGAATCACAACGATGACAGCCGAGGAACCACTGACTGCAGTGGCAATCGGTACAGGTAAGTATATTGAGTTTTTGAGTGAGCGAAAGTAGAAAGTAGGAAAACGATGGTAAGAGGGTTGTACACGGCATGGACCGGACTTCGCAACGAGGAAAAGAGAATGGATGTTGTGACAAACAACATGGCGAACGCGGACACGACCGGCTACAAAAAGGTGGACGTTACATCGCAGTCTTTTGACCGCCAGCTGGCAGTCAAGATTGACGATCCAACGATCGGACCGAACATAAAGCAGGGCATCGGCGGCGTGAACCTCGGCGTGAAGATCGGAGAGACGTATTATGATATGTCTCAGGGAAATTTCAGACAGACAGAAGACCAGTACAATTTGGCATTATCCGGCAGCGGATTTTTTACCATCAGCACAACAGACAAGAGTGGAACGACAACGACACGCTACACGCGCGATGGCGATTTCACTGTAACCAGGGACGGTTATCTTGTGACAAAGGATGGCGATTATGTGCTGGCGGAAGGCGGTAATCGTATACAGATTCCGAATGCAAATCTGGTCAAGATCAGCGTAAATCAGGCGGGAGAAATTTACTCTGGCAATACGTATGTTGCGAAATTGCAGTTGGTTGATTTTCAGAGCTACGACGCGTTATCCAGCTATGGTGAGAATATGTACGAAGCCGTGAATGGCGCCGTACAGACACAGGCGGATGCAACAGTCAATCAGGGATATCTGGAAATGTCAAATGTCAATATGGTCACAGAGATGGTTGATATGATCGCGGTCACAAGAGCGTATGAGACAAATCAGAAGATGGTTCAGACGATCGACCAGACCTTGGACAAGGCAGTCAATGAAATCGGACGGTTATAGTGGAAGATAATAGGAGGTAGTAGCGTATGATGCGATCACTTTGGACGGCTGCATCCGGTATGCGGGCACAGCAGGTCAATGTAGATACAATTGCAAATAACGTAGCAAATATTAATACGATTGGTTATAAATCACAGCAGGCGAGCTTCAAGTCACTGCTGTATCAGAACCTGCAGTCGACATCGACGAACAATGCAGGCGAGAACAAGCCGGTTGCGGCAGAGGTAGGTCTTGGCAGCCGTGTGGCAGCGATTACAAGTACATTTACACAGGGAAACCTGACGCATGTGGAGAATCCGTTCAGTGTAGCGCTGGAAGGGGATGGTTTCTTCCAGATTCGCACGGAGAGTGGAGAATTGCAGTACACAAGAGATGGTTCGTTTGAAATCTCGCCGGTTGCAAATGGAAACATGCTTTGTACATCTGACGGAAATCCGGTTCTGGATGCATATGGAAATCAAATCATATTGCCATCTAATCGTGTGGCAACGGATCTGGTAGTTAATCAGGATGGCACTCTGGCATTCCCGGATGGTACAGGGAACCCAGCAGTGATTACAGATGCGAATGGACGTCCGGTCAAGTTTGGTATTTACCAGTTTAATAATCCGGCAGGTCTTTCCAAGGAAGGCAGCAACAATTATTCGGTAACCGTCGCAAGTGGCGCGGCAGTTGCGGAGAATGGAAATGCGGCAGTGAAGCAGACAAAGACGCATCAGTATTACACGGAGGCATCGAATGTCGATGTGGCAAATGAGATGGTTAACCTGATCGTGGCACAGCGTGCATACGAAATGAATTCCAAAGCAATTCAGGCATCCGACGAAATGATGCAACAGGCTAACGCTCTTCGTTAGGTAGAGGAAAGGTGACCTTATGGAAAACATCACAAACCTTACAAATAAAGATTATTCATCCTATGTGACACAGGCACAGACGAGCAACTTAACCAATCAGATCAAGAAATCAACCTCCTCGGAAGCAACCGATGAGGAGATGCTTGCGGCATGCAAGGAGTTTGAAGCATATCTGGTCGAGCAGGTGTATAAGCAGGTACAATCCACGATCAAGTCTGATAGCGACGAGGACGACAACCCATATGCAGACTACGCATATGACCTGCAGGCACAGCAGTATGCAAAGCTGGTCAGCGATCAGGGCAAGCTTGGTCTGGCACAGCAGTTATACGAATCCATGAAGAAACAGAACGCGGCAATCACGCCGGAGGAACTGCATGAGCAGGAACAGGCTGCGGCAACTACGCAGACACAAAATGCATAAAATACAAATAGGATCATGACATGATTAGAGAAGGCTACATAGAAAAAATCGTATATAAAAGCGACGAAACGGGCTATTGTGTGATGTCCGTGGAAGGCGAAGAAGGTGAAGAGATCTTCGTTGGCACCCTGCCGGGTGCCGGTGAAGGTCTCTATGTGATTGCAGAGGGAGAATACGTGAATCATCCGCAGTATGATATTCAGTTCAAATTCTCCTCCTGCGAGATTCAGATGCCGAAGGATACACTTGGAATCGAGCGGTATTTAGGCTCTGGTATCATCAAGGGCATTGGCGCCGTTTTGGCGAAGAAGATCGTCAAGAAATTCAAGGATGACACCCTTCGGATCATCGAGGAGGAACCAGAACGTCTTGCGGAGATCAGCGGAATTTCCGAGCGAAAGGCACAGGCGATTGCGACTTCGTACATGGAGAAGAAGGAATTTCAGGAGGTTGCCATTTTTCTGGCACAGTATGGAATTTCGGTGAATCTGGCAATTCGCATCTTCAATACATATGGAAATAAAGTTTATGATATCCTGCGCGGCAATCCATATAAGTTGGCGGAGGATATTTCCGGTATCGGATTCCGGATCGCGGATGATATCGCAAAGCGCATGGGAATTGCACAGGATTCTGAATTCCGTTTGCGGTCGGCTGTGCTGTATGTGCTGAATATGGCAGGCGGCGAAGGGCATATGTACCTGCCGAAACAGCTTTTGCTGCGTCGCTGTGTGGAACTGACGCGTGACACGGCGACGGATGTCGAGGGCATCTATGGACAGTCAGCACTTGGCTATGCAGAATACGCAGACGCGACAAGTGCGGAATCGGCGTACGAACAGACGGTTTCCCTGTTTGAACAGCAGTTGATGGAGCTGCTGATCGCAGGCAAGATCATGATCAAGCAGATCGATGAAGAAGATGTCGTCTATCTGGCATCGAATTATTATGTGGAGCTGAATTCTGCAAGACTGCTTACCGATCTGCAGCTTCGCTATGATATGGAACAGGACGAGCTGGAACGAGAAATTCAGAAGATTGAAAAAGAAGAAAAACTGACATTGGATGAGCTGCAGCGGGCAGCTGTAAAATCGGCGATCGAAGCCGGGGTGGCAGTTATTACCGGTGGTCCCGGAACCGGAAAAACGACGATCATCAATGTTATTATCAAATATTTCTCCAAGAAAGGTATGGAGATCAAGCTTTGTGCACCGACCGGGCGTGCAGCGAAGCGTATGACCGAGTCGACCGGATGGCCGGCACAGACGATTCATCGTCTGCTGGAAATCAGCGGTGCGATGGATGAGGACAGCAAAAATCAGGACGATCACGGCATGCATTTTTCACGAAATGCAGACAATCCACTCGAATGTGATGCGATCATCGTGGATGAGATGTCGATGGTTGATGCGTATATCTTTTATTCACTCGTGCAGGCGGTTCCATATGGAACGAGACTGATCTTCGTCGGGGATGTAAACCAGCTTCCTTCCGTGGGTGCCGGAAATGTGCTGAAGGATATTATCAATTCGGGCTGCTTCCCGGTTACGACGCTGAACAAGATCTTCCGGCAGGAGGATGGCAGTGACATCGTATTCAATGCGCATAAGATCCAGCGTGGCGAGCATCTGATCCTGACGAACAAGAGCAAGGACTTCTTCTTTATCCCACAGCGGACAGCATCGCAGATCATCGAGGAAGTACAGACACTCACGATGAAGAATCTGCCGAATTACTATGGATTTTCACCGCAGGAAATCCAGATCCTGTGTCCGATGCGGAAATACGAAGTCGGCGTGGAGAATATGAACCAGAAGCTGCAAAACCGTCTGAATCCGAAGGCGAAGGACAAGCCCGAGCATGTGCGTGGCGATGTGACCTTCCGAAAGGGCGACAAGGTCATGCAGATCAAGAATAATTACCAACAGGAGTGGAAGATTTACGGTGTTTCCAAGACAGGTACCGGCAGAGGCTATGTGCTGGATGAAGGTGTCGGTGTATTTAACGGAGATATGGGCGTGATTACCGATATCAGTGATTACGATGAGGAGCTGACAATCCTGTTTGACGACGGACGAGAGAGTGTTTATAACTATAAAGAGCTGGATCAGATCGAGCATGCATTTGCCGTGACGATTCATAAATCACAGGGTAGTGAGTATCCGGCAGTTATCATTCCGCTGCTTGGCGGAAACCGGAAACTGATGAACCGGAATCTGATTTACACAGCAATCACGCGTGCGAGACAGCTGGTTATTATCGTCGGTGATGTAAATTTGGTAAACCAGATGGTTGATAATTCCGAGGAGCAGAAGCGGTACACGTCGCTGGCACTTCGGTTAGAGGAGTTAAATGAGAGTATGGAATAAACTTGTGAATTGGATATATCCGCCGACCTGTCCGCTTTGTGGCGATGTGACAGGGAGACAGGCTGGACAGGTGTGTGACGAGTGCAGACCGATGATTGATTATCCGGCACAGCCAGTTTGCATGCGGTGTGGGTGCGAGATCACTGATGAGGAAGCGGAGCTGTGTGAGGATTGTACGCGGCATACACGGACATATATACAGGGCTTTCCGGCGATGAAATACCAGTATCCACTTGATGAGAGTCTGGCGCGGTTCAAGTATCACAATCAGCGTGATTATGCAGCATTCTATGCAGGACAGATCGTGAAACGGCATGGACTCACATTGCAGAGTCTGGGGATTGATGCGCTGATTCCGATCCCAATCCATAAGCGCAAGCTGGAGAAGCGTGGTTACAATCAGGCGGAGCTTCTGGCAGATGCACTTGGAAAGAAACTGGATATACCGGTTGAACGGGAGCTGCTTGCGCGTGTGGTCAATACGGAACCACAGAAAAGTCTGGACCCCGAGCACCGCGAGCAAAATTTAAAAAAGGCTTTTCAATGTATAGAAAAAAGTGTAAGCTATAAGAAAGTATTGTTGGTCGATGATATTTACACGACGGGGGCTACGATCGAGGCATGTACGAAGAGTCTGCATGCGGCGGGAATCCCGGATGTTTATTATACAAGTGTAGCAATCGGAACCGGAAGATGAAAGTGATATAGAGATTGTGTCAGAATAGATAGAGGGAGGAACAAATCATGGAACTGATGAATTGCAGAAACTGTAAGAAGTTATTTAATTATATTGCGGGCGAAAAGCTGTGCCCTGCATGTAAAGAAAAGCTGGAAGAGAAGTTTCAGAAAGTAAAGAAATATATCGAGGAGAATCCACGCGAGAATATCAATCAGGTAGCGGAAGCGTGTGATGTTACGATCAAGCAGATCAAATACTGGGTGCGCGAGGAACGTTTATCCTTTACCGATGATTCTCTGGTTGGTCTGGAATGTGAGCGCTGCGGCAAGATGATCCACAGCGGAAGATTCTGTAAGGAGTGTGCAGGCGGACTGGCAGATGCGATGACAAACGCTTACAAGCGGGAACGCCAGCAGGCGGTTCGGAAGAGTTCCGCTGGTAAGATGCGATTTCTTGACTAATCCAGTGGATGAAAAGCAGGCAGGGATTGCTTCTGTATAAAATACATAAAACAGAGAAGAGACATATGCACAAATGCTGGTGCATGTGTCTTTTTTTACATAAAAAGGGTTATGATACAGGGAAAACTTCCGATATTCATATTGAAGAATCGTAATTGCAGGAGACTGCGGCTTGCGAAAGATAAGAAAAAGGAGGGAGAAGCAATGAGAATAGGAACCTATAATATGATCAGTCAGATTTATGGCAACACAGGCACCAAGAAGACGAAGACTTCTGGAACAACCGGATCAGGAAGCTTTTTGGATCAGGTATCTTTCTCAAGCATGGGAAAAGATATGCAGACAGCAAAGACAGCACTGGGCAATACACCAGATGTCAGAGAGTCCAAGATTCAGGATCTGAAGCGCCGGATTGACAACGGCACATATGATGTGAGCGTGGATGATTTCGCACAGAAATTACTGGACAGTTACAGCAAGACAAATATCTAAAAGAGGATGCGACATGGCAAGTATAATTGAGAATCTGATTACGGAATTGAATGATGAGTATGCATTGTATGAGCAGCTTCTGCAGGTGTCGATGGAGAAGACGGGTGCGATTGTATCGAACAATCTTGACCGTCTGTCTGAGACAACCGAGAAGGAGCAGCGTCTGGCAGATGCGCTTGCAAGCGTGGAACACAGACGGCGCGAGACAATGACAAATGTAGCGAATATCTTAGGCAAACGACCAGATGATGTCAAGGTGATGGACGTTGTTACATTTCTGGAAGGACAGCCGGAATTCCATGATCCGCTGCTTGCGATCAACGAGAAGCTGGCGAAGCTTGCACGGAAGGTGCGGGAAGTAAACGGACATAATCAGAATCTGATTCAGGATGCACTTGAAATGATCGAGTATAACATCAATCTGATGCAGAATTTAAACCGGGCGCCGGAGACGGCAGAGTATTCGAAAGAGATGTTCAAGAGCAACGCTGCATATGCAGGCGGTGCCGATGTACCGGGCAGATTTGATGTACAGAATTAACGGGAATAAGGGAGTAAACGTATGGCAGGAACGATGGGACGGTTGTCCGTTGGCGTAACAGGACTTCAGACAAGTCAATATGCGTTAAATGCAACCGCACATAATTTAATAAATACACAGACTGAGGGCTATACCAGACAGCAGGTACTCCTGACAGACCAGTCATATAACAGAGTCGCAACGGACTCATATTATATCAATAACGTAGGTATGGGAGTTGTAACGGCGCAGATCCGACAGGTGCGCGACCAGTTTGCAGATGATACCTACCGCACAGAGAGCGGGCGTATGAGCTACTACAAGGCGCAGTATGAAACCGTCTCAGAGATAGAGAATTATTTCGGTGAGTTAGAGGGTAAGGATTTTAACACGACGTTAAACGATATGTGGACATCCATGCAGGAGCTGCAGAAGGAGTCGAACAGTATCGTAACGCGGAGCTCCTTTATCTCCAATGCACTCACCCTGATCGATCGTGTGCAGACGATACGTTCCAGTCTGATCGAGTATCAGCGGAATCTGAACACGGAGATCAAGGATCAGGTCAAGACAGTCAATGATCTTGCATCTACCATCTATGAACTCAACCAGCAGATCCGTGCGGTTGAGGCAGGAAATGTGGAAAAAGCAAATGACTTAAAGGACAAGCGGAATCAGGCACTTGATAAGCTTTCTTCTATTGTGAATACCGAAGTCGTAAACAACGAAGACGGTACGGTAGAGGTGTATCTGGAAGGACATACACTGGTTACGCTTGGAAGAACCTACACACTGACGACACAGAAGGTGTGTGAGAATGAGAAATATCAGCAGAATTACGGATTCACAGGTTCTTCGACGGACTTCCTGATGCCGGTATGGGAGCAGGATGGCGATCCTTTGTTTAATATAAACCGGGTACCGACCGCGGACAGTAACAGCGATATCGGTTCTCTGAATGGTCTTATGATGTCGCGGGGTTATTTTATCAGTAACTACACGGACGTACCGACAAAGCCGACGAAACCGCTGGAGAAAGATTTTGCTAACAATGCGGATTATCAGACGGCGATGGCGCAGTACGAGCAGGACGTCAAAGATTATGTAAAAGATCTGGAATATTTTAATACGTATGTGGAACCATACACGATTACGAATCTGGAGGCACAGTTTGATGTGCTGATTCATGCGATGGTGACACAGATCAACGATACGTTGTGTCCGAACAAAACCGTGACGCTGGCAGATGGTTCTACCGTAAAGGTGTTGGACGAGGATACTGCAGGTATCGGCATGGGTTCAGGTAATGAGTATCCGGGCACCGAGTTGTTTACGCGAAACAGCGTGGAGCGGTACACAGAGCGTACACTGACGCTGGCAGATGGAACGACACAGACGTTCAAGGTATATAACGAAGAAAATCCGGACGATTTCTATTCGCTTTATACGATCGGAAACCTGAAGGTGAACGAGAAGCTGTTACAGAATCCGTCCCTGCTTCCACTCTCCCGTGTATCGGGTGAGGAGGCACAGACGATCGCAGATGAGTTGCTGGCACGGTGGAACGATAAGTTCGCAACGGTCAGCCCGAATTCTCTGGTGCAGTGCAATTACAAAGATTATTACAGCGGTATGATGGATGATCTGTCAGACCGTGGTTACACATACAAATCCATGATGGAAACCGGACAGCAGGCAGTGTCCGACGCCGAGAATACGAGACAGCAGCTGCTTGGCGTATCCTCTGATGAGGAGTTATCCAGTATGATCAAATTCCAGCATGCATATAATGCGTCCTCCCGATACATCAACACCGTATCCGAGATGATTGCTTATCTGATCGAGAAGCTGGGTGCATAAAAGAAACGATAATTCGCAATTGACAAAGAAGGAGTGGAAGCGATGCCATCTACATTTTTAGGACTCAATACAGGTCTTTCGGGACTGACATATTTCCAGACGGCGCTGAATACAACCGCGCACAATATATCCAATGCGGATACAAAAGGATATTCCAGACAGAACGTGCAGGCTTCCGCATCGGACGCCTTACGCCTGAACAAGACGTATGGTATGATGGGAACCGGTATTACCGCTTCAGCCGTAGAACGTCAGAGAAATGCATATTACGACACGAAATACTGGTCTGCAAATTCCAAGTACAGTCAGTACAATTCACAGCATGCCAATCTCGAACAGTTACAGACGTATATGAACGAAATGACTTCCGAGGCAGGCTATACAAAATGGATGGCAGAGATGTCCGATGCCATGCAGGATCTCTCGACAAAGCCAGCCGATTATACAACGCGAATCTCCTTTGCGCTTACGGCAGATTCTTTCACAGACATGGTGAATGAGCTTGCAAGCAATTTCCAATCGACGCAGAAGACGATCAACGATGAGGTTGAACTTGCAGTCAGCGAAGTGAACTCGCTTGCAAAGCAGATCTACGAGTTGACACAGGAGATTATCACAGTCGAATTAAAGGGTGGAAATGCAAACGACCTGCGTGATAAGCGGGGCGTATGTATCGACACATTATCCGAATATATCAATGTTGATGTGGACGAGCGAAGCATCATGTATGGTGTGGGAAATGATCAGGTTGAAGCAAATGCCAAGACTCTGACGATCCGTATTAATGGTGAAATCCTGGTCGATGAGCTTGGTTACAATGAACTGACCATAGTTCCACGGGAGCAGAAGGTGAACCAGAACGATCAGGATGGTCTGGTTGATATTTATTGGAAGAACGCGGATGATACTGCGGGAGAATTCTTCAATACGGCGAATACAACCGGAAGAATCGCAGGTCTGTTCAACATCCGTGATGGTAACAATGGTGAAGTATTTTCCGGAAAAACAACTGCTGTATCTGACAATCCACCGGAAGTGACAGTATCGCTTGCAGAGAGTGTTGCCATGAAAGATCTGAACATTCCAAGCGAGGGAACAATTACCCTGAATGGTAAAGATTATCTGTACGACGGCTGGACGGCCGAGTATGATGCAGCCGGAAAGCTGAATAACTTTACATTTAAAAATATGACGATGATTGATGAGAAGAATGCGGAAGTAACAGCTATCTTCCCGACAGGTATCGACGGACGTCAGGCACAGATTGGCGTCAAAAATATGACAAAGGGTATTCCGTATTATCAGGCAAAGTTAAACGAGCTGGTGCGTGTATTCTCCAAGTACATGAACGATCTGACAAGCGCGGGTGCAGATGCCGATGGAAATCCGGGACTTGATGCATTTACCGCACAGGCACCGGATGGACACGATTTCGTATTGAAGGGCAGCATGCAGGGAACTGGAACGATTTCTTCCGGCGACGACAGCTATTACCGTCTGAACGGACTGAACTGGGAGCTGAACCAGCAGTGGAAGACCGATCCGAAGAAGATTGTTGTGTCTTACAAGGAAGATATCGATCAGGGCAACATAGAGGCAAGGGGCATCTTAGAAAAGATGATGGCTGGACTGACGGATACATCGATGTTCCAGCAGGGTAATGTCTCACATTTCCTGCAGGCAATCACAACAAACATGGCGGTCGATACAAAGAAAAATGAGGTATTTGCAGCAAATCAGGATGATATCCGATACACGATTGATAACCAGAGAGCATCTATTTCCGGTGTCGATAAGAACGAGGAAGGTTCGAATCTGACGAAGTTCCAGGAACTGTACCGGCTGGCATCTAAGGTAATATCTGTATTGAATGAAGTATATGACAAACTGATTAACGAGACTGGTGTATAAGGCTGACGCCTTGGAGGTAGGAATATGAGAATTACAAATCAGATGATCTCCAATAACTCTCTGCGGAATATGCAGAAGACGATGGCAAATGTGGACAACCGCACAACGCAGATGGAGACGGGAAAGAAAATTACAAAGGCATCCGAAGATCCGGTTGTTGCTGTGCGTGCTTTAAAGCTTCGTACGATGGTAACGCAGCTGGAACAGTACAAGGATAAGAATATCGGTGATGCAGAGTCGTGGCTGAAGATTACGACAACCTCTCTGGACAACATCACTTCACGACTCGAAGATATCCAGAGCTATTGTACACAGGGCTCGACGGATTCGTTCAATACCTCCGACCGAAGCGCGATCATTGATGTGTTAAAAGAGATGCAGGATATGATCAACAGTGAGGGAAATTCAACCTACGCTGGACGTTATATTTTCTCTGGCTATAAGACGGATCGTTCTCTGGCATTTAACGAGACAGAGGATATCAAGAAATATTCTTATAAGATCACACAGCATCTGAATGCGGATGATCTGGATATGAAAACGGTCGTATTAAACGGCGTGAACAATGAAGATGTAGATGGGATTCTGGCAGGCACAAGTACCTATGTAAAGCCGGACAAGGAACAGGTCTATCGCCTGAATCTGGCATATGAGGGCATTTCAAGTAAGGATAGTCAGGGCAATGCAGCACTTTCCCTGAAAGCACTGGACGCAAATGGTAACACGATCGATCTGAGTGGATTTACCCAGACGGTGAAGACAACGGCGGATGCAGATACGTATTATCAGGTTGGACCGGATGAAATCAACATCATCGAGGAGACCGGCGAGATTATCTTCGGTGAGAACGTGTATAACACACTCAAGCAGGCAAACGATATCGTAGTTGACTACGCGAAAAATAAATTCGAAGCAGGCGACCTCCGCCCAGAGCATTATTTTGACTGTACGCAGTACACGGAACAGTCGGATGGAAGCATTAAGACGGTAGATTATGATACCTATGACCGGACACAGTCGATTTATTATGAAGTGAATTTCAGCCAGAGTATTCAGGTCAATACGGAAGGCAAAAATATTATCAACGATGATATGAGCAACAACATCAACGATCTGATCTATACGCTGCAGGAGTTAGATGCAGCGGAAAAGACAGAGAAGAAGTTAAAGAATATGCTTACAGATACCCAGTATGCGTCGAATGATGATGCGGTAAAGCAGATTAACGCCATGCTGGAAGATATCAACGTCGAAATTGCAATCAAGAAAGAGACGATGCAGAAGACATTTGCGAAGAATATCACGAACTTCCAGGGCTATATGGATCAGGTATCTGCCATCCAGTCCGATGTCGGAAGCCGGATGACAAAACTTGACATGATCAGAACTCGCGTGACAGAACAGTACAGCACATTCAAGGAATTGAAGTCTGAAAATGAGGATGTGAGCACGGAAGAGGCAGCATTGAACTTTAAGGAAGCCAATGTCGTATATGAGGCGGCACTTGCTGCTACGAGCAATCTGGTCAGAGCATCGTTGATTGATTATTTGTAGAAAATAATTCCGTCATGCAAATAAGCAGCGAGACTGCTTGCAGGCGGAGCTGCTTATTTATATGACGGATAACAGACATAAGCATGTAGGGCGGTAGCCCGGAATGCGCATGGCTGTTACGATTTCGAGAGTTCGAAGAACGGAGAAATCGTTATTATTGTATACATATGATGAGGAACGATTTCTAATTTTTGAGGAGGGATAAAGCATGGTAGCAGAAACAAGATTATTTGGCACAGTCGACATCGCGGAGGACAAGATCCTGGAGTTCCCGATGGGGCTGATCGGTTTTGAAAATTTAAAGAAATTTGCGATTATTTATGACAGCGACCGTGAGGAGCGTTCGAAGATCAGCTGGTTGCAGTCCATGGAGGAGCCTGCATTGGCACTTCCGATCATCCATCCGTCTGAACTGATTGATGATTACGGTCCGATCGTGGAGGACGAGCTGATGAAGAACATCGGTGATCCTGCAGATGCGGATATTCTGATGTTTGTCACATTGTCGATTCCTTCGGACTTAACGAAGATGACAGCGAATCTGAAGGCTCCGATCATCATCAACACAGAGGGCAGAAAAGCCATTCAGGTGATCGTAGAGAACGAAGATTACAAGGTGAAATTCAATGCCTACGAGGCAATCCAGAAGATGAAAGAAAAGGCAGGTGAGTAATATGTTAGCACTATCCAGAAAACAAGGCGAATCTATCGTGATAGGCAATAACATTGAGATCACTGTGCTCGAGGCGAAGGGCGATCAGGTCAAGATCGGTATCTCCGCACCGAAGAGCGTGCCTGTCTACCGCAAGGAAATCTACGCACAGATTCAGGAAGAAAACCGTGAAGCTGTGGCGAATCTCGACGTAGAAAGTTTGAAAAAACTCTTATAAAGTGGTAAAGTATGAGTGATTAGTTGACGATACAACTAATAGGAAACTATAGGCGTATGCCGTTCATGGATGGAAGGCATACAAGGTTCACGCAAGGAGGCGTATAGATTATGGGAATGGATGGAATCGGAGGCGTAGGAGCCTTAAATGTAAGTTCACAGACAAGAGTGACACGTCCGCAGTCTGAGACGGTGGATGTGAACACAGGCAGTACTGCCGGACAGCAGCAGGTACAGGTTGCAAGCTTACCACCGGTTGGAGGAAAAGGCAGCAACAAAAATAATAACCAGTCCGGACAGCAGCAGGATCGCGGTGCGGTACAGACGGATCAGGAAGTGGCACCGGACAAGATCAAGGCAGCAGTCGATGATCTGAACAAGACAGTGAAACAGGCAAGTCCAATGCATCATACACAGCTCAGCTTCAAGTATCATGAGGATACAAACCGGATTTCTATCACCGTTACAGATAGTGACACCGATGAAGTTATCCGTGAGATTCCGCCGGAGAAGACACTCGATATGCTTGCAAAGGCATGGGAGATGGCAGGACTTCTGGTGGATGAACGTCGTTAAAGGAGAACCCCATCACGAACGAAGAGAGTGATATAGGAGGTATTAGTTATGGCAATGCGTATGACAGGTCTCGTATCCGGCATGGATACCGAGAGCATGGTAAAGGAACTGGTCAGCGCCAGCTCTGAAAAAGTAAATAAAATCAAACAGAAGAAGCAGGACGTCGAGTGGAAGAAAGAGATCTGGAGCGGGCTGAACACGAAGATTTATAACTTCTATAAGACACAGCTTTCTGCATTCAAGACGGTCAGCAACTATAAGACGAAAAAGGCAACGGCCAGTGATGAGACAAAGGTATCCGTTAAAGCCGGTTCCGGTGCGACAAACGGTACACATTCGGTATCTGTCGAGCAGACAGCATCGTCAGCCTATCTGACCGGTGATAATATCAAGAAGTATGGAAAGTCGTATACCGCGTATAACGATGCCGGTCTGTCGACCAAGTTTGCGGACATGGTAGATGCGCAGGGGGCGGATCTTGGCCTTGCGGGTCAGAAGATTACAATCTCGGCAGGAAACGATACGATTCCGGCTCTCGAACTTGAGCTTGGAGGAAGCGGAGACAACGGAGTCGAAAGCATCAGTGCATTGAATGCAAAGTTAAAAGCTACTTCCGGATATGAGAATCTTCAGGCGAGTCTCAAAGATGGTAAGCTTGTCTTTACAAATAGTTCAGAAAAGACGCTGGATGATGGTACAAAGGTCGGGGAGATTTACAAGATCGAAAGCGCAGCACTTGGCATGTCCGGAGAAGTTGGATATGAGAAGGGTGATGTGGACAGCAACACAATGAGTGCGGACTTCACAGCGAAGGTAAAGTATGAATTCACGAGTGAGGATATCTCCGGATCTACGAAGCTGGCAGATCTCGGTATCAAGGTTGGAACAACGTTCTCTGTGAACGGCAAGGATTTTGTTGTGGACGACAAGTCAACGATCAATGATTTCACGACGGCTGTCTCCAAGATGGGTGTGTCCGCAAGCTTTGATGCATCCCATGGAAGATTTTATCTCAATGCGTCCAAGACAGGCGCAGCGAATGATTTCAATATCACATCCAGTGACAGCAGCGCATTGGAAGCTCTAGGACTTGGAAGCAAGGCAGAAAAGGTAGACGCAAGAGATGCGATTATCTACTATAACAATGTAAAATACACGAGTGACAGTAATACATTGACAGTCAATGGACTTACAATCACTGCAAAGGCAAAGACAGATTCAGCGGTCAATATCGAGGTTGCTGCGGATGTTGACAGTGCATATAACACAATCAAGAAATTCGTGAAATCATATAATGAGCTGATCGAAGAGATGAATAAATACTACAACGAGAAGGATGCCGGGTATGATGCCTTAACAGAGGATGAGAGAAGCAAGCTGTCCGACACGCAGATCGAGAAGTGGGAAGAGAAGGCAAAGCAGGGATTACTGCGACGGGATTCTACATTGCAGACACTGCTTTCCGGCATGCGTACAATGCTGAACAAGGGCGTACAGGTGACAATGGCAGATGGAAGTACAAAAACTATGACATTGGCTTCCCTTGGTATTGTGACCGGTGATTATACAGAGAACGGTAAGCTTCATATCCTCGGTGATGAGGATGATGACCAGTACTCTTCTGAGACGAATACTTTGAAGAATCTGCTGGAAAGCGGAAGTGATATCGTAGGACAGGTGATAGGCGGATCCACAAACACTTCCGGTGTTGGTACACAGATGTATGATTATCTGCGGAAATCCATGACACGTATTGAAGGTGTGCGAAGCACACAGACGTTCTACAATGACAAGACGCTGGATAGCGAGATCGATGATTATGATGACGACATCGATAAGTGGGATGAAAAGCTCCAGAATCTTGAAGATAAGTACTATGATCAGTTCTCGAAGATGGAATCTGCGATGGCAAAGCTGCAGAGTCAGCAGTCATATCTGTCATCTTTGTTCGGAAGTGCATCATAAATAGATGGAGGGGTTATATAAATGGCATATAACACAGCAGCAAGGGCATATGGAAACAACCGTATCGAGACAGCAACACCGGCAGAACTTACGTTGATGTTATACGAAGGGGCGGTTAAGTTCTGCAATATCGCAATTGTGGGACTTGAGAAGAAAGACTATGGGAAAGTAAATACGAACATCCAGAAATGCCGGAATATTATCGTGGAACTGACATCGACGCTGAATATGAAATATCCGGTTGCCGAGGATTTCAAGCGTATGTATGATTATATCTTTGCACTTTTGACGGAGGCAAACATGAAGAAAGACATGGAGCTTCTGGAGAGAGCGTTAGAAGAGCTTCGTGGCATGCGGGATGTGTGGAAGGAAGTTATGACGAAAGCCAAAGGACCGCAGCTATCACTGAGCTAGGAGGTAAGATATGGATCAGACCGGAACTTATGTGAATATCATGCGTGAATCACTGGAACGGAAACAGAAATATCTGGCAGAGATTTTGAAGCTTACAAATGAGCAGTCGGTGATTGCCACAGCGGAGAAGTTTGATGAGGAACAGTTTTCGGAGCTTGTTGAGAAGAAGGATGTTTTGATCGACAACCTCAATGAGATCGATAAAGGGTTTTCTTCTGTCTATGATCGTGTACGGATTGAGATCCAGCGGGATCCGGTGGTTTACAGAGATGAATTGCTTGCAATACAGAATCTGATTCGTACCTGTGTGGATCTCGGTATGCAGATCGAAGCCGTGGAGGAGCGGAACCGGGCAGTGATGGAACAGGTATTCTCCGCGAAATTCCAGGGTGTGCGCCAGATGAAGCAGTCCAAAACGGTGGCAAACAAGTATTATAAGTCTATGGCAAACGGCATGGTGAATGACTCTTTGCTCTATGACAGAAAAAAATAAAAAAACTTTATAAAAAGGGTTAAGGATATTAGTTCCGGTCCGATATATAAGGTGTAAGGAACAAACAAGTTCCTGTAAACAAGGTTACTACCCGGAACGGGTTCTAACATACATACTATTCACGGGGCGGTGCCCCAGTACTTCTCGCAAGGACGCGGGAATAAATTCAAGGAGGAATTATTATGGTAGTACAGCACAATTTGCAGGCAGCAAACACAAACAGAATGTTGGGCGCTAACGTTAAGGCAGTATCTAAGTCAACTGAGAAGTTGTCTTCAGGATATCAGGTTAACAGAGCAGCTGATGACGCAGCAGGTCTTTCCATCAGTGAGAAGATGAGAAACCAGATCAGAGGTATCAACCAGTCAGTTAAGAATGCTGAGGATGGTGTATCTCTTATCCAGACAGCAGAAGGAAACATGAGTGAGATCCACAGCATCCTTCAGCGTATGGGTGAGCTTGCTACAAAGGCAGCCAACGATGTAAACGCATCTGTAGATCGTAAGGCAATCCAGGATGAGATCGGCGAGCTCGCTAAGGAGATCGATTCTATCTCTACAAAGGCTGCATTCAACGGCACAAAGCTTTTGAATGGTAACTTCTCTGAAAAGCAGCTTCAGGTTGGTGCCGTTAAGGGCGAGAACATGGAGATTACAATCAACAAGATGAGCGCTTCTATCTTGTTTGGTGCTACAGGTTCAAAAGTTGCAGCGAACACATCAACATCTACTGATCCTTTGAATATGTATTCACATTCAAGTGCATCAGACGCTATGGCTCTTATCACATCAGCTATTAAGATTGTATCTGCTGCTAGATCTGAACTTGGTGCTAAGCAGAACAGACTTGAGTACACAATCGATAACCTCGAGAACTACTCAGAGAACCTGACATCTGCAGAATCACAGATTCGTGATACTGATATGGCTACAGAGATGACCAACTACACGAAGAATAATATTCTTCAGCAGGCTGCACAGTCTATGTTGGCTCAGGCAAATCAGTCTACACAGGGTGTACTTTCATTACTTCAGTAATTTCATATTATTGAACAATTTATCGGCTGGCTCGCTTGCGAGTCAGCCATATTTTGTATAAGGAGGTTTTTATGGGACAAGAACTAATACAAGATACAAAAGAAACATTGCTTACGATTGCAGATATCTTATATCAGGGACGTGTATCGGATGGGATAGCCGCAATGAATGGTGTGATTCCAAACTTATCGTTAATTGCGTCAGGTATCCAGAATGAGGCATTACAGCAGCGGTTGATTACGGATGCATTGTCACCGATTTTGTCAGCGATGGAAGAAGAGGACGGAACATTGATGGCAGATCTGATCACATATGAACTTGTGGAGATTCTTGATTTATTATAAAATGTAGTTAGAGTTTCAATATAGAGAGGTACACGATGAAATCCATATATGAGAACAACCTAAATACATTAGAACAATATCATAAGACGCTCTGGGAGGCATTCTCCCGGGATAGCAGTTTGGAAGAAAATGAGTTTGCTTTTGTTACGCAGGCAAAAAATGGAGAATGCATTGTTGGCTGTCATACGAATGGCAAAGATAATTATTTGAATTCTACTTATAACCCAGCCAGAGAGGCTGAAAAACTTATGTCAGAATATGCTGTTATGCCGGAGAATGCCTTTTTGTGTATGTTTGGACTTGCAAATGGAAGCTTTGCAAGAACATATCTTAGAGAAAATGGAGAAGGTGTAGCGATCTATGTCTATGAGCCGAGCAAGGAAGTTTTCTCTGCAGTTATGCATAATATTGATATAACAGAGCTTCTGGCAGATAAGCGGTTTCATATAGTCGTAGAACCATACAATGCAGATGATTTTGCAGAATTTCTGCTGGATTATATCAGTGAGGCAAACGAGTTTACGAACCGTTATATGGCGATACCGGTGTATCAAAAAGTATTTCCGGAATCGTATGACCATTACAGGCAGGTCATACGGGACAAATATGAGTATTACCGGATACAGACGAACACTCTGATTAAGGTGGGGAAGGAAATCGGACTTGCCAGTGTGCGGAATATGCGGTTCCTTCCGGATTGCCGGAGTGGTGCAGAGTATAAAAATTATTTCCCGCAGGATATTCCTGCGATTATTGTGGCTGCTGGACCATCGTTAAAAAAGAATGTGAATCTGTTAAAGGAAGTAAAGGGGAAAGCGGTTACGATTGTCGTTGACTCGGCAATCAATACAGTCATGGCACATGGAATCGTTCCGGATTTTGCCATAACTGTAGATACAAACAAAGAACTTAAGAACTTTACAGCGGAAGGCTTATCGGACGTTTTTCTGCTTGCAGATGCGACGGCAAATACGAAGGCTTTGGATATGGTAAAATCAAAGAATCTGGTGTTTTATTCATCGGATTCCGCGACATGGCAGAGGATGTTCCGGGAGGAAGGATCTTCGATTACAGAGGTATTTGCGGGCGGTTCGGTTGCACTCGATGCGATGGCTCTTGCCAAAGAGTGGGGATTTAAGCGAATCATCATGATCGGACAGGATCTTGCCATGACAGGAAATAAGCAGTATGCCGATGGAGAGAAACTGAATCAGAATACATCGTTTAACAGTCCGACCTTATATGTGAAAGACATCTATGGAAATGATGTGCTGACGAAGAAAGATTATTATACCTTTATCCGAAGTATCGAGGATCTGGCATACCGGAATCCGGATATAGATTTTATAGACGCGACAGAGGGTGGCGCGTTTAAGAAGCATACAAGGATTATGACTTTGCAGGAAGCGATTGATACTTATTGTACTGTCGGATATGACGTGACAGGACGGATAGAGGCTGTACCTCGTTTGTTCGAAGAAGAAGGAAAGAAAAAGGTGTTGGATAATCTTTCGTTGATGCGGGAACATGTTCAGACTCTTACAGACAAGATGGCAGTAGGTGCTCAGGATTGTACGTTGGCGGCGCATATGCTTGAAACCGGCAAATTCGATAAAGAAGTGCTAAAGAAGATTAATGAGCGCAATCGGGAATTGGATGCCTATTATGCAGATATGGAAGAACATATTCTGGTGAAGAAGATCTCTGCACAGGCAAATTATGATTTTGGCAAAGAAGTATATCAGACATTGCAGGATGATATACAGGAATCGATTCGGCTGTACAAGAACAGTGCAAAATTGTATCAGGGAATTGCAGACAGTACGGATTGCATCATAGATGAAATTGCAAAAGTAGAATCAGAGATTGCAAACGAGTAGGGCGGAATTACAGGGGGTATAGCAAGATGGATATTATGGAGTTAAAAGAAAAAATCATTAATTTGTTCCGGCAGGGAACCATCAGCCCGGATGATAATGAGATGTTGATAAAAATGGCGAAATCACAGGAGATGTCTGTGAGAAAAGAAATCGCAGATGCTCTTTTGCGGGAAGAGGGGAGCAGCATTACGACGAACATATGGTTATATTCTTTCGCGATTGCCGTTTGCCCGAACGAGATGATGCTGAAGAACCTGATTATGATGGTTAAAATGGCATATGAGCTCGATTATAAGCAGAAATATTTTCTGTTTCAGCAGATTAATTCCATTATATTTCAATATCCGGTTTGCAATACCGAAGATATCGTCCGGATGGCATGGGGATTGCTCGAGGATATTCTGCGGGCGTGTAAAGAGCGGTTAAATATCCCATTCAAAAAGATTGCAGCATCAGAGTTGAATAAGGGTATATCGATTGTATTGGTAGAGCAGTATCTGACAGCGGAACATGGACCGACAAAGACGGCGTTGGACCGGTGTTATGTCTTAAAAAAGAGACTTGGACAGGACGTCATGCTTGTAAATACTGCAGAGCTGTTATCCCCGGCGAACTGTATTTATTTTGAGAATGCAAGTATTGGGAATTATATACCTGAACTTTCAACACAGGATCATGTGTCATGGCAGGGAGAGACGTTCCGTTTTTATCAGTGTGCCCAAACTATGCCGGATGAAAATGGTATTTTGGAGTTGATTTCGTTTGTACAGGCAATTAAACCTGCGTCCATTGTATTGGTTGGGGGCACCAGTCTGATCGCAGGATTACTGAATGAATTCGTTCCGGTTATCACAGTGGGTACGATACAATCGGGACTGGCAATGACACTGGCTGACTATCAGGTGATTGATCAGAACATGTTAGAAAAAAGCTATGCGCTTCTGGAACGTATGGGAAAATCCGGAGAGCATATTATTCCGGGAAAGTTTACGTTTTCTTTGAAACCACAGATGCAGACAATCAAAAGAGCATCTATCGGTGTAGAGGATGATGCATTTGCGTTGGCGGTCGTTGGCAGTCGTCTGAAAGAGGAAATTACAGATGAATTCCTTCTTATGTTAGAACAGTGTGTAGAAAAAACACCACAAAACAAGAAGTTACAGGTAGGAATTGTTGGAGGGTGTGCAGATTTTGCCGAGAAGATGTCGCGGCATCTGGTACTTACGGGACATGTGGTGAATGTGGGATTCGCCAAGGATATATTATCGGTTGTGGAACAGTTTGATCTGTATGTAAATCCAATCCGTCGTGGTGGAGGAACTTCGGCTGTAGAAGCGATGAGCAAAGGTCTGCCAGTGGTAACTGTCGATTATGGGGATGTTGCAGGAATTGTAGGGGAGGATTTCTGCTGCAAGGATTATGATACGATGCAGCGGGAGATTTTGGCGTATATGATAGATACTGATAAGTATAATACAATGTCTGCGCGTGCGACAGAACTTGCAGGGGAGTATCTGGATTCAGAGAAGGAATTTGCCCGGGTTATGCAAATTTATTTTAAGAATATTGGACTATAGCATAGATGGAATTATGCGTTTAAATACTAAATGGATAATGAAATTAAGAGGTATATGTATGAGGTTTTCACACGAATATTTTGATGATGAGGTACGAGAAGATTTTTATGTATCTGGATTGATGAAGCGTTTGTGGGCAGCAAATCTTGAAGTTATTTCGGATGTTGCGAAAGTGTGCGATAAATATAATATTCGGTGGTTTGCAGACTATGGAACATTGCTTGGTGCTGTTCGTCATGGTGGATGTATTCCGTGGGATGATGATTTTGATATCTGCATGTTGAGAGGCGATTACATGAGGTTTCTGGAAGTGGCAGAAAAGGAATTGCCGCAGAATTATTCGGTGTTAAATTGCCACAATGAATATGAGGACTTGCTTACACGGGTTATCAATACCCGACATCCAACTTTTGAAGAAGATATTTTACAAAGATATCATCAATGTTATCTGGGGGCAGGTATTGACATTTTTCCGCTTGATTATATGGCGCCAACAAAGAAAGAACAGGAGGCGCATAAGACATTACTTCGAGCAATCTTAAGCTTTGAGCCGATATTGTCAGATGAGAATGTGGATCAGGCAATGCTGGATCAGGTGTTATCACAGCTGGAACAATTATGTGGTGTGAAGTTTGACCGGCAAGGGAAGCTTATAAAGCAGATGTATGAAGCAGCAGAGGGTGTATGTGCACTATATGGACCAGAGAAGGCAGATACAGTTATGCTTGCTCCAGTCTGGGCAAAAAATGGTACAAAAACCTATCCGTTATCTTGCTTCAAGCATGCAATTAAAGTGAAGTTTGAAGGTATTGATATCTGGATATCTGCAGAATATGACAAGATGTTGCAGATTGAGTATGGTGATTATATGCGGATTATCAAGGGTGGAGCATCCCATGCTTATCCTTGCTTTGCGGAACAGGAAGCATATGTACGTGAAAATGTATCTGCGTATCCATTTGAATATAAATATAATGAAAAGGACATAGAACCAGAGGAGCGTCTGACCAATAGTCTTGTACAGGAACGAGTACGGGGTAGTTTAAATTATGATAATCGTGTACAAATCCAGATACAGCGGGAAGTTTTGATTTTGCCGTATCGTGCATCCTCGTGGAAGAATATCGAAGCTGTGTGGAGACAGGAACGTGCGGATAAAACCTGTCATGTGACAGTGATCCTACCTCCGTATTATGAGAAGAATGCATTTGGAAAAATGGGGGAAATGCATGACGAAAGCGGGTTATTGCCTGATTATGTGGAGGTAACACCGTATGATGCATATGATTTTGAACATATGCTGCCAGATGTGATCTATACGCAGAATCCATATGATGAATGTAATTATACGACAAGCGTGCATCCGTTTTTCTATGCGAGAAATCTGAAGAAATACACGGACAAGCTTGTGTATATTCCATGGTTTACAATGCAGGATGTAAACGTAGATAATGGAAAAGTCAACCAGACGATGAAATATTTCTGTACAGTCCCAGGGGTTGTGCTTGCAGATGAAGTATGGTTACCATCCCTGTTTGCAAAGGAAGCGTATGTCAGAAAATTGACAGCATTTGCGGGGGAAAATACAAAAAATATATGGGAAAATAAGATATGCGTGCATGAGATTCCTGCGTGTAGGCTGGATAATGCAAAAAGAGATGGGAAACCGGTAGTGTTATATGATATATCTGCTGCATCTTTTATACAGGGAAGAGCGCTTGCTCTGCAGAAATTGAAAAAAACATTGGGGTTCTTTGAGGAAAAACACGAAGACATTACATTAATGTGGCGTCGTAATACAGTGACTGAGGATGTATTGTCAGCATTGGAACCAGAAATTTATAAGCAGTACCAGGAAATGGTGGATGAATATAAAAAGGCTGCGTGGGGGATTTTTGACGAAAATCTTCCTTATCAGCAGGAAGCGGAGCTGGCGGATGCTTATTATGGGGATGCTGGGTATGTGGCACGTTATTTTGAGACACTTGGAAAGCCGGTACTGTTGCAAAAAATTGGAATTTCCCGAAATGTAGATGGGCAGCCGTTAGTTCAGCTGTTAAAAAACAAAGACGGAAACTATCCGTTTCATATACGGGCGTATGCAATTGTGGATAATATCATGTATTTTATTCCGGATGAGTTAAATCTGCTTTGTACAATGCGACTCGCAGATGGAGAGGTTACAATCCTGAGTAGTATACCGGAGGAGAAAATTAATCAGACTGGGCTTTCGTTGAAACTGGAATATTATGATGGAAAAATAATTGTGATTCCATATATGGCAAAAAATATATGGATTTATACTATAGAGAAACGAGGATGGCAAAAAATAGAAATAAGGAATCAGGATCAGGAATGTAAGTTTGGTTCATCTATAATGTATGGTAGTAAATTGTATTTGTTCCCTGTTTGTTATAAATATATTACATGTGTAGATGTAATTACCAGCGAAGTTACATATCTGGAGCAGATATTTAAAGATTATCAATTGATATCTGGAAAGGATACCTGTTGTTTTGCATGCTGTAATGTAAGAAAACAGGAGGATGTATATATAGTTGAACAGCAGACAAATTATGTTTTGCAATTCAATGTTACGACCGGTGCATATAACTGGTTAACGATGGGAGACAAGACGCATATATGGATTGCTGGTGCGTGGGATGGGATGTATTTTTATTTTGTGCCATTGACGCAAGGTCGTTTATTGCGTTGGGATGGGCAGGATGAATATGTGGAGTATGATCTTCCTGAAAATTGTAAATATGACCGGTATGGACCGGTAAATGCGAACATCATAGATGGAAAACTTGTGATACAGGGGTATAACTGTGATACGATCCTATATGATTTAAAAGATATGTCCTGTCATACTGAGGCGGTGCGTTATAATTACGCCTATAAAATCTGGGAGGGGGGGTTTACTGGATATGATATGGCTACGAATAGATTTGTGATACAGGATGGTTTGAAACGATTAGAATATACCTGTATACTTGATGCGAATGTTTTGAGAAAGTATCTACAGCAAGCAAGAGAAGCAGAAAAGATAGGCATTCCAAAGGAAGCGATTAAAGAAGATGATGTGATTGGAATCCTGTATCTTACAGATTGCCTTTGTCAAGCATATGGTGAAAGTCAAAGAGAAACGGAGAAAAAAACGATCGTATTTCTCCCATACAAGGCGAGCATGTGGGACAGTCTAGAAAGTATCTGGCGGGCAGCAAAGGAAGATGTTCATTGTGAATGCTATGTTGTGCCAATTCCGTATTATGACAAGGATGCGCGTGGAAGACTTATAACCTATCATTATGAAGGTGCACAGTTTCCGGATTATGTACCGATTATCGATTATCGAGACTTTGATCTGACGAGCCAAAATGTGGATATTATTTATATACATAATCCGTATGACGATGGGAATCATGTGACAAGTGTTGATCCGGATTATTATTCTGCGAAGTTGAAGATATATACCGATAAGCTGGTATATGTGCCATATTACGCGACTTCAGGGGGAATGAGCGAGGCACAGTCATTGTGTAAGGCATATCTGTCAGCGGATTATATTATCGTGCAGGCAGAGGGACATAAGGATTATTTCGATGCATGCATTCCGAGGGAAAGGCTATTGGCACTTGGTTCGCCAAAGTTTGATCGGGTTGTGAAATTGTGTGAGAACCCTCCGGAAGTGTCCGAAGACTGGCAGAATAAGATGAAAGGAAAAATCGTGTATTTCTTCAACACCAGTCTTGGCGGTATGCTGGCGGACACGGAAGCATTCCTGAAGAAGCTTCGTTATGTTTTTCAGTGTTTTGCAGAGAAGAGAGATGATGCCTGTCTGTTATGGCGTCCGCATCCGCTTTTGGATGAGACATTTACGACTGCGAGAAGTCAGTACAAAGAGCAATATGAGCAGTTAAAGCAGGAGTTTCTGACAGAGGGGTGCGGAATCTATGATACGACACCGGATATAGAGAAGGCGATTGCGGTCAGTGATTGTTATATTGGAGATTCGGGAACTTCCGTAACTGCACTCTTTGGAATTGCAGGGAAACCAGTGTATCTGCTTGATAATTATATCCACAGAGAACCGATGAACGAAGACTGGGTTAAAGAGATGATAATGCCATATTATCCGCAGGAACAGGATACGTGGAAGGTTGCATCTGGCAATCAGCTGTATCGTTTGGAGGGCGGCGTCTATCGATATTATTGTACCCTTTCGGAATACACATCAGGTGGCTATTATCAGATGGCAGTTGAACATGGAGAGTATGTGTATGTATTTCCGGCGAACGCACAGGAGATCCTGGTGGTTGATAAGAAACGAGAGATTACAAAGATTACGCTAGAACAAAAAGTGAGCCAGCCAGGTGCGTTTTCTGCTGTGTGGTTTGAAGGAAAATATGCATTTATAGTACCATATAGATATCCGTACATTGTACGGTTTGATATGGATACGCAGGAAATCGACTATGTAGATGGATGCAGGGAATTTCTGGTATCAAATCATGCAGGAACAGATTGGATTGGTGGCAGTGGAATCTGGAACGGATATCTGATGCTGGCAAATCCGGTTGATAACCGGGTTGTTGCAATCGATTGTGAGACATTGGAATTGCAGGTATTGTCAGTTGACGCGAGATATTATAGGGGGGCTTGTACATTGCAGGCGGATGGTGATACCATATGGTTATTTCCGTCGACCGGAACGAATGTTGTACAGTGGAGTCCGTCGACAGGAGAAGCTGTCACTTATAATTGCCGTGTGCCAGGATTCGGATGCAATCAGTATCCAACGGGCAAGATGTGCATGGAACGGGCGTTTGGAAGCATGGCACGCGTTGGAAGTCAGGTAATATTGGCTCCTGCATGGGGAAATCAATTTGTATGCATCCATACAGAGACAGGAAAGGTTTCTTCATTTGCGACAGAGATTAACCTATCGTATAAAACAGATAGTAGTTATTGTGTATCCGGTGGAAATGGAAGATTTGTGCGAATGCTTGACGAAACACATGCGTTATTCTATCATGAGCCTATGAGAAAATTGTATGGTATGAATCTGCTTAATGGCAGTGTAGAAGAAGTTGCTATTGCTTATGAAAAAACAGATGTTTTAATGCATGCACCAGGCTATGCGAAGTTATCCAAATGGGTGCGATATGGCTGTGAGGAACGTGCTGTTTGCGGTCTGCCACAGATGCTGGAGAATCAGGGAGCTGGTGAGACCTTTGATCGGCAGGCGTGTCTGGAAGCATATGGAGAGATTGCGATGTATGCGGATGGCAGCAGTGGAAAAGTAATTCATGAGACAATGATGCGAAAACTATAAGAGAAGATAGATGTGTAAAGGGAGAAGGCATATGACAAAAGTAATTACATACGGAACCTTTGACTTATTTCACGAAGGGCATTATCGGTTATTGCAGCGTGCAAAGGCGTTGGGGGATTATCTGATCGTTGGGGTGACAACCGAGGAATATGATAAGGCACGAGGAAAACTGAATGTAGTAGACTCTCTGGTAACCAGGATTGAGAATGTGCGTAAATCCGGATTTGCGGATGAGATTATTATAGAAGAGTCAGGCGGTCAGAAGTTTACGGATATTAAGAAATATAATGTAGATATATTTACTGTTGGATCGGATTGGGTTGGATGCTTCGATTATTTAAAAGATTATTGTAAGGTTGTATATCTGGAACGGACCAAGGATATTTCCAGTACAATGCTTCGGCAGGAAAACAGTCATATCCAGAGAATCGGTATTGTCGGAACGGGACGGATTGCATCGCGGTTTATTGTAGAATCCAAGTTAGTCAGTGGTGTAAGTACGCAGGGAGTTTACAATCCGCACACGGAAAGTGCCAAGGCGTTTGCGGATCGATGGGAAATTAACTGGTATGAAAATATAGAGCATTTCTATACAGATATTGATGTTGTCTATATTGCGACGCCGCATGAGACACATTACGCTTATATCAAAGATGCGCTGGAGCATGGGAAGCATGTGATCTGTGAGAAGCCGATGGTTTTAAAACGGCAGCAGGCAGAGGAGCTTTTTGAGCTTGCAAAAGAAAAGGGACTAATTCTGCTTGAAGGGGTAAAGACAGCGTATTGTCCGGGATTTCATAAGCTGTTGGGTATTGCAGCGAGTGGAGGCATCGGTGCGATTCGGAATATTGAAGCCTGTTTTACGAAGCTGGAGAAACCGGATACGAGAGAACTGACAGATACAAGCTATGGAGGAAGTTTTACAGAGCTTGGCAGTTATATTATGCTTCCGGTGTTAAAACTATTAGGAGAAGAATATACGAATTATCGTTTTGAGAGCCTGCATGGCGAGAATGGATTGGATGCATTTACAAAATTAAGTTTTACCTATCCACATGCATTGGCAACTCTTACATGTGGTCTGGGTGTAAAGTCGGAAGGACGGTTGTTGATTTCTGGAACGAAAGGATATATTGTGGCAGAAGCTCCATGGTGGAAAACCTCGTATTTCGAGGTGCATTATGAGGATGCAGCCAACATACAGAAATATTCGGATATCTATCTTGGAGATGGACTTCGTTATGAAGTCAGTGATTTCCTGACGAAGCTTCGAGGAAATGAAAGCAGCAACTTTAAGTTGACGGCGGAGGAATCTATCTTTATGGCAGATATGATGGAAAAGTTTCTGGTAGAACAGGGACGGAAAATAGAATAGTCACAATCAAATAGGAACGCCCTGTATATTAATGCAGGGCGTTTGTGTATTGGTTGTATTTGTCAATGATCTGTTGAATGGAACTGGCATGATCTTCGATATATGCATCACTGCATTTTTCTATCAGCTTTGACATATATCCAAACCCCATACAGCTTTTGTTCTCATCTCTCAATAGAAAATCCAAAAGATAAGACAATATATTTTCAACAGTAATATCCCCCTTTTTCAGTGCTTGAGCAAGCAAAATAACAGGTGCAGTCCAGGAAAAAGAATGGTATACATATGTTTGAATATCGGTATCTGCGATATCTTTCGGGCTGAGTTCCAAGAATTGCAATTGAGTCAATAACGATTCATCGGCGGCTTCCCCCATATAGTAGTGGAGGTTTTGGAGACTGGTATTGCTGAGTGCTTCAACGAGTTGTTCTGCTAAGGCGTCCATTGAAATAGATATATTATTCATATAACTATTTCTGCAACGCTTCGAACAAAGATGACCAAGATTGGCAAAATAGTTGCGCCCGATACGTTCTGCTACGTATTTTCGGCTTTTATAAGATGCGTGTTCTTTGATGTTGACCTCTGAAACTGCGTTCCATTGTACCGCAAACATGGTTTTATAACTATCCATGACATAGTGACCGGCAGTTTGAGATGTGTTTAATACAAGGTTATATACGATTCCTGGATAGGTAATCATACGATCAGCTTTGCACATGGCAACTGTCATGCTGCCGCAATCTGAATAGTATGGTGAGAAGAAATCAATGTGGTATTTTTTCAAGAAATCAACCTTCATATAATGAAACAGGGAGTTGTAATATACGGTCTGCATAAGTTCTACAATGGATGTGTCGCGATGAGTGTCTGTGTATATTCGATATTCCGGTATATTACGAGCTGCTTCAAAAAGCTTCTGGTCTTCAAACACACAGGATCGGTAGCCAACCCATACAATATCCGGCGAGGCGTTAGTCATAACATTTGCAAGTCCGGATAATGCACCTTCTTCGATGAAATCATCCGCGGCTAAAAAGGTGGCATATTTACCAGATGCTCTTTCTAATATCAGGGACATTCCTTTTGCCCAGCCGACATTTTCCTGACTCCGACAGATTTTGATCCGTGAATCATGGTTTGCGTAGTTGGATAGGATGCGCCAGGGCTCTTCGCTGGTTGTACTATTATCTAAAACAAGAAGTTCCCAATCCTTAAAATCCTGATGAAGAAGAGATTCGATGGAATATGTAAGAAGCGATGTGTCATTATAAGTACACATGGCAAACGTAATAAGCGGGTTTGGTAAATAATCCATGGATTTATCCTTTCTTAGTTTTGGTATTTGATTTATAATAGCATATAGATACTTTTAAATAAACAATAAATAAGGGATTGTTGAGGAAAAGGCTATGAAGATATGGGCACACAGAGGCTGTAGTCAGAACTATCCAGAGAATACAATGACAGCTTTCGAGAAAGCGTGTGAAATTCCTGGACTTGCTGGAATCGAGACGGACATTCAGTTGTCGAAGGATGGGCATCTGATGGTTTTCCATGACGAGCGGGTAGATCGTACGACAGATGGAACTGGATTTCTGCGGGATTATACGTATGAGGAATTAAGGCATTTGCACATTGATGCCGGAGATGGAAAGAACGAGCGAATTCCATGTATCGAGGAATTATTGGATCTGATAGAAGAGCGAATCCGGGATGATGCAGCATTTAAGTTGAATATTGAATTGAAGAATTCCGTATACCCATATGAGGGTATGGAAAAGGCGATTGTGGACTTGATTCGCAAAAGAGGATTGCAGAAGCATATAGTATATTCCACATTCTATGCAAAATCATTGGAGAAATTAGCAGAAATCGATCCAGAAGCAGAGCTTGGAATCTTGGATGTGCATGTATCCGATTGCATGTATAAGATTAAAGGCGGGTGTAAAGCAGTGGCGGTGCATCCGTTCTGGAGAGGGATGGATGTTCCGAAGGAGGAATTAGATGGAATTACAGTTCGTGCATGGATGTCCGGACATTTGTATCCGGAGAAGCCAACAGGAACAAGACTAGAGTTTCATCCATTGGAGGAACAGGGGATTACAGATATTATATTGAATGAACCAGAAGTGTATCTGTAACCGGTCAACGGAAAGTGCATCGAAAATAGTGGAAAACGATTGGAATTGTTGAAAATAACTAAATATTTTAATAGCGATATCCGATATAATAAATGAAGCACGCTGATGCGTGCGTAGGTCATCGCGCTATCGCGTGGTGACATGTGACATATTGCGTATAATGTGAGCAAAACGGAATTTGCTCTTGTGCGAACGGAGTCGCGGATACAGAAGAAGTTAGGAAAACAGTGAACCCCCGCATAGAATTATGTGAGGGTTTTATTGTATAGACAGAAAAATAAAGCGGAGAATCTTTAACGCCAGCAAGTGAAAGTAGTGTGGAAGGCGGATTCTTCAGCGCCTTTTTAGAGGTAAGCAGGTAACAGCGACTTATAATCGCAGTCGCAAGGCAAACTTACCGGCTAAGCCGGTAGTTATGATATGGATGAGGATAATAGCTATGGCAGAAAGATATTACTTAACAGAGACAGATATAAAGAAAGTTCAAAAAATAGAATTGGAATTATTAATAGAATTTGATCGTATTTGTAAGAAACATAATATAATCTATAGTATAGATGGTGGAACGCTTTTAGGGGCTGTTCGGCATAAGGGATTTATTCCGTGGGACGATGATTCGGATGTAATAATGAATAGATGCGAATACGATAAGTTGATGGAAGTAATAGACTCTGAATTGGATAATACTAGATTTTATTATCAGGATATGAATCGAACACAGGGCTATCGGTGGGGATATGGAAAATTACGACGAAAAGGAACAGAATTTGTTAGATTGAATCAAGAATTTATGCCATATCAACAAGGTGTGTTTCTGGATGTATTTGTTTGCGATTATGTTCCCAACAATTATTTTTTGCGTGCTATTTGCAATTTTGTTTCATTCATGTATAGAAAAATATTTTATTCAGAGGTTGCGATTCGAAGTGAAACGGGAATTAAGAAATTAGGATATTTGTTATTAAACAAAATACCGGAGAGCAGGGTAAAAAAATCTTATAACAAATATATATTACGACGAAATAAAAAAAAGAGCAATTGGGTGAAATGTTTAACTTTTCCGGCGTGTAATCGGACATTCGGATATAAAAAAGAATGGTATTTGGATGTTCAGCCTATAATATTTGAAGGAGTATCACTTTTAGGATGCAAAAAATGGGATGAATATTTGACATTCATGTATGGTAATTATCTAGAACTGCCACCCAAGGAAAAAAGAAAAGTGCATCCAGTTTCAAAGTTAAAATTTAGTTCTGATGAGGAGAGATAGAAAATGAATAAAATTATGTTTGATATAGCGATAAATATAAATGATGGAATTCCATGGGATATAAGGACGTATGCAAAGATATTATACAAACCATTTTCTATAATAGAACAAGAATATAAAAACATGGAACATGCTGGGTATGTTGCAGGAGGTAGATTGACATCAAAAGCTAAAAAATATTTAGAAGTACATAAAATTGATACAGCAATTATTTTGGCAGCGGGTATTTCTTCGAGGTTCGTTCCTATTTGTTTTGAAACGCCTAAAGCTTTATTGAAGGTAAAGGGAGAGGTTTTAATTGAAAGACAAATTAAGCAATTAATTCAAAAAGGTATAAAGCAAATTGTGATTGTTGTTGGATATATGAAGGAAAGGTTTTATTATCTTAGGGATAAATATGGAGTGGTTTTAGTTGAAACGGATACATATAATGTAAGAAATAATCATGCAAGTGTTTATGCTGCAAGAAAGTATTTGGGTAATACAATAGTCACTTCTGCAGATTTATATTTTAATACAAATATATTTCAGACATATGCATATGATGCATATTATACTTGTGTATATAAAGAAGGACAAACAGAGGAACGGGGAATAGAAACAGATATATATGATAAGATCAATAACACTTTTTATTCTGCAAATGATACATGGGTAACTTTGGGATATGCATACTTTAATAAAAGATTTTCTGAAAATTTTTTAAATATAATGGAAGAGGAATATAATTATCCTGAGACGATGGGAAAATTTTGGGCGGATATTCAAGATGAACATCTGTCTCAGCTATATATGTATGCTAAAAGATGTGACAATAATATTATTTATGAATTTGATTCATTAGAGGAATTGAGAGAATTTGATACCGATTATATTAATGATACAAAATCAGAGATTATTTCAAAAATGGCAATTGAGTTAGGAACAAACCAAGGTAAACTGAAACAATTTAAACCAATTTCCAAGGAAGATTTGAGTCGAGGTTTTACTTTTATTTACGAACAACATAAATATTTATGTAAGGTTGCAAATGACCATAGCATTGTCAGTATTAAACGATATGATGATAGTTTGCAAGAATTATTGAATCTTATAGAGAGTTTTTCTTCGTATTATAACATGACTTTACCATTATGTGCAGCAGAAAATGTGATATCACCGTTTGTAAAATTGCCATTGTCTATGGGATTTCAAGAAAGATATATTGTTGGAAATACTTATTCATATATGGAAAAAGATAATTTTATAGGAAGTACATATTTGTTGCCTTTCTATCAAATGATTTCTGAAAAATGCGAGAAAATATTTCATGCGAAATATACAGATGCTAGAACTTTAACGGGGATGAACTGTTTAATGATGGTGCTTACCGCACTTTCGAATATTGGTGATAAAATTGTGATATTAGGAACAGATGCCGGAGGACATTCTTCTGTAAAACCAATAGCAGAGAGGTTGGGGTTGGTTGTATCTGAGGCACCATTTGATTATAAAAAACAGGATATAGATTATGATAGGTTAAATGTTTATTTAAAGGAAGAAAACGTAAAATTTGTTCTTATTGCTCCGTCGGATATAATCCGTCCTTTTGAAATTCAGAAGATGAATACTGAACAAACAATATTATTATATGATGCAAGCCAGATATTAGGGTTAATTGGGGCAGGGATAATAACTAATCCTTTAGATGAAATAAAAAATATGGTTCTTTTTGGGGGAACTCATAAAACCTTTCCAGGTCCTGCAAGTGGAATAATAATGACAAATGATGAAAAAATTCATACAAAACTAGAAACTACAATCAATCCAATATATATTCGCCATACACAAATGCATCAAAAGGTAAGTTTGTTATTTGCATTGATTGAATTTGAAATATTTGGGAAAACATATGAGGAGCATATCATCGAATTGTCAAATTCGCTGGCGCAGGCACTTCATAAATATGGGTTTAATATTGGCACTGCAGGAAACGTATATACGGAAACACATGAGATTTTTATGTATACAAGCGAGGATGTTATGAATCGAATATATGAGAATGGAATTAGATTTGGTATAACATTTAATAAAAAGCATAAAAAATTATTTCATGGTTATGGTATAAGGTTTGGCACTCAAGAAATAGCAAGATATGGTTGGCCCAAGGAAACTATGAGCAAGATTGCGGAAATTATATATGAAATATCTAAATTAGAAGTAGATGATGCAAAAGTACATGATTTAATTGCAAGTCTTCCAGAAAAAAAGATACAGTATACTTTTGATGAATCAGAAATTGTACGTTTTAAAAAGTATGTTATGTAAAAATATAGAGGTGGAAATGGAAAAAATAAGCGTAATTGTTCCCATATATAGAGTAGAAGATTATTTGGAACAATGTATAGAAAGCATATTATCACAGACATATACGAATTTAGAGATTATACTTATAGATGATGGATCAGATGATCGTTGTCCGCAAATATGCGATAGCTATGCTCGTAGAGATAATAGAATTGTTGTCATTCATAAAAAAAATGGAGGACAAGATGAAGCGAGAAAGGTTGGAATGAAAGTTGCAACAGGAGAATATATAGGATATGTCGATGGGGATGATTGGATTGATCCGGAAATGTTTGAAGTATTAATGCAATATGCTATCAAGGAAGATGTTGAAATTGTTGAATCTGGAGTTATTGATTCATGGGAAGATGGAAGACGAGAGGAAAGAGCGTCTTTTCTTGAGGAGGGAAGATACAAAGGCGAAAGATTCGATAAGTTGCTTGCACCATTTTTAATATATTCAGGTAAATTTTTTAGACATGGAGTAATGCCGTATTTAGTTACCAAACTGTTTAAAAAAAGTGCTATAGAAAAATATCAGATGTTAGAAGAGCCAACCGATAATTTGGTGGACGATGTTATGTGTGTGTACCCCTGTATTATTGCTAATAGATCTATATATGTTACTCATAAATGCTTTTATCATTATAGGGTTCGGGAAAATTCAACCAAAAGAACAGTACGAAAAGATATTCCAATAATAGTAAAAAAACATTATTACAATTGGATTAGTCGATTTAATGGTGCAAAAGAAACCGATAATATTGAATTTCAGATTCGTTATTTCGTATTGTATTTGTTACTATGCAAATGCCCGTATATGTTTGATAAAGGAATTGAGGGATATTTAAAACCATATGGAATAGTTCCGTTTAATTGTAAAATTATTCTGTATGGAGCTGGGACCGCGGGTATTCACTTATATAATTATTTAAAAAATCAAGATAATATTGATGTCTTAGCTTGGGCGGATAAAGGATACAGAAATTTTGCTAAAAGTTGGAATATTATTCCTCCATCAGAGATAAAAAAATATCAATATGATTATATAATTATTTCAATCTTATCAGAAACAGCTGTGGTAAGTGCAAGGGCTGACTTAATTGAATTAGGTATTCCAGAGAATAAGATAAGATGGATTAAAACAGAATATATCAAGGCACCGGAAAAATTATTTAATGAGTGTACCTACAGAGAAATATAGAGGTTAATTACAATATGCGGAGATAAGGTGGGAATAAAAATGGTAAAAGATCCAAAAGCGATAGCAATGTATCTTCCACAGTTCCATAATGTGAAAGAAAACAATATGTGGTGGGGAGAAGGATTTACAGATTGGCGAGCAATGGAGTGTGCAAAACCATTGTTTGATGGGCATAGGCAACCGAAGTGTCCTTTAAATAATTATAAATATGATCTTATGGATAAAAAAACTATGCAATGGCAGGCAGATTTAATGCATAAGTATCATGTTTATGGATTATGTTTTTATCATTATTGGTTTAAGGATGCGAAAAAAATACTGGAAAAACCAGCCGAGAACTTGCTACAGTGGAAAGATATAGATATGCCATTTTGCTTTTGCTGGGCAAATGAATCGTGGGTAAGATCTTGGAGTAAATTGAATAATCAGAATGTTTGGGCAAGTCAATTTGAGACAAATACAAAAGGGGAAGATAAAAAAGGTATTCTATTGGAACAAGATTATGGGCGTGAATCAGATTGGGTTGAACATTTTAATTATTTAAAAATGTTCTTTTCTGATCAGCGATATATTAAGAAAGATAATAAACCTGTGTTTATGATTTATCGACCTCTTGATATTGCGTGCATAAAGGATATGTATGAATTATGGAATAAATTAGCAATTGATGAGGGATATGATGGTATATATATGATTGGGGCATGCAGGAATGAAGCTTGTCCAAATGTGTTTGATGCGAGTTTTATTCAAGAACCAGGGGCAACAATTGGAATGTGTTTCAATGAGAGATATAAAAATACAAACAGACCAGAAGTTGCAAGATATATATCCTATGATGATATCTGGAATTGTTTGTTAAAGAAAGAACAGGCGGAAACAAAAACATATTTTGGGGGATTTACAGGATATGATGATACTCCTAGACGCGGAAATGCAGGAACAGTTATTTTCAATTCAACACCTGAGAAATTTAAAGTGTATCTAGCAGAATTATATGCAAAAAATGCTGTTGCAGGAAATGAATTTGTATTTGTTAATGCCTGGAATGAATGGGGGGAAGGAACATACCTTGAGCCAGACAATGAATATGGATATGAGTATTTAGAAGCTTTCTCATATGCAGAAAAACATTACAAAGAAGAGATGTATAAGTATAAACAAATAGGATGCAAATTGGAAGCGGATGGAATATTAATACGATTACAAGCAGAGAAAATGCGATATATAACAGAAAAAGATTTATTAGATAGATGGCTATATTTAGAAAGAAAAGGATGCTCTATTACTAAGTATTTTGAAAATAATAATGTGCATCATATAGCAATATATGGATATGGTATATTTGGGAAACAATTACTATCAGAAATAGAGAATGAGGATAAGATAATGTGTGATTATATTATCGATAAAAATGCAGCGGGTCTAAATATGGAAAACGTATATAGTCCAGATAATATGCTACCTCAAACAGAAATGATTGTTGTTACAACAGTACATATTTACAATGAAATATATAATCTTCTAAAAAACAAAACAGCTTATGAAATTGTATCATTACAAGCGATTTTAGATGATATGAGCAGTGGATTATAAAAAATGACATAGATATAATTATGAGGGAAAGGTGTCATAGATGTCATGAAAAATATGTAAAATACATTCCAATTTTAGTAGCAGAGCAGATGATAGGTGTAAATATTCAGAATAATTGATCTAATAATAAAGCAAAATTATATAAGGAAGAGAAAATATGGTGATTTATTTATACTTGACAAAGGATATTTCGCTATATGTATGAGAAAATGAAAAATTTATATACTATAATTTCAGATGACAAAGGAAATATATCCAATAATGTAAGTATGAGTAGCAGTGCTGTTGCAGTTATTATTTGTTTATATTATGAAGAACAAATACATGAGTATGATCGGTATATACAGAACATTCCAGAGGATATAGATATTTACATTATATCATCGAAAGAAAGTATTTTAAATAAGTTTGAAAATGAACGATATATGAAAGTTAAAAAAAATAATCGCGGAAGAGATATTAGCGCATTATTAGTATGTGCTGAGTCCTTTATTTTTAAATATGATTATGTTTGCTTTATTCATGATAAGAAAGAGAAATGTTCCAATGATGAAGACTATATAAAACTATGGAAAAGAAATTTATGGTCTAATATGTTGGAATCTAAACAATATATAATAAATATATTAGAGAATTTTCAAAATGATAAAGTTTTAGGAATGTATGTTCCATTTCCGCCTCATAAAGGAGATAAGGGCGCATGGATTAATGGGTCATGGGGAAGGAACTATATAAATACCCAAAAATTAGCCGATTTATTAAATTTACACGTAAACATTTCGGAGAATGAGCCACCGATTGCATTAAGTACAGTTTTTTGGGCACGAACATGTGCATTAAAGAAACTTTATGGAAGAAAATGGAAGTATGAAGATTTTCCTGCTGAACCAATAAAGGATGACGGAGAAATTAATCATGCAGTTGAGAGGATTCTTCAATATGTAGTACAAGATGCAGGATATGAAGTGAAAATATCTATGTCGTCGACTTTTGCAGCAGAGTTTTTCCAACAATTGCAGGGTGAACTAAGTTTTCTTTGGACAAGCTTGAATAACAATTTTGGTATTCGGAATTATAGTGATATAAAAAATTACTGGGAGAAGTTAGAAAAAATAAAGACTTTTAAAGATAATTTTGATCAAATTTATATATATGGAGCAGGAGTAAGATGCCGAGATTGCCTTAAGATTTGCAGAGCTTTGAATATAAAACCACAGGGAATTGTGGTATCAGAAAAGAATGTAGAAAACGTTGAAGGCATTCCTGTTATGACAGTTAAAAAGTTTGAGCAAAGTCCATCAAGAGGAATTATAGTTGCCGTTGTGGAGAAATATCAAGAAGAAATTATGGCAGTTCTAGAAAAGAAGAAGATAAGTAACTATATATTATTCTAAAGGGAGGTGATTTGTTGGTTGATATTTTAATTTGGGGGTTAGGAAAAAGATCAAAGATAATTATAGATTCTTTAAATTTAAATAAGTGTCATTTGGTTGGATTTATAGATAGAAACAAGAATAACATAAGAATTGAAGGAAAAAATTGGGAAGTAAAAAGGAAAGAAGAAGTTAATAAAATTACATTTAATTTTATAATTGTAACAACTTTAGATATAATTCAAATTAAAGAGGAATTAAAAGAACTTCAAGTACCAGATAATAAGATTATTTATTTTTGGCATGAAGAAATATCAGAATATGATTTTTTAAATCCATATCCTAAAAAATATTATTTGACTAAATTGAAAATGAAGAAATTTGAGTTACAGGCCCAAAACGCTAAATACGAATATGGAGAATATGCAGGTCCTATAATTAAACCTGCAGAAGAATTGCTAAAAATTATCATAGAAGAAAAAAAATCTTTGTGCCGTTTTGGCGATGGAGAGTTTGAAATTATGTTAGGTCGTAATCGGGCATCGTTTCAAAAGGTGAATGAGGGTTTTTCAAAAAAATTGCTCTATGTTTTACATAATACAAATCCTAATGTTGTTGTTGCGGTTGCTGATAATTATGGATGTTTGGACAAATATACAGATACTGCAGCAGATGATATTCGGGCCTATTTAACAGAAAATGTTCGAAATGAACATATGAGATTATTAGAGAAAAATAGAGTATATTATGATGCCTATGTATCAAGAGCATATATGATGTACAAGGATAAAAAAAGATCACAAAAAATATTTGAATTATATAAAGTGCTATTTAAAGAAAGAAATATAGTATTGATTGAAGGCAATTATACAAGAACGGGATATAATAATAATTTATTTGAAAATGCATGTAGTATTAGGCGAATTTTGTGCCCTGATAGCAACTGCTATGATATATATGATGAAATATATAATGCGGTATTAAAAATCGCAGAGTATAATGATTTAATATTAATTACTTTGGGGTCTGTAGCAACTATACTGGCATATGATCTTGCATGTTTGGGCTATCAAGCAATCGATTTAGGTCAATTAGATAATGAATATGAGTGGAGTTTGCGCGGAAGTCAAAATAAAGAGGCGATAAAAGGAAAGACCGTATCTGATATTGTGGAAGATGCACATTTGGATAAAATTGATAAGGATGAAGCGTATGAGGCTCAGATAGTACTAAGAATAGATTCTGGCAGTAAGTAGACCAGCTAGCTATGAAAAGTCAACCATAAATTTTTAATACTTTGAAGTAGTAGCAATAAAACAAGGAGTTTACATTAATGAAAATATCTATAATAATGCCATCTTTAAATGTGGTTGAGTATATTGATGAATGCATAAAAAGCGTATTAAATCAAACGTTAACTGATATAGAAATATTATGTGTAGATGCAGGGTCTGAGGATGGAACTTGGGAGAAATTAGAGCAATATGCGAGTAACGATGTGCGCGTAAAATTGATTCGTTCAGAAAGAAAAAGCTATGGATATCAGATGAATTTAGGAATAAAAGCTGCAAAGGGCGAGTATATAGGAATTGTTGAAACTGATGATTGGGTGACACCTGATATGTTTCAAAAATTATATACGTTAACAAAAGATACAGATGTGGATTTTGTGAAAAGTGGATATAAATGTTTTTTTGACAAAAATGACAAACGTTATTGTGCGGAACAAAAGAATTTTGCATTATTTAAAGTAAGAGAAAAGGTTATTGATCTAAAAGAGCAAGAGGAATTTAGATTGGCTGACATAAATCATATTTGGTCAGGGATTTATCGTCGGTCATTTCTTGTTGACAAGGGTCTTTGGTTTAATGAAACAGAAGGGGCGTCTTTTCAAGATACTAGTTTTTCTGTATTAGTGGGGATGCTTGCGGACAAATGTATTTATACAAGTGGCAGCTATTATTATTATCGCACAGATAGACCAGAGTCGTCGGTAAAATCTTCAAAAAAATATAAATGCGTCATTGATGAGATGAACTATATCAATGCATATATGGAGGAACATGGTCTTAATAATTGGGCTAATCAACTAAAAATAGCGCAGCTAAAATTAGCTACATATAGTTGGAATATGAATAGATTGACAGATGAAAGTCGAAATTTGTTTAGAAATGAAATTATAAATGAAATGAAAGATTATCTGCCAGGAGGAAAATATAATAAGGCTCTGACTAATTCCCAATTGCAAGTAGTAGATCAATTAATCGATCCTGAAAAACTGAAAATTGTAGAGAAAACGAGGGAATTAGATAAGAAAAATATAATAGATATTTTCAGATGCTCACAAAATAAAGGAAAATTAGTGTTTGTTGGTGCAGGATGTAATTTTACAAAGTTTTTATATTATGAAGAACTTTCTAAAACTACGGTTATTAAAGCTGTGTGTGATAATAATAAAAAACTCCAAGGAACCATTATTTCGAAATATGAAATAAAAAGTGTAGAAAGCGCAGTAGAAGAAAATATAGAAAATTTATGGATAGTTTCAAGCAGGGTATATGCTGAGGAGCTTATTGCTCAATTGAAATCATTGGGAGTTCTAGATAAAAATATAATCAGAATTTATTATCTGCCAGAACCGATAGAATTTTTGTTTGATTTAGTGACTTAAAAGGAAAAAGGACGTATTTATGAAGGACGAAATTATAATTGAGAAAGAAATACCGAAAAGCCTTTTGAAATGGTATACGTTTAAGGAAACCGATTCAGTTATATATATAGGCGAGAAAACCGACTCTATTTACGAGCTTTTTTTAGATTTGAAAAGAAATCATCGAATCAAAAATGTAAATTTAGTTTGTGAAACTGATATATATAAGATAGATAAAAAGAATAATATAAATCCAGAGTATGATATAGCTGTCTGGATTCGTAGAATAGAGGAATGTGCATATCCGGAACAGGTGTTGAATGCGCTGTATAAAATAACAAAACCTAACGCTACATTACTTTTAGCATTTAATAATCGGTTTGGAATTCGATATTTTTGTGGAGATAGAGATCCATATACAAATCGTGTTTTTGATAGCATAGAAAACTATCGAAAAGTTGTAATGAATCAAGCGGATTTGCTATCAGGACGTATGTATGATAAAGCTCGAATCTCTGAATTATTGACACAATCTGGATTTATAAATCAAGTAAGTTATTCGGTTTTTCCTGGGTTGGATGATCCTCGTTTGATTTTTTCCGATACATATACACCAAATGAAGAATTGAATGTACGTTGTATACCTATATATAATTATCCGGATACTGTTTTTTTGGAAGAAGAGTATTTATATAGTGGACTTATTAAGAATGATTTATTTCATAAAATGGCTAATGCTTATTTAATTATATGCAGGAAGAATAAAGATGATAATTGCAGAAAAGAAGTATTGCATGTTACTTCCTCAATAGATCGGGGAGAAAAAGATGGGATATTTACAATAATATATAGTGATGATACGGTTGAAAAACGAGCAATTTATTCGGAAGGTAAGAATCGATTACGGCAGTTATATTTGAACAATGAGGCTTTACGGGAAAGAGGGATTCATGTTATTGATGCGGCATTAACAGGGGACAGTTATATAATGCCATATATTAATGCAAAAACGGCATTAACATATTTATGCGAATTAGCGCAAGAATCTAGTTTGAAAAAGTTTATTTTGGAGATGGACAGATTTAAAAATCAAATATTACAATCATCGGATATATATGAAAAAAAGGAGAATGGGAAAACGGAACGCTTTTTCAGAAAAGGTTTTTATGATTTAATTCCGTTGAATTGTTTTATATTAAAAGGCGAATATATTTTTTATGATCAGGAGTTTGCCATTGAAGATTGCCAGGTAGGAATTATTCTTTCTAGATTTGTTGATTTAGTATATTCCTGTTGCCCGGAAATCGAGAGAAAAATATCACGAAAATTCTTTATGGAACGATATGGTATTTGGGGAAATATAGAAGAATATAGAAGAAAAGCACAAGAATACCTAATATACTTGCGCAAAGAAAATGAGTTGCGGGGATTTTATCAAAAAAGAAGAAATGGTGAGATAGTACAGTCAAACCGAAATCGCATGAACTACTCCGAGGAAGAATATCAGCGCAAATTTGTTGATATCTTCCGTAACTTGGGAGACCGGAAGCTGATTCTCTTTGGCTCTGGCGCATTTACAAAGCGGTTTATTGCTATGTATGGAAAATCTTATGAGATTGCATGTATTCTGGACAACAATGAGAGTCGCTGGGGGCAGCGGTTGGATGGCTATGAAATCAAATCTCCGGAATATCTAAATGAACTTTCGAAAGAAGACTATAAGGTTTTAATCTGTATTAAGAGCTATGTATCCGTAGCGAAGCAGTTGGAATCAATGGGGATTACAGATTATGGAATCTTTGATACAAGTCGTTCTTACGCAAAACCGGCATATAGGCAGGAAGGGATTGATCCAAGGACCGCTTTATCTGCAAAGGCCGCGGGGGCGCAGCAAACACAGGAGTCCGGCACGGAAATGAAGAAGAAATACCATATCGGATATGTTGCAGGTGTATTTGACATGTTCCATACAGGACATGTGCGACTGTTGCAGAGAGCCAAGGAGTTGTGTGATTATCTGATTGTTGGTGTGGTGTCGGATGAAGATTGTTACCGGCAGAAGAACAAGTATCCGGTGATTTCCTGTGAAGATCGTGTTGAGGTTGTCAAGGCATGCCGGTATGCAGATCAGGTGGAAGCACTTCCGACAGGCTTTGGAGGAATCCGGGATGCGTATAAGATGTTTCAGTTTGATGTGCAGTTTTCGGGTGATGATCATGGCGATGATGGAAGCTGGCTTGCAGAGAAGGAATATTTGAACAAGCATGGCGCAGATCTCGTATTTTTTGATTATACGAAGGGAATCAGTTCGACGGAGATTCGAGAGAGGCTATAGCAATCGGTTTGGAAAGTAATGTATGCACGGATGAAATGACCGAAATCTTAGAAGTGGAGATTATAACATGAAGATAGTATGTTCACCAAAAGGAATTGTAGATAAGGATCGTCCAAGACAGGGTATCATGGATATTGCGGATGCCGGATTTCTGGATCAGGGTGTGATCTGCGGACTTTCTGAGGACGAGACGGATGCGTGGGGCGATGCGGCATGTGAGTACCAGATTGTCGAACCAATCGTGGAGGACGTAGAAAAAGATGCATTATGGACGGTCAACCGCAAATATTATCTGTCCTTGCTCGATGAGGCGAGAACGCATAATGTGAAGATATTACTGAAAAACATGTGCCGAAATGTCGGTGGACATCTGATACGGGGCGTATGCTCGGATGCGGCGGAAGCTGTAGCGTGGGTCGACGCATTGAATACGGAAGCGGGAGAAACGCGCTTTGGATTCTGCGTGGATATGGGAGTCTGCAATGTATGCGGACAGGATCTGAATGAATATATTACGCCGTTTGGGAATCGGGTGAAAGCGGTGATCTTGCAGGATGGAAATGGAAGCGAAGCGCAGGCACTGCTTCCGTTTACAGCAGCGGATAAGAAGGCTTCGCGAACAGACTGGCTCGGGTTGATCCGTGGGTTGAGGAAGATTGCTTTTGATGGGATTTTGATCCTGAATCTGGAGGATACCGCATCTGCCACATCACCATTACTTCGTCCTGCGTTGCTGCGGTACGCAAAGCAGGTGGCTGATTATCTGTGCTGGCAGATTGAGATTGAGACGACGCTTGCCCGATATGGGAGCCGTGTGCTATTCGGAGCAGGCAATATGTGCCGGAATTATCTGAAATGTTATGGCAAGAAGTATCCGCCGCTATACACCTGTGACAATAACCCGCATTTATGGGGAAGCAGACTCGATGGGTTGGAAATTCATAATCCAGAGGATTTGAAGAAATTGGACAAGGATACCGCAGTCTTTATCTGCAATATTTATTACCGGGAGATTGAGCAGCAGCTTCGAAAGATGGGACTCCCGAATCCGATTGTTTATTTCAATGATGAGTATCTGCCGCAGTTTCATTTCGAGCGGTTGACGGACGAAGGGAGAAAATAATGCTTGAGATTGGTGTACAAAGCAGGAATGTCGTGGAGGATCCGTGCCCGGAGAAAGGATTTCGGTTGCTGAAGGATGCTGGATTTTCCTGTACAGATTTTAGTTTGAACAGTTATCTGACGAACAAGGATTTATATGAGGGAAAGGTAAATGCTTTTTTTAGTCAGTCAATCCAGGAACTAGAGCAGTTTTTCTCGGCACATAAGGAAGGCGCGAAGAAGGCGGGAATCCGGATCAATCAGATGCACATGCCATATCCGGTATATATCCCGAATGGCAAGAAAGAAATCAATGAGTTTCTGCAGAAGGAAATGGCGGTGAAAAGCATGCATATCTGCCATTTCTTAGAATGTAAAAATATTGTCGTGCATGGGTTTAAATTAGCGCGGTTCCTTGGCTCGGAAGAAGCGGAATGGGACTATACCGAACATTTCCTGGATACGATTGCCCCTCTGGCAAAGGAGATGGGAATCACAATCTGTATCGAGAATCTGTATGGTGGAATCGGTGGACATCTGGTAGAAGGCCCTTGCTGTGACGCCAGGAAGGCGGCTGCGCGGATCGACCGGATGAATGAGCGGTATCAGGCGGAGGTGTTAGGCTTTTGCTTTGATACCGGACATGCCAATCTGGTTGGACTTGATTTTGAAGATTTTCTGACGACGCTCGGTTCAAGGCTTAAAGTTCTGCATATCCATGACAATGATGGAGTGGCGGATCTGCACCAGATACCTTTTACATTCACGAAAGCGCGTGAGAATGTGACTTCCACAGACTGGGAAGGGTTTATCCGGGGATTGCGTAAGATTGGATTTGACCAGGTGCTTAGCTTTGAGACTGCGCCCGTCCTGACGGCATTTCCGCAGGAACTAAAGGCGCAGGCACTCACGTTGATTGCACAGATTGGGGCGTATTTTGCAAAAAAAATAGAAAACTAAAATATTTTTTTATAGAAAAATATTCAAAATGGGGATTTTTTCGATAGTTATGTTACGAAAGCATCCCTTCTTGCAGGATTGTATCCTCTTTGACATCAACAGCCATAGTTCTTCCGATGATTTCATTCATCTTTTCAGGTGGGATTCCCGTGCCGGGACGCTTGTAGGTAAGCATCTCCGGCGTGAGAATTGCACCTTTTTTGATGTCGCAGGTGGTGACGATCGAACGTCTGGCGTTGGAGCGGGCAGATGCCTCGGAGTCCAGACATTTCAGATCATAGCTGCCACGCAGGGTGTCGATGAATGCAATCCCCTTTAGGATATTTTTTGCATCATCCGGGTCCATGGCGTGATAGTGGTCGTTGCCCTTCAATGTTTTATCCAATGTAAAATGCTTCTCCACGATGACAGCTCCAAGATTATATGCAGTTTTGATCACATCGGCGCAGGTATCCGGCTTCGTATGATCCGAATAGCCAATGAGGATTGGAGAACCATTTTTATCAGCGTAAATTGGATCTTCTGCGTAGCTTTTTTTCAAGGAAGTGATCTTGTTCAGGTTTGCATGTTCGTACGGTGTCGGATATTCCAGCACGCAGTGAAGCAGCGCGATTGACTGGTCGTTGACACTTCGAACCAGAGACAGGGTACGGGTAATCTCGTCCTCGTTGGAAGCTCCGACAGAGATCAGCATCGGCTTTCCTTTTCGCGCCTGATATTCGACGAATGGCAGGTTGTTCAGGTCAGACGAAGAAATCTTGTAGACGTCCATCATGGAATCTAAGTAGTCTGCAGAAGCAAGGTCAAAAGCAGTTGACAAAAACTCGATTCCGAGCTTATCGCAGAAGTCTTTTAATTCGCGGTATTCCGCTTCGCCGAAATGGTCGAATTTCTGAAAAAGTTCATACTGGGAGGTAGTTGGCTCTTCCGTGGTATCCCAATAAGATGGGGAGGCTTTTGCAGCCAGTGTGCCAGCCTTATAGCTCTGGAATTTTACAGCGTGGATACCGGCATCTTTCGCTTCTTTGATCATCAGCTTTGCGGCGTCCATCAATGAAATGTCAAACTTTGTTGCGATGTCATAATAATTTACTCCGATTTCTGCGATCAGGACGAACTTGCCTGCCAGCGCGCGATCAATAATTGTACTCATATAGCATCCTTTCTGTGCATTGCACCATGCGGTTGTACTCTTCGGGTTTATCTGATAAAATTATAGCAAGGTATAGATATTTTCGCAATCGAAAGTAGCGTGATTCAGGTGGGTGAGAGATGTGTAGATGATATATATGCCGCACAGTGATGTGTATGGTACATAGAAAAACGGAAACTCAGACACTTGCAGATGAAAAATAAGGAGGCAGGAAATGGTACTCGCAGTTATCCCCGCACGTGGCGGGTCCAAAGGAATTCCAAGAAAAAATGTACGGCTGATGCACGGAAAACCTTTGATTTATTATTCCATTCAAAATGCACTTGCGTGCTCTTATATTGATGATGTGGTGGTGTCTTCCGATGATGAAGAAATCTTAAGCATTGCTGCGATGTATGGCGCAAAAGCCATGAACCGTAATAGTGCACTGGCGCAGGATGCGGTGACACTGGATCCGGTGATTTATGACGCCGTGCTCCGGATGGAACAGGAGACCGGGAAAACGTACGATGTGGTTGTAACATTACAGGCAACCTCGCCGCTTCTGACGGTGGAGACATTGGATGGCGCGTTGAAATCATTCTTGGAAAGCGATTTTGACACTTATATCAGCGCGGTGAACAAACCGCACCTTTCTTGGACGACGAAGGATGGCAGATGTGTTCCGAATTATGAGAAACGCCTGAACCGTCAGCAGCTTCCGCCGAATTTTCTAGAGGCGGGTGCATTTCTGATCACAAGACGGGCATGTATGTCGGAGAACAACCGGATTGGGGCAAATGCATCTGTCTATGAGATGCCGGAGAAAGAGGCGATTGATATTGACAGCTATGCAGATTGGATTGTATGTGAGCAGGAATTGTCGAAGAAACGGATTTTGTTCCGGGTAGATGGTTACCGGGAGCTTGGCATGGGACATATCTACCGCTGTTTGACACTTGCATACAGTTTGACAGGACATGAGATCTTATTTGTGACAAGGGAAGACCGGACAGAGGGCTATCAGAAATTATTGGATTCCCACATGCATGTCCAGTCGGTTGGCAGCGATGAGGAATTTTATGCACTTGCAGGAAAATGGCAGCCGGATGTGATAGTCCATGACTGCCTGAATACCGAGCGGGAATATATCCTGCAGTTAAAACAGCTTGCAAAGCGCGTTGTGACATTGGAGGATATTGGCTCTGGCGCCGATGTGGCAGATGCAACGATCAACGCATTGTATGAGGACGATAGCAAAGGTGAAAACTACTATTGGGGCGAAAAATATGTCTGCCTGAAAGATGAATTCCTGATTGCACCATGTGCAGAGTACCATGAGCAGGTGAAGAATGTGGTTGTGTTATTCGGCGGCAGTGATCCTTCGGATTTTACCTATCGCGCGTACAATCTGGCGAAGAAAATGCATGCGGATTTCCCGCACATCAGCTTCCGGTTCGTACTTGGCGCCGGATATGATAACCATGTGCATAAGCTGTCGGATGATGAAGCCTGCAAGATCAAGGTGGTAACGGATATCAAGCGTGTGAGTGATGCCTTGTCCGATGCGGATCTGGCGATTACCTCACAGGGAAGAACGGTGTATGAGCTTGCGGCGATGGGCGTGCCTGCGATTGTTCTGGCGCAGAACGAGCGCGAGACGAAGCATACGTTTGCCCAGATGCACAATGGTTTCTTGAATCTTGGTATGGGAAATCAGGTGAGTGATGAAACACTGGAAAAGACCTTCCGGTTTGTCGTAGAGACTCCGCAGATTCGTGCGGAGATGCGGAATCTCATGCTGTCGCATGATCTGCGCAAAGGAATTGAACGTGTGAAACAGTTGATCTTAGCAGATGAGTAATGGAATATATATGCAGTTATGTCTGACTGATACAAGATAGATTCAGTCAGATATAACTGTATTTAGAATTTCGGTCAGGCGTGTATCATAGGTATGATAGCGCTTGACTTTTTCATAGCCATTTTTGGCAATCTGTAACCGTTCTTCTTCGTGGGATAAATAATAATCAATCTTCTGGATCAGATCATCGACACTGTCATAGAGTACCAGATCCTCCCCGGGTATGAAATATTCTGCAAGTTCCGGCTGATAGTTGGACATGAGTAACCCGCCGCATCCCATGATGTCAAACGCTCGCTGAGGAATACCGGATTTGATGGAGCGAAGTGTCATATTTAAATTGATTTTGCTGCATTTAAAGATCTTCGGCATCACACGTTCGGAATCTGCGATACCACAGTTTTGTACATGTGGGAGCATCGAAGAATCGCTTTGCGTATACAGATCAACATGAAAATGCCTGCTCACAGCATCCAGTGTATGCTTCCGTTCCAATTCCGTGCACCGGCAGTTGAGATACGTGTCTGCGATAATTCCTTTTAAATCTGCCTCGTAATCATCCGGGAGCGGATTGAAACCAACAGAAGAAACAAAGTCGGACACCCATTGATCCGAGATCGCGTCTTCAATGAAATTATAGCCATAGACATTTTTCTGGGCGGAGCAAAGTCCCTCCACATATCCACGCATATAAGCAGGAAGCTTATCGGAGATGTTATCATAACTGTTTTTCTCAGAGTACAGAGAACCAACAAAGGAAACGGCTGTGCCATACTTTTTCATATCCGCGTCAGATACTGTAACGTTGTCAAAATGCTCGATATCACATGCAAGCAGTGTGTGGAAACAGTTTCCCGGATTGCGGTGCCCGAATTTGTCAAGCTGCAGCTTGTCAAACAGGAACAGACGGTTGTGAGGATATTCCATCGTCTTTGAGTAAAGGGTAGAGCAAGGGCTATCCACGGTATAGGAGATATATGGAATACCAAAAGGCTTGCTTGCGCGTGCGATAATTGGTGAAAAGCAGACAGAAAGAATGGCACGTGCATCTGTAGTTTGTTGAATGAGAGTGGCTAGACGGAACATGTAATCTTTGTCATAGTCCTGTGGCTCCCGGTCATTCATAAATTCAACGACATCATGACCAAGCCGGGTCAGACTTTTTAATATGCCCGGTTCGCATATGCTATGATGTCTGCAAAAAATAATTTTCATGACGTAGATACTCCTCTGAAACTTTTTGTACATTTTGTATTGTATTCAGGTTTATTTAAGGGATTACACTTGTTTGCATCGTTCGATTCCGGCAAGAGCAGGTGTATAGTTGCCGGCTTTTTCATAATAGACGAGAGCATTCTTTGTGTCACCTAAACATTCTAAGATAACTCCTATGTTGTAAAAGGCAGAATAGGAATTAACTCCATCCACGACGCAGGATGGAATCTGCGTGGCTGCGAGAAAACTCTCGACTGCCTTGGAAAACTGTGCGTTGTTCATATAGATTAAACCAAGGACAAACAGGTAATCTGCGTCCCCCTTGAAATCGTCATAGACCGCCTCTAACATCAGGGCATCTGCAAATCGTTTCGTGTTGATCAGGCAGTAGCCATAGAGGTTGATGATGCTGTGAACATAGCTAAGCTTCGTGTCAAGTGGCAGTTCCATCGCCCGTTCAAAATAAGGAATCGCCTGCGCATACTGCTTGGAATAAAAATAAGAATTGCCAATCTGGTAAAGCGTGTAAGAGTCATCCGGCTGTGCTTCTAATTCCCGAAGCAAAAGCTTGAGATTCCGATCCGCCTTTTCGGCGCGGTATGCGTCATTCCCCTGATAGCCGACATGGGTGACATAGATTGGAGCATCAAAATAATCCGGCTCTGTGGATGTATCGAGTGGGACAATCTGCTCGTGGATCCGTCCTTCAAAATGATATAGCTTGCGGGAGAAGAGACGTGCAATCGGTTCCGTACTGCTCATCATCTGCCCATCGCTTTCGTACAGACTCTTGATATGGATATGGCCGATGGAAGCAGGCATGGTCTGCATCTGTTCCAGCAGTTTCGGCATGTCGAACATATCGACAAATTCATCGGAATCCAAGAATAAAATCCAGTCGTTGCCGGCCTTTTGCACCGCGTAATTCCGGGCGGCAGAAAAATCATCACACCATGCAAACTCATACACACATGGGGTAATGGCGGATGCAATCTTCCTGGAGTCATCCGTAGAACCGGTGTCCACGACCACGATCTCGCATCCGAGATCTTTGATTCGGTCTAAGCATATTTTTAAATTTTCGCATTCATTTTTCGTAATGATGCATATGGATAGATTTGGCATGTTTTGTACGCTCCGTTTTCTGATAGTTCCATTATGGATGGGATTGCAGGAGGTGTCAAGCACAACCATGATTCGGCGGCGATTTTGCTGTTAGATTTCAGGTTTTAATTGACATTCTGCTAGTATACAGATAAAGTGAAAGAAGATGAATGAACGCAATTTGACAGGAAACGGATAAAAGACAGGAGGGATATGTGACAGAACATGGGGACGCAGGAAGAACTGAATTTTGATAAAGGCTCGGAAGCTTATGCAAAGCTTCTGGCGCAGGAAGAGCGGGAATGGCATGAGCAATACGATGCCCTGATAGATAGAAAGATAGAGATCTTTGATAAGCTTCTGCAGATGCATAGTGCGGAAAGTTACGCACTGATTGAAAAGCTTGTCGATGATGCAATGACAGAAAATGCTGCAAAATGGAATACATCGTATGCATGGATCATCATTTTCACACAGATTTATCAGGCAGAGAAGAATGCCGGTGAAGTGTGGACATTGTTTGATCTTGCAGATGATTTGGAGAATCTGATAGCGATTGTACAACAGGTGAAATTCCTTTTGTGGGAAATTGTATTTTTGCAGGAGAAAGAGTCAGAAGAACTGCTTCGAAGCTTCGTAGCACAATATGATATGCAGCCGGAGCTGTTACGGAATCTGGTTCGTATTTCTTGCCTGGAACCGGAAACCGTGATAGACAGATTAAGAAAGGATATAGGCTTAAATCTGTAGATGGAGACAATGAAACAGGTCTGTTTGATTCGTGGCAAATATGTGGATTGCAAGAGGGTAAGAGATGAACGAGAAAAAGATATGCTTCATCATGTGTACAAACAATGCACAATATGAGGCGGAGGCAATGCATTTTATAAGTAAATTACATGTGCCGCAAGGGTATGAGATTGATGCGATCAGCATCAAGGAGGCGAAAAGCCTGACTTCCGGGTACAACGAAGGAATGCGCGCAAGTGATGCAAAGTATAAAGTGTATCTGCATCAGGATGTGATGATTGTGGAACCGGATTTTATTGCAAGACTGTTACATATATTTGAAGACCCGGAGATTGGTATGGTTGGCATGGTTGGAACCCCTCACTTACCGGAGAATAAAATCCCATGGTGGGCATGGCGTGTAGGGGCATTGTATACGTGTAATGTGAGTGCGATGGGAATGTTCGATTATGAATATCCGGAAGAAGCAAAAAATGGTGTTATCGAGGTAGAGGCCATCGATGGACTTTTGATGGCTACGCAATACGATATTCCGTGGCGTGATGATCTGTTTGATAAGTGGGATTTCTATGATGTATCGCAGAGTCTGGAATTTATCCGGCATGGGTATAAGGTTGTGGTTCCGTATATGGAGACGCCGTGGTGTATTCATGATGATGGATTCGTGAATCTCAAGAATTATTATGAGGAACGGGAAAAGCTATTGAAGGAGTATGGGACGATGTAGCTTTGTCAAAAAAGCAGGAGGCAGGAATATGTCGATTACATTAAATGTTCCACAATACAGTGTGACGGAAGATACTGTTTATTGGAATGATTTATTTGAAGAACATAAAAATTTGCCGATGTTGTGTATCGGTCGGGACAGCTATATAGAAGAAACGCAGGTGGAAGCGGGTCTGGATCAGGATCTGTTGTACAGTATCCAGGTAGGACGATATTCTTCTATTGCAAGAGATACCAAGATGATCATTGATTTAAACCATGATTACAAGCGGGTTTGCCAAGGGCGGATAAGTGGTGTGGCATATCAGCGTCCGCATCTCACCCGCCGCAAAGGTCAGATCGTTATCATGAATGACTGCTGGATCGGAAATGGTGTAATTATGCTTGGTGGCATAACGATTGGAAATGGAGCGGTTGTGGCAGCCGGGGCTGTGGTTACGAAGGATGTCCCCGCCTATGCGATTGTTGCCGGGAATCCAGCGAAGGTGATAGGATACCGGTTCGAGCCGGAGCAGATTGCTGCACTCAATAAGATCCGCTGGTGGAACTGGACTGCAGAGGAAGTCCGTGCGGCATCGGAGCTGTTGCTGGATGAGATAGACCCATTTATAGAAAGGTATCTGCCGGAAGCGGAACAGGAAATCACCCGGATTCCGCAGATCGAAATTAACTCGATCGAAAAAAAATTTTCTGGTGAAGATAAACGGCTGTTGTATATTCCGGATTTTGAACAGGATTATCCAACTTATCCGCGCGTGATCGATGCATTCGTAAGCTCCTATGCGAATACGAATTGTGAATTGCTGCTGTATGTAAAGGAGGATGCATTTGTTCCGGACAAGCTCGCTGTATTGGATCGGTTGTTTGAGCAGTATGCGGATGTGGATTGTTATGTGAATGTATATGTGGGCAATCTGGAGGACGAACGTGGACTGTTTGCGCAGAGTGATGCGTATATTACAAATCGAAGTCTGGATAATGTAAGGCATATGGATATGGCAGATTTTTATGGCATACCTGTGATATCTTCCGTCAATCTTCCGATTTTCACAGAACAGGACGTTCAGGGAATGTGTAAACTCTGATATGGATACAGCCGGGATTATATAATCCCGGCTGTTTTTAACATGGTCACAATTCTCACATCATAACTATGATATTCTTTGACTTTCTCGTATCCATTCTTCGCAATCTGTTTCCGCTCATCATCATGTTCCAGATAATAGTCGATTTTGGCGAGCATATCCGGGATGCTGTCATAGAGGACGATATCTTCGTCCGGGACGAAAATCTCCGGGATTTCAGATTGATAATTCGACAGTACGAAGCCGCCACATGCCATGAGATCGAAGATACGGAGTGGCAGTCCGGTTTTGATCGGGCGGTTTGTCATGTTCAGGTTGATTTTGCTGCATTTGATGATCTGCGGCATCATATTGTTGGAATCAGCGCCGCCACGACACCGGACATGTTTTAGTGGTGAGGTATCAGTCAGCGTCCACAGGTCAAATTGATAGTTTATCCCTTGTTCCCGTAATTCCTCAAAATGCGCGCCAATTGCATTGCAGGTGCGGATGCGTTCCTGCTCGGTGCATTTGTAGCCGAGGTAGGTGTCGGCAACGATGCCTTTCACATCTTCCGCGTAGTCTTCGCCAAGCGGTGCCCAATCGGCATATTTCTTGAATTCCTGCGCCCATTCGTCAGTGATGGAATCCTCCAACAGATTGTACCCATAGACGTTTAACTGGGCGGCAATCAGTCCGTCGACATAGCCGCGCATCGCATCCGGCAGATCTTTTTCGATGGAATTGTAGCGTGTTTTCTCAGAGTACAACGAACCGACAAAAGAAACATCACAGTCGTAATTTTGATGATCTTCGGCGGTTACCTTTATTTCGTCCCATGTTGCAACGTCCGCGCCCATCGGCAGATGGAAGATACAGTCTGGGTTGACGGGGGCGAATTTCTCCCATTGCATACGATCTAAGACGAAGATTCGGTTTGTGGGGTAGGCAATCGTCTCGGAATAGAGCTGGAAGCTTGGGCAGTCGACCGTCCAGGACAGATACGGTAGTTTAAACACCTTGCAACACCGCGCTACGATTGGCTGAAAATTCACGGAGAACACACAGGACGCATCTGGATGTTTCTGAATCAGATCCGCCAGCGCTTCGAGATAGCCTTTGTCGTAATCAACGCTCTCAAATTTGCGGTTCATTGTGATAACTGTAATGCCTAACCGCTGCAACGCATTTGCGATTCCCTTCTCGCAGATGCTTCCCCATTTGCAAAAGATGATCTTCATAATTGTAGCTCCCCGCTTTCTTCCGAAGTAATATAAGGATATTATAATCGAGATGTAGGGGGGATGCAATGCGAAGATAAAAGATAAATACAAAACCGGACGGTTCCCCATTCCGTCCGGTTTCTATGTAAACACACATTTGAAGTTATTGCTTTCGAACATCAATAACCCCAGCTCTCCTCCTGCCCAAGGGTGTTTGCCTCGGACAACCTCATCGTAGCATAAGTGAGCAAAAAAACAAGGGGTCTGGCATAATTGACGCGCTGGAGAGCATACTTTGAATTTTACTTAATAAAATTAAGTCGAAAATGACGATTTTCATCGCTTGACGCACACATAGATGGTTGTTAAAATGGAAAAAGAAAATCAAAATTGGGACAAATTTTTTGAAAAAATATAAAAAGATTTGAATGGAAAGGATATCAAAAATGAAATTTTTTGTAACGGGTGTAAATGGACAGCTTGGTCATGATGTGATGAATGAGCTGAGCAAACGAGGACACGAAGGCGTGGGTTCCGATCTCGGAGAGACCTATGCAGGCGTGCAGGATGGGTCTGCAGTTACGACAATGCCATATGTAAGTCTGGACATCACTGATCAGGCAGCCGTGAAGAAACAGATCATGGAGATCAAACCGGACGCTGTGATCCATTGTGCAGCATGGACAGCCGTGGATGCAGCCGAAGATGAGGACAAGCAGGCGACCGTAAAAAAGGTAAATGTGGACGGCACAAGAAACATTGCAGAAGTGTGCAAGGCGCTGGACTGCAAGATGTTGTACCTCTCAACGGATTATGTATTTGATGGACAGGGCACGACGCCTTGGGAGCCGGATTGCAAAGATTACAAGCCGCTCAATGTCTACGGACAGTCAAAGCTGGACGGAGAATTGGCAGTTTCTTCTATATTAGAGAAATATTTCATCGTCCGTATCGCGTGGGTATTTGGTTTAAATGGCAAGAATTTCATCAAGACGATGATCAATGTCGGCAAGACGCACGACGAGGTACGCGTGGTCTGTGATCAGATCGGCACGCCGACGTATACCTACGATTTAGCGCGTCTGCTCGTAGATATGTGCGAGACCGAAAAATATGGTTATTACCATGCCACAAATGCAGAGCTTCAAGAGGGCGCTGACGCAAATGGAGCCAAGACAGGCTATATCTCATGGTATGATTTCTGCGTGGAAATCTATCGCCAGTATGGACTTTCTACGAAGGTAACGCCAGTTACTACAGCAGAGTACGGTCTCAGTAAGGCGGCAAGACCATACAACAGCCGCCTGGACAAGAAGAAGCTTGTAGAAAATGGCTTCGAGCCACTTCCAGTCTGGACAGATGCGGTAAGCAGATATTTGAAGGAAGCAGATATTTAATCGAAAAATCAAATCCTCCCAGTGTTGCAGGGGAAATGCAATGTTGGGAGGATTTTTCTTTATTAGCGGAGACGGCGGGATTTGAACCCGCGTGCCAGGTTACCCCGGCCAACTGATTTCGAGTCAGCCCCGTTATGACCACTTCGATACGTCTCCAATATTACTTATTATTTTATACCTATCAAAAAGAGAAGACAATGGAAGAATATAAATAATGCGTTATGGCTATCTCGTTTTTGTGAACAAAACAGCTAAAACTTGCAGTTTTGCTAGCTATATGCTACAATTTCAATAATTATGTATATCAAAATAATAAGGATTTATTGTTAACAGCTATTTTAAATTTATACTTTATTTTAAATAATAAAAAAGGACAGAAAATATAAGAAATAGATGAAAGGAAAAGGACATGGAACAGAAATTTGGAAAAATCACAGTAGAGACTTGTGAAGCAGATGGTGTAGAGATTGAGGGATTGAAAGTAATCACACCTTCTGTGTTTGGCGATGATAGAGGCTATTTCATGGAGACCTACAATTATAATGATTTTGCAGCGGCAGGCATTGATTGTACATTTGTACAGGATAACCAGTCCAGCTCTAAGAAAGGTGTGCTTCGTGGATTGCATTTCCAGATCAATTATCCACAGGATAAGCTTGTGCGTGTTGTAAGTGGAGAGGTATTTGATGTGGCGGTGGATCTGCGGGAAGGATCAAAGACATTTGGTAAATGGTTTGGCGTTCGTTTGTCTGCAGAGAATAAGAAACAGTTTTTCATTCCAAAGAACTTTGCGCATGGATTCATCGTATTATCCGATCATGCAGAGTTTTGTTATAAATGTACAGATTTCTATCATCCAAACGATGAGGGCGGACTGCTCTGGTCTGATCCGGAAATTGGCGTAGAATGGCCGATGCCGGAAGGAATGACGGTAGAAGATCTGACATTCTCAGAGAAGGATACCAAGTGGAGTGGTATTAAGGAGTATAAAAAATAGGCATGGAAAAGAAAACAACTTCACGGTTTCGACAATTTATAAATCTTCCGATCGAATTAGTTCAAAATCGGACATTGATCGGAAATCTGGCGAAGAATGATTTTAAGACACGGTTTGCTGGTTCTTATTTGGGCGTAATCTGGGCGTTTGTGCAGCCGATTGTCACAGTTGTTGTGTATTGGTTTGTATTTACTGTGGGATTGCGTCAGGGTAGACCGAGTGGACACCCATTTGTACTGTGGCTGATGGCAGGACTTGTTCCGTGGTTCTTTTTTTCGGAGGCGTTGAACGGTGGAACAAATGCATTGATCGAGTACAACTATCTGGTAAAGAAAGTTGTATTTAACATCGATATATTACCGTTGGTGAAAGTATTGTCGGCAATCTTTGTACATGTGATATTTACGGCATTTACGATTGTTTTATGCTGGTGTAATGGATATATTCCAAGTGTTTATTTGTTGCAGATTATATATTATATGATCTGTAACTTTCTGCTTGTGTTAGGATTGGCGTATTTTACATCTGCGGTGGTTGTTTTTTTTCGGGATCTGACACAGATTGTAAATATTGTATTACAGATTGGAATGTGGATGACTCCAATTATGTGGAATATATCGGATATTTTGGTGAACCATCCAACTTTAGCAAAAGTATTTAAATTAAACCCGATGTATTATATTGTAGATGGATTTCGAAATGCGTTGCTGGATCATATTTGGTTTTGGGAGAAGCCGTTATGGACACTTGCCTTTTGGATTATTACATTGCTATTCTTTGTTATAGGTGTGAATGTGTTTAATCGACTGAAGGTGCATTTTGCAGATGTGTTATAAGAAAAAGAGAGATAAATTATGAGCGAGACGGCGATTCGTGTACAGAATGTAACGAAATTATATAAATTATATGATAAACCATCCGATCGATTCCGGGAGTCCCTGGGTTTAACGAAAAAAGTATTGCATCGCGAACATTATGCATTGCATGATCTTAATTTTGATATTAAAAAAGGGGAATGTGTTGGAATTATTGGGACAAATGGTTCTGGCAAATCAACGATTCTCAAGATTATTACCGGAGTTCTGAATCCGACAAGTGGTAATGTGGAGATCGATGGACGTATTTCTGCATTGCTTGAGTTGGGAGCTGGATTTAATATGGAATACACAGGACTTGAGAATGTGTATTTAAATGGAACTATGATTGGCTTTACCAAGAAGGAGATTGATGCAAAGCTGGATTCAATATTGGAATTTGCAGATATTGGAGAGTTTATTCATCAACCGGTTAAAACATATTCTTCGGGTATGTTTGTACGGTTGGCTTTTGCAGTAGCGATTAACATAGATCCGGAAATTTTGATTGTAGATGAGGCGTTGTCTGTTGGTGATGTATTCTTTCAAACAAAATGTTATAAAAAGTTTGAGGAATTTAAAGAACAGGGAAAAACTATATTGTTCGTAAGCCATGACCTGAGCAGTATCAGTAAATATTGTGATCGTGTTGTGCTGTTGAATAAGGGTGTAAAACTGGCAGAGGGACGTCCAAAAGAAATGGTTGACATGTATAAAAAGGTGCTGGTTGGTCAGTTGGATTTGGAACATGTGGACGAGGAAACAGAAAATATTGCCAAGGCACCAAGTATGGAGGCAGCAAAATCTGTAAAAGAAGCAAAATGCTGGAAGGATTTGCTTTCACAAAATGAAAATGCCATTGAGTATGGTGATAAGAAAGCAGAGATTATTGATTATGCGATTGTAGATAGCTGTGGAAATATTACCAATACGATTGAAAAAGGAAAACCTTTCACAGTGCGTATGAAGGTGCAGATGCATGCGCCAATTGAGTATCCGATATTTGCGTTATCCATCAAAGATGCCAAAGGAACAGAAATTACCGGTACAAATACAATGTTTGAAAAGACCGACTTTGAGGTTGGACCCATTATGGAGATATCTTTTGAGCAGGATATGAATCTGCAGGGAGGCGAGTATCTTCTTTCATTTGGTTGTACTGGTTATAATGGCACGGATTTCACGGTATATCATCGTTTATATGATGTATGCAATATCACAGTCGTGTCAGATAAAAATACAGTTGGATATTACGATATGAACTCGAAGATTACAGTTCAGACTTATGAAGGGACGAATATATGCAGAAAATAGGTTCCATAACAATTGATGACACATACTATCCTGGCAAGGATTTGTACAGTGACGGCGAAATTGAAGATGAAATGCTGGATATAGCAAAAAATGTTCCGGTTTCTGAGTATAATCGTGTGATAGCAGAGCGAAAATCCTGGGCGATTTTGTATCATTTTTCAAATGTCAGGGAGAATATTGTACAATCCATGCCAATTACAAAAGAAGACAGTGTGTTGGAGATAGGAGCAGGTTGTGGAGCAATTACTGGTGTACTTGCTCGTATGGCAAAAAATGTAGATGCGGTGGAACTTTCTATGAAACGTTCGCTGATTAACGCGTATCGGCATCAGGAAGCAGATAATATCACAATTAAAGTTGGTAATTTTCAGGAAGTGGAACAACATCTGGAGAAAAAATATGATGTGATCACGTTGATTGGTGTATTTGAATATGCATGTAGTTATATTGATAGTGAACAGCCATATGCAGAATTTTTAGAAATTATCAAGAAGCATTTAACCAAAGATGGGCGACTTATTCTTGCGATAGAAAATAAATTTGGATTGAAATATTGGGCAGGATGCCGGGAAGATCATATAGCAACATTTTTTGGCGGAATTGAAGGGTATGCAAAAGACAGTTATGTGCGGACATTTTCTAAAAACGAGTTAGCCCATATGTTGGAACAGGCTGGTTTTTCTGAGCATACTTTTTATTATCCATACCCGGATTATAAGCTGCCTGAAAAGATCTTTTCGGATGAATATCTGCCACATGAGAATGAACTGAATGTAAATCATCGGAATTTCGATCGGAATCGTGTACGATTGTTTGACGAAAATAAAGTGTATGGAGAATTGATCAGGGCAGAAATGTTTCCAGAGTTCTCAAACTCATTTTTGATTGTAGCCAAAGGAGTGTAGGATGGAGCGATTAATTTATACAAAATATTCGAATCAACGTCATCCAGACTACGCGATTCGTACCGATATTGTTTGTCGGGAGGACGGAAGCCGCGTTGTGCGTAAATATGCAGATACAAGATTGGCACGTCCGCATATTGAACATATGGACGAGGTATATGGATTGTTGCAAAAAGAGTTTGCAGGGAGTCGTTTGTGTGCAAATCGGGCAAACCTTACAGATGCATATATCGAATTTGAATATATAGATGGAGATACACTAGAGGCTGCATTAGATGCATGTCTGGCAAATGATGACAAGGATGGATTTGCGGAGTTAGTAAAACAGTATGCTTCCGAAATTCGACATGTATATTTGAACGGACAATCGGTTTGTGAAGAAAGAAGTCAGGACGAAATAGAACAATATCAAAAGGCGTTCGGGAAAATAACACTTCCGGTATCTGTACCTTTTTCCAAAGGGGTAGATATTGATTTAATATTTTCCAACATTATGGTACAGGGGAATACATGGATAGTGATTGATTATGAGTGGACCTTTGACTTCCCGGTTCCTGTGGATTTTTTACTTTGGCGTGCGGGTAAAGTATATTTGGAGAATTATGCAAACCGTGCGAGCATTGATGAAACAGAGATGAATCGGATGCTTGGAGTTACACCTGAGAATGTATCCGCTTACCGGCAGATGGAACTGCATTTTTTGCAGCAATACTGCTACAGAGATCGGAGCGATTTATATGCATTGTATGGAACAATGGGACAGTATGTCATGAATCTGGATCTCGAAGAAGCAATTAAGGGAAATGAAAATGGAACAAATCAGGTTCAACTGTATTATGATACGGGAAAAGGATATTCAGAAGCTGAAAGTGATATCATCCGTATTTATCCAGATGAAAAAGGTGAGTTTCATTTGCAAAGAAAGCTGCCTGATGCTTTGCGGAATTTAAGGATTGATCCGGGTGAGATTCCGTGTGTTGTATATATTCAGAAGGCAGTTGGATATACAGAAAATGCATCTTATGAATTAGAGTATCGGACAAATGGATACCGGTTTGACAAACGTGCGTATGTGATGGAACAGGGCGATCCACAGATTTATATTAAAAACATGAAGGAACACACCTATTTGATAGAGTTTGATTATACCATTCAGGCAGATGCTGCGATTGTGCAGGAAAAGGCAGCCAGTGTCAAAGGATGGGAAAAATTAAAAGGGATGATACAACATGCAAAATAAATTTACGAGCAGAAGTAAACATTTGGATTTCATCATATTGGATCTTATCTGTATAGAGGTGTCTTACTGGTTGGCATATTATATCAGGCTTGGAAGGCTTGTGAATTCCACACCAGGGGAATATACAATGATGAATATTATGGTTATTTTAATCCATTTATCCATCATGTTTATTTCGGAAGGGTATTCTGGAATTTTAATGCGGAATGCCATACAGGAATTGAAAAAAGTAGTCATTCATAATGCAGAGATGTTTGCAGTGATTTTGTTTATATTGTTCTTTGCGAAACAATCTTCGGTGTATTCTCGAATATTGTTTGCGTTGTTTGTGGTCATTGACACAATTACCATGTATATTGTACGTCTTGTGAGAAAGAAAGTATTATATTCCAATGAGGACAAAGAGCGCGGAAAAGGACAGATGCTTATTGTTACGAATCATGCACATGCGCAAAGCCTGGTAAAAGGGTTGGCAGAAAGTGGATATCGAAATTACCTGATCCATGGAATCGTTATTCTGGATAAGGATATGACCGGTCAGAAAATCGATGGTATTGATGTTGTTGCAGATGCTGGAGGAATGTATGAATATGTAAAATCCAATATTATTGATGAGATATTTTTGGAGTATGATGGAGAAGGCGTTGCAGAAATCACCAAACGATTTCTCGCGATGGGTGTTGTAGTACACGTAAGTATCAATAATATTCTTCCGGGAACTCCGAATGCAGCTGTAGAGAATATTAGTCATTATACAGTAATTACAACAAGTATTAATATCATGTCATTCAAACAAAAGGTTATTAAACGATTGATGGATATTGGAGCATCTATTATAGGGATGGCGATTACGGCAATATTATTTGTCATATTTGCGCCGATTATCTTTATACAGTCACCGGGTCCAATCTTTTTCAAACAGGAACGTGTTGGAAAGAACGGAAGACGATTTAAGATATATAAATTCCGATCTATGTATATGGATGCAGAAGAACGGAAGAAAGAGCTTATGGCGCAGAATAAAATGTCCGGTTTGATGTTCAAGATGGATGATGATCCGCGTGTAACACCAATCGGCAGGTTTATGCGGAAGACAAGTATTGATGAGTTTCCGCAGTTTATCAACATATTCAAGGGCGATATGAGTTTGGTTGGAACAAGACCGCCAACGGTGGATGAATATAATCAGTATGATCAGCACCATAAGAGTCGACTTGCTATGAAACCGGGACTTACAGGTATGTGGCAGGTATCCGGGCGTAGCGAGATTACGGATTTTGAAGAAGTTGTTCGATTGGATAATGAATATATTATGAATTTCAGTATTAGTTTGGATATTAAGATACTGATAAAGACCGTATTTACGGTGTTGAAGAGAAAGGGATCGGTATAGGTTGGAGATGACGGCATCCGTTGGAAATATAGTTTTATATATTTTGTTTTTGTGGATTGCGCCTGTATTTGTTGGTAATGCTGTATGTAACAAATTGAGCATGCGAGGGACGATTCCTCGAAGCTTTGTCATGGGATATCTGAGTATGTGGTCAGTTTTTCAGATTATCACGGTTCCGCTAATACTGTTGAAGGTAAGCTTCCTTGTGGATGTTGTTGTGTATTCTATATTCCTTGTAGGGATTATTGCTTATGGGATTGTGAAAAAAACATATCGGAGTATGACAATTCCAAAGGCAGATCTATCTGCATGGGGCGGAATCATCGTTATGCTTGCGGTTGGAATATATATGATTGTACAGTCATACCGACTACAACTCACAAATGCGGATGATACACGATTTGTTGTCAATGCAGTTGATACAGTTCGTACGAATCGAATGCTGCTTACAGATGTGAACACGGGAAAGGAGATATTATCCTGGACCGGAGATTTGTTCAAGGATGTGATATCTCCGTGGGCGGTATTTGCAGCATATCTGTCGAAGATAACAGGCATTTCGGCGGCAAGCATGATGCATACATTTTTACCACCAGTATTGCTGGCGGTGATGATGTGCATCTTCTGGTTGATTGCAGGCGAGTTATTTGATAAACATATATACCGGGCTTTGTTTGTGATTCTTCTACTCGTAATGTATGTGTATGGATATTTTTCAATCTACAATGCGGAAACTTTTACGATAATCCGGTTATGGCAGGGGAAAGCAACTATGGCAGCGGTTGGAATACCGGCACTTCTGTATGCTTTTTTGCGGTTGTATCGATTACTTCCAGATGATAGACGATGGAAAGAAAAGACAGTATATAATGCGGAACAAAAAGGAGCAATCTGTATGGTATGGCTTACGGTGTTTGCAGTTGCGCTTCTTACAAGTATGAGCTATATACTTTCAACGGTTATGATTGGATGTTTTGGATTCGTATATGGAATTGCAAAGAAAAGCTTACGCACTGCGGTAATGGTGTGGAGTGCATGTCTGGTCAATATCGCATATCTTGGAATTTCGACAGTGTTACATTGATTTCGGGATATGTATGGAGGAAGGAAAATTGAGTAAGAAAGACATAAAGATTGTAATAGCGGCACACAAACCTTATCGTATGCCGGAAGATACTATGTATGTACCATTGCATGTTGGCGCGGAGGGAAAGAAAAATCCAGATGGAACGCCTCTTGATCTGGGGTATCAGAAGGATAATGAAGGTGACAATATATCAGCGAAAAATCCATATTACTGTGAACTGACAGGTATTTATTACGCTTGGAAAAATATACCAGCAGAGTATCTGGGACTTGTACATTATCGGCGTTATTTTAAAGGGAAAAATAAAAGTAAGGATCCTTTTGCGTGTATCGTTACTGAACCAGAGATGGAGAAGATCTTTGAGACGCACCGTATAGTAGTGCCAAAGAAGCGTAAATATTATATTGAGACATTGTATTCACATTATGCACACACACATTATGCAGAACATTTGGATTGCGTGCGGGAAATCATTGGAGAACAATGTCCAGATTATCTGAACTCTTATGATAAAGTGATCAAACAAACTTCTGGCTATATGTTTAATATGATGGTGATGGAGCGTGCATTGTTTGACTCGTATTGTGCATGGTTGTTTGCGATTCTTTTTGAGTTGGAAAAAAGGGTTGGTGAGAAACAACCGGAGATGTCAGCATTTCAGAGCCGTTTTTATGGACGGGTAAGTGAAATTATATTTAATGTATGGCTGGATTATCAGATTCAATCAGGCCAGATTTCACAAAAAGATGTGAAGGAACTGCCATTTATCTATATGGAGAAGATAAACTGGTTCCGAAAAGGAATTTCCTTTTTAAAGGCAAAGGTATTTCATAAGAAATATGATAGCAGTTTTTAGAGATAACAATAGGTGAAAACATGAGAGCTTGGATGCAGCCGATTATATATTGGGTAAATGAATATTATGGAAATCGCTGGTATCTGCTTTTTGCAATCGTCGCATATATATACCTGTTTTTTGCAACGAAGGAAAGCAGACGGAAAATAGTGTATCCAAGTGTGTTGCTGGCTTTTTTGGTATTGAACCCGATTCTGTACAAATATGTATATTCCAAAATCATTTATTGGCGTTTGATGTGGCTGTTGCCAAATACCCTTGCAATTGCGTATGCTACAGTTTTGTTTGTGAGAAAACGAAAGCATATTGCCGTAAAGGTGATTGCATTTGTACTCGTGCTGGCAGCGGTTGTATGGAAAGGCACAAATGTATATACACATTCTGGGATGGCTAAGGCATCCAATCAACAGAAGGTGGATGCCAGAGTACAACAGGTATGTGATGAGATGCTGGCGGTGGATGAAACGCCAAAATGTATTGCAGCACTTAATTTAAGTTATGAGATACGTCAGTATTGCGGAGACATTGAATTAATGTACGGCAGAAATGTGGAAGGATATATCAATGTCATTGACGATCTGAGCCTTCGAATCGCGAATGAGATGCGTTCTGAGAATCCAAATTATGACTATATCTTTGCACAGGCAATGGCGAAAAATTATGATTTTGTTGTGCTCGAAGACTATAAAACGGTGCCGGAAGACCTTTTGAATCAATATGGATACCAGATCTATAAAAATGTAGCCGGATATAATCTGTATTACTGTGCTGACGTGGAACAGCGTAATCTTGGCGGATATATTGTGACACAGTATGGGTCGGCGGGAACGAGCATGTGTTATACAATTGAGGATAACAATAATAATCTTATTATAATAGATGGGGGATATAGTTGGTATGAGAGTAGATTACGCGCATTAATCCGGGCACATAATAATCATGTAATAGCTTGGATTGTGACAAATCCATTGGATAATTGTGCCCATGCGTTTTGTGAAATTATCAAGGACAAGCAGGGAATACAGATAGATAGTATATATACTGTTTATATAAGTGATGCTCGACATGAGGCAGCTATAAAAAATAATACTTATACTACGGATCTTTGGAAGACTATGACAGAACTGCTTAAAGAAGAAAAGAATGTTACCTATGTCAAAGAAAATGATACATTTGAAGTATTAGGATTGAACTTTAAGGCTCTTCATGCATGGGATGAGGAGACGGATGAGATTGGAAGTTTTGAGTATTCAAACGGATCTTTATGTTTTACCATTCAGGGATCAGAGGAGCAATTGTTATATCTATCGAAGTTAACAGCGAATATGGAGAGTTCTTTGATAGAACGGCATGGGGATGAATTAAAATCTGATTATGTGCAGATAAATGATAACGGAATGTGGACAATGAACATGGAATTTTACGATAGAGTTTCCCCTCGGTATGTATTCATGGATTGTGGCTCTGATTATCTGAAACCTGGAATATATGGTTCTGGAGCATGGGATTTGTATAATTATATGCCGCAGAGATTTAATGCACAGGTAGGCATATATGATACGGTTCCTAATTGGATTGTATTGAAATAGAGGCAACATAATGGAAAAAGACATTTTGATATCTTTTATTATTCCAGCATATAATGCTGAGAAAACAATTGCATATGCAGTGAGATCCTTACTAGACATTCCTCAATCGGAAATAATTATAGTAGAAAATGGTTCTACGGATAATACTGAACAGATATTACGTGAATTAGAGGAATATGATAACGTAGCAGTCTATATTTCTGATAAAGGAGTATCAAATGCCAGAAATACAGGTATGCAGCATGCATCTGGAAAATGGATAGCTTTTGTGGATGCAGACGATTATATAACTGATGTAGGGAGGAAAGTGCTTATAGAAGATGCTAGAGATGCATCGTGGGAAATCTATGCATATGGACATGTTGCGGGGCAAAGAAAACATCCGATTACAGATCGGATAGAAGTGTTCCCTCTAGAAAAACTGAATTATTGCCGCGAGCAGATGTTAAAGAATCCAACTAGGTATATGCAAGTATGGGCAAAACTGTTTCGACGGGACATCATAGAGAAAAATCATCTGCTTTTTGACACAGAACTTCCTCTGGCAGAGGATAGTGATTTTACATTGCGGTATATGAAGTATGTTACATCAATATGCTGGAAACCGGAACAAGTATATCATTATACGTTAAATCCTGCTTCTGTGATGCATTCACAGACAGTAAAAAAAGAAAAGGCATATATATTTGCTATGGAGAAGACTTCAAAAGCAATACAAGATGAAAATGAGGTAGTGAAACAGGCATATGATACATATATTATGATGCATTTTAACATTTTGATGGTACGTGAAACTTTTTGTTATTCAGATTACTCATTTAAGAAAAAGTGTCATGATATGAAGAGGTTGTGTAAAACACCAGTATTTCAAAATGCGGTGGATGGGATCCGGATTTCGGAATGTAAAAGTGGAAGGATGCTGCCGGTGTTATTTATGAAAATGAAATTATATTGCCTCGCAGGAATTATATATGAGCTTCGTGTGAAACAGAATGAAGTTCGTGAAAAAAGGAGAATAAGTAAATGAAAAATATTTTAATATTCGGAATGACGGAGAATCCAGGCGGGGTAGAGAGTTTTCTGATGAGTTATATTCGAAAGATTAATCGTTCTAAATTCAAGTTTGGTTTTTTGTGTAATTCATATGAAAAAATTGCTTATGAAGATGAATTGATTTCGTATGGATGTGAAATTTATCATATTACAGCAAGAAGCAAGGATTATAAAAAATATAAAAGAGAGATGCAGCAATTTTTTAAGGAACATGCTTCGAAGTACGATATTATATGGGTTAATGTGTGTAGCTTGGCGAATATTGATTACTTAAAATATGCTAAGAAATATGGGATAAAACGAAGAATTATTCATAGCCATAATTCTATGAATATGGATAGTAAACTACGTGGATTATTACATGCATATAATAAGAAAAATATCGAAAAATACGCAACGGATTTTTGGGCTTGTTCCAAAGAGGCAGGAGAATGGTTTTATACACAAAACGGTAGAAAAAAAGAGGAATATATAATTATAAGAAATGCAATAGATTTTTCCAGATATCGTTATAACGAAAATAAACGAGATGAGTATAGAAAAAAGTTTAAAGTTGCAGATAAGTTTGTAATAGGTAATGTCGGAAGATTGCAATTTCAAAAAAATCAAATTTTTTTACTAGATATATTTAATGACGTAATTAAGAGACAACCTGCAGCTATTCTTTGGTTAATTGGACAGGGCGAAGATGAAAAAATAATTCAAAATAAAATTCATCAACTTGGATTAGAAGAGAATGTAAAATTGTTAGGGGTAAGAGACGATGTGCCAGAGTTATTACAGGCAATGGACGTTTTTTTGTTTCCGTCATTGTTTGAAGGACTTCCAATTGCTCTTTTGGAAGCGCAAGCGGCTGGGCTTGTTTCTTTTGCATCTGAAAAAGTGATTGCAGAAGAGTCAAAAATAACAAAACAATTACAGTTCATATCGTTAACGCAGGGAGCACAATATTGGGCGGATAAAATAATAACAGCAAATTATAAGATTGATCGAGAAAAGATGTATGAGGAGGCACTACAGTCGCACTACAATATTGATAAAGAAGTTATAAAGTTAGAAATTTTGCTGGAAGGGAAAGAAGAATAAAATAATATGGATATTGATTTTGTTATTCCATGGGTAGATGGAAGTGATCCGGAATGGAGAAAAAATAAAAATAAATATAGTGGAGAAATTGATGAACCAATTGATACAACGGAGGAGAGATATCGTGATTGGGATATTCTGAAATATTGGTTTCGTGGGGTGGAGAAGTTTGCTCCATGGGTTCATAAAATATATTTTGTAACTTGTGGGCAAAGACCGGAGTGGTTAAATGAAAAACATAAAAAATTAGTTTTAGTGAATCATGAAGATTATATTCCTCATGAATATTTACCAACATTTAGTGCCAATCCTATAGAATTAAATTTCCATAGAATAAAAGACCTATCAGAGCATTTTGTATACTTTAATGATGATATGTTTATAACATCGAAAGTAAAGCCGGGTGATTTTTTTAGAAATAATCTTCCGTGTGATATGGCAGTAGAGGATCCCATATCACCTAACAAGCAAGATGTTTTTATGCATCTTCTTTTAAATAATATGATATTATTGAATTCGCAATATGATAGAAGAAAGGTGCTGAAACAGCAATGGAAAAAATTTTATTTAGTTAAAGATAAAAAAGCTTTAATGATGAATTGGAGTTTCTTTTTATGGAGAAGACACGATTTTTTTGGATTGGAGTATTCGCATTTACCTTCCTCTTATTTGAAATCTACATATGAGAAGGTTTGGAAAGAAAATGAACAGCTACTGAATTGTGTAAGTGGAAACAGGTTCCGTAGTGTTGAGGATGTTAATCAATATATATTTAAAAATGAACAACTTGTTACAGGAAAGTTTTCACCATATAATTGGAGAAAGAATGGTAAGGCATTTCATATGAATGATGGCGATTCATCAGAAAACAATATAGAAGAGATGTGTCAGGCAATAGAACGAGGAACTTACAAAATGATTTGTGTAAATGAATCGGAGGTTGAGCATTTCGAAGAAACAAAGCAAAAGGTTATTCAAGCATTTGAAGTATTGTTGTCAGAAAAATCAGAGTTTGAAAGATGATAAAAAGAAAGGAAAATTATGCAAAAAAAATTAACAATTTCGATAGCTGCATATAATGTTGAAAAATTTTTGCCTAAATTATTAGATACAATTATAACAGCTGATAAAATGAAAGATATAGAAGTTTTGATAATAAATGATGGTTCAAAGGATTCAACAACAGAAATAGCAGAAGAATATCATGAAAAATATCCTGAAGACATTTTTTTGGTAGATAAAAAAAATGGGGGGCACGGCTCTACAATTAATAAGGGGATTGAAGTGGCGAGCGGAAAATATTTTAAGGTGATAGATGGTGATGATTGGGTTGATTCTGAGGGGCTTGCACGTTTGGTGGAAAATCTGGAAAAAGAAGATAGCGATATGATTATTACTGATTATTTGGAAATATATGAAAATAGTGGAGAGATTGTAGAAAAAAAGTATCCAATGTTTAAGCCATATGAAAAATATGATTTTGGGGAAATCTGTAACAAGGTTGACAGATTAGTTTTTCATGCTGTTTATTTTAAAACAGAAATCTTAAAACAAAATAATATTAAAATAGATGAAAATTGTTATTATGTTGATTCGGAATATGTAATATTCCCAATTCCATATGTTGAAACTTTAATGTATTATCCGATAAATGTATATTGTTATCGGTTGGGAGATATTGGGCAAAGTATGAGTTTTGAAAGTTTACAACGTAATATTGAAATGCATAAAAAAGTTAGTATGAGATTATTGCATTTTTTGAATAGTCAGCCTGATTTGAATGATAATGTAATTGCTTTCTTGAAATCATCTATTATAATGGTAAATAATAGAACTTTAGAAATTTTAATGAGTTTTAAATGCAAAAAAACATATAAACAAGACATAAAAAGACTATATAAAGAAATGAAAGAAGTTATCCCAGATGCTAGGAACTATATTCCAACCAAAACAATGAGGGTTATGTTAAAAAATATAGATTTATATTACTTACCTGCATGGATTTGGTTAAAAATAAAAGCAAATAAAAAACGGAGGGCTACAAATAAATAAATGAAAAAAACAGTAACGCATAAAAAAAATATAACTTTTCTTATCGCTCTGTTTTTTGAAGTACTTGCAATGTTGATTAGCATAACGACAATACCATATATGGTTGATACTGATAGTTGTAATTTATTCCTAAAACTATTGCGATATACAGGATATGCAATTATATTATTTAAAATATTAAATGATGATTATACGACGAAACAGATAACTATTATTTTGGTAATTGTAGCTATATTGTTGATGAATAGCGTTGCGGTAAAGGGCAATACCATTTTATGTTTATTTCTTTTTATCATTGGTATGCGTGGTATTGACTTTAACTTAGTGTGCAAGGTTACATTAGTTTGGTATTTGTTTGGTATTACAATTACCGTATTAGGGAGCCAGTGTAGGCTTATTGAAAATTGGGATTATACTTCTGGAGAACGCGTGCGCCGTGCTTTAGGATATTTTTATCCGAGTCATGCGACATCAACTATGTTTTATACAATGTGCCTGTTTTGTTACGTGATGGGAGAAAAATTACGATTATGGCATGTTTGTATATTGGAAGCGTTAAATCTCATGCAGTACAAAGAGACAGACGCGCGGGCAGGAACGCTTTTAATGGTGGTTATGCCAATTGTTTTTTGGATGATTAGATTAGATAAGAAGCAAATATCAAATCGACTTTATGGAAAAGCATTAACTTTAGCATTTCCAGTATGTGCGATATTTAGTATAGGTGTATCCAAATTTTATACGGGAAAAGGATTGTTATCAACAATTAATTCATTAATAAGTAATCGTTTTGCGCTTGCAAATAAGGCGTTGAATGAATATGGTTTATCTTTGTTTGGACAAAGAATTGAATGGGTTGGAAATGGTGGATACGGACATACTTTTACAGAATTTGCGACCCCATATAATTATGTCGATTGTTCCTATGTGAAAATTATGCTGGATTATGGAATAATTTTTTTGCTAGTTGTTATAATTGGCTATACTATAGCATCAGTGAAGGCGTTGAAAGAGAATGACAAGTTTCTGTTAATTGCGCTATCATTTATTGCAATATACTCCATAATTGAGCCACGATTGATTGAAATTGGATTCAATAGTTTTGTACTTGTATTGGTAGTACTTGTAAATTATAGATATGACAGAAATAAGGTGGAGGATAGAAGAAATGAATCAACAAAATGACAGAGTAATTAAAGTGAAGCAGGTATTCCAATATATTCGTAAGTATATTGTAGTTGTAATTATTTGTGCTATATGTGGTGTAGTAGGACTCGCTGGACTTTGCTATCTGAAAAATAAGCGTGCTATTAAATCGGAAGTTGCGCAGACACCTGTGAAGCTTGAAGCTTTGTATGAGGATTTTTCGGATTCGGAGAGAGCGGATATCTCATATGCGTTATATTCTTATGAACGCGTTGCAAGTATGGAACAATATATGAGGGAGTCTGTGTACATGCAGATTGATCCGTATCATGTAAATCAGAGTACATATCAAGTACAAATAAAACTTGAATCTGAACCAGAGACGGTAGAGGAACGTACAGAATTACAAAATCAGATATTAGCAGCATATAGCTATTATATTCGAAATGGAGGATTGGCAACTGCGATTGTATCTGATTCGAAAATAAAAAATAAATATACAGCATCGGAAATAAAAGAGTTAATTGATGTGTCCTATGATTCTGCACTTTCTACAAATGTGGGATTTTGTATGTATGTATATGGAACAGATTTGATCCCGGATATTGATGAGCTTGCGTATGAAGCATTGATAGCCTACACAGATACGGTGAAGAATGTTGCGAAACACAAATTAGTTTTGATAAATAAAGCATCTGCAGTTGTCAGATCTGATTCAATCTATAACAATCAAAGATATGTATATACGGAACGAGTGACTTCTAATGAGCGATTGAAGAATGCAATTTCTTTATTGTCAGGAGATACGTTAACATATTATAATGAAAGCGTAAAAGAAGATTCTAAGACTAAAGAGGAACTAGTGACAGAATCACAAACTTCTGTGGATAGGAAAAAACTTGTGAAATATGGTATCGTGGGCGGTATGCTAGGTGTTGCCGGAGCGCTGGTATTATTGATGTTTTGTTTCATGTACAGTAAGTACATTGTTGCGGATACTGATTATACGCTTACGATGGGAATAAAGCTTTTGGGGCATATTTCTGAGACTGATCTGAAAAAGCAGATAGGATTTGTTATAGCTAAAATCCTTGCTGTTTGCAAGAAAAAGCAAATAACAAAAGTGGCACTTATCTCAAGTGATATGTCTAAGATTAGCGAGGATGTGCAAGTGCATCTGACTAAGATTCTTGAAAAACAAGGTGTTGAATTGATCGTGATACCTGATGTGGCAACAGATAGTAACAGTATGGCGGAGCTGTTTGCTATGGGGAATGCAATTATGATTGAAAAAACAGGAGTATCTCTTTATCAGAGTGTATATGATATGAAAGATTTGTGTATGGAGAACGAAGTATCCTTGCTTGGTGTAGTGGATATTCAGAGATAATACAATGGCAGAGATAAAAACAAAATCCGTAAAACTAAATATGGTAATGAATGCGTTGCTTTCTATGTCATCTTTTATATTTCCGTTAATTACTTTTCCATATGTATCGCGGATACTGCTTCCGATTGGAACTGGAAGAGTTGCTTTTGCAACGGGGGTGGTGACATATTTTGCAATGTTTGCACAGCTAGGAATTCCGACATATGGTATTCGGCTATGTGCGAAGGTACGAGATGATAAGGAAGAATTAACTCGTGCGGTACATGAATTATCATTTATCAATTTGTTTATGTCGGCAATTGTATATGTTGTGTTCTTTATATCGTTGGCGGTGGTTCCAAAGTTCCGTGAAGAGCATACATTGCTTCTGATAATAGGTGCGACAATATTGTTAAATGCTTTGGGTGTAGAATGGCTATATAAAGCATTGGAACAATATACATATATCACAGTACGTTCCTTGATTTTTAAGGCTGTAGCGCTGATTAGTACATTTATGCTTGTGCGAGAACCGGGAGATTGTTTGCAGTATGGCTTCCTGACAATTCTTGCGACATCTGCGTCGAATATCCTAAATTTTATAAATCTTCGGAAATATATTTACTTAAAACCAATTGGTAACTATCATATTCGACGACATATTAAAATGATACTTGTGTTTTTCTCCATGTCGGTTGCCACTACAATCTATACTAATTTGGATAATGTTATGCTTGGATTCATGAAAGACAAAGTGGAAGTGGGCTATTACTCAGCAGCGGTAAAGATTAAGTCAATTATGGTAAGTGTTGTGACATCTGCGAGCACAGTATTGCTTCCACGAGCATCTTATTATGTGGACAAGGGAATGATGGATGAATTCTCTAGAATTTTGAAGAAAACGATGCATTTTATATTCCTGATAGCCATTCCTTTTTCTGTATATTTTATGATATATGCAAGGGAAGGCATCTTCTTTCTATCGGGGAAAGCGTATGAAGGTGCAGTTATACCGATGCAAATCATTATGCCAACACTAGCTTTGATCGGGATTAGCAATGTAACAGGAATACAGATGATGGTGCCGTTGGGCAGAGAAAAACAGGTATTATATTCAGAAATTTCAGGTGCTGTTGTGGATTTAATATTAAATCTTATATTTATTCCAAGGTATGGTGCAGCAGGAGCGGCAATTGGCACATTGATAGCAGAGATGGTTGTCCTTGGCTGGCAGTGTGTGGCAATTCGTGACTTAAGGATGGAGGTGTTTCGGCAGATCCCGTATATAAAAATCATAACTTCGCTTGTGCTAGGAAGCGGAGCTGCGTGCTGGGTGAAATTTCTTGGATTAAGTGCATTTCCAGCGCTTGTAATATCGGCAGTCTGCTTCTTCGGCGTGTATGGAATTACAATGACCATCATGAAAGATGCATTGGTTATAGAACTTGAAAAACAAATGATAGGGAAGCTTCGAAGAAAATAAAAAATATCCGTCATCGTTATGATGGCGGATATTTTTATTTATTGTAGTGGTTTGCACGTTTTATGTTTATGATCAAAGAAGATCCATATACAGAATATTAAGATACTTAATATTGATATTATAAAACCGGTGGTTAGTCCAGGAGTTCTAAAATACATCGTAATATCATTTTCACCTGCAGGAACGTTGAATGTAATAAAAGCACCTGCATAATCAGAGTAATTCACACGAGATCCATTTACTTTAACAATCCATCCTTTTTCGTAGGGAATAGTAAACATAATTTGGCTATTTTGATTTGCTGTTATATGCGCTTTTACTTCCCCATCTTTCCAGTCGGTAATAGAAATATTGTTCGCGCGAATAACATCCAAGGCTTTCGTGACGGAATTGTAGTTTAACGTTGTGGCATATAATTCAAATTGATCTGCATTTGTTCCGTTTGATGCTTTTATTCTTACTATATCACCTTGCTTGAATTCACCTATATATCGGATACTGTTATTAAACCAATAGTTTTCAAAATGTAAATCATCATTTACAGAGATATTTAAGTTTTTACTGCCATTTTTTATATATGCATACAATGGTCCATTATGGGTTACATGAATTTCCCATACGCAATAGCAGGAATGGTCGGTGTCAATCTGTGTTGTGGCATTGTAGAAATAGTAGTTGTCTTGCAAACCGCTTATAGCAGATATGAAAGCAGATTGCGATTCAAAGGGGTTCTCTGAATATGGCAAAAGAGACGTTGATCCCTTTAGGTTGTTTTGAACAATATATGCCATACCTGAATAGTAAGGGTTCTGATATACATGTGCATTTTCAGAACCTATGTTAGTTAACTGGTGATAATCCGATGGCAGTTCTTGCCCAATAACATATTTGACTCCCAATAAAGCATCCATTACTGGAATTGGGTGGTAAGGGGTTAGCTTTGTTACCGATGCATAGCCGTTATTCATCAGAAATTCTGATAAAGCAACATTTCGTGTTGAACTGTAGTGAGATATAGAACTATAATCAAAGCTCATAGATTCCGATTGCGAGACAGAGCAGTTATAATTACTAAATCGAGCACTCGTTTTATCTATTCGATATATAGAGGAATCTTCTCTTTTTATGTCATTCATAATAGATGATATTTCCTGATTGTAATTGGTTATTCTGGAATTCGTATAAGTGTGATCTGTTAATTCTAAATTCCAGTCTTTCACATGTTCAAAACCAACAAAGAGAATCAACAATGTAGCTAAAAGTGCCGTACAAAGTTTATTTTTCTGCTTGTCTAGCAGAAGTTTGTAACAGAGCATAAATATTCCAATTAGAATCATGCATGTTAAACCAAAATAGAAAGAGGTTTTGTCTTCATAATTCAATACAAAATCATATAATAGGCCATTATAAAAGCTGCCAGAACGCCATGAGCTTTGATACCGGCTTGTAATGCCATTCCGGCAAGCATAATTAATAAAAATGAGAATAAAAATGCATGGCGGTAATAATGATTAGATGGTATTTTCATTACAGAGAACAAGTAGTTAAGTGGATTAAATATATATGCTGCCATTCCTATGCATATTAAAATAAGGGCAAAATATTTTTTGGATATACGTTCTTTTTTATTTACAAACAAACTAGCGATGCAAATAATTGGGAAGCTTCCTACATAGATAGGGGGATTTGTCTGCTGTTTGGTTAGCTTCTCTCCGTTTAAGAACAAATCCTTAAAGCCTTCTAAGAAAGAGCAGTTGAAATTGGCACGTATTCCCTTAAGGAAATCTGACTCTCCTTGAGATAACATTTGTAGTGTCTGTGGGAGTATCAGAACCATGGTTGCCATTCCAGATAGAATACTAACAAAAACGAAATTGGTACAGGATTTGAAAAGTCCTTTCTTATTCTGTTTGTTTTTCATATAATATAGTACATTTTCAACAATAAAATATACGACAGCAAATATACACAACATATAACCGATATACCAATTCGTTATAATTCCATACCATAAAGCAAAGAAGTACATAATCTTTTTATTTTGGTATACCAGATTGTGAATGCCTAGAGCTATAAGTGGTAGTATAATAATGCCGTCTAACCACATAATATTACTACAATTTAGGACATTATATCCCATCATAGAATAAGAAAGGGCAAGTAATAATGCCGAAAGATTTGATAATGAAAAACGTTTGCTCAAGTATATGAACATTGTGACTGCCGAAGATGCCAGTTTCAACATAATTAGGAAAGTAATTCCAAGAACAATTTTATCCTCAGAAAAGAAAGCAAGTATAATATTAAATGGAGAAGCCAGATAATAAGCAAAGAATGCGGCAGTTCCTTCGCCCATCCCAATCGAAAATGAGTACGCAATATTCCCTGATCCGTGTAATAAGTTCCGAAAATATGTAAGGTAATCCAAATATTGGTATTGCATATCATGATAAATTATTGTGTTATCACCGAATGGGTAGATATGAGATATCTTTAAGGCGAGCAAAAAGAAGATGCCTGTGAGTATGAAGGCACCGAGACCATAGAATATATTTACTATTTTTTTGTTTGATTTCGTATTCATATTATTTTCCTAATCTCATTCAGAGTCATTTTTTTTTCTTTTAAATATTGATTTTATGTGCTGTTCGAGTAAATATATTAAATGCCAGAAATGATTTAACGTAATAGATGTCAATAAAGACAGGGCAATTAAGACAATCAAACAGGGGACAGCATATTTGGGGAATAAAACTAATTTCGCAAATGGATAAAAATAGTAACAGAAGAAAGAGTGGGACAACCACATGTTTGTACTATGTTTACCCAAGTATTCTAAAGTTATTTTTAACCATTTTATATATCCTAAAAGATGAAGACTTATTATAATCAGAAAAGGAACATATATAAAATCTATTATAATGCCGATTCCGGTTGTTCGTAAGAAAACAAGGGTTATTAACAAAACAATATCAGAAATAGGATTTAAAATATGGTTATCTTTCATACGTTCTTTTAGCAAAAAAAGTAAATTGTCTTTTGCCATTACGATTCCCATCCAAAAACATGTAATGTAAGGAACACTCATGTAAAAAGAGGAATAGATAAAATCGTTGTATAAACCATTTAGATGAAAACCTTCTTGAAGCAAAGGAACCATATATACAAATATTAAATTTGTAATTGAAACAATGCAGACATTTATGCATGCTGAGAAGTGATCTGCAATTTTTCTGATTAATGGAAAACTGACAATCGCCCCCACATAACTGATAAGAAACCACCATTCTCCATTGTATTGAGTGTTGATTCCAAGCATATTTTTAAGGAATACTTCCCAGGAGAAAGTTGCATATCTGTGGCAGATATTTACCTTTTCAGCATAATCAGGCTGGTTTGAAAAGAACATAAACGCTATTGGGATAAAAATGAAAAATACTTTCCAAAATGCCAGATAAATGTTTTTGATTTTTGCAATAATATCAAATGGTTTTTTTGTGTGACTTGTATATAAACCATATCCGGAAATAAAAAAGAATAGGGAAACACATATTTTCCCAAAATCTCCAAGGTAGAGACTAATGCTTTGTCCGAAAATTGTGAAATTATCTGTAATGCCAGAATAATAAAGACGATCAGGGAATCTCCATAAATGATGCATAAGCATAAGGATAATTGCAATTCCTTTGATAACGTTTGACTCTTTTTTTGTAAAGTATGTATTCATTTTAGTCCTCGAATAAAATGTATTAGTGAAATAACTTTTAATATTATATGGCATCTATAAGAGATAATCAAGGGAGATAATTATTTCGATGGGAGAGTGGGTTACGGATAGGGGGAATTGTGTGCTTTGCAATGGACGGGCATTGATTTCAAAAATCGTGTTATTCATATCACTAAAACAATGCAACGAATCTATAACAAACGTTCCAATCCAAAAACAAAGATCATAATTTTCACGCCCAAAACTCGCACCTCTGTGAGGGAAATTCCACTTTCGGGAAATACCATGAATTTAATAAAACAATTACCTTCTCTAAATGTGCAAGGGTACATATTGACTAACTCAAACAAGTATATGGAACCGAGAACTATTCGCGAATATTATAATAATTTTTTGCTAAAATTGGGGATTCAACCGATTAATTTTCATTGTCTGAGACATACTTTTGCAACACGATGTATAGAAAATGGAGCGAATTATAAAACAGTAAGTGAATTACTAGGACATTCTTCCATAAATACCACTTTAAATTTGTATGTTCACCCACCATTCTCTGAAAAAAGAAAATGTGTAGAATTGATACAATAAATCGTTTTCACAATAAAATTAATTAAAAATGTCATATATATACAAATAGACACAAATCCTTTGACTTTTTATAATGAATTAGGTATTATAATAAAAGCTTTATTTATTTTAAATATGTTGTGATATAACATAGTTGTAACAGCTCGACCTAATAAGATATAATCTTAGGAGGAAACGAGGTATGTTACAGATGAATCAACATTATGAACCAGAATTTAAGAAGATTGTTCGTCTTCATCTTGAAGAGGGAAGATCCCTCAAAGGTCTTGCAGCAGAATACGGAGTATCGCATGCAAGTATCTCAAATTGGACAAATCAATTCCGTGAAGAATGCCAAACTAACGAAGAAGCCAAAGCCGATTATGATTATATGAAGGAGAATCTTCAGCTCAAAAAGCAGCTTGCAGAACTTCAAAAGGAAAATGACTTCCTAAAAAAAGCAGCGGCATTCTTTGCGAAGGAAATCGATTAGAGGCTTATCGATTTATTCAAAAATACAACAAGGAATTTGGGCTTAGATGGCTTCTCAGGAAGTTTGATATCTGCCCAAATGCTTAATATAATTATCTTAAAAATCGAAAAGCTGATTATCATCAAAAGAAGGATGAAATCAAAAACTCTATTCGAAAAATATATCACTCTCATGGCGGAGTTGATGGTTATAGAACCATACATGCGTATCTGATTCGTACAGGACACGATATCAGTCGCTTAACGGTTTACAAACATATGAATACCGAAATGCAGTTGTTCTCAATCTCCAGGAAAAATAAACCGGAGTACGAACATGGTGTTGCGCATAAAGTATATGAGAACAAACTGAATCAGGATTTTCATGCAGATGCGATCAATCAAAAATGGTGTACATATTTTACTTATCTTTTTTTGACAGATGGCAGCAAGCGTTACAATTATACTATTCTTGACTTACATGACCGAAGTGTTATTGCAAGCATAACTGATAGAAATATAACCTCTGATTTAGCGAAAAGAACCTTAGAGAAGGCTATTCATTCCCAACCTGGAATCGATTTAAGTAAGCTTCTGGTTCATTCAGATCAAGGAAGTCAGTACACTTCAAAAGAGTTCACCGAATTTTGTGAGAAACTCGGTATTACTCAAAGTATGAGCAAAGCAGGATATCCATATGACAATGCTCCTATGGAAAGATATTTCAATACGTTGAAAAATGATCTTATTTACCAGCATTATTATCATACAGAAGATGAACTCTACACAGCGATCGAAGAATTTGCGTATGTACAATATAATCATGTACGTCCGCATTCTTATAACAATTACAAAACGCCTTACGAGGCACGCTACGGGGTTGCATAAACCCTGTGGCAGAAATTAGGTCGTAGTGTTACAAAAAAGCTTGACCACAACAATAAGGACCTAAAACTTCCCACACCCATACGGTGTGTTGAACCTTGAAAATTCAATATTTCAGCCAATAAAAAAGGCATGAACCTATTCCATTTGGTGTAATGGAATTGACGAAAAGCCAACAAACCAAGGACGATTTATGCCATGTCTAGTATATCACAAAACCATTCCGACGAAAAAGCAATAATTCGGTAAAAACGAGCTAGCCTCGTTTTTCTAAGTTTCTTGCGACTGATATCGTCAATCATGATATTCGTGATCTGATGAATCAAGGAAGAAAAATGCATTCATCATTGATGCATTCAGAGACTACTATTGCGACATAAATCACTATTTTGTTAGCTGAAATATTGAATTTTCAAGGTGCGAAGTCCCCTTTAGGTATGGGAAGCTTTAGTAAGGATTTTATAATTCAGGAGGAAACTGTGAAAGTTATCATTATGGCGGGGGGCAAGGGAACTCGAATTTCTTCAGTTGCAAATGATATTCCTAAGCCTATGATCAGAATAAATAACAAGCCAATTCTAGAATATGAGATAGAAATGCTTCGCGAGCAGGGGTATACGGATATCTTGCTTATAATCGGACATTTGGGGCACATAATAAAAGATTATTTTAAGGATGGTTCTGATTGGGGAGTTAAAATTTCTTATTTTATAGAAGAAGAACCTTTAGGTACTGCAGGAGCTCTATATTACCTAAAAAAAGAATTAACAGAAGATTTTTTCTTATTAAATGGTGATGTAATCATGGATTTAGATCTTAATCGCATGAAACAATACCACCAAAGGCATGATGGCGAGATAACATTATTAACGCATCCGAACAGCCATCCTTACGATAGTGCACTAATCGTCACAAACGATCATGGTCAGGTCAAACAATGGTTGCATAAAGAAGATTCTCGAAGCGTTTATAAAAACAGAGTCAATGCGGGTGTTCATATTCTTTCACCTCGAGCGCTAGACTTAATAACGGGTCCTGGAAAATGGGATTTGGATCGTGATATTTTAAAGCCTTTAGTTCCTCGTGGCATAGTATATGCCTATGATTCACCAGAATATGTACATGACATGGGAACTCCTGAACGCTACTATGCTGTAACTGAAGATTTACTGTCTGGAAAAGTAAATTCCAAAAATCTTCATAATAAACAGAAAGCCGTTTTTCTAGATAGAGACGGAACCTTAAACGTATATAAAGGGTTTATTACAGATCCAGATCAGATAGAATTGCTTCCGGGCGTAGCGAAAGCGATAAAAATAATAAACGATAGTGGATATTTGGCTATTGTGATTAGCAATCAACCTGTAATCGCAAGAGGAGATTGCACAATTGCAGAATTAGATGACATCAATAATGCAATGGAAACAAAATTGGGATTAGAAGGTGCTTATATTGATGACTTATTTTATTGTCCTCATCACCCGGACAAAGGTTTTGAGGGTGAACGCCCAGAATATAAATTTGAATGCGAGTGTCGGAAACCTAAGCCGGGATTGCTTCTAAAAGCCGCAGAAAAATATAATATTGATTTATCGTCTTCTTTTATGGTTGGCGATAGTGAGATAGATATTAAAGCCGGCATCAATGCTGGATGCGTTCCTATATACATTGGGCAATCTAGTATTGATTCGTCACTCAAGTTTGATTCATATCATTCATTACTTGATTTTGTGAATGACAAAATAAACTAACGAAGGAGAATTAAATATGGTTATTACACAAACACCCTTTCGGATGTCTTTCTTTGGTGGTGGAACTGATTTCCCGGGGTTTTACAATGAGCATGGAGGGAGTGTAATATCAACTACTTTTGACAAATATTGTTATGTAACAGTCAGGCATCTGCCAAGATTCTTTGACTACTCGAATCAGATTACTTACAACATAATCGAAAATGCAAACACAATTGAAGATATTCAGCATCCAGCCGTAAGAGAGGCTATGAAATATCTTGATATGCATGAATTGCGACTTGTATATGAAGCTGATCTTCCTGCGCGTTCGGGTCTTGGAACCAGCAGTTCATTTGCGGTTGGTATGTTAAATGCGTTCTATGCATTGAAAGGAAAATATGTTGATAAAAGAAAACTTGCCGACGATGCTATTTATCTGGAACGCGTTTTGTGTAACGAAAGTGGTGGCGTACAGGATCAAATAGCTGCAGCTTTTGGTGGTTTTAATAAAATCACTTTCAGTGCAGATGGATATACGGTATCTCCTGTAGTGATATCTCAAGATCGCAAAAAATTATTAAACGAGAATCTTATGTTGTTTTTTACTGGCTTTTCTCGTTTTTCAAGTGAAATTGCAAAGAAACAAGAAGCTGCCACACACGATAAAACAAAAGAACTATTAACAATGAAGTCTCTTGTTGATGACGCTGAAAAGATATTAACTTCAAAAACCGATCTGGTTGAGTTCGGTAAATTGTTAAATTATACATGGCAGCTAAAACGCGGAATTACTAGCGGAATTTCGACCGATGCTATTGATGGTCTCTACGAAAAAGCAATTAACGCTGGTGCTGTAGGCGGTAAGCTTTTAGGCGCCGGAGGTGGCGGTTTCCTGTTGTTTTATGTTGAAAAAGACAAACAAGAAAATGTCAAAAAGGCATTAAATGATTTGTTATACATACCATTTGAATTTGAAAATCATGGAACACAGATTTTATTTTATAAATCCGAGTTCTTTGATTTGGAATCAGCACAAGAAAATAAATAAGGAGATATAAAAATATGGCAAAAAAAGCATTGATTACAGGTATTACAGGAATGGTAGGATCACATCTTTGTGATTTCTTACTCGAAAACACAGATTGGGATGTATATGGTGTATGTCGCTGGAGAAGTCCTTTAGACAACGTACAGCACCTATTAGAGCGAGTGAATAATAAGGATCGCGTATTTTTTGAATACGCTGATTTAAATGATCAGGTATCATTGTTAAATGTAATCCAGAATATCAAGCCTGATTACATCTTCCATCTCGCGGCTCAAAGCTATCCAATGACAAGCTTTACTGCTCCGATTGATACGTTAAATACAAATATACTTGGTACATGCAGATTGTTAGAGTCTGTTCACATTGTAATGGAGAACGAAAAAGATTATAAGCCGGTAATTCATGTATGTGCATCTTCAGAAGTATTTGGAAAAATCCCACCTGAAAAGAAACCTGAAACAGGTATTCATGAAGAGTGTCCGTTCCATCCTGCTTCACCATATGCTATATCAAAAGTTGGCACGGATCTTTTAGGAAGATATTATGCCGAAGCGTATGGTATGACTGTTATGACCACTCGTATGTTTACCCATACTGGTCCAAGACGTGGTGATGTCTTCCACGAATCAACGTTCGCAAAGCAGATTGCTATGATAGAAGCTGGAATGATTCCGCCTGTTGTAAAAGTTGGAAATCTTCAGTCACTTCGTACTTATGCTGATGTCCGGGATGCTGTCCGCGCATATTTTATGCTTGTTACTGTAAATCCTGTTGCAGGCGAATACTACAACATTGGTGGTACATATACGTGTGAAGTTGGAGATACTTTAAATACGCTCATCTCGATGTCAACCATGAAAGACCAGATAAAGGTCGAGACTGATCCGGAACGTCTGCGCCCAATTGATGCCGATCTTCAGGTGCCTGATTGCAGAAAGTTCAAAGCGCATACAGGATGGGAGCCAGAAATTTCATTTGAAAAAACAATGCTGGATTTGTTGAATTATTGGCGCGAACGGGTGAAAAATGGTACAGAATTCTTGACAAGATAATGGAGGTTGTGTATGAAAATTGCAGTTTTGGGTGCCGGTGTTTCAGGCTTAACCGCAGCAAGAAAATTACATGATAATGGTATTGATGTGACTGTGTTTGAAAAAAACCATACTCCCGGAGGTCTAGCAAGAACAAGATTTACAGACGGATATTTGTACGACCCTCATGGCGGTCATATTCTTAATTCAAAGCATCCTGAAGTAATGGATTGGGTTTTTTCGATTTTGCCTAAAGAAAATTGGCAATATACTGAGCGAAATGCAAAAATATATTTTAATGGCAAATTTGTTTCTTATCCGTTTGAATTATCTCTTTGCGAATTGGATGAAGAAGATGCGGTGGAATGTGTACATGATTTTATGCTCTCCCAGCAAGGTCAGGAACCATCAAATTTTAGAGATTGGTTATCCTGGAATTTTGGAGAGGGTATTGCAAATTATTATATGATTCCATATAACGAAAAAATATGGGCTTATCCTCTGGAACAGATGGAAACACAATGGATGCAAGGTAAAATGCCGCTTCCTACAAAAAAAGAAATGATTCGTTCCGTCTTGCTTAAGGATCCTAAAGAAAGAAAAATGCCACATTCTTCTTTCTATTATCCTATAGATGGTGGTATTCAATCAATGGTTGATGCGATTGCCGCAGGATTACATATTGAATATGATTTTAAAATCGAGAACATTGAAAAAGTGAATAATAAATGGAATATAAATGGCGAAGGTGCATTTGATTATGTAATAAGCACTATTCCACTTCCGGTGTTACCAAAAGTGATGAATCTTCCTGAACAAGTTGTTCATCATATTCAGGATTTAAAATACAATAGTTTAACGACTGTTCTATTTGATTGTCCAAAAACAGATATTACATGGTTGTATATTCCATCACATGACTACCGCTCACACCGAGTTGGGTATCAGAGCGCGCTAACTCCTCATGCTTCCGAACCCAAACAGAGGGTGCGGTGCCTTGGAAATTATCGGTAAACAATTTAATGTTGATGCATCTTTCGCTGACAATAAAAATATTTTACCAGAAGAACTTGGATTTGAAAAAGTTCTTGATAGTGAATTTACAGAGTTTGCGTATGTAATCCATGATCTTAATTATCGAAAAAATGTGACTTCTATTAAAGACTATTTTGCAGAAGATTCATCTTTCCAATTATTAGGTCGTTGGGGAACCTGGAATTATAAAAATATGGATTTGTGCATGTGGGATGCTATGAATTTAGTTAAGGAGATTCTAGGATGATAGAGATAATAAAACCTGATTTTGTATTTCAGGATGAACGCGGAAACCTGACTCAACTTGTACATGATGGGTTTAAACAATTTAATATCATATTTTCAAAAAAAGATGTTCTGCGAGGAAATCATTATCATAAAGAAAACAGAGAAGCTTTTTATGTAATCTCCGGCTGCTTTGATTTGATCGCCGAAAAAGATGGCAATCAAAAAAAATATGTATTTAAAACGGGGGATATGTTTGTTATCCCCCCTTATGTGAATCATAGTTTTTATTATACAGAGGATACATTGCTTGCCAGCATGTATGATATTGGTGTTGAACACGAGGATGGAACAAAAGACATCTACAGTGTATAAAGGGGAATAATATGAATAATTTATTTAACGCAGTTGATGAAATATTTGAAACATTACTACAACGCTATCCGATTTTAGAGGCTTCCAGAGCTGATATATGGAAGGCGTTTGAATTGCTAAAAACAACATATGAAAATGATAAGATACTTTTTGTTGCCGGCAATGGTGGAAGCGCTGCCGATAGCGAGCATATTGTAGGCGAATTAATGAAATCTTTTATGGCGAAACGAAAGATTGATGACGAATTTTCTCAATCATTATGTGATATGTTTCAGGAAACTGGCGAACAGCTTGCAAGTTCTCTTGAAAAAGGACTTCCCGCTGTCTCTCTCCCCTCACTAACTGCATTATCTACGGCAATCATTAATGACGTTGATGGGAAGATGATTTTTGCACAGACGTTAAATTCTATTGGATGTAAGGATGATCTTTTCTTAGGAATAAGCACTTCCGGAAATTCAAAAAACATTGTATATGCAATGATGGTTGCAAAAGCAAAAGGATTACACACTCTGGGACTTACCGGGGAAAACACTTGCAAATTAGATGAACTTTGCGATGTTGTAATTCATGTACCTGAAACAGAGACTTATAAAATTCAGGAATTACATCTTCCTGTCTATCACGCGTTATGCGCTATGTTAGAGTCATATTTTTTTAATAAATAGGAGTCAAAAATGTATCTTATAATTGGTGGAAATGGTTATTTAGGTAATTATATTATTCAAAGCATTCTTCAGAACACAGAAGAACAAATTATAGCAACAGCTAGAAAAATCGACAATCTTAAAAATACAAATCGTATTTTTTGGTACCAATGCGATATTTTGGATGATGCTAATTTTGAAGCTTTGGTAAACAAAGTGAAGGAATGCAAACATGTAAAGGTTGTATTTCTTGCAGCATATCACCATCCGGATTCTGTTGCATCTAATCCCCAGTACGCATGGAATGTCAATGTAACTACACTCTCCAAGTGTATCAATCTACTTTCATTTGTTGATGATTTTTATTATGCTTCAACAGATAGCGTGTATGGAAATAGTTATGACAATTATCACTTCAAAGAGACTGATTTACTAAATCCAGTAAATATATATGGACATAATAAATGTGCCGCTGAAGCGATTGTAGTACATTATGGATTTCATGTTGTAAGATATCCTTTTTTGATTGGAACAAGCCTTGTCAACGGCAAAAAACATTTTTACGATTTTATTGTTTCGGACTTGCAGAATGGAAAGCCAATAGAAATGTTTAGTGATTCTTACCGCTCATCTTTGAATTTTAAAACTGCCGCTGATCTTATGATTGAATTAATAGAATCAAAACAAACCATTCCCTCAATCATCAACGTATGCGGTGATAAAGATTTGTCCAAGTATGATATCGGTCTTATGATTGCAGATAAATTAAACATATCACGAGATTATGTTATTCCTATAAAAATGGAAGAAAACGGACAGATTTTCCAAAGCAAGCGGGCAACTTCTACATTGATGGACAATACTCGATTGAAAGAGATTTTGAAAATAAACGAAGTAAAATTCATACTATAGAACAAGGAACAGACTTATGAACGAATTCAAAAATGTATCCATATTACTCCCTACCTTAAATGAAACATTTTCATTTAAGCAAACTGTTGAAATAATATTAGACGAATGTGATTCTGATGATTTATGCGAATTCATTGCTATTGTATGTGACCGAACAGAAAAAGACAGCATCAAAGCGATTGAAGACACCAAAATAATAGCAGAAGAACATGAAATTCCTCTACATATTTTGTATCAGACACATCCATTTGCTGGTGGTGCTGTACAAGATGGTATGATGGCAGCCAAAGGAAGCCATACTCTCATGATGGCTCCAGATCTTGAAACAGATCCCCATAATGTGAAAGATTTTATTGAATATGCAAAAAAATATCCGAATGACATGATTACCGCTTCTCGTTGGCTAAAAAAAGGAAGTTTTGAAGGATATAACAAAACGAAGTATGTGTTGAATTATATATTCCAAAAGTTTTTCTCTTTCTTCTATAGAGTAAAATTAACAGATATAACCTTTGGATATAGAATTGCTCCAACCAACCTTTTTCAATCGATCCAATGGGAAGAATTAAAACATCCATTCTTTTTGGAAACGGCATTGAAACCAATACGTTTAGGAGTAAAAATTCATGAGATTCCGTCGGATTGGGCTGCTCGCCAGGAGGGTGAATCCCAAAACTCACTTCTACAGACGTTTAAGTATTTAAAAATTGCCTTTAAAGTTAAGTTTGAGAAAAAAGATAAAATGTTAAAGGATAATAATTTATGATAAAAAAAATATTTACTAAGTATAAAGAATTGATATTATATGCAATTTTTGGCGGTGGAGCAACCTTAATAAATGTTGCATCTTTTTATTTTTTATATCATATATTACATATGCATTTATTAGTAGCAAATGTTTTAGCTTGGCTTTTTGCATTTGTTTTTGCATTTATCACCAATAAAATATGCGTATTTGAAAGTAAAGAATGGAAAAGTCAAACCGCAATTAAAGAAACATTAGAATTTTTATTTGCTAGGCTTACTACTTTATTAGTTGATAGTGTACTTATGTGGCTATTTATCGATATTATTACCATGAATGAACTAATTTCAAAAATATTTGTTAATATAATAGTCATTGTTATTAATTATTTTGCCAGTAAATTTTGGATATTTAGAAAAAATCAGAACAAATAAACCATATTAAGGAGACTTCAATGTATAAGGTTCTATTATTGTGTACGGGTATTATTTTTTTAGTAATATTGGTGTTTTTTTGTTTTATAAGAAAACATTTAGATAATAAATTCATATTATTTTCATGCATTTTGGTTTTTATATTATCTATTTTATTTCCATTACAATACGTAATGACTTCATCATTTTATTATGATGAAGTATCTATTCATGCAATAAAGGCAGAAGATCAATCTGAAGAAAAATTTGTTAAATTATATAAGTTTGAAACAAATGATTGGACAAGTGAACTATATTCTCCTTGTAGTGGCAATTGGATCTACTCTTCTTCAGATCAATCACTAAGCTGGCGAAGTTCACACAATTCTTATATTACTGATTCTGTAACTTTTGATATACCCGTGGGATACAATCGTTATATAACATTTTATTCAGGACCTGATGCCGGTATTGTTGAATTAACATACAATGATGATTTAACTAGATATAATTTATATAATGAAAACTCGTCATCTATAAAAATAATTATTCCAAATAGTAATACATCTCTAATTTTACGAGACAAATTAATTAGACCTTTAATTTTACTAGTTTGTGAAATTTTTATATGTATAATCGTATATGTGTTAGTGCTTTTATATAAAAAATATTGTCATTCAAACAAAACGGGAAGTATACGATATATAATTGGAGTATTTTCCTTGTTTGTTTTAAATATTGTTCGTCTAAGTAACTATCCTTCTCAATTACCTTATTCATCTAGTTATTATTTTATGACATATGAAGGAGGATTTGGTTCTAGGAGTTTATTAGGTGATCTATTTAATCGTATTTTAGGCCCATATATTGATGCTCAACTTTTGGCCGATTTAAAAATATATTTTTTGTTATTTTTTTACTTGTTTTTAAGTATTATCATTGTCAGATTCGCTTTTCATATTCCAGACAAAAAAACAGGAGTGTTTTTTATTGTTTTAATACTGTTGTTCCCTATGACATATTTGCCAATAAACGATAACTTAAGAACTGATTTTTACCTAAATATCTTATTTATTGTTGGTTTACTTTGCATTGCTTATGGGAAAATGTTACTTAGTTTACCGGTAATTAGTGTTATCCTTATGCTTAACAACGAAAGTAGTTGCGCATTCTATATTGCACCTTTAATGGCTTTATTAATATTTAGATTCTTTAAAGATAAAGACATACGATACTTGTTATCATTGTTAAGTTCAATATTTTTTACATTATATTTGATGTTTTATTTTTTCTCCAAGGGAAAGACAAATCAAATGACTTCAAGAGCTGCTTTTTCCCATGCAAAAGCACACACTAACTTGCCTATAGCCTTTGAGGCATTTAACGCTGAATCTATGAGCTTATCAAGCCATATGCAAGATAATGCATTGAATCTTGGTTCACAATATTACGGTAACTACTCGTTACTTAAGCAGGCTATTGCGTGTTTTATTATGTTAATTCCATTTTGTATATTAATAACAATTTTGTGGAAATCCATCTATAAAAAACAAAAAACAATTTATGAAAATGATAAAAAAAACCTAATATTTTATAAAATGATATATATGATATTGGTTGCCTCTTGTTGTATGGGAAGTATATGTATGATTATAGGCTATGATTATTTGAGGTTTTTCTCATTTTCGGCTTATGCAACCTTCGGGGTTATTATGACCATTATATATATTGAACATTTAGATATATCAATTAATGACCTTTTTTTATTCAATAAATCAAGTCATTCAATGCCAATTTTATTGATTGGAATTTTGCTGTATTTTACTTTTTTGGGAACTATAAATGTATGGACTCCTGATACTCCTATACTCCCTGATATTGTCAAGTTTATAGAACAAATCATTACGAAAGGAATTTAAAGTGAAAGAAAACAATAAAAAAAATGCTATATATTGTATAGCAACTCTTCTGCTTAGTATTTTAATTGGTTGTTTTTTATGGCAATTACGTCATATTGAACCTGAATGTACTTATGAGAGATGCATCAAGAAAATCTCCGCTTCTCAATATGAAGAAGTAATGTTTTCCAAAATGCACCGATATAATATTGATAACAATAGTGCCGTGATGTATAAGGATTCATCCAATGATAACGATACTATTTATCATAATGACTATTTTAACTTATATCAAATTACTGGATGGGAAATAACAACTAATTCCACTGCGGAATCTTCTTTTGCGCAAGCTCTTATATTAAAGTCTACGCAAGCAACTTATCAAATTGATATATATAAAATAGAAAGAGACGACTTGGAATATTATAGCTGCGATGTTATTAATAATACAAAAATCGACTCCGGATTTGTTTCATATTTCCCTTTAGACAACATGGAAGTGGGAGAGTATGAAATAGGAATACTTGTAAAAGAAAATGGCACAGATAAAATTGCATGGACAGGAAAGTATGTTGAAAAAAAAGAACAATAAATTTATAATAATATTTATAATTGTGATTGCAATTGTTAATATCTCTCTTATTTTTAACAATAATGTATGGTGTGACGAAGCAGCCTCTATAAATTTATCACGGTGCTCGTTTGGAGATATTATAAAGTATGCTTCAATGGATTTTCATCCTCCCTTATATTATTTTTTGTTAAAGATTACAGGTGTTTTTTTTCATGATGCATTGTGGGGCTATAAGTTAGTCTCTATTATTCCGGTTGTTATCACAATGATTGTTGTAGACAAATGGATTCTTGCTAATGTGAAAAATAACTCTTTATGGTCTGCAGTGGTATTTTCTCTTCTTATGGGATTATCCCCTTGCAATATGGGAAAGAATGTAGAGGTCCGAATGTATACTTGGGCCGCTCTTTGGGTTACGCTTTTTTTATTATCATCTTTGGAGATTACAATAAATCATAATTCAAAGCGGGCTTACATCTCTTTAATATTATCGGGTATTGCGGCTTGCTATACACATTATTTTGCTATCTTGACAATAGCATGTATTTCTATTTTTACAATCTTCAATTTGGTTACTAAAAAAAGTCCAAACCTAAAATATTTTTTATACAGTTTAGGAGGGATAATAATTATGTTTATCCCATGGGTTCCAAGTCTGTACAAACAAATGAATTCTAATATAAAAGGATGGACCATTCATCTAACCATTAATTTTGAATATTTTGTTAATTCCTTCAGATATCCTTTCGAAGGGGATTATTCCGCATCTTTTACATCGGAATTCACAATAATCTTATGGGGAGTAATTGTAGGATTATCCATATATACAATCACAAAATTATATAAGAAAACTTGTTCTGATAATTTTGTATCAAAAATTGCACTTCAATGCATCGGCTCCTTTGTAATGGTAGTTTGCCTTGCATATATTATATCAAAGCTGTTTCATCCAATCCTGATGCGGCGCTATTTATTTCCGGCAATCAGCTTACTGTGGTTATCAGTATCCTTGATGCTTTCAGATATTGAAATAAATAATAAGGAACGTTGTTTCGTGTTTTCTCTTATTGCAATTATGGGATTAAATGCCTATGCCACAAGCAGAACACGTGAATATAATACAGGAACTAATGATACGGTTAAATTTTTTAACGATAATCTGAATAAAGGAGATGTTCTTATAAACGATCTTGAAATATGTGCCTGTTGGGAATTATCATATTATTTGCCCGATTACACAAATTATTATTATGAGGACGGAAAGGTTTACGAAAATGATGGTATAACTCCTTGGTATTTGGATTCTTCTTTTGATGTATATTCTTCAGATAAGATAATTTGGTATTTATGCAAGAATGATGTACAAATTGATTTTACAAGACTTCAAACAAATGGTTACAAAATTGATTCTGTATATAAAGGTAATCTAGATAATTATTATTATTTTACTATATATAAAATAGAAAAAACAAATGAGTAATTTCAAACGGAGAAGATGTTATGAAAAAGAATTGTATAGTAGCGCAATCCGGAGGACCAACAGCTGCAATAAACGCTTCTCTTGCAGGTGTAATTGCCGCCACAAGAGATTGTAAGAATTATCACAAATTATATGGTGCTATTCATGGTATTCAAGGTGTGTTAAAAGAAGATTTCTTGGATCTGACCAATAAGGATGATGAGTTTATTGATAGACTCATCAAAACACCGGCTATGTATCTTGGTTCATGTCGTTGTAAACTTCCAGATATAAGCGAAGAACTATGTATCTACAAAACTATTTTCAAAATATTTGAAAAGTTTAATATCGGATTTTTTTTCTATATTGGAGGTAATGATTCGATGGATACTGTAGATAAACTTTCTTGTTATGCTGATTTGATTCATAGTGATATTCAAATAATAGGTATTCCGAAAACAATTGATAATGATTTATTAATTACGGATCATACACCTGGATTTGGCTCCGCAGCTAAATATGTTGCAAATACTGTTAAAGAAATTGCATATGATACATATATTTACGATATAGAAAGTGTCACGATTGTTGAAGTAATGGGGCGCGATGCCGGCTGGCTGACTGCATCCTCTGTGTTAGCGCGCACAGATTACAGTCTTGCACCTCATATGATTTATCTACCAGAGGTTGCTTTTGAAAAAGAACAATTTATATGTAATTTACAGTTATTAGTAAAAAAATATAAAAATGTAATCGTAGTCGTTTCGGAAGGCATTCGGGATTGCAATGGATGTTATATATCTTCTGCCAAGGCAACAAATGATAAATTTGGACATGTTCAATTAAGTGGCGCAGGAAAAACTTTAGAATATCTTGTTAAAGAGAAATTAGGAATAAAAGTTCGTTCAATTGAAATCAATGTTTTACAACGATGTGCTAGTCATCTTGCAAGTTCAAGAGATTTAGAAGAATCTTATGCGCTCGGTCAAAAAGCTGTTTCAATAGCGCAAAAAGGCGAAAATGGGAAAATGGTTATAATAAAAAGAATGGCGAGCACACCTTATTCTTATATGATTGATACAATTCCTGTTTCTGAAGTTGCCAATCAAATTAAAAGCGTTCCGCTCTCATGGATTACTGATAATCATTATGATGTTACGTCTGAAATGATTGATTATCTTCAACCTTTAGTATCTGGGAAAATTTCAGATGTTTTTGAAAATGGAATTGTCAATTACCTTGATTTATCGCATTTGGTACATAAACGGTCCACAGTGAATATATAAATCTCGAAGAACATCATGTTGATGTATTTATATCAGAATAAAGCTGATCCATAGCACGCTTCGCTGTCTGGGAGGGATGAATCATGCTTGAAGATATCTCACTTGTAGCTAACATTTATATCATGACAGGTTACACCAATATGCAAAAGTTCATCAATGGCTTGTGTGCCATTGTTGTAGAGCTGTTGAAAGAAGAATCCAACGGACATTCCGTTTATCTGTTCTGTGGTAAGCGGTGCGACCGCAGAACAGAAACAGAGTGTCCGGAAGAAATGGATTCCCCGAGTACTTTTGAGAGAAATTCCATTGAAGTCTGGCTGTGCACACGGATTGTTGAGTTGTAATAATACGGGAGGTATTATATTCTTTGAAGTTAAACTGGCGTTTGACGTCGGACACTTGGAAATTACGCATGCCGTATTTACCAATATTCAGGAAGAGATTAGCACTTGCATAGGCGAGTGTGAATACCCCTGCCTCATATAGATTTAATGTACGAGTAATAATCATCAGCATGATAACAGACTGAAACGCCATGAGCATGCTTCCAGCCATATTCCAGATGAAACTGGATTTGTTAATATTTTTACTATTTAATAGGAAGTGTTTTAGCTTGTTCATATGTAGACCCTTTCATAAATTATCATTTGTATTGTATCATGTCACAACGAGCCTTGTAATTGCAAGGCCAAAATGATAAAGTATACAAATAATGAATTTGATTGGTATAAGGAACTGAAAGTTATGAGTAATGTTATGAAAAATACAAAAAAGAAACGATTTCTGTTGTGTAGTATTTCTTTTTTGATGACATTTGTTTGTATTTTCATATTATATGCTTGCCTAAAGGTTGTGCCATTTGGAGAGAAAACTTTGGCTTGGGCAGATGCAGATATACAGTATTTGGATTTCTTTTCTTATTTTAGAGATGTTTTGCTTGGTAAGAACAGTATAAAGTACAGTATGTCTAACACGCTTGGTAATACCTCCATAGGAGTGTATTCTTATTACTTGGCAAGCCCATTGAATGTGCTGGTATTGTTTTTTAAGCAGTCTCAGCTTTTGGAGTTTTTTTCGTTACTCATGGCAATGAAACTTTCAATCGCATCTGTAACGGCATGTTATTATTTACAAGTGCGTTTCAAAGATCAGATACATCCGATTGTTACATGTTTGCTTGCGTGTGCCTACGGAATGATGCAATACAATATGGCACAGGGATCCAATATTATGTGGATAGATGGTGTATATATGCTTCCTTTAATTATGCTGGGAGTATATAAGTTAGTGAATACAAAAAGGATTACGGCACTGACAATACCAGTTGCGTTGTCAATCTTATTTAATTGGTATACAGCAGGAATTAACTGTCTATGGTCGGGAATTATATTGCTCATTGAATTGGCTCTTTATGTGTGCAGGGAAAAAGTCAAAATCAAAGATGTGCTTTTGGTAGTAGTTCGTTATATGGTTGCAATGATGATTGCTCTTTGCATAAGTGCGGTATTGTTTCTTCCTTCAGTTATGGATTTGAGAAATGGTCGTGGAAGTAAGTTTGATTGGAGATTATTGACAAGTACATTTACTGGGCGGCTATTAGATGTTGTGAGAGATTATACTATTGGAGGAACAAGTTCATCATTACGTGTATCGTTGTTTGCTGGAAGCCTGGCTTTGCTAGGTGGAATTGCGTTTTTCTTTAATAGAAATTATAAATGGAAAGAAAAGATAGTTGTAGGAATAGGGGCGATTTTTGCAATCTATATGTATTTTTACGTACCAACAAACTTTGTTTTTTCGCTGCTTAAATCAGTGGAAAGCTATTGGTTTCGGTATTCATATGTTAGTATTATGTATGTTATATTTGTGGCAGGTTTGTCGTTTGCAGAAATGGATAAGAAGATTCCGTATTGGCTATTGGCAATCGGCTATTGTGGTGTTTATATAGTTTCATACTTGAATCCGGATATAAAACGAGAATATACGTTGTTTCAGAAGGGTATTACAATAACATTTATTCTGATTATGGCGGCTTTGATACAGTTTTTGACAAAGATATGTGGAGGATGGCAGCGATTAGTGATAGGGCTGATGGCTATAGTTACATTGACGGAACTTGGAATGAATGCTAGATATCTCGCAAGTATATATTCTTATGATGAAGGGACAGATTACAAAAGTTATGTAGTCGCACTAAATCAACAATTAGCTGAATTAAATGAGTTAGATGATGGAACGTATCGTATTGCTCAGACATCACAGAGAAGAAACAGTTCCCATTTAGACGAGGCGTTTGGGTATAATTATTGGAGTAATACGGGGTATACGTCATGTCCGGATAATCGGCAGATTACGTTTTTAGATAGACTTGGATATCGTGTACATGGAAACCGGTTGAATGCGGTGGCGGGATCGGTATTGACTGCAGATTCACTTTTGGGGGTAAAATATGTGATTGCAGGTAGGGATTATCCAGGATTGAAACGGATAGATTCGATTGCGCTTGCAAATGGGAAATATGTATATGAGAATCCTTATTATCTACCGATGGCAGTTGTATATAAAGCGCAGATGGATCAGGAATTTACGAATCCGTTCGAATATCAAAATGCTCTTTACAGTCAGTTGTTGGGTGAAGAAGTAAAACTTTATACGAGAATTACACCTACAGTAAAGACAGAAGGAAATATTCGAACTTATCATATTCAGGTTCCACATGGAAATTATGCATTATATGGAAATATTAAAACAAATGGTTCTGTAGATGGTAGAGTGGGCAAGGTAGGAACGGAAGGATTTCCTTATGCGAGTTGGTTAGCTCGAAGTGTGTTTGACATAGAGGTAGAGCCTGGGGAATCGGAAGTTTCTATATTCTTTGAGGCAGAGAAGGGGCTGGATATCGCAGATGAACAATTTTATATGCTTGACTTGGATGTCTTAAATGAGGCGGTTTCTAAGATTCGGGACAGTCAGGCTGAAGATATTTCGATTAAAAATGGACACATTGTATGTAGAGTTACGGCAAAAGAAGGAGAGAAACTATTTTTATCGGTACCCGTTTCTGAGGGGTGGAGAATTAAGAGAAATGATAATATAGTGTATACAGAAACGTTTGCGGATGCGTTGACGGTAATTCCGCTTGAAGAGGGTGAGAATGTGATAGAGATGGATTTTCATATTCCTCATATGCGTAAGGCAATCTTGATTTCGGTATTGGGAATGATAATGTTGTTAGCAGATATCTGTATACAACGAAGAACAGCAGGGAAACAAGTGGAAGAGTTGGAACGTAATTAAGGAATTATATGAGGAGAATTGTGTTGTGAATAGAAATATGAATGTGGCTATTTTTTTTAGGGAAAATATTGGTTTTAGTATTTTGCTTGTAGTAGAGACAATGATTTTAATTCTTAGTATTATAATGTGTTTCGGCAAAGATAGAAGCTTTGAAGTTGCTCCGGAATCATTTGCGTATAATCAGGCGACGGTGGACGATCTCGTAAATAGTGAGAATGTGGATCAGGAGTTGGCACATGCGGATACAAAAATTGGAAGCGGTGCTTATGATATAACGATATACTATAATATACCGAAAAAATTCGGGGGGTACAGATTTTACAGTCAATGATGTTGCGGGATATGTGAATATTTCGTCGGAAATAAATCCTCGGGCAGTTCGGTACAATTCATCAAAGCTTCGAAATATATATCAGAAATCTACTTCGAGAATGTGGATTCGAACTGGCGCGGGAGTTGATGATCTAACTATATCAGTAGTGCGTAAAGGAACGAATGTCATTTCGATTGACAAGGTGGTTTTTAAGGAATATCGAGTATATAGGGTTGCCAGATGCATTGGCTGGATATGCTTATTCGCTATTATTGATGTATTATACATAGTATTCTTTGCAAAATTGAGGAGTCCTGTTTCTGTAACTAAGAAATATGTTATTTTAGGAATAGGGCTAATTACGCTTTTTGCAAGCTTGCCATACTTAAGCTCTTATGAATACAGAGGAGATGATCTGAATTTTCACTTGAAAAGAATTGGAGCTTTGGCAGAGGCGTTAAAGAATGGGCAGATACCGAACAGGATACAATTTTCCTTGAATGATGGTTATGGGTATGCGACACCATTATATTATGGAGAGATTTTGTTGATTATTCCGGCAGCATTATATTTGCTGGGAATACCGTTGCAGGTAAGCTATCATGTGTTTATGGTGCTGGTTAATATGAGTACAGCATGGATTGCGTACTGGTGTTTTAAGAAAATGACGTCTGATTGGACAAAGGGACTATTTGGTGCAGCAATTTATACGTGTGCGACCTACAGACTTGTAGATATGTGGATTCGATCATCGGTAGGAGAGGTGTGTGCACTAATGTTTCTACCGCTTCTTCTATATGGATTTTATCATTTGTATATGATGGAAGACGAGGCACAATATAAATTGTCGGATGGTTTGCCGATTATTATATCTTTGACTGGACTAATTCAGACACATACGTTAAGCTGTGAGATGGCAGCGGTGTTTATAGTGTTATTTGTACTTGCCTTTATAAAGAAGACGTTTAGGAGAAAAAGATTTTTCGCATTGTTGAAGTGTGTAATAGTGGTTGGACTATTGAATGTATGGTTTTTATATCCATTTATTCAATCAATGCAGATGGATGTGCTCGTAAATTCGCAGGAGTATATGCCTATTGAATCCAGAGGGGATTCACTTATGCAGTTTTTGGGCATAGCATCTGGCATGCAGCATGATAATAGTATGCATCATTTTCAGGGGGCTCTTGGATTTGCGTTGTTGTGTGGAATACTGGTGTTTATATATTGTTCTATTCAAAAAGAAAATTGGAAAATTGAGAATGATACAAGCTATAAAGTTGCTAAATATGGATTGTTCTTTGCTATAATTGCATTGCTGTTAGCATCGGATTTGTTCCCGTGGGACAATCTGTATCATATGAATGAAGATTTTGCTAAATATGCGACGATGGTTCAATTTCCGTGGCGGTATGTTGGCTGGGGAGCGTTGTTTTTGTCGCTTGTAGCAGTTATGTGTGTAGGAATTATAGAACGTATGAAGTCTTATAAGTGGGCATTGGGAATTATGATAATAGTAGTGCTTGGAGGAGCTGTCGCGAATGGAACCTTATTAATGAATGTGCTAAATATGGAGAACAAACCGATGTATACATTTTATGGTATCGAAAGTATAGATTGGGGATATCTGGTTGGTGGAGAGTATTTATTTGAAAATGGTATAGATGTCATAGGTAAACCATTTATTGAATCGGATCAGGAAGTAAAATGTGAAGATGCTTCATGGGATAAGAATGTATATAGATTTAATTGTAGAAATACTGCTGAGACATCAAAAGTAGTGGCAGTTCCGGTACTAGCATATGATAATTATCATGTATATCTTGCGGATGGGCAGGAAGTACAACATTTCAAAGATGATTATGGTCGTATAGCGTTCGGTGTGCCAGAGAGTTATTCTGGTAAAATAGAAGTGCGATATGTTGAACCAGTTCCCTGGCGTATAACAGAGATAGTATCAGTATGCACTTTGATTGCCTTGATAGGAATTTGTATATATAATAAGCGTTCACATAACGAAGGGAGAAAAAAAGAAGATGAAAAAAATATCCTTATTAATACCATGCTATAATGAAGAAGAGTCTGTACCTTTGTTTTATAAGGAAGTAACAAGAGTTTTATGTGAATTGAAATATGAGTACGAACTGCTATTTATAAACGATGGATCAACAGACAAAACATTGGAAATTTTGAAACAGTTAGGGGAACGGGATATGAGAGTGAAATATATATCCTTCTCACGTAACTTTGGAAAAGAAGCAGCTATGTTTGCAGGATTTTGCAATGCAGATGGAGATTATGTTGCAGTTATGGATGCAGATATGCAGGATCCACCAAGCCTGATACCAGAAATGTTAAAATATCTGGAATCTGGAGAGTATGATAGTGTGGCAACGCGGCGTGTAAGTCGTAAAGGGGAGCCACGAATAAGATCTTGGTTTGCACGTAAATTTTATAAAATTATAAACCGCATTTCAGACTCAGATATCATTGATGGTGCCAGAGATTTTAGAATGATGAAAAAAGAAATGGTTGATGCGATAATAGCGATGTCTGAAAATAATCGATTCTCGAAAGGAATTTTTGGATGGATTGGGTTCAGAACATATTGGTTGCCATATGAAAATGTGGAGCGGGTTGCTGGAGAAACGAAGTGGAATTTTTGGAAATTATTAAAATATGCCATAGATGGAATTATTAATTTTTCGGAAGTGCCGTTGAGTATAGCCTCGTGGTTTGGTTTTATAATGGCATTTATAGATTTCATTTTTATGATATTTATTATTGTTCGTAAATTATGTTTTGGAGATCCTGTATCTGGATGGGCATCTACAGTATGTATTATTATATTTATTGGGGCCATACAGTTATTTTGCATGGGAGTTATGGGACAATATATTGCCAAAACGTATACAGAAGTAAAAGATCGACCACATTATATTATATCAGAATCGAATAAAGAAGATATAAAGAAGGTTAATTAATTGGAATATATTGAGAAAGGCACAATTTGATATGAATATTAAGAAACTGTATGATAAATATAAAGATGTAATACCGTATTTGTTTTTTGGAGTTCTGACAACAGTTGTAAATGTTGCTGGTTATTGGGTCGCAGCACATCCGTTTCGTTGGTCTGTTATGCCGAGTACAATATTTGCATGGGTTCTGGCAGTGTTATTTGCATATATAACCAATAGAAAATGGGTATTCCATAGTACAGCGAAGGGATCAAAAGAAATTCTTAAAGAAATGGTTTCGTTTTTTTCGTGCAGATTAGCGACAGGAATTGTTGATTGGTTGTGTATGTTTGTGTTTGTTGATCTGTTAAAATTCAACGATTTAATAATAAAGGTTGCGGCGAATGTAGTAGTTGTGGTATTAAATTATGTAGCAAGTAAATTATTTATATTTAAAATGAAAAATAATGAGGGAGTACAGAATGAAGAAATATGATTATTTAGTCGTTGGTGCCGGTCTTTATGGTGCGGTCTTCGCACAGCAGGCACTCGCAAAAGGGAAAAAGGTGCTTGTGATCGACAAGCGTCCGCATATCGCCGGAAATGTATACACAGAGGATGTGGAGGGCATCCATGTACACAAATACGGTGCACATATCTTCCATACGAACAACAAGAAGGTGTGGGATTATATTACAAAGTTTGCCGAGTTCAACCGCTTCACGAATTCACCGGTTGCGAACTACAAGGGCGAGTTGTACAGCCTGCCGTTCAACATGTACACCTTCAACAAGATGTGGGGTGTGGTGACACCGGAAGAGGCAGCGGCAAAGATCGAAGCGCAGAAGGCGGCAGCAGGCATCACCGAGCCGAAGAATCTGGAAGAGCAGGCAATCAGTCTGGTTGGAACCGACATCTACGAGAAGCTCATCAAGGGCTATACGGAGAAGCAGTGGGGACGCCCATGTACAGAGCTTCCATCCTTTATCATCAAGCGTTTGCCGGTACGTCTGACATTTGACAACAATTATTTCAATGCACTCTATCAGGGTATCCCGATGGGCGGTTACACGAAGATGGTCGAAAATCTCCTTGCAGGTGTGGAAGTGAAGCTTTCGACGGATTATTTTGCGGATAAGGAAGCGTATGATGCGATGGCGGAGAAGGTCGTCTATACCGGTGCTATCGATGCGTATTTCGATTATAAGCTCGGCGCACTCGAATATCGTTCCGTGCGGTTTGAGACAGAGCTTTTGGATAAGCCGAATTTCCAGGGAAATGCCGCAGTCAACTACACAGATGCGGAGACACCTTGGACACGTATTATCGAGCACAAATGGTTTGAGTTCGGCAAGGATGATGCGGGCAATGACCTTCCGAAGACGGTGATCTCGAGAGAGTATTCTTTGGAGTGGAAGGTCGGCGATGAGCCGTATTACCCGGTAAATGATGAGAAGAACGGCAAGCTCTATCAGGAGTACAAGGCACTTGGCGAGCAGGAGAAGCATGTGATCTTCGGCGGACGCCTTGGCGAGTACAAATATTATGATATGGATGCGGTAATTGCATCGGCACTCGATATGAGCGGGAAGGAGCTAGGGTAAGGATATAAAATACTGATCTAGAGATGTTGCAAACTATGAATAGAAGAAAAATTGTATTTTCCATTTTGATATGCGTGTTAGTATTGGGCTGTATTTTCGTAGCGGTTCTTATGCATAATAAAACAGCAAATCAAGAGAAAGCGAATACCGATGGATGCATAATCACACAATATTCGGATGCGACGGGGAGACAGGCGAATTGTTACACAATTACGAATAATGGATATTTGATTGTTATAGATGGTGGATGGGCTGAGAATGCCCCGGCATTAAGAAAGGTTATTGCCCAGAATGGGAATCATGTTGATGCATGGTTTATCTCTCATACACATAGTGATCACGTTGGTGCATTTAATGTGATTTATGCGGATCCACAGGGAGTGACTATAGATAAGATATATGATAATGGCTACGATTACGAATTTATTAAGGAAGCGGGGGAACCGTATGACAGTATGGGATTGGAACCTCTGGAGACATTTCATAATCTAACAAAGGATGCAGATAATATTATTCACTTGAAAAGAGATGATGAGCTTGAGGTATGCGGACTTCGGGTGCATGTGTATAATGCATTTGACGATATTGTGAAGCAGAATGTTGGTCCGGATTTGGATTATCAGAATGATGGTTCTTTGTGCATGAAAATTACAAATCAGGAAGAAAGTTTTCTGTATACAGGTGATGTCAAAGCCGACATGAATAAATATTTATTTGAGACATATGGAGACGAACTGACGGGCGATTATGTTCAGTTGAGCCATCATGGAAATTGGGGATTTGGGACGGAAGATTATGACAGAATGAATGCAAAAGCTTACTTCGCAGATATCACTCCGGAATTTTATGAGTCTCACCCGATTGGAGAACTCCACCAGCATTTGGTTAATGCGGGAAAACAATATTATGATTATGGAACGGCACCGAATTCGGTGGAGTTGAAATAAGAAACGAAAAATACTATTGACTCTGGTAATCGCCTGCGTTACACTTAAAATGTATTGCAGTCTAGTTACTAAAATTTGACAGATGTTTGATAGTTTATATATGATATGCTTATAGGTGTCTTTTGTATTTCTTGGAAGACACCTATTTTTGCAGAGGGATTATATGAATATTATCCATGAGAGATTAAACAATTTGTTAACGACATACGTCAAATTAATAAAAAGGAGAATTAATCTATGAAGGGAATTATTTTAGCCGGAGGTTCCGGTACACGTTTATATCCATTGACCAGAGTAACATCAAAGCAGTTGCTCCCGATCTATGACAAGCCGATGATCTATTATCCGATGTCCGTACTTATGAATGCAGGCATTCGAGATATTCTCATTATTTCAACACCGGCAGATACCCCACGTTTTGAGGAACTGCTCGGAGATGGTCATCAGTTTGGTGTGAATCTGACTTATGCAGTGCAGCCATCACCGGATGGACTGGCGCAGGCGTTTATCATTGGTGCAGATTTCATTGGTGACGATTCTGTGGCAATGGTATTGGGCGATAATATTTTTGCTGGACATGGTTTGAAGAAGCGCCTGAAGGCGGCTGTGGAGAATGCAGAGAGCGGAAAGGGCGCTACAGTATTTGGTTATTATGTAGATGATCCGGAGCGCTTTGGAATTGTAGAGTTTGATCAGGATGGAAAAGCAATTTCAATCGAAGAAAAGCCTGCACAGCCGAAGAGCAATTACTGTGTAACTGGTCTTTATTTCTATGATAATCATGTTGTAGAGTATGCGAAGAATCTGAAACCGTCTGCACGTGGAGAGCTGGAGATTACCGATTTGAACCGGATCTATCTGGAGAAGGGAAATCTGAATGTAGAATTGCTTGGACAGGGCTTCACATGGCTGGATACAGGTACACATGAGAGCCTGGTTGATGCAACGAACTTCGTAAAGACGATGGAGACGCATCAGCATCGTAAGATTGCGTGTCTGGAAGAGATCGCATATCTGAATGGTTGGATCAGCAAGGAAGAGGTACTGGAAGTGTACGAGCTTTTGAAGAAGAATCAGTATGGACAGTACTTGAAGGATGTTTTGGATGGAAAATATCTGGATGCGTTGAGATGAGTTGATAGTTATATAAAAAGATCTGATGTTTTATACATCAGATCTTTTTTGAATTTGTCGAAATTCCTTGATATATTTGTCGAGATGTGTAATATATATAATATAAGTTTTAATAGGGGAGATTAAAACTTATATCAGTATTTTGGGGGATAGGGATTCTAGAGGAGAATACAGTTATTCTGTAAATATCTATAATTTCGTATGTGGTTATCAAAGTTTTCATAACAACCTGTTCCAAATGAAAATTGATATAGTATAAACAAATTAAAATGGAGGAAAATATATTGAATAATATTATATGCAAGAAATTTTCAGAAATTGATTTACACGATCCTTTTTTTGATTCACTTAAAAGAGATTATCCAGGATTTGATGATTGGTTTGGAAGAAAAAAAGATGAGCCTGCATTTGCGCAGTATGAAAATGCAAACCTGATAGGTCTTTTATATTTAAAAATGGAATATCAGTGTGTAAATGATGTAGAACCCAATATTCATGCCGAAAGGATACTAAAGGTGGGAACATTTAAAATCGAGGCGCATGGAACTAAAATGGGAGAACAGTTTATTAAGATAATTATGGATTATGCAATGAATGAAGCAGTTGATGTATGTTACGTAACCATTTATGAAAAACACAGTTCGTTGATCAGTTTGGTTCAAAAATTTGGGTTTGAACAATATGGAGTTAAAGGAGAGGGCACGCAAAGAGAAAACGTTTACTTAAAGAAAATGGGAATAATTACAGGGGAAATAAACAAAGACTTTCCTTATGTAGATGTGAGCACAGCAAAGAAGTATTTACTAAGTATTTATCCGAAATATCATTCGATCATGTTTCCGGATTCGATATTAACGACAGAGAATAAAAGCATAATAAAAGATGTATCATATACAAATTCCATACATAAAATTTATGTGTGCAGTATGGATGGCGTAGAGAATTTGAATTATGGAGACATTGTGGTGTTGTATAGAACTGGTGAAGATGGGAGAAGCGCAGAATATTCCTCCGTTGTAACGTCTATATGTGTTGTTGAGGATGTAAAAACACAGGGAGAATTCGGCAGTTTTGACGAATTTTATAATTATGCAAGTAAGTATAGTGTATTTGACAAAAAAGATTTAAGATATTGGTACAATAAGGGTAGATGTAAAGCAATAAAAATGACATATAATGGTGCGCTGAGGAAAAGGATAGTTCGACATGATTTGATAGAGGAAATTGGATTAGACCGCGATTCATATTGGGGATTTTTTAAATTGAATGATAGTCAATTCTTTGAGATTGCTAGAAGGGGAAGTGTTATGCACTTGTTAAAAAGATAGAACAAATGTTTGCCAAAGGTTGCAAATTGAATGTTATTGAGATATAATTAAAAAAAATGAAAAGGAGAAAAATAATGTGTGCGATATTATTATCAATTAATCCTATTCATGTAGAAAATATAATGAATGGAACCAAGAGATATGAGTTCCGTAAAAAGGCGTGCAAAAGGCATGTAGATAAGATCTTAATTTACTCTACGAATCCTATTATGCGGGTTGTTGGGGAAGCCGAAGTGGAGGATGTTTTGATTGATTCGCCAGAAGTGATTTGGGAGAAAACAGAGGAAAAATCGGGTATTGATAAATCATTTTTCAATCAATATTATGAAAACCGGGATCAAGCAGTAGCATATAAGTTAAAAAATGTTGTAAAGTATGCTTCGCCTAAAGAATTAAAAGAATATGGAATAAGTAATGCACCACAATCTTTTCAGTATATTGAAGATGCTTGCGTGTGAATGGAAGGAGTGACATATCCTATATTTATATAGGTGGTGTCGCTCTTGATTTTTTTATAGTCATATGATTCTCTGGCTTAAAAATCTTTAAAACTTTCTCTTTGCATAACCCACAATATATGTTAATGTTTTATTAGTGAGAACTGTAATGAATGTATGGGTAAAATTGAAAACAGGATGTAGAAAAGGAGAGGGTTGCATGAAAAGAGGAAAGAAACTATTTACGTATTTGCTTGTGCTCGTGATGCTGCTGGCAAATACTGTGACAGGAGTTGCGGCAGAGCTGGACGAGCCGTTGCAGGAGGCAACACAAGTTGTTCATGAGGACGGAAGCGGACTGCTGTCGGAGGGTGGTTTGCTGGAAGCAGGCGATGCGGTTGCGGACAGCAGTTATGACCATTCGCATGACGCAGCGATTGTGGCTGCAATGGAGAACATGCAAGATACCATAGATGTGACAGGCTATGGATTGACAACTACAAATTGCAGGGATATTGTTTATGGTCTTGTTAATTTGAATCCTCAATTGTTTTATGTGGGGAGCTACAGCCGGTATTCTGATTCGGCTGGCAATGTGACAAGATTGGTTATGTATTACAAATATACGAACGCACAGGTTGCATCTATGCAGGCAGAAATTGATGCAGAAGTTGCAAAGATCGAGGCGGCGATCGATACAACTGGGTTGAGTGAAGTGGAGATTGCGCTTGCGTATCATGATTATTTGGTTGCTGATATTGCGTATGATTATGAGAATTATCTGGCAGGTACAATTGCCCCTAATTATGGAAATATTTATGGTGTATTTGTTGAAAAGAAAGCGGTTTGTCAGGGATACGCAGAGGCGTTTATGTATCTGATGAAACGAAAGAATATCACTTGTGGTTATGTTTCGAGCAGTGCGTTAAATCATGCATGGAATGTCGTATATTTGAATAATCAGTGGTATCATCTGGATGCCACATGGGATGATCCGACATGGGATAATCTTGGAAAGGTGAGACACACGTATTTCATGCTTTCTGATGCACGTTTGCTGGGGCTGTCATCAAAAAGGTCGGATTATGTAGTGAAACTTCCGTATGGATATACATACACGAAAGCGACGGACACGCGTTATGAAGCTGATTTCTGGAAAGATGTAGAAACATATATGTATCCTTATAATGGCAACTGGTATTATCTGGAAGGTTCATTTGATTATGGATACAGTAGAGCGACATATCAGATATCGAAATATAATTATTTGACAAAAGAAAAAACTTGTGAATATGGACCAGAATATACCAAATGGACTACCTCAAAAGGTGGTACTTATAGCACGTATCTAGGTCGTATGGCGGCGAGAAATGGTTTCCTATATCTTTCAACAGGTAATACAATTGAGCAATACAATATTGAGACAAAGGAAAAGAAAACAATATTAACTCTGTCGTCTGCGGAGCCAGCTGGAACATGTATATATGGACTTGGATTTAGCAATGATGATTTATATTATGTGAAGGCAGATAACGCAAATTATGCATTTGAAGATGGGTTTAATGGAGAATCATACTATAAGGTAGAACTTTGTACATCACATGTATATGGCGAGGTGCAGACAATAGAGTCAACATACGAGGCAGCAGGAAGCAAATTCCGTGTCTGCAAGATTTGTGGATATTATGATCAGATAGAGAATTATCCACAGTTAATTGAAGTATGGTCGATTAGTATAGATGTGGAAAAAAATATTATGACGGTTGGAGAGACTGCTGATAATGGACATTTATTTATTATTCCAGGTAACGCGACAGATAAGACGGTCAGTTGGACTTCTTCCAATTCAAATGTTGCTTCGGTAGACGAGAACGGAATAGTTACTGCGAATGCAGTAGGTACGGCGACGATTACAGCAACAGCGAATGATGGACGCGGAGCGAAGGAGTCTTATGTAGTAACAGTAAAGGACGCGAATTCTTCTGAAAATCCGGATCCAACGCCAACGCCGAACCCAACACCAACACCAGATCCGACACCAAGTCAGCCGGTTACACCAGCTGTAACCGTGCGGTATACAACCCATGTGCAGACGTTTGGCTGGCAGGGAAATGAGAATGATGCAAAGACATGGTTTACAAATGGTGCGATGGCGGGAACGAGCGGAAAAGCGAAGCGCCTGGAAGGTATCAAGATTCGTGTGACGGGCAATGATAATCTGGGAATCCAGTATACAACACATTGCCAGAGTTATGGCTGGTTGCCGTGGTCTGCCAATGGTGAGATGAACGGAACGGAGGGCGAGGCAAAACGTCTCGAAGCAATCAAGATTCAGCTGACAGGCTCGGATGCAGGTAAATACGATGTATATTATCGCGTGCATGCGCAAAGCTACGGTTGGCTCGGCTGGGTGAAGAATGGCGCACCATCAGGAACAGCCGGTTATGCAAAACGTCTGGAGGGAATCCAGATTGTGGTTGTAAAGAAAGGTGCTTCCTTCAATACGAGAATGGGAAATATCAATTCCGCATATGCGCTTGGCTATTATGCGAAGGCGGGTACGTCTCCGGTTGTAAATGCAAAGAATACATCCAATGCCGATCCGCAGATTGCAGGTGAAGCACAGACAAACGTGACCTACCGTACCCATGTGCAGAGCTACGGCTGGCAGGCATGGAAGTACAATGGTCAGATGAGTGGTACAAGTGGTCAGGCAAAGCGGCTGGAGGGTATCAATATCCGTCTTTCTAACCAGCAGTACAGCGGAGACATCGTGTATACAACACATGTACAGAGCTATGGCTGGCAAGGAAATGAGAATAATCAGTCAACGTGGCGGAAGAATGGCGTGATGAGTGGTACGAGTGGCGAGGCAAAACGTCTCGAAGCAATCCGGATCAATTTGACCGGTGAGATGGCAAAGCATTATGACATTTACTATCGTGTGCATGCACAGTCATTTGGCTGGCTTGATTGGGCGAAGAATGGCGCGCCATCCGGTACAGCCGGTTATGCAAAGCGTTTGGAAGGCATTCAGATCATTTTAGTTCCAAAGGGACAGCCGGCACCGGCGAAAAATTACGGTGGCATTACTTCGGTTCGCGCATCGTATATTGCAAAATAAACATACATAAGATCCCCTCAGCATACATTTTGCTGAGGGGATTTTTGCGTTGGAGGAGCGATGGATAGCCTGTATGGTTCGGCGTGTGGTGCCTATATATATGATGAGGATGTGCTTGATTTCCTTGTGAAATACGACAACAATCTGGCGGGGGAGATGCAGATCCTACAGCCGGACTGCAGAACGATCATTAACAGTCAGTTCCTTGTGGCATATCGTAGTGTCTATGATGCGGCTGGAGCAGCACTCTCGGCAGATACACTGTTTCGGTTAGGTTATGACCGGATACCGAAATGCTTTGGACTGATGGATACCTCGGCATTGCAGGGGATTGGTATTGGCGCAGTTCAGACGGTGCCGGGGTTGTCGCTTTCGGGAAAAGATGTGCTGGTCGGGTTTATTGATACAGGTATCGACTTTGCGAATCCATTGTTCCGCAGAGCCGACGGTACATGCCGGGTAACGGCGATCTGGGATCAGACACAGGCAGCATATGAAGCGGGTGAACCCAATATGTCTGTACAGAGCGGGGAGATCGATACACGTCCCATCTTTGGATATGGCAGGGAGTATCCGCAGGAGTTGTTGAATCTGGCGATACAGACGGAATGGCCGTATCAGATTGTACCAAGCCGGGATACGGACGGGCACGGTACGTTTCTGGCATCGGTGGCTGCCGGGAACACCTATCTGGATGGGGATGATATATTTTCCGGTGTGGCACCGGAGTCGGATATTATCATGGTGAAATTAAAGCAGGCAAAGCAGCGTCTGCGAGATTTCTTCCTGATTCCCGATGGCGTTCCATGTTATTCGGAGGCGGACATCATACTTGGCGTGAAATACCTGATTAACAAGGCGATGGAGCTGGGGAAACCGCTTGTAATCTGTCTGGGACTGGGGACGAATCAGGGTGATCACAATGGGAATCTGAATCTGGAGCTTTATCTGGATACGGTTGTGACACTGCCGGGAATCTGCGTGGTCGGAAGTGCTGGAAATGAGCTTGGCACAGGCGGGCATTTTGCAAGCCTGTCTACGATCAATCTGGGCAATCAGAACGGGATCTCACAGCCGCGGACACGGACGGTAAGAAATGAGATGGAGATCTATGTGGAAGATGAGAATCCGGGTTTTTGCACGGAGATCTGGGGGCGTGCGCCAAGTCTGTACCAGATAGCGGTATATTCCCCGACCGGGCAGCGGTTTGATCAGCTTTTTCCGAACCGTGACAGTTCTGGAATGATTACATATTTGTATGAGGGAACGACGTTGTATGCGGAAAGTGTAGTGGTCGAGAACAATTCGGGTGATCCGTTTATCCTGCTGCGGTTTGAGAAGCCTGCGCCCGGTATCTGGCGGATTGAAGTGACGGAGAATTACAGCAGCTTTCCAGCAGGGTACGATGCATGGCTGCCGATCCGTCAATTTTTGGGCGGCAATACGCGGTTTTCACGGCCAGATCCAGAGGTGATCCTGTGTGCGCCTGCGAATGCGCGTGGGACGATAACTGTAGCCGGGTACAATCATCTGGATAATTCGTTGTATGTGGAATCCAGCCGTGGTTATACCAGAAAAGGACGGATTCAGCCGGATTTTGCGGCGCCAGCCGTGCGTGTGGCGGGGCTGCTTGCGGGAGGCAGCGGGACGCGACCGTTGTTCGTGCGCCGGAGCGGTACGAGTGTCGGGGCTGCATTGACCGCCGGGGCGGCGGCACTTTTCTTCGAATGGGGCATCGTGCGCGGCAATTATTATGGGATGAATACCGAAGTGATCCGGCAGATTCTGATTCGTGGTGCGCGGACAGTCGTCGATATTGCATATCCAAACCCTGCGTGGGGATGGGGTGTGCTGGATATATCACGTGCTTTTGAGGCCCTGCGCGGCTAAGCAGACCGGATAACAGGATAGTTGGATGGATATCATGCTGATACTGGACAAATAGAGAAAAAAAGGGTATCATAAGGGAAATATGTCGTACGATTCAAATTTGAAAACAGGAGTTGTATAGATTATGATATGTAAACATTGTAAAGCGGAAAATGAAGATGGTGCATTGTTTTGCAGCAACTGTGGAAAACCGTTAGAAGATGAAGAATATGACCGCGAGAAAATGCGGGGGAATACGAAGCTGTATATCGGAATATCTATCGCGCTTATGATATTTCTGGCAAGTGGTCTGGTGTTTGGATTCTTCTATTTCAGTAACAAAGTACAGAAAGCCAACGATGAGCGAAATACAATTGCTTCAGAAAGCGATGTGGCAGCCAATTATTTCCGGTCACAGATCCGGGAGCAGGAGGATGCAATCACAGAGCTGCAGTCCCAGATTGATCTTCTGAAAGCATCAATCACAGATTATCAGAATAAGGAAGAAGACTATAAGAAGCAGATCACCGCGCTTGAGGATAAGGAAGAGGCGATGGATGGTCTGGCAAGCTTCACGGATGCGGTGCCATCCCAAGGCTATGAGGATATGTTTGTCAGTGATACATTCCTGAAGTTCACGACAAATGAGGCTGATACATCAGAGGAAGGTGCGGAAACGACAGAGGCACAGACGCCACAGGAAGCCGTACTGCGTGTATGTATTTCCGGTGATATCGAGGTAAGCGTGGAGTCCTCGGATGAGGATGTTGCGAGCTTCACATGGGATACTTCTCCAGTCGGACCATCGGTAGCGAGACTGCGTGTGATCCCGGGCAAGAAGGGAACGGCAATCTTGACATTCACAAACAACTTAAATGACGAGCAGATTAAGGTTTACGTCTACGTACAGTAACAAACATCCATATAGGAATTATAGAATAAATAAGAAAAGCACAGTTCAACTTTGAACTGTGCTTTTCTTATTTGTTCGATTCTTGCTTGCCAATTATACTGTTGGAGCTTTGTAGTTGTCGGAGATTGTTCCGAACTCTTTGTACTCCTGAATTCTTGACTGAATACGCTCAGACTGATCCAACAGGCTGCTGATAGAAGCGTTGTGGTTCAGGTGATCAATCAGAGTTGCGATATACTTGCTCAGGTCAGCAGACTCATACCAGTCATGGTTGAAGAGCTCTGGATCCTGATAAGTCAGGTTTGTTGTGATAACTTTCTCGATGGTACCCTCTGCCTTTGCCTGGTCGAAGATATCCAGACCAGCAGTAAACAGACCGAACGTTGCAAGACAGTACACACGTCTTGCCTTACGAGCCTTTAACTGACGGGCAACATCCAACATACTCTCACCGGAAGCAATCATATCGTCGATGATGATAACATCCTTGCCCTCGACACTGTCACCAAGGAACTCATGTGCAACGATTGGGTTCTTGCCATTTACGATCGTTGTGTAATCACGTCTCTTATAGAACATACCAACATCAACACCCAAGTGGTTTGCGAAGTAGATCGCACGGTTCATGGCACCTTCATCCGGGCTGATTACCATCATGTGATCGCTGTCCAAAGTCAGATCCGGTGTTGTGCGGAGCAGTGTCTTGATGAACTGATAGGTTGGCATGATATTTTCAAAACCGCTGTAAGGAATCGCGTTCTGGACACGAGGATCGTGAGCATCAAATGTAATGATATTGTCAACGCCAAGTCCGACTAACTCCTGCAATGCGATTGCACAGTCCAGAGACTCACGGCTGCTGCGCTTATGCTGACGGCTCTCGTACATGAAAGGCATGATAACGGTGATACGGTTTGCCTTGCCTGCCATGGCAGCGATAACACGCTTCATATCGGAATAGTGATCGTCTGGGGACATCATATTTGTCTTACCACAGATCTTGTACTCGATGCTATGGTTCACAACATCAACCATGATGTAAACATCAGTACCACGTACGGAATCCTGTAATGTACCCTTTGCTTCACCGGAACCAAAACGTGGACAAGAGGATTTCAGGATATAGGAATCTCTCTCATAGCCTGCAAATGTGATGTTGTCCTTGTGCTCGTTGTGACGTTCTGCTCTCCAGCGTGCAAGGTAGCTATCCACTTTTTCACCGAGGGCTTTGCAGCTCTCCAAAGGGATGATTCCGAGCTTTCCAACTGGAACTGTAATAAGATGACTTGAATCTGGCATGATTTTTTCCTCCATTGTGTGATTACAGCTTAGAACCCTGTATCATTTCTTTTTTTCTTTTTTGATACCTTATGTTTTCACCGTACAGTTGAAGTACAGTGTAACGTTCAATGATGCGGGACATGATACGTTCGGAATACCGCTCCTGTAATTCCTTCATGGAAAGATTGGTCGAGATGACCGTCGATTTTCCGGTAAGTCCCCTCTGGTTGATAACTTCAAAAAGCTTGGAGCAGACAAAGGCATTGGTTGTCTCTGTGCCCAGATCATCGATTACCAACAATTCGCTATTATAAATATATTTGTATAATTCTTCAAGTTCTAATTTTTTATTCATCAGATATTGTCCGAAAACCTGTTCAAACAGATCGTTTGCGGACAGATAGAGAACGGTGTGCCCTTCGTCCAGTAACGCTTTCGCGATACAGTTCGTGAGAAAAGTCTTTCCGAGACCGGTTTCTCCATATAATAACAGGTTTCCGCGTTCGGTATCCTGTGTCGCAAATGTATTCACGAAACGGTGGACAAGATGCAGCACATTTTTGGCATTGTCATATGGACTGACAGACCAGTTCCGGTTCTCCGGAATCGTGTGACTGTAATAATCCAGATCAAATGTATCGAAGTTCTCGGAATCCAGAACCTGTGTCATGTTGGACTGGCGATATAAGGCATCCACAATCCGGCGTTCAAAGCATGCGCAGACCTTGCCGTCCACATAGGCGAGATCCTTGCAGACCGGACAATCATAGATTGGTTCCAGATATGTAGCAGGGTAGCCGTGTGTCAGGAGCAGTTCCTGTATCCGCGCAGAATTGCTGCGGTTCTGATTGGAGATCTCCTGTGTGTCAGCTGCCTGTCCGAGTGCTTTTTTCTTCGCGAGCGCGATATAGGAAAGCTTGTTTTCGGATTGCAACTGTTTGATCTCTGGAATCTTCGCATAGATTTCTTCCTGCCGTTCCTGCAGGCGCCGTTTGTTGCGCAGGCGAACCTGTTCGTAATCATGCAGGATATTTTCTTTTTTCAGCAACTCAAAATTCATTGACCGTTTACCTCTTTGTGGAACAGCTGCTCCATCTCATCAAGCTCGGAGCTCATGCTGCTCTGTGTAAAGTTTGTAAATGCATTTCCGCTTTTCTTCGTGGTAGCAGAGGCTTTCTGGTTCTTGGCTGTCTCGGCGTGGGCGAGATCTTCCTGCTTGATGCCGGCAAAATCTGTCACCCCTGCGTTATGCCATGCGGTCAGAATCCCATTTACATATTTGATCGTAGGATTCTGTGTATGTAAAACTGCACGCTTGCAGGCTTCCTCTACGATATCCTCACCGAAGCCGTAGTCCTTTGTCCATGTCTTAAAGAATTCCTGCTCGATCGTTGTCGGTGCCCCGCGCTTAATGCCAAGCGTCTTGTAGAAGACACGGCAGACACCGCTCATAAGAGCGTATTGTTCCTTGGCCTGTGCCTTTGTCTGAATACCGTCCTGATACCAGCCGATGGCAGTAGCCTCTAAGTAACGGCAGTTTTTCTTCTTCATTGTGGTACAATATTCGATCAGATACTCGAATAAGTCAACACTGAATCCAAGTGTATCATATATGTACATCAATGACTGCGTATCCGACTGTGAGATCGGCTTCTCAAATAAAGTCTCTACTTGATATAATATATCTTCCCAGTCCTGATCGCGCAAGAGTTTATCGATATCTTTCTGCGTAAATTTCGGCTTTTGTGGTGCGGAAAGTTCCATCGCAGGTGTTGTGATCGGTACAATCTTGTTGGAAGGCTTCTCTGAGCGCTCCGCTGTGTCTGCTTTTTCCACATGTGCAGATGTATCATCGGAACGAAGCAGGGAAAATGCATCCGATTCTGTGGATAACTCCATTTCCGGTGCCTTCAGTGGCAGAACCACAATCCCGGTTGGCTGTCCCTTTCCGTCAAAGGTCAGACGCAGTGCATCCTTTGTCACCCAATACTTGATGGCACGGCAGATATCTTTTTCTGTGAGATTAAAATGATCCGCAATCTCGGCAACCGAGATCTGCTGTTTGCTGTTCAGCAACCGGATCAGATACAGATACACCTTTACAAACTCCCCGTTTGCATCTGTCATATAATAGTCGATAAAAAAGTTCGAGATGGAAGAATAAGTCTCGCTATTTTCAGTTGAAATCGTAATTGTCTTCATAGTTTTTTGAACCTTCCCTTCATCGCTTCGCTTAGAAGCATTTCAAATTATAGCATGAAGAAAATTAAATTCAAGCGAACATCTTTTCGGTCGGAGTGTTTACGAAAATTGTGGAAAATGTGGATAATGTGGACAATCAGTTACCATAAAAAATAAGGGCGTGGAATCAAGCCGTTTGCAGACGATTTATGTTACAATTATGTTAACTAAAAATGAAAAGACCTGTTTGGTAATTTTCCCCAAACAGGTCTGTGGATAATGTGGATAACTATTTTTTTAACAGTGTATTTCCGATAGAATCAACATTTCCGGCGCCCATAGTTATCAACAGGTCATTTTTTTTGCAATTTTTTTTCACATACTCTGTGATGCTGTCGAAGTCGCCAAGGTAGATGGCATGACCGCCGTTCGCATTGATCTTGTCACAGACATCCTTCGAGGAAACAAGTCCGGTATCCTGCTCTCTTGCGGCGTAAATATCTGCCAGAAGCACGTGATCGCAGGTCGCAAGTGCCTGTCCAAATTCGTCCAGAAGCGCCTTGGTACGGGAGTATGTATGAGGCTGGAAGATGCACCACAGTTCGTTGTGTGGTGTGTTCTTGGCAGCCGCCAAGGTTGCAGCAATCTCGGTTGGGTGATGCGCATAATCGTCGACGATTTTGACACCATTTTCTGTGACGCCCTTGTGCTCGAACCGTCGGTGGGCGCTGGAACAGCGTGCCAGACCGGCAATCGTGTATTTGCGGTCAATGCCGAGGAAATCTGCGACTGCGATAACAGACAGGGAGTTCATGACATTGTGGATACCCGTTGCATGCAGCTTGATCTGATCCTGCTTCTCGCCCTTGACAACGAGTGTGTAGGTTGGGTGTCCTTCTTCGTCGAAGGTAATGTCTGTGGCACTGTAATCATTTCCGGCATTCATACCGAAGGTAATGATGTTGCAGTGCAGATCTTTTGTCACATGTTCGTAATATTTCATATCGCCATTGACGACGAGCAGACCGTTGTCAGGCAGGATCTCTGCGAATGTCTTGAAGGAATCTGCGATCTCCTCGATGCCGCTGAAGAAATCGAGATGATCCGCGTCCACATTCAGGATGATACTGATATATGGATGGAATGCGTGATAGCTGTTTGTGTATTCACAGGCCTCTGTAACGAAATAATCGGAGTGTCCCACGCGGATATTGCCGCCGATCGCATCCAACATACCACCGATGGAGATGGTTGGATCGGTCTGCGCCTCCAGCAATACATAGGAGAGCATGGAGGTTGTTGTTGTCTTGCCGTGCGTTCCGCTGACTGCAACGCCGTATTTGTAGTTCAGCATGATCTGACCGAGGAGCTGTGCCCGTGTCAGCATCGGAATATTTCTGCGTTTCACTTCTACAAATTCTGGATTGTCCGCATGAATGGCTGCGGTATATACGACAAGATCAATATCATCGGAGATATTTTCTGCTTTCTGTCCTATGAAAATGCGGGCGCCCAGATTCTTCAAAATCTCTGTGATCTCAGATTCCTTCATATCGGAACCGGATACGGTAAAGCCCTCCTGCAATAAAATCTCGGCAAGTCCGCTCATGCTGATACCGCCGATACCCATGAAATATACATGGATCGGTTTTTCAAAATCTACTTTATACATGGTAATAATCTGCCTTCCTTAATCTCTGTTTGTGATGTATTTGGATCGCATGCGGGGCATGCGAAGCCATATTTATTCCATATTATAGCACGATTGATTGACATTACAACAAATTTACGAAATTTATATGCAATGCCAATTGACTTCATGCGGCATTTATGACATTATATATTTTAGTAGTTTTTTATTAAAATTACGACCTATAAGAGAGGATTTATATTAGGAGGAACAGCATGAAAGTATGTGAAATGTGTGGAGCACAGAATGATGATGTCTTCACAAAATGCTCAGTTTGTGGCGCAGATCTGCCATCTATGAACAGCCAGGATGGCGATGATGAGAAGACCGTTCTGATCGATCCGGATCAGGCACCAGCACAGCCGTCAGGTCTGTCATTAAAGACAGATACAAGTACGTATGGACAGGCAGATGCAGGACAGACAAACCCACAGCCAGCAGCACCACAGTTTGGCGGCATGGGACAGCCACAGATGAATGGTATGGGACAGCCACAGATGAATGGTATGGGACAGCCACAGATGAACGGCATGGGACAGCCGGGCATGAACGGAATGCCACAGCAGGGTATGCCGGGACAGGCACCATATGGACAGCCAGGATTTGGTGGTCCGACACCAGCGCAGCCGGCAAAGCCAAAGAAAGGTCTGATCATTGGTATTATTGCAGCAGCCGTTGTTGTATTGGCAGTTGCATTTGTTCTGATCTTCAAGGGCGGATTCGGAGCAAAGGGAGGAGCATCTTCCCCAGAAGCAGTTGCACAGCAGTTTATCGAGGCGATGAATGATCAGGATGTAGATAAGATGGCAGCACTTTGTCCACCATTCCTTGATCCAGGACAGGAAGATATTGAGGATATGCTTGATTCTTATTCTGGATATGATGTAACTTTCAAGTATGAGGGCGTTGAGAGCAAAGAGATGTATGACAGCGATGATCTGGATGATCTTGAAGAGGATATCAGTGATTATGCAGACAAAACAATCAAGCTGCAGGACGCTTGTGATCTGGAGTTCTCTTTCAACGTAGCAGTGACAATGAGTGGCGAGACTTACGATCAGTCAAGCACATATCCAATCACATGTATCAAGTACAAGGGAAACTGGTATCTCTATGAGTAAGAAGACACAGACGATTCTGACAATCTGTGTAGATATAAGTATGCTGGCAGTCATTGTGACTGCCAGCTATTTGTTACTCACGGGGAAATTGCAGGGGAACTGGATTCATGTAGCGCAGATCGCAATTATCGCTGCGATTCCGACGCTCTTCTTTGTAAGCTTCTTGAATTTCGGTATGCAGAAATACGAGAAGATGCGCCCGGAGGATGCGTGGGAAGATGAGAACGATGAAACAGAAGAACAGGATGAAAATAAAAATGCACCGCAATCATAATAACTGCGGTGCATTTTTTATTGCTGATTGAATGTAATGCTGTCTGCCCATTGCAACATGGACTTTTCTAAAGAGTCGTACGAACGGTGCTTGCACACGAATTCACAGATCCAGTAATTGTTCCCTTCCTTCAGCATGCAGTGCAGATAGGTGTATTTGGCACCGGATACGGTCTGCGTGTTGCTGAAATAATAGTAGTTGTTCCGCTGTACCAGCTTATCAGTGGAAATGCCGTTCAGGCTGCAGATTTCCTTTGCGTAATCCTTCAGTCCTGCAATTTCGTAGCCCTGATATTCAAGGTCGGACGCATTTTCGGTTTTTACGGAAAATGATACATCGTCGCTGACGAAGTAGGCGTCAAAACCGGACATCTTACTTTCTTTGAAATTATCGGTCAGGGTAATGGTCATCGTACCAACGGTGAAGTTTTTGGGATTGCCGCTGCATCCACATAGGAGACAAGCGGTAAGCACGATCAGGCACAACCCTAAAGTTATTTTTTTTGATTTCGAACGCATAGTTAAACTCCTTTCCTAGTTGCCGTCGTCTTGCTGATGCTGTTTGGAGAGTCCTTCCTGTATAAATGCATCGATGTTACGTTCGGTTGATTTTAAAATGGCTGCCAGCCGTTCCTGTTCGGCGGCTTTTTCTTTTGCAGCTTCGATTTCGCGTTGCTTTTTTTCTTCATCCTCTGCAGCTTCCCGGTTGAGCCGGGCCATGATCTCGTTGGCACGGGCTAACACATCGTCGTCGACACCTGCCGGAATCTCTTCCGGATCTAATGCAGAATTGGTGCTGCTTATGTCTGGTTCTGCATTGACAGCCGGTGCGGATGCCGTTGGTTCGGCAGACATATGTGCTGCCTCCGAAACCAGATCGTCGATATTATGCTGGCTCTGCCGGTTCGTGTCAAGCACGGCATCTGCAAGCGCCTGAGCATCGAGCGTTTCTGGCTGCGATGGTTTCGTTGGTGCCGCATATTTGACGTCCGGCTCTTTTTCTTCTGGCCACTCGCCGCTATGGATGAGTTTATAGACCGGCTTATATACGATACACCACCATTTGTAGACGGTTCGTTTTGCCCGGAATAGAAAGTTATCGTACATGTAAGCCTCCTATATATTTTGTGTAAAAATGTATAACGCTATCATTATAATAGCATGATTTTATCTGGAATAAAAGTTAAAAATTTGTTAGTTTTTTATGATAAAAATACTTTTGAAATATGGTTGTAAATCTTGACATAAGCGATTATACTAGGGGTGTATGTCAAAATGGGAGAAGATTTGGCAAATAAATATATAACGAGGTAATAAGTGATGAGAAAGACAAAGATTGTTTGTACACTGGGACCCGCAACGGATAACGAGGATGTACTGCGGAAGCTTATGCTTGCTGGAATGAATGTGGCAAGACTGAATTTTTCGCACGGTACACACGAGGAACAGAAGAAACGTATGGACATGGTCAAGAAGCTGCGTGCGGAGCTTGGACTTCCAATCGCAATTTTGCTCGACACAAAAGGACCTGAGATTCGTACCCGCGATTTTGAGGGTGGAAAGGCAGAGCTTAAGGCGGGTGATTTCTTCACACTGACAACGAGAGATCTTGTTGGTGACAGCACCATTACCTCTATCACATATAAGGATTTGTATAAGGATGTACAGATTGGTACTCATATTCTGATCGACGATGGTCTGATCGAGCTTCAGGTAACATCGATCAGCGGAGAGGATATCTTATGTACCGTTATTACCGGAGGCCCGGTTTCTAACCACAAGGGCATCAATGTGCCGGATGTGCATCTGAATATGCCGTACTTAAGCGAGGTAGATCAGAGCGATATCCTGTTTGGTATTGAGCAGGATGTAGATTTTATAGCGGCTTCTTTCGTTCGTTCCGCTAAGGATGTATTGGAGATTCGTGAGCTGTTAAATGCGAACGGCGGAAATAACATCAATATCATTTCCAAGATCGAGAATTCTGAGGGTGTTAACCACATCGACGATATCATTTATGTGTCCGATGGTATTATGGTAGCCCGTGGCGATATGGGCGTCGAGATTCCTTGTGAGGAAGTTCCGGTTATCCAGAAGATGATTATCAATAAGGTATATATGGCTGGTAAGCAGGTTATCACAGCGACACAGATGCTGGATTCCATGATCAAGAATCCGCGTCCGACACGTGCAGAGACTACCGATGTAGCCAATGCAATCTATGATGGTACAAGTGCGGTTATGCTGTCTGGCGAGAGTGCTGCTGGTAAATATCCGGTAGAGGCAGTTGAGATGATGGCAAAGATTGCAGAGCGTGCAGAGGCAGCCATTGATTATAAGAAGAATTTCTTCCACTATGAGCGTGCAGCAAACCAGAACGTGACAGATGCGGTCTGCCATGCAGCTTGTACAACAGCCATTGACTTAAATGCGGCAGCGGTTATCATCGTGACAAAGTCTGGTGTATCTGCAAGAAATATTTCGAAGTACAGACCAAGCTGCAACATCATTGCCGGTACGACAAGTGACAAGGCATATCGTCAGCTCAATATGTCATGGGGCGTAACTCCGGTACATCTCGAAGAGCAGAATGAGGTATTCACACTGTTTGATCATGCAGTGGCAGCAGGTAAGAAGCAGGGCTTGTTACAGCCGGGCGATAAGGTTGTTATCGGCGCAGGTGTACCACTTGGTATTTCCGGAAATACAAATATGTTGAAGGTTCAGGTCGTAGAGTAAGAGAGGGTTTATGAAAACACTGGTGATAATTCCAGCCTACAATGAGGCACCGAATATTGTGCATACGGTAGAAAGCTTAAAAGCAGCATGCCCGGACGTGGATTACGTAGTTGTAAATGATTGTTCTGGCGATGATACAGCAAAAATCTGTGAGGAGCATGGATATACATATCTGAATCTTCCGATCAATCTGGGGATTGGCGGAGGTATGCAGACTGGATATCGGTATGCAGCAGAAAATGGATATGATATTGCAATTCAGATGGATGGAGATGGACAGCACAATGCGGAATATATTCCTGATTTGATTGCCCCGATTGAAAAAGGAGAGGCGGATCTGGTTATTGGATCACGTTTTATCAATAAAGAAGGATTTCAGACATCGGGTATGCGCCGTGCAGGTATCAATATTCTGAATACAGTTCTCCGGTTGTGCGGACATGTACGGGTAACAGATGCGACAAGTGGATTTCGCGCAGCGTCCAGGGGAGTTATTACGTTTTTTGCTCATAATTATGCACAGGATTATCCAGAACCTGAGTCAATCATTGCAGTGAATGCAAGTGGATTTAAGGTAAAGGAGGTTCCCGTAATCATGAATGAACGAACCGCAGGTGTGTCTTCAATTAGCCCGTGGAAGTCGGTATATTATATGATAAAGGTAACTCTGGCAATTGTGATTTACCGGATTGCAGGAAAAAAGTGGAGGTAAACAGATGATGACAACTATATTTCGTATAATTTTGTTGATCGGAGTGCTGTTATACCTCGCGATTATACTGGTGTTGATGCGGAAGGGACGGATGAGTTTAAAATATTCATTGATCTGGTTCCTGTCCGGCGTGATTTTGCTGATTTGTGCGATTTTTCCACAGGTCATTCGGTTCTTTACACAGTTGATGGGAGTGTATTCTGAGGCAAATGCGGTATTTTTTATTGGTGTATGTTTCCTGATTCTGATTGTGCTGTCATTGACGTCGATTGCGTCCGGACAATCAGAGAGAATCCGGACATTAGTGCAGACACAGGCAATTCTGGAAAAACGTATGCGTGAATTGGAAAAGAAAGTGGAGCAGATGGAGCATGAAACAGAAAAATAATTTTACGGCAAGGGATCATACATTTGTGATCTGTGCATACAAAGAAAGTAAATATCTGAAAAACTGTATCCGATCCCTGGAGAACCAGACAGTGAAAAGCCACATTCTGATTGCAACATCAACAGGAAATGCGTATATTCGTGGTTTGGCAGAACAATATCATATTTCTTTATATGAAAATGATGCCCCATCCGGGATTGCAACGGATTGGAATTTTGCGTATCGGCAGGCACATACAAAATTAGTAACGATTGCACATCAGGATGATATTTATAATCCAAATTATCTGGAAGAGATGTTAGATGCATTGAATCATGCAAACGATCCGATTCTTGCGCATTCGGCTTATTATGAGATTCGAGATGGAAAACCGGTGTATAAGAACCGGTTGTTGACAATTAAGAAGCTGTTGTTGCTTCCATTTACAACAAGGAAAACATGGAATAGTATATTCCTGCGTCGACGATCTCTGTCGTTTGGATGTGGAATATGTTGTCCGTCCGTTACGTATGTGAAGGCAAGGTTGCCAGAAGAACCATTTACGGTTGGGTGTAAGGCAGATTTGGACTGGGAAGCGTGGGAACGATATTCGAAACTGTCAGGCGCGTTTTGCTATGTAAAGAAACCGGTTATGGGACACCGTGTACATGAGGAATCAGAAACCTCACACGTGATTGGAGAAAACAATGGACGAAGTCCGGAGGACTATGCCATGTATCGGAAATTCTGGCCGGAATGGATGGCGAAATTGCTGATGCATTTCTATCAAAAAGGACAGGATAGTAACCAGTTATAGGAAATTGTAAAAATTACTTGCTATCTGGGACAAAAAGGGGTACAATGTCAACAGTGATAATAATTATCAATAAAGAATGATATTATCAATACTGAATGAAGAGTAAGGAGGATATTACCATGGCATTTCAGATCAACGATGGATGCGTTATGTGTGGAGCATGTGCAGGCGCTTGTCCTGTAGGCGCAATCTCAGAAGGCGATGGCAAGTACGAAATCGACGCTTCTGCATGTATCTCATGTGGAGCATGTGCAGGAACTTGCCCAACAGGTGTTATCTCTGAGGAGTAATCGGTCAAATGATTACATATAGAAAAAGAGTCTTGATTGTCAATCAAGGCTCTTTTTCTTATGTCTTGATATTACAATATGGAAATTATTTTATGTGACTGATATCACCTTCCTTCGCTGCGCGCATATCATATCCGTATAGATATAAGAAGCTTCTGTGATAGTTTTATATTCCTTCGTATGATATGACACATCTGTAAATATAATTGGAATAAAGCTACAGGAAATACCTGTAAAGAAATAAGAATTGTAAATAACTATGCAAGATTTACCATACTATATTATTGGGAAAAATGCAAGTCTCTGGAATCGAATTTCCAGTAATATTTTGTGAAAATATTGAGAAATCGCTTTACATGTGGGAGTTTTGTGATAAACTAAGTAATACAAAAAATAATGTTTTTGTAAACACTTGCGAAGGAGTTGACGAGTATGAAGCTAGAACGATTAAGCGAGAATCAGATACGTTGCACACTTTATAAGTCAGACTTGGCAGATAAGGAACTTCATTTAACGGAATTAGCATATGGAACAGACAAAGCCAAAGAACTGTTCCGGGAACTGATGCAGCAGGCATCCAGTGAATTAGGATTTGAAGTGGATAATGTTCCGCTTATGATAGAAGCAATACCTGTATCGCCAGAGTGTTTGATTCTGGTTATTACAAAAGTAGATGATCCGGAGGAACTGGATACAAGATTCTCCAGATTTACACGTCCATCGGATGTGGATGATTCCTATGAGGACGATGAGGAGGATGAAGATTCGGATGGTGGCCTTGGATTGGCAGATGAAGCCGATGGCGAATCCATTGTCGAGGACAATCCGGTGAATGGACTGCTGAAGGCAATCGGCGGATTGGCGGAAGACTTAAGTGGTCTGATGAGTGGTAAGGGCGTAAAGCCGGCACAGACGAATCCATCTGCATCGGATCGCAGAACAGAGATTCCGCAGGCGGTGGAACAGCCGGAAATCTTCCGTATCTATGCATTTAAGAATCTGGATCAGGTTATCTTGTCTGCAAAACTTGTAAAGGGTATCTATGACAGCGAGAATTCTTTGTATAAGAATCCGCGAGACAGTCGTTTTTATCTGTATATGACGAAGGATAAAAACACAGATAATGAGTTTGTGAAGACCTGTAACCTGTTGGGTGAATATAGTAACCGGGTACGTGCAACGTATGCTACACCGAGTCATATGCGTGAGCATTATAAACTGATTATTGATGCGAATGCATTGCAGACACTTGCGAAGCTTTAAAGAACAGTGAAATTGAATGTGAAATAAAAAAGATCATCGACGTTATTATTGACGTCGATGATCTTTTTTTGTGTATTATGCAGATATTTCTATCTGCATAATGTATGGAATTTATAATAGGTTAGTTTAAAGTTTTCTTCACAGCTGCAACAACTGCATCCTTTGTGATGCCGAAGTGCTCAAAGAGCTGATTGCCTGGTGCAGAAGCACCGAAGGACTTCATTCCGACAAACTCGCCGTTGATACCGATGTATTTGCCCCATCCAAACTCGGAGAGTGCTTCGACACCAACTCTGGCTGTGACGTTCTTTGGAAGTACTGCATCCTTGTACTCATCTGGCTGATCCTCAAACAGATCCATACATGGCATGCTGACAACGCGGACATCAATATTTTCGGCTGCAAGCTCTTTCTTTGCCTCGACAGCAAGGGAAACTTCCGAACCAGTTGCGATGATGATAGCATCTGGTGTATCCTTCGTAGAATCCTCTAAGATGTAACCGCCCTTTAATGCTTCCTGGCTGCTGCCATCTAACTGTGGCAGATTCTGTCTGGAGAGAACCAGCGCAGTAGGCGCATCCTTCTTATTTGTTGCGAAGTACCATGCGGCTGCACATTCCGTTGCATCTGCTGGACGGTATACATAGAAGTTCGGCATAGCGCGGAGCATAGCGAGCTGCTCAATTGGCTCGTGAGTTGGACCATCTTCACCGACGCCGATACTGTCGTGTGTCAGTACATAAGTAAGAGGAACACCCATCAGAGCGGAAAGTCTTGCCATTGGCTTTACATAATCGCTGAATACGAAGAATGTAGAGACGAACGGACGTAAACCACCGTGCAGGGCGATACCGTTTCCGATTGCGGCCATCGCGATCTCACGGATACCGAAATGGATGTTCTTGCCAAGCGGATTCTCCTTGGAGAAGTCCCCGGCATCCTTCATGTTTGTCTTGGTTGATGGAGCAAGGTCTGCTGCACCACCAAACATATTAGGAACAACATTGTTGATAATATTCAAAAGCTTTCCAGATACATTCCTGGTTGCTTCCGGTTTGTCGAAGGAATTCCAGAATTCATCTAAGTCGTAGAGACATTTTGCGTTGTCGGTGTTGTGGTAGTTGTCCCACAGTTCCTTCATTTCCGGATATGTCTTGCAGTAATCTGCAAATAATGTATTCCACGCATCTTCAACCGTCGCTTTTTCTTTTGCAAGTTCTGCGAAATGATCGTAAACATCCTGATCCAATACGAAAGGACCGTTGTCTGCGATACCAAGGTTTGCACGAAGCGCTGCAACATTTTCGACACCGAGTGGCTCGCCGTGTGCGCTTGCCTTGCCTTCCTTGGCAGGACAGCCTGCACCGATCTTCGTCTTGATCTCGATCATGGAAGGTCTGCCTTTTTCTGCCTTGGCAGCTTCAATTGCCTTGCCGATGGCATCTAAGTCATTTCCATCCTCTACAAGCTGTGTGTGGAAACCGAAGGACTCAAAACGCTGTCTTACATTCTCACGGAATGCGATGTTCGTGTCACCTTCGATTGAAATGTTGTTGGAATCATATAATACGATCAGCTTCTCGAGACCAAGTGTGCCTGCGAGTGAGAATGCTTCGTAGCTGATACCTTCCATCATACAGCCATCGCCACCAAGTACATAAGTATAATGGTCAACAACCGGGAAGTTTTCTTTGTTGAAAGTTGCGGCAAGATGCTTTTCTGCCATTGCCATACCAACTGCCATTGCCATACCGGCGCCAAGTGGACCAGTGGTGGCTTCTACGCCAACCGTGTGACCATATTCCGGATGTCCCGGTGTCTTGGAACCAAGCTGACGGAAGTTTTTCATATCCTCAATTGTGATACCGTAACCGAAGAAGTGAAGCAGGGAATATAACAGGGCGGAGCCATGTCCACCGGACAGAATGAAACGGTCGCGGTTTTCCCATTTTGGATCTTTCGGATTGTGGTTCATGTGGTTTGCCCACAGCTCATATGCCATAGGAGCAGAACCAAGTGGAAGTCCCGGATGACCGGAGTTTGCCTTCTGGATGGCGTCTGCGGCAAGCACACGAATGGAATTTACGGATTTTGTGTCAATTGCACTACTCATGTTCAATGCTCTCCTCTAAATAAGTTTCTTGTATGATTAATTTCTGTTCGCACGTGCTAAGATCTTCATGATACGCAGGAACAGGTTTACAATATCCAAATACAACTCAGAAGCGGAATCAATCGCGTTATCTACGGTCTTTTCAATTGCGTTCGCCTTTGCCCAGTCGTAGCCGACATACAGGCAGAAGATTGCGACAACGACATAGTCGATGATACCAAGGCTTGCACTTGCGATCAGCATGATTGCTTCAACCACAACGGTGATAAGCAACGTGATACCAAGTGTTCTTCCCATGCTTAAAAAGAAATTCGGGTAGATGGAAGAAATAATCATCATCACAAGTGTTACGGCAGCTGTAATACCGAATGCGGTTGCGACTATCATGTTGTATCCGATCGCACTATACAAGGTTACGGATACGGCAATAACCATACCGATTGGAACAACCATCAGATTGTATCCGATGAAGCTGACAACCGGATTGTCGGATTTACGAACCATAAATGTACCAGCGATGGCGAGAATGAAGTAACCAATATAAAAAGCAATCGGATTCGTTAATACAAAGCTGACGATGGAATCGCCGAAGACGGCAGTCATGATCGCATTGATAATGAAGCCGTACAGCAGTACACCGCCGATGATCAGATTGTACATCTCGCTGGAAATGATCTTTGCGGATGAGCCATAGCCGGCATTGTAGCCATTGTTGTAATCATATCCTGCATTGTTGTACTGATACTGGTTATTGTATTGATAGTTATACTGGTTGTTGTCCTGATAATTGTACTGGTTATTGTAATTATTATAACCGTTGTTGGAGCCATTATTATAACCATTGTTATAGCCGTTGTTATAATCATTGTTGTAGGACATAAGATTACCTCCTTTAAAATATGCTGCGGCAGGCGGTTTCCCACTTGCCGCGCATGTTATTTATGCATTTGCCTCTTTCTTAGCAAGGTATGCGTTGATGTCAGCGATGACTTCATCACAATTCATGCCATGAACCATGCATGCTTCTTCAAGGCTTTCCATAGCTGCGGAAGGACATCCGACACAGTGCATGCCGGCTGCCATAAGGATAGCGGCATTGCCTGGATCAACCTCGATAATCTCGTGAATTAACATAGATTTATCAATCTGTTTTGCCATAATATAAGACCTCCTTATTCTTCTGTTTCGCTCTTTTCGCAAAACACAACTAAGTATAACATATAATAAAGAAAAAATCTATGGTAAAATCCTTCTAATAATGGTATAGTATAAATAGCTATGCGAAGGAAAAGGTAGGACAAATGAAGGGAATTTTTCTGACGATGGAGGGACCGGATGGTTCCGGCAAGACAACGCAGATTTTGAAATTGAAAGAGCATTTGATGCAGCACGGCTATGACGAAGTTGTTGTGACGAGAGAGCCGGGTGGAACGGTGATCAGTGAAGCAGTTCGCGGGATTCTTCTGAACCGGGAATATGCGGAGATGGATGACCATACGGAGGCATTGCTTTATGCAGCGGCACGTGCACAGCTTGTGGCGCAGGTGATCAAACCGGCGCTGGACGCAGGAAAAGCGGTGATTAGTGACCGTTTCGTGGATTCCTCTGCCGTCTATCAGGGGATGGCACGCGGACTTGGCGTCGAGAAGATTTATGAGCTAAATGGATTCGCAATGCAGGGAATCTGGCCGGATCTGACGATTCATCTGGATCTACCGGCGGAAGTTGGACTTGCCCGTGCAAAATCCCGCGCAGAGTTAGACCGGATGGAGGCACAATCCACCGCTTTTCATGAGAAGGTGGCGCAGGGCTACCGTGATCTGGCGGCACTTGCCCCGGAGCGAATCGTGACGATTGACGCGACACAGGACATCGACACGATACATGCGGCAATCGTGGACAAAGTTGAAAAACTGCTTGCCGCGAGGTAAGCTGCAACAAAGATACCGAAAGGAGGAGAGTACGTGGACAACAATGTGAAGATCAGTCAATTACAGCAATTGACGCAGATGGAAGCCCCCAAGAGCCAGAAGGCGACGGACGAAGAGTTCAAGTTTACTCTCATCCGCAACATAGATAAAGCCGATCTGAAGGAAAAACTGACCGGACTGATGAAGGATATCGAGGAGCAGGGCGAGAAGATTGCCAAGCACATGGATATCAAGGATATGAAGAAATACCGCACCTCTATCAAAGAATTTATGAATGAGGTTGCGGCAAATGCACATGAATTTTCAAGAGAAAATTTCTTAGATCGCCGCGGCAGACACCGGGTGTACGGTATCATCCGGCAGGTGGATAAAAACCTTGACGATTTGGCACAGGAACTGATGAAGGAAGAGAAAGATCATCTCGCGATCCTCGGCAAGATCGATGATATCCGCGGATTGCTGATCGATATATCAACATAAACGAATAAAAAGAAAGTGAGGGAACGCTATGGGATTTAAAGGAATAGTGGGCCACGAGGACATAATTGCACATTTTAAGAGCAGCATTGAAACGGGAAATGTTGCGCATGCGTATATTATAAGCGGAGATGCCGGCAGCGGAAAAAAAGCGCTTGCCTATGCATTTGCGGAGACACTGGAGTGTGAGGCAGGCGGTACAGAAGCCTGTGGAACCTGTCAGTCCTGCTTACAGGTTTCAACCGGAAACTATCCGGATATCATCACGGTAACGCATGAGAAGCCGAATCTGATTTCAGTGGATGAGGTTCGTGACCAGCTCATAAATACAATTGACATCAAACCGTATAAAGGAAAGTATAAGATTTACATTATCCCGGATGCGGAGCTTTTGAATGTACAGGCACAAAATGCCATGTTGAAGACGATTGAGGAGCCACCGGCGTATGCGGTGATCCTGTTGCTTACGACAAATCTTGATAAGCTGTTGGAAACAGTGAAATCCCGTTGCCTGAAGCTGCAGACGAAGCCAATCCGTGAGCGCGATGTGCTGGCATATCTGACGAATGTAATGGGACTGACAAAGGAAAAGGCATATTTCTGTCTCGATTTTGCACAGGGTAATCTTGGAAAGGCAATCAAGCTCGCAGGCAATGACGAGTATGCGGCGATCGTGGATTCGGTTGTTGGCGTGCTGGCGCATATCGACGAGATGGATGTGGAGACGCTTGGAAAAGCGGTCAAGGATATCGAGCAGTTTAAGATGTCTATGAATGATTACATGGATTTGATGATGATGTGGTACCGGGATGCCATGATGCTGAAGGTAACCGGAAATGTCGATAAAATCTTGTTTAAAAACGAGTTTTCTACCTTGAAGAAACAGGCTGGAAAGCTAACATTTAAGAGCATCGAGGACAAGATTGATGCGATCGCAAAGGCAGAGCAGCGACTGCTTGCCAATGCGAATTTTGAAGTGACAATCGAACTGTTGCTTCTGACTTTAAAAGAGGAGGCATCGGCTGAAGAATGAAAGAAGTAATCGGAGTTCGTTTCCGTGAGAATGGAAAGATATATTTTTTCAATCCGCTCAATTATAAGATTGATCCGGGCAGATATGTCATTGTGGAGACACAGCATGGCGTAGAGTTTGGAAAGGTTGTGCTCGGACGCAGAGAAGTGGATGAGACGAAGCTGCAGGGCGAGTTAAAGCCGATCATCCGGATCGCAACCGAGGCGGATGAGAAGAAGCATGCGGAGAATTTAGAGAAAAATAAAAAAGCAATGGTCATCTGCAAGGAGAAGATCGAAAAGCGCGGTCTGGAAATGAAGCTGATCGGAGCGGAGTATTCATTTGATAACAGCAAGGTATTGTTTTATTTCACGGCGGATGGCAGAGTGGATTTCCGTGAGCTGGTCAAAGATCTGGCAGCGGTATTCAAGACACGTATTGAGCTGCGTCAGGTAGGTGTGCGGGATGAGACAAAGATTCTCGGCGGCATTGGCATCTGTGGCAGACGGCTTTGCTGTAATGCACATCTGTCGGAGTTTGGACCAGTTTCCATCAAGATGGCAAAAGAGCAGAATCTGTCGTTGAATCCGGGGAAGATTTCCGGTGTGTGTGGCAGATTGATGTGTTGTCTGGCTCATGAGCAGGAGACTTATGAATATTTGAATAAAAAACTTCCAAATGTTGGAGATGTCGTGAAGACATTTGATGGCAAAACCGGTGAGGTAACGGCAGTTAGTGTCCTGCGCCAGAAGGTAAAACTGAAGGTGGCACAGGAAGATGATACATTTGAAATAGAAGAGTACAAGGTCGATGAGCTTCGTTTCAGACCGAAGAAAAAAGGCGGTCAAAAAGGTGGCGGCCATGGTAAGAAGGGCGGCAATGATGGCTCGTCCGAGAAAGAGTTGAAGGAACTGGAGAATCTGGAGCGCAAGGAAGGAAAGTCAAAGCTCGATGAGGACTAAGGATGAGAAAGAGAAGTGGCTGAAACCGGGTGAGCGGATCGATGATCTGCAATGCCGTGGCTACGATATCATTCAGAACAAGGACGTATTCTGCTTTGGCATGGATGCAGTGCTGCTTGCAGATTTTGCGACAGGTGCGCCGAATGGTTCCGTGATCGATCTTGGGACCGGGACAGGCGTGATCCCGATGCTGATGCAGGCGCGCGGCAAGGGCAGACATTTTACCGGACTTGAGGTGCAGACGTACAGTGCGGATATGGCGAGGCGTAGTGTGCAGATGAATGGATTGGAGACAGAGATCTCTGTTGTGGAAGGCGATATGCGGCAGGTGCGGGAGCTTTTCAAACCGGGAAGTTTTTCTGCGGTTACAAGTAATCCGCCCTATATCAAGGGGAATCATGGGTTGGAAAATGAGAATTCCCCGAAGAACATTGCGCGGCATGAGATATTGATGGAGCTTTCTGATGTGGTGAAGGCAGCAGCGTATCTGCTTTGTGAGGGCGGTACATTTGCGATGGTACATAAACCATTCCGACTGGCAGAGATCATACGTCTGATGTCGGAGTACCGGATCGAGCCGAAGCGTATGTGTATGGTGCAGCCGTATGCAGACAAGGAACCGAATATGGTTTTGATCGAGGGAAATAAAGGCGGTCGGACGATGCTCAAGGTAGAGCCGGCACTTGTTGTATATAACAGGGACGGTTCGTACACCGAGGATCTGCTGACACGATATGGAGACAGATAAATGGCAGGAACATTGTATTTGATTGCAACGCCAATCGGCAATCTGGAGGATATGACCTACCGGGCGGTGCGGCTGCTTGGAGAGGTAGATCTGATCGCGGCGGAGGACACGAGAAACAGTATCAAGCTGCTCAATCATTTCGACATCAAGACGCCGATGACTAGCTATCATGAACATAATAAATATGAAAAAGCACAGGTGCTTGTAGGCAAGCTTCTGGAAGGCATGAATATTGCAGTGATTACGGATGCCGGAACACCGGGAATTTCTGATCCAGGTGAGGAAATCACGAAGCAGTGCTATGAGGCAGGAATCAAAGTGGTTCCGGTGCCGGGGGCGTGTGCGGCGGTCAATGCACTGATCGCGTCCGGGCAGGCAACCAGACGATTTGCATTTGAAGCGTTTTTGCCGATGGATAAAAAAGAACGGCAGGCGGTACTTGCGGAGCTGGCGCGGGAGACGCGTACGATGGTGGTCTATGAAGCACCACATCGTTTGAAGAAGACATTGCAGGAGCTGCTTGGCGTGCTTGGAAACCGTTCAGTTACGGTCTGCCGGGAAATCACAAAGAAGCATGAGACATTCTGGAAAACGACGTTGCAGGAAGCGAGCGATTTCTATGCGGGGGAAGAGCCGAAGGGCGAATGTATTTTGGTGATTGAAGGCTTGTCGCGGGAAGCAATCGAGAAGGAAGCACAGCAAAAATGGGAAGCGATGAGCATTGAGGAACATCTGCAGATGTATCTCGATCAGGGAATCGACAAAAAAGAAGCGATGAAGCTGGTCGCGAAAGATCGTGGCATTTCCAAGCGGGATGTGTATGCGGCAAGTATATAATCCGGACGACGGATGAAGATAAATGAGGGTTACAAAGAGAAGGGAAAAGGGAGGAAATGCAATGAAACAAACGAAGAGAAGGATTTTTGCATGGTTGATGACAGTCGTACTGGTGCTCAGTGTGGTGACAGTGCTTACGCCGGCGAAGGAGGCAGAGGCGGCTGTGGCAACCGCAGTTTCGACGCATGGAAAGCTGGCAGTAAAGGGTACACAGCTGGTAGATAAGAATGGACAGCCATTCCAGATTCATGGTGTGAGTACACATGGATTGCAGTGGTTTGGTCAGTACAATAACAAGGCAGCCTATCAGACGCTGCGCGATGACTGGGGCGCAAATGCGATCCGTCTTGCGATGTATGTCGATGAGGGCGGTTATTACAGCGACCGGAACGGTATGAAGAAAAAAGTAACAGATGGCGTGCAGTATGCGACAGAGCTTGGCATGTATGCGATTATTGACTGGCATCTGTTAAACGTGAATCCGAAGAATTATACGAGCGAGGCGAAGAGCTTCTTCAAGGAGATGGCACAGAAGTATAAGAATTACGACAATGTCATCTATGAGATCTGCAACGAGCCGAGCAACTGCCCTTGGTCCGATATCAAGAGCTATGCGACAGAAGTTATTCAGACAATCCGTGCATATGACAAGGACGCAATCATTATCGTAGGAACACCGACATGGTCACAGCTTGGAAATCAGGGACATACGTATGAGCCGGCGGATGATCCAATCCGCGGTTACAGCAATCTGATGTATGCATTTCATTTCTATGCTTCTGAGTCCAGCCATAATCAGTGGCTGACGGCGAAGATCGGTACGGCGATCGACAAGGGACTTCCGGTATTTGTATCCGAGTTTGGGCTGTCCGAGGCAAGTGGAAATGGAAATGTGGATCTGAACAAGGCAGCAGAGTGGATGAAGCGATGCGATGACCGCAATGTCAGTTATTGTGTCTGGAGTTTGTGTAATAAAAATGAGAGTTCTTCTCTGATTAAGAGCAGTTGTGGAAAGACAAGCGGCTGGAACATTGATGATCTGACGAAGGCGGGACAGTTTATCCGGAATCATTACAGAAGCCGGATGGAAAATACGGCAGAGAACAATCCGGAGGTAAAGAATCTGGCACCGAACATCACGGTATCTTACAAGACACATGTGCAGACATTTGGTTGGGAAAATGAAGTATCCAATGGTAAAATGGCAGGAACTGTCGGAAGTGCAAAGCGTCTGGAGGGTATCACAATCCGCGTATCCGGGGACAGTAATCTGGGTATCCGTTATAAGACGCATGTGCAAAGCTATGGCTGGCAGGACTGGAAAGAAAATGGTGTGATGAGTGGAACGACGGGAGAGGCAAAACGTCTGGAAGCCATCTGCATTGAATTGACCGGTGCCAACAAGGATAAATACGATGTATATTATCGTGTGCATGCGCAGACGTATGGTTGGTTAGATTGGTCCAAGAATGGAGAGATGGCAGGAACCGAAGGTCTGGCAAAACGTCTGGAGGCAATCAATATCATGATCGTACCAAAGGGTGCAAATCCGGGCGTTGCAACGTCGAAGACGTTTGTATCCGCGTATCCGGGTAGCATCAATTACAAAACGCATGTGCAGACGTTTGGCTGGGAGAATAACTGGCGCGCTGATGGCACGATGAGTGGAACAAGTGGAAAGGCAAAGCGTCTGGAGGCAATCCAGATTCGCCTTGGAAGAAATATAAACGGTGGTGTCCGTTACAAGACACACGTACAGACATTTGGCTGGCAGAATTGGGTATCCAATGGAACAACGAGTGGAACGAGCGGGCTTGGCAAGCGTCTCGAGGCAATTCAGATTGAACTGACTGGACAGGCAGCACAGCAGTATGATATTTACTATCGTGTACATGTGCAGTCATACGGTTGGTTGGATTGGGCAAAGAATGGTCAGATGAGTGGTACAAGCGGTCTGGCGAAACGTCTGGAGGGAATCCAGATTGTGCTCGTACCGAAGGGAGCTGCGGCACCGGGAAAGACAGCGAGAGCCTGCATCAACCGGTAGAATAGAAGGAGGCTTGCTGTATGACTGATACAGCAGATTAGAATGAAAGACAAAAAACATCTGGTACAATTGATACTTGCGATTATTACTTTTACGGTACTTCTGATATTTGTAGTCAATCATCTGCATATTATAAGTGGATTTTTCGGTATGGTTTTTTCTGTGCTGCTTCCATTTTTGATTGGATGCGGGATTGCGTTTGTGTTGAATATTCCGATGCGCGGAATCGAACAGGGAATCTTCAAGAATGAAAAAAACCGCCTGTACCGGTTCCGGCGCCCGATCAGCATGGTGCTTACGTATATCGCGGCACTGCTTTTTATAGCGCTTGTGCTGTTTGTAGTTGTACCGGAGGTTGCGGATACGGTTGGAAAGGTGAAAGAGCTTCTGCCTGGATTTGTAAACCGGGCGAAGGAGCTTGCACTTGCATATACGAAGAATGTTCCGGCAATATCGGAGAAGATTGCCGGCATTGAACCGGATTTTGACCAGATATTCTCGTTCTTCAATGATAACGGCGGAGAGATCATGTCGGCGACGGTTTCTATCTTCTCATCTATCATTGGAACCGTCATAAATATATTTATCGGGATTATTTTTTCCGCATATATTCTGGCACAGAAAGAGAAGCTCGGCAGGCAGACGAAGCTTGTCATCTATGCGTTGTTCAAGGAAAAGACGGCAGATGAGCTGATGGTGTTCGGTAAGATAGCAAGTACGACATTCTCCAAGTTTTTTACCGGACAGTTCCGGGAGGGTATCATCCTCGGAATCATGTTCATGATTGCGATGGCAATCGCGGGCATACAATATCCGCTTACGATTGGCGTTCTGATTGCATTTACGGCATTGATACCGGTGTTTGGTGCATTTATCGGACTTTTTATCGGATGCTTTCTGCTTCTGGTTGTTGACCCGAAGCAGGTGCTGTGGTTTGTGTTATTGTTCTTTATTTTACAGTTTATAGAGAATTATTTTATCTATCCGAAGCTTGTCGGCGGAGACATTAATCTGCCCGCGATCTGGGTGCTTCTGGCTGTGATTGCCGGCGGAGACCTGATGGGTGTGGTCGGAATGTTTATCTTCATTCCGCTTGTGTCTGTGCTTTATGCATATTTCCGGTCAATCGTGTACCGGAGAATAAAAAAACGGGAGATTAATGTTGATGACAAACAGGTGCCGGACGATGTAGTCCCACTTGAATCGGCAGGCAGGCGGCTGTTTGCAATGAAATCAAAAGTCGAAAAAACGGACAGTAAAAAACAAAACAAGGAGATGTAACAACATGTACAAAGAAGTACCGGGACTCGTTTTATATCGTGATTTAGGGCAAGACAGTATCTTATATTGCATGGCGGATATTTTTGAGGCATGGGAGAAGAAGACGAGTACCAAGGAGGAATTGGTCACACGGATTTACCAACAGATCAAGCGGATTCTGGATGTGGCAACAAGCTATGGCTTCAACCGGAATCTGTGGCAGGATTATCTGGCGTTTTTGCTGATCACAAATGAGAATTCATTTACGCTTACCTGCGAGAAGGTTGGCGCAGGAGATGGCTCAGTCAATGCATTTGCAAAAAATGATTATGCAATCTTCAAGCGGTTGTTCCATTTTGATTTTGCACCGATCGAGAAGGATCTTGGCATTGACTGTTTCACAACAATCACGAATTACAAGTCACTGCCGAAGAAGGAACAGATGTATAACCAGAATGTCAGTGAGAAGGTGCGTGATATCAGCGACCGTGTCAGCGAGGCGGAAAGTGTCGATGAGATCTTTGCTATCATGACCGCTTTTTACAAGCAGTATGGTGTTGGCATGTTTGGTCTGAACAAGGCATTTCGTATCCGCCATGATGAGGGTAAGGAACTGGAATTTATCCCAATCACGAATACAGATAAGGTAATGCTGGATGATCTGATTGGTTATGAGATTCAGAAGAAAAAGCTTGTAGATAATACAGAGGCGTTTGTGCTTGGAAAGAAAGCGAATAACTGTCTGTTGTTTGGCGACAGTGGTACCGGTAAATCCACAAGTATCAAGGCAATCATTAACCAGTATTATGAGCAGGGACTGCGTATGATTGAGATTTACAAGCATCAGTTTAAGGACTTATCTGCTGTGATCTCGCATGTGAAGAACCGGAATTATAAGTTTATCATTTATATGGATGATCTTTCCTTTGAGGAATTTGAGATTGAGTATAAATATCTGAAAGCGGTCATTGAGGGTGGACTTGAGACAAAGCCGGATAATGTACTGATCTATGCAACCTCAAATCGTAGACATTTGATTAAAGAGACATGGAATGACCGTGATGATGTGGAGACAGATAACGGTATGCATCGTTCCGATACGATGCAGGAGAAGCTTTCTCTCGTCAATCGTTTTGGTGTGACGATCAGTTACTCCCGTCCATCGAGAAATGAGTTTAACGATATCGTACTGGGACTTGCGAAGAAGCATCCGGAGATCGGGCTTACCGAGCAGGAGCTTTTAGCAGAGGCAAACAAGTGGGAGCTTTCCCATGGCGGTGTGTCCGGTCGTACTGCCCAGCAGTTCATGAATTATCTGTTAGGAAAAGCATGATTGCTATTTTAGTCCGGATTTGATAGAATGAAGCTTAATTTGGATCGTCCTGCCGGACAGAGAGGTGATGGTTTCAGCTTTTTGGATCAGTTCATTGAGTTGATTTTTGTCGTGTTGGTCCGCATAGATGGTTGCAAGCATCGTGTAGCTGGCGGTAATGTCAGATCCGATAGAGACTGCATAAGATAGAAACTGCTCGGCGCTGGAAACGTCATTTGCTTCGAGTAATGTTTTGCCGATCTTGTTCAGAAGCAGGATCAGATCGGCGTAGGCGTCATCGCAGGCAGACAACGTATCTAAGTTGGCAGGACCATACATCATCTTTAAATCCGTATTCGTATACATAGAGAGATTTAAGATTTTTTTGCCCGCCAGTGCATACAGTTCGTCCGCAAGCCCGGAATGACCGCATGCGGAGAGTGTATCAACTGGAAGCGTATCCAGAGGGATTTCGATATAGGGAAGGGTGGAGATATCCGCCTTCCGTACGGAATTTGCTTCAGATTCGCGTTCGAGAAGACTCTCGCGGCTCTGCCCGTGTGTTTTCTTAAACCGGGAGACATTTCGCGAGACAACAAAGCATAAAGCTAGAAAAGAACAACAAATGATAATCGTAATATAATGCATAAAAATAATCCTTTCGGGAGGTAAAAATTCATGTTATTTGATTTCAGTAACAAAAAGAAGACAAAGAGAATCGCAGCAATCATCTGCGGCGTACTGGTATTTGCCATGGTCGTTGGATTGCTTGTTTCTGCAATCTAAATGCATCTTTTCATCAATGTATCATGGACGGGATGTAAATTCAAGGTTGCGACTAAATATTAGGAGGTAGATGTGATGAGAAATGAAATTTTGAAGCTGCTCGAAACCGACAGCAGACTGACAGTGAAGGATATCGCCGCGATGATCGGCGCGGATGAAGCCGCGGTGGAAGCGGATATCAAGGCAATGGAAGACGAGAGCATCATCTGTGGATACCATACTATGATCGACTGGGATAAGGTTGGCGAGGAGATGGTAACAGCCATGATCGAGGTCAAGGTTACACCACAGAGAGAAGCGGGATTTGACCAGATCGCGGATCGTGTCAGAAATTTCGATGAAGTACATTCCGTCTACCTGATCGCAGGTGCGTATGACTTTATGGTTGTTATTCAGGGAAAGACATTGCGGGAAATCTCTCATTTTGTATCCGAGAAGCTGGCAATCATCGAGGATGTCATTGCAACATCCACGAATTTTGTACTGAAAAAATATAAAGACCATGGTGTTATTTTCCAGACACCAAGTCAGGACGAAAGGTTGGTAATCGCACCGTGAGAAATCCATTGTCAAAAACGATAGAACAGATTAAGCCATCTGGAATCCGGAAGTTCTTTGACATTGTAAGTGAGATGCCACATGCAATCTCACTTGGTGTTGGTGAGCCGGATTTTGATACACCATGGCATGTTCGATCAGAGGGTATCCGTTCGCTGGAAAAAGGACGGACATTTTATACATCGAATTCCGGATTGATCGAACTGCGTCAGGAAATCTGTAAATGGTATCAGAGAAAATATAACGTATTGTATGATTATAAGACCGAAGCACTGCTGACCGTCGGTGGCAGTGAGGGTATCGATGTGGCACTCCGTGCCATGCTTGATCCGGGCGATGAGGTTATTATCCCGGAGCCTTGCTATGTATCGTATGTACCTTGTGTACAGTTGATCGGTGCTGTGCCGGTTACAATCGAGTTGAAAAATGAGAATCAGTTCCGTCTGACACCGGAGGAGCTGCTTGCAGCGATCACGGATAAGACGAAGATTCTGATCCTTGCATTCCCAAGCAATCCGACCGGTGCAGTCATGACGAAGGAGGATTTGGAGCCAATCGCGAAGATCTGCCAGGAGAAGGATATTTATGTGATCTCCGATGAGATTTATTCCGAGCTTACATATGGCGGTCAGAAGCATTGCTCGATTTCATCTCTGCCTGGTATGAAGGATCGGACGATTGTCATCAATGGTTTCTCCAAAGCATATGCGATGACCGGATGGAGACTTGGCTATGCGCTTGCACCGGAGGTAATCGCACATCAGATGACGAAGATCCATCAGTTTGCAATTATGTGTGCACCAACGACCAGTCAGTACGCAGCTATCGAGGCAATCAAGAATGGCGATGCAGATATCGAGAAGATGTGCAAGTCGTATGACCAGAGACGCCGATTCCTGCTGAAGAAATTCGAGGAGATCGGACTTCCGTGCTTTGAGCCGCATGGCGCATTTTATGTGTTCCCATGCATCAAGGAGTTTGGCATCACGAGTGACGAATTCGCAACGAGACTGCTTCGTGAAGAGGAACTTGCAGTTGTGCCGGGTACGGCATTTGGTGACTGCGGCGAAGGATTCCTGCGTATCTCGTATGCATACTCAATCGAGCAGCTCAAAGAGGCGATGGGAAGATTAGAGAGATTTATTGGACGATTAAGAGAGCAAAAGACATGTTAAACATCGTATTACATGAGCCGGAAATGCCGGCAAATACAGGAAATATCGGACGTACCTGCGTGGCAACGGGGGTGCGTCTGCATCTGATCGAGCCACTTGGATTTTTATTAAATGACAAGATGGTGAAGCGCGCGGGACTGGATTACTGGGATCGTCTGGATGTGACACGCTATGACGATTACAACGATTTTCTGGCGAAGAATCCGGGCGCGAAGGTTTATATGGCAACGACAAAATCAAAGCAGAAATACACCGATGTGAAATATGAGGATGACTGCTTTATTATGTTTGGTGCCGAGAGCAGAGGGATTCCAGAGGAGATTCTGCTTCAGAATAAGGAAACCTGTGTGCGAATTCCGATGATGCCGGGCGAACGTTCCCTGAACTTATCGAACTCGGTTGGTATCGTACTGTACGAGGCGTTAAGACAGTTGGATTTCCCGGGATTAGAGACAGAAGGACAGTTGCATCATTATCAGTGGTAGAGATTATGAGACAGGAAAAATGGCTGGATAAGCCGTATTATTCATTGGATGCATATATGAAATACACCTATGGACAGAAGGTGTACAAGATTGCGGTCGACGCAGGGCTTACCTGCCCGAACCGTGATGGTACACTTGGCGAACGTGGGTGTATTTTTTGTAGTGCCGGCGGAAGCGGCGATTTCGCAGTGCCAATCGCAGGTGGTGGCAGGCAGGATGGACAGAGCGTGGTTGGTGCTTCGGCGAATGGCTGTGTGTACGAGCATCGGTCGAAACGGGATTCGCGCGGGGCATCGACAGAGGTTTATCATAAGGAATATGAGCGCCGGGGAAGCTGCGTCGATGTGGAGCGGAAAACGCTTGATATCAAACGGCAGATTGAGCGGGGCATGGCGAAGTTCCATAAGAAGGTCGGAGAGAAGTTCGTCATTTATTTTCAGGCATACACGAACACCTATGGAGATCCGGTATACTTGGAACGCATCTGGCGGGAAGCATTAGAAGAGGAGTCGGTCGTTGGAATCAGTATTGCGACAAGACCGGATTGTTTGGGGATTCCGGGAGTATCGGTAGCTGTAAAAAAAGCGGAGATGGCTGCAGTGGAGAATCAGTCCGGAAATGCAGAGACAGTTATTTCGATACTCGGAAGATTGCAAAAGGAGTATGCCGAGAGTGGCAAATTCATCTGGATTGAACTTGGACTGCAGACGATGCATGAAGCAACAGCAGAATATATCCGCCGGGGATATCTGCTCTCTACCTATGAAACAGCGATTCAGGCACTTGCAGACAACCATATCCCATATATCACGCATGTGATCTTAGGGCTGCCGGGCGAGACGGAAGATGATATGCTTGCGACGGTGCGGTATGTGTGTGGACAGCAGGCAAAACCTTTTGGAATCAAGCTGCAGCTGCTGCATGTGCTGCGAGGCACGGATCTGTGCGGGGATTATGAGGCAGGCAGCTTTGAAGTGCTGTCACAGGATGAATATATTGAGCTTGTTATCAAATGTCTGGAAGTGATTCCGGAGGATATTGTGATTCATCGTGTCACTGGCGATGGACCGAAAAATATTTTAGTCGCGCCGCTCTGGTCGGGGAACAAACGACAGGTGTTAAACACCCTTCACCAGAAGATGAAAATCGAAAAAAGAGAACAGGGTACATGGGCAAAATAAAAAAAGTTTTGCCCATTTTTTCTAGTATTTATGCGGGCTCCCGCAAATGTTCCAAACTTACGCTTTACAAAATCTATCGAGCCGTGGTATAGTCAGCTCGTGGTCGAGAATCGTTGTTCTGGCGTAGTTCGGTCACAGTCGAAAAAGTAACAATCATAACGTTTTCCAATTATTTGTTTTACGAATTTCAATGGAATTACCCAACAAAGAATTTGCAGAGTTTGTGAATAACTATGCGTGTGTTAAGCTCTGCCTTTTTTAGGAATTTTATAAGCTATGTGAACGAATAATTTGGAAAACTGCATGATTGGAACCGTGTTTTTGCACAGAAAAGGAGGTGCGCAATCTGGAACATTATACTTGGTATATGGTTATTGGGTGCGGTCGTAGTGGACCTTAGAACGTATAAAATTCCGAACCGGTTTTGCCTATGTATGATTGGCTGCGGTTTCCTGCTGCAGGGGTATGCACATGGCGTGGAAGGACTTTTGGCAGGTGGACAAGGCATGCTGATTGGGTTTGCAACCCTGTATGGGCTGTTCTGGATTCGGGTATTGGGTGCCGGGGACGTAAAGTTGTTTTGCGCGATCGGCGCATTTATGGGAAAAGAAGTGTGGAATGTGCTTCTATATACCTGCATATTTGCAGGTGGACTGGCAGTTGGAAAGCTGGCGGTTATACTGGCGAAACGAAGAAAAATGCCGTTTTTGTCAGAAGCAGAACGGACGGAGGGTGTGCGGATGCACATGTCGGTACCAATTCTGCTTGGCTATATTGCGTATGTGACAGGGGGTGTGTCGATTGGCATATAAGGTGTGTCTGCTGGATTCTGATCCAGCATATCAAAGGGCGTTAATGGAATATCTGAATTTGCGGGCAACAATCCCGATCCAGCTTTATGTATTTTCGAATCCTGCGGTGTATGCCGCTTTTCGGGAGCGGGAGAAACCGGAGCTGATACTGGTTGGAGACTGCTATGCGGACTGGAAGGACGCGGAGGACTGCCCGGTTCTGGTGCTCACGATAAACCGCGAATATATCGGGCGGACGCAGTATTTTTTTCGGTACCAGAGTGTGGAACATCTGGTTGAAACGATGCTTCAGATGATTGGAGCGAATCAGCCCTGTGTGACAGAAACAGGCATGTTTTATGCCGTGTATTCCCCGCTGGGGCGATGCGGAAAAACGACGTTTGCCAAAAAACTGTGTGAGCGGATTGGGAACAGCCTATATGTGAATTGGGAAGGCATTTCGGAATGCTTAGATGAAAAAGGGATTGGAAGCTGGATGCTCTATTGCATGAAAAGCAGAAATGAGGAATGTCTGGAGTATTTGCAGGCAAATGCGGTTGCGAGTCTGCCGCCACCGGAATGTTTCCGGGATATCCGGCAGATCGAGATTGAGGATCTTCGATGGTTCCGGGAAGCGATTCAAAGACGCGGACAGTATGCGGGTGTAGTGTTTGATATTGGAGGTATGGCATTGGCAAGTTATGCAGTATTTGGCGCATTTGACCGGATCTTGATACCGACGCTTCGAGATACAGTTTCTCAGAAAAAACAGAAGGTATTCGAGCAAATGTTGCGTCAGGAATATGAAAAAACAGAGAATCTGCAATATGTCCAGTTAGAAGGACAGGATGTGGATCAGATAGCAGACATGTATGTGAGGTAATGGAATGGAACTACGATCTTTGCGGGAACGACTGAAAATGCGTGTGGCGGCAGAACTGGATCTGACAAGGGATGTGGAGGATGCAGAGATTGCGCGGATGATCGACCGGTGCATCCTCGAAGAGACAAAGGATCAATATGTCCCTTTGAAGGAAAAGGTCGGTCTGCGGGTGGAGTTGTTTAACAGCCTTCGGCGGCTGGATGTGCTGACGGAGCTTCTGGAAGATGAGACGGTAACGGAGATCATGGTCAATGGACAGTCGGATATTTTTGTAGAGCGGGATGGTGTGATCCGGCGCTATGAGAAGGGATTTTCGTCGGAGGAACGACTGGAGACAGTGATTCAGCATATTGTCGGGGATTGTAACCGGCGGATCAATGCGGCGTCTCCAATCGTAGATGCGCGGCTGATGGATGGCTCGCGTGTATGTATCGTGACAAGACCGGTGTCGCTTGGTGGACCGGTGATCACGATCCGGCGGTTTCCGAAACAACGGATTGATATGAAAGCATTGATTGCGATGGGAAGTGTGGATGCAGGCGTTGCATCGGTTCTGAAGATATTGGTGCAGGCGGGGTACAACATATTTATCTCCGGCGGTACCGGTTCCGGCAAGACGACAATGCTGAATGCACTCAGTGATTTTGTGCCAAAGGATGCGCGGATCGTGACGATTGAGGATTCGGCAGAATTACAGATCCGCGGTGTGGAAAATCTGGTTCGGCTGGAGGCACGCACGGCGAATCTGGAGGGCGAAAACGAGATCACAATTCGGGATTTGATTAAGGCGAGTCTCCGGCTCCGCCCAGATCGGATCATTGTGGGTGAGGTGCGGGACGCGGCGGCAATCGATATGCTTTCTGCAATGGGAACCGGACATGATGGGTCGCTGTCGACCGGACATGCAAATTCGGCGGAGGACATGCTGGCACGATTGGAAACGATGGTGCTGATGGGAATGGAGATTCCGCTTCCTGCCGTGCGCAGGCAGATTGCATCAGCGGTGGATATTGTCATTCATGTGAGCCGGCTGCGGGACAAAACCCGCAAGGTAGTAGAGATATGTGAGGTAAAAGGTATGGAACATGGAGAAATCAGATTAAACACATTGTTTGAGTTTCAAGAGACGGGCGTGCGAAACGGAAAGGTGCAGGGCGTGCTACGGAAGGTAAATGACCTGCTGCATCTGGAGAAGATGCAGAGTGCAGGGATGATGGAAATTTTTGAGGAGGTGGTTTGTGGATTACCGGGTGTATAGAGCGGATATCAGGTTTTGGATGATCGTGATTCTGCTAAGCTGTGCGGTTGGAGGTAGTGCAGGATATTTATTTTTTGATGCGTGGTGGGGATGTCTGTTGATTCCCATATGTATCCCCGTGGTGCAAAAACGGCTCCGTCAGGGCTGTCTGCAAAAGCAGACGCGGCAGCTGAAAACAGAATTCCGGGAAGTGATGACGCTGGTGTCAGGAAGCATCAGTGCCGGGTATTCGTTGGAAAATGCGTTTGTACAGACATACCGGACGAGCGCGGAGGAGTTCCCGTTGATGGAAGCGGAACTACAGATTTTGACGAATGGTATTGCCTGTCATAAGCGGATCGAACAGCTCCTGATGGCACTTGCAGATCGAAGCGGCGTGGATGAAATCCGGGAACTGGCAGCTATGATTGAGGCTGCAAAACGCTATGGCGGCAATATTCCGTATCTGATTCGCCGGATGGTGCGACAAATGCAGGAGTCTGAGCTGGTGGAACTGGAGATTCAGACGGTGCTGGCTGCGAAGAAATTAGAAGGACGCATTATGCTGTTTGTTCCATTTGGAATTGTGTTGTTTCTGCGTATGACAAATGCGTCTTATATGCAGGTGCTTTACACCACTGCGACCGGGAGACTTTGGATGGGCGTCTCGTTGGCGGGCATTGGTTTGTGCGCGTGGTGGATTGAAAAAATAATAAGAATCGAGGTGTAAAAAATGGAGTTATGCATAGGAATACAGGCAGCACTTGCCTGTTTGGCAATCTTATCGAGAATCCATTTCAGTAAATACAAAGATGGAGATATCAAAGGGCTGAAACATATCCGGGAGGAAGTGCAGGCATTGCGGGTGTTGACGCGGCGGGAGGCGCAGACGCTTGTTCGAACGCGTGTAAAGCAGCTGGTCTGGACAACCATTGCAATCCTGTTTGCAAGTACTTGTATCGCGGAGGGACTACTGTTTAAAAGCATGCAGCAGTCAGAAAGATTGGACACACAAGTCGTGAAACGGACAAATTATGATGGCAAAGTGAAAACGGAAGATATCCGGCTGTCGGTCGATGACAAAGAATATACATATACGATGGAAATTGAACCAAGAGAATACACGGAGGAAGAATTCTATCAGCAGGCACAACAGCGGATTACGGAGTTGGAATCGGAAATATTAGGTGACAATCCGGATCTGGAGCATGTAAGCCGTTCTCTGAATTTACCAGGGGAGGATGCAACAGGGGTATTTACCTATGCGTGGAGATCAGACAATCCCGCAGTGCTTTCCTCTTATGGAAAGGTAGACTTGGAGGAAGTGACAGAGACGGTGATCGTGCTGCTGACGGTAGAGGTATCGTATCGGACATATACGATAGAACATAGCTTTCCGGTATCTGTGGTGAAGGATATGCGTAGGAAAGATGCGATAGAACGGGTAGAAGACGCACTTTTTCAGTTGGAACAGGAGACAAGAACCGATGAGGCACTGGTTTTGCCAGAGCAGCTCGGGGAAGTAGGCATTTCGTTACAGAAACAAGAACATGGACAGGCAATGACATGGGTGATATTTGGCATTGTGCTGGCGGCGGCTTTGCCGGTCTGGCTGTATGCAAAATGGAAAGAAGAACGGAAAAAAAGAAACAATGTGCTAATGGAACAATATCCGTCTTTTGTAAATCGCCTGTGGCTGCTGCTTGGATCGGGAATGACGGTGCAGACAGGAATCCGGCAGATTCTATCAGAAATGGAAAAAGATTGGTTGTTAAGAAGAGAGCTGGAATATGCGATGCATCAGCTTGACACTGGAAGTGAGGAGAGCTGGGTGTATGAGCAGCTTGGCCGGCGGCTGGAACTGCCGGAATATTACCAACTGCTACAACACATCAGTCAGTATATTCGTATGGGAACAAAGGATCTTAGAAATCTGATGGAGCAGGAGATGCAGCAGGCGTTGGAAAAACGCCGGGAGCTTGCAAAGAAAAAAGGAGAGGAGGCATCAACAAAGCTGTTATTTCCCATGATCCTGCTGTTGGTTCTTGTTATGGTAATGATCGTATATCCGGCTTGGGCCGGATTGTAGAGGATAGAAGGGATGTGAAACGTATGGGTGCATGGAAACGGTTTATGCAGGAGGAGGACGGAATGGGAGTCGTCGAGGTTATATTGATCATCGTCGTATTGGTTGCGATGGTTCTCATTTTCAAAGAACAGATTTCTGCATTGGTCGAGACAATCTGGACAACCATTAACAGGGATGCGAAGAAAGTATATTCGTAGAAAACAAAGACAGGAGGAGAATATGAACAACAAAGGAAGAATCGTTGTATTCATCAGTATGATAACAGCTGTAATGCTTGTATTGATCACACTTGTAATACAGGTGGTGATATTGAGTGCTGCTAAATCAAAAAATGTGATTGCAACCCGCCTTTCCATGTCGGATATCAAAGCCTGCTACAACAGCTACATATTTGAGCATTATCATATTCTCCTTTTTGATAAGACTGCGGGCGGAAAGGGCGAGGCTTATCTGGAGGAATGGCTGGAACAGGCATATACGGAAAAACTTGGCGCGGAGTACACGGATGTGCGGGCATCAATCACGGATATGACAATGCTCACAGATCAGTCATATGCGCCGCTTAAAAAACAGATGCAGGAATATATGGTTTACGCGGCAGCGGAAAAAGGTGTGCAGATGGGCGTGGATCAGATGAAAGAAAAAACAGGCGGACAGGATGGAACATTGCCAGAGGAAGTGAAAGAGGATATGGAGACGGCGGAAGTGAAAACAGATGGAATGGATGTAGCTGATGTAGATGATACATCGGATGCAGGTGCGTTGGGTTCAGAAAATATGGATGCAGAAAATCCAACGATACAGCCAGAGGTGGATGATCCGCGTGATTATACAAAGAAGTTATCCAGCAGTATTATTTTGAATCTGGTGTTACCGGGGGACAAGACAGTTTCTGATGCAACCATATCGCTGGTGGATGCACCAAGTCTGCGATTGATAGGATTTTTCTCTGATTACAAAGAAGTGGATCGGGATTTTGACAGTATGGTTCCTTTGCTGGAGGGATTGACGGCGCTTGGTTCGTGGCAGGATTCATTGACGGACACGGGATTACAGCTTGCCTACATCGGTCAGGTGTTTAATTCGTACAGGGAAGAGAAAAATGATACAGCAGTGCTTGCTTATGAACAGGAGTATCTGATTGCAGGAAAGTCTTCAGACTATGAGAATTTAAAATCGGTGGCGCATCGGATGATTGGAATCCGCTATCCGATCAATTATATCGGATTGATCCGGCAACCGGATAAGATGCAGACATTGACGGAACTGGCAACAAGTATTGCGGGAGCTGCGCCATATCTGATTCCGGCCCTCAAATATTTTTTGGCGGGCTGCTGGGCATATATTGAGTCAATAGCAGATGTGAGGATTTTGTTCGATGGAAAAAAGGCTCCTTTTATGAAAAATGCGGATAATTGGATCACGGATATTGAGCATATCAGTGAAAGCTTGTCGAAGGAGACGGAGGATGCAGAAAACGGACTGGATTATCAGGCGTATCTGTCAATTTTACAGGCGATGAATATCGACGGTGCGACGGCGCGGATGCTGGATCTGATGCAGATCAATACGATGCAGGAGGAGAAGGAATTTCGGATATTGCATGCTGCAGTTGGACTGGAAGCAGACTTTGAAAGTACCTTTGGTGGACAGCGGTTTCAATATCACCAAAGCGTAGCGTATTAAAAGATGAAAGACTCTTTCGTATTGTTTTCCGGGGATTTCTCAGGACGGTTGAAACTATAAAAACCTCTCCGGGTGCTGGCCAAAGCAATAATTGAAAACTTTCTTGTCTATCCTGAGGAGTTCTCGGAAAGCAATAGGAAAGAGGTGTGTTATGGGTAAAATAAGAAATCAGGGAAGTGCATCACTGGAAGCAACGCTTGTGATGTCGGTGTTCCTGCTGGCGATGGTATCGTTGTTTTGGATGGCTCGGAGTGTGCTTGCAGAGGCACAGGTCTACGAGGCAGCGGCAGAAACAGCAGAGTATATGGCAGAAATTGCATATCTTGGGGCAGCAGATACGGCGGTTGCATATTTGCGGTTTCCAAAGTATGCAGATGAAAAAGAAACAGTGGAACGGTATGTAAAGCATGGAGTCTCTGGTGTACAGTTTCTCGGAAGTGAGATTGGCGAGGAATATATTGTGCTCCGGGTAAGTTACGCGATGGAACATCTGGGCACACGATCGTTTACAATCCGAAAACGGGCATATACAGGGGCTGCGAGGGAAGATACAGAGACGGATGCGGTACGTGCGGAGGATGCATATGTATATGTGACGGACAATCAGGCAGTGTATCACATGACACGCAGATGCAGTTATCTAACCTTGCAGATTCAGGCAAGTACGTTGGAACAGGCAAAACATAATGGATATGATATGTGTGCGTTTTGCGGGAAGAATGTGCAGGGAAGACAGGTTTATGTGACAAATGAGGGAGACCGTTACCATAGCAGTCTGACGTGCAGCGGGTTGAAACGGACGGTGTACCGGAAGAAGAAAAGCGAGGTAACCGGGCTTGCGGCATGTTCCCGTTGCGGTGCAGGAAATTAAAAGAAGAGAAACAAGGAGGGTGAAGAGATGGGAAACAAAGGAAGCTCTGTGGTAGAGATGAGTCTGATCATGCCGATTATATTTGGCATAGTGGTCATGGTAATAGTCCTGTTTTTGGATACCATTAGGGATGGTCTGGTACAACAGGAGGGATACAGTGTAATTTATACTTATCAGGAAGGGGCTGGATTGCATGAACAGCTGGAAGAAATGAAAAATGCCGAGACGCGTGATGCAGGGCAGGCTGTTATCTCGGATGGAAATTATCGGTATGAAAAAGAAGGGCATGTATGTATCACAGAAGTGGATGTATGCAGTAATCGGCTGAGAAGGTGGCAGGTGTATGGAAATATTGTTTGGGAATAAAGGAATCTATCATTATATGGATGCGAAGGTTGGAACGATGCAGGAACTCGAAGAACACGGAAGGATGTATCAGGTCCGGATGCTTGTGGAAAATGAACTGCCTTACATACTTCCTTCTTCCATGATCTGTACGGATGCGGAGGTATGGCTGTCGCACAATACGAAGGATTGCTATGGTTTACAGGCATATTTGCAGCAAAAGACAATGAATGGGACACAGTTAAAGAAAGTTTTGAATCAGATCATGCAGCAGGCGGACGCATTGGAAGCATATTTGCTCGATGCATCGGATCTGGTTATCCGCGTGGAGTATTTGTTCATGCAAAAGGAGAAAAACGAGATTCGGATGCTCTGTGTGCCAGGCTATCAAAAGCCATTGAAGGAACAGCTTACCGCATTTCTGGAATATCTGATGCCGCGGTTTTCCCATGAAGATCGTGCGGGAGAACTGTTTTTGTATGAATGTCACCGGGTGTTGACGGATGAATGGAGTGATATGACAGATTTTCTCGCATTGTTGAATGCTGGAACGGATACAGATGGAAGATGTCGGAAGCAGGGTGAGAAAACGTCCATGCAGAAACCAAACAGCAGCGAAGAAAATGAATTTGCGGAAGAAGCAGTGACGCTTGAACAAAAAGTAGCGTGTGCGGACATAGATTCTATATTTTCAAAACGCTTTTTGCTGTATGCGTTGGCAGGAGGCGCCGCGCTGGCGCTGATTATTAAATATTTGTTTTTTGATGGGACGACGGGAACTGCAATCTTTGGAATTGTCTGGCTTTTAACGCTGATTATTCTTGCAATCATGACAGCGCGCGACAAGGAAGATGGACAGGAATCTGAGTCAGCGATGCAGGAATATGGCAGGCAGGTGCAGGGAGATGAAACATTGGAGGATGCGCCTGTACAGGGATACAGCAGACAGGCGGAACAGGCTGTGCACAGCGTGGATGTTCCGATGGGACTGTCGGAAAAATCTGTACAAGATAGTCGAATTCCAGATATGAAGCTGGTACCACTGACGAATGGCGCTCTGGAATCGTTCCGTATTCCGAAGGATAAGGCGTCGTTTACCATAGGCAGGGATAAGGCGTCCGATTATCGTGTTGCCACGACACAAATCAGTCGTGTGCATGTCCGGTTGTTCTGCCGTCCGGATGGACTGTATATCGAGGATCAGAACTCTACCAATGGAACGTATATCAATACGAAGCGTATCCCGGCGATGACAGAACAGAAGCTGGAAAAGGGCGATGTGGTCGGACTGGCAAATGAGGAGTTTTTTGTTGCGTAAGAACATTGATATATTGACAAATACAACTTATTGATTGTAAAATAAGGAGAAGATATGAAAATACATACATATTTATCAAGCTCTGGGAAAGATTTAATTATGGAGTATATAAATGCGTTGACAATAGAAGAACAGGTAGATGGATTGGCAGTATTGGCATATATGGAAAAAGGTGAATTTGAAAAAGTATTATCGAAACGATGGGATAAAAAAGTGTATGAGGTTTATTTCCGGAGGAAAAATTGTGTAGGAGGAAGTAATATGGCATTTGCAGAAATTAATATTCAAGAAATAATACAGGAGAAGAAAAATAATTCCGGGGAATTTTATAATACGTGGAAAAAGAGCGAGGATGAATATCGACTGATTGCAGAGATGATTGAATTGAGGAAACAAAAGGGGATATCACAGACACAGTTGGCAAGAACGATTGGAAATAGACAACAGGTGATTTCGAGGATTGAGAAAAAAGAGAATTCTCCATCATTAAAAATGTTCTGTTGTATTTTAGATTCATTGGGATATGAGTTGAAAATTGTGAAGAAAAACTGAAACAGTTATAAACAGCATTAATTCCAGTTAGTGCTGTTTTTTGTTTGCTTGGATTTTTTCCTCGCAATTATTGTATTTACCCCCTGTTTTTGGTATAGTAATAGTGTGCGTTTTTGTAGCATGCGAAAGAAAAAATGGCAGTGAATACATGAGGTGTTACGGTGAAGGTAAATGTGTATTACGGAGGCCGGGGATTGCTGGAGGATCCAACACTCTTTGTAGTGGAGAAAATCATTCAGGTTCTGCAGGAGCTTCGGGTAGAAGTCACAAGATATAATATGTATGAAGATAAGTCGGGGATTGCAACACTTCCGAATACGTTGAAGGATTGCGATGGCGTGATTCTGGCAGCGAGTCTGGAATGGTTTGGCATTGGCGGCTATATGCAGCAGTTTCTGGATATGTGCTGGCTGTATGGTGACAAGGAGAAGATCGCGTCACTCTATATGATGCCGGTTGTCGTTGCAACGGCGTATGGAGAACAGGATGCAGAGCTGTCACTGCGAAAGGCATGGGATGTGCTGGGTGGCATTTCAGAGCCGGGAATCGCAACGTATGTGGATTCGACGGATGTGCTGGAGCAGGAAAGCCAGTATTTGAATCTGATTGAGAAAAAAGCAGAGGATTTTTACCGCCTGATCAATAAGAAGACAAGGAAACTGCCGACGAGTAACACTGCGGTAAAGAACACTCTGATCAAGCAGAACAATATCAATCTGACACCACAGGAGAGTGAGCAGCTTTCCAAGTTTGTGGCAGATGATGGCTATGTGAAGAAGCAGAAAGAGGATATTGAGGAACTCGCTGCAATGTTCAAGCAGATGCTTGGAGATGAGGAAGAGGCACCAGAACCACCAAGTGTCTACGAGGACGATATTATCGAAGGATTTTATGAGAATTTCCATCCGGAGACCGGATTTGCGGCAAGCTATGTGATCATAGTACCGGATATGGGGAAGAATTTAGTGATACATGTAGGGACAGTCTTACAGTGTGAGTATGGCGCGGATGTGGAAGCCGATGTGAAGCTGAAAGCATCAAGCACGATGCTGCGTAATATTTTGGCTGGCAAAAATAGCTTCCAGAAAGGCTTTATGTCCGGCGAGATAACGGCAAAGGGCAACTTCAAGACCCTTCGGATGCTGGATCAGATTTTCCATATATAGAGTTGGAGGCAGTTTATGTCGTACATGGCATTGTACCGGAAGTGGAGACCGGACGCGTTCGAGGAGATCAAAGGACAAGAACATATTGTGACGACGATCCGAAATCAGATTGTGCATGACCGCGTGGGACATGCGTATCTGTTCTGCGGAACCAGAGGTACCGGTAAAACAACGACGGCGAAGCTGATGGCAAAGGCAGTCAATTGTGAGCATCCGATCAACGGAAGTCCGTGTAATGAATGTGCCAGCTGCAAGGCGATTGCTGCAGGTGCGGCGATGAATGTAATCGAAGTTGATGCCGCAAGTAATAATGGTGTGGATAATATCAGACAGATCACGGATTCGGTGAATTACTCACCGTCAACTGGTAAGTATCTGGTTTATATCATCGACGAGGTGCATATGCTCCGTGACGCAGCGTACAATGCACTTTTGAAGACGTTGGAGGAACCACCTTCCTATGTAATATTTATTCTGGCGACCACGGAATCACATAAGATTCCGGCGACGATTCTGTCGCGTTGCCAGCGGTATGATTTCCACCGGATTCCGTTGGAGGTAATCGCAGATCGGTTGCAGGAGTTGCTTGATCGGGAAGGAATCGCGGCGACCAGAGAAGCGGTTGAATATGTGGCGCGTGCCGCAGATGGTTCCATGCGAGACGGTTTGAGTATTCTGGAACAGTGTATCTCTTACCATCTGGGTGAGGAGCTGACATTAGATAAAGTACTCGCGGCAATTGGTGCCGTGGATGTGGAAGTTTACATTCAGTTGTTTGAATGTCTGAAAGAAAAAGATCTGGTTGGTGCATTGAAGATCATAGATGAAGCAATCTGGCAGGGCAAGGATCTGTTGCAGCTGGTCAATGAATTTACTGCATTTATCCGGAATATACTGGTGCTGTCGATCGACCCGGATATGACGATCGATGTGACAGCGGAGACAAAACAGCGCATGGTTGCACTCACAAGCGATATGACACAGGACTGGATGATGCATGCAATCTATGTTTTACAGGAAGCCGCAGCGAAGATCGCATATACGACATCCAAGCGTGTGATGCTGGAAATCGCGATCATCAAGCTTTGTAAGACGGAGATGCGTTACGATATCGAAGGAATTCAGGCACGAATCGAGTCACTGGAGCAGCAGCTTGCAGAGACGAAGGAACTGCTCAAAGAGCAGCAGGCACATCCGGTTGTGATGGCAGTTGCACCGCCGGCAACGGAAGGCGCAGGGACAGTGCAGCAGGCAGTTGCACCACAAACAGGTGATTCATCCGAGCACATCAAGCAGAATCTGCGTGACAAATATCCGCAGGCAGAATACGAGGATCTGCTTCTGATTGCGAAAGCGTGGAAGACGATTGGCAAGCGCGGACCGAGACTGGTGCAGCATTATTACAGACAGGCATCACTGGTTGCCGGAAGAGAATCTGGCGCGCTGGAACTCGTTGTAGCGGATACACCAGACAACGATCTGGCGATTTCGTATTTCGCGAATCAGGACAAGCTCGATGAACTGAGCGAGCAGCTGACCAATATGGCACAGTGCAAGGTACGTGTGACATTCCGCAAGATTGATGGCAGGGAAGAAGTACACGAACTGCAGAAGGACTGGGATTTGAGCCGGATTGTATTTGATGACATCGAAATGCATGAGTAAGCTTTTAATCTGGCGAGTCCAAATCATATAAAAAGGTAGTACGCATGGGAAACCGTGTATGAATATAAGAATAAGAAATCAGGAGGATATAAAGATGGCAAAAAGAGGTGGATATGGTGGAATGGGCATGATGCCAGGGAATATGAACAATCTGATGAAGCAGGCACAGAAGATGCAGAAGCAGATGGAAGAGACCACCAAAGCACTCGAAGAAAAAGAATATGAGGCAACTGCCGGCGGTGGTGTTGTCAAGGTAAAGATCAATGGCAAGAAGGAAGTAACAGAAGTTCATCTCGACGAGGAAGTTGTCGACAAGGACGATATCGAGATGCTCGAGGATCTGATCATGGCTGCTATGAACGAAGCCATCCGTATGCAGGATGAGGATCAGAAGAATTCCATGGGTAAGATCACCGGTGGATTAGGCGGAGGTTTGCCGTTCTAATGGATATTTATGGAGAGAAAGTAAACCGGCTGATCGGTGAACTCGGAAGACTTCCCGGCATCGGTGGAAAGACCGCACAGCGGCTGGCGTTCCATATTATCAATATGCCGGAAGAACAGGTGGAAAGCCTGTCGGCAGCAATCACAGATGCAAAGAAGAATATCCGGTACTGCAAATCCTGTTATACGATTACTGATCAGGAGCTGTGTCCGGTGTGTGCATCGCCGAAGCGGAACCATAAGCTGATCATGGTTGTCGAGACTCCACGAGATCTGGCAGCATATGAGCGTGTGGGACAGTATCAGGGCGTCTACCATGTATTAAATGGTGTGATCAACCCGGCGATGGGAATTGGAACCGGAGATATCCGGTTGAAGGAACTGATCCTGCGGTTGGAGCAGGAAGATGTAGAAGAGTTGATTATTGCAACAAATTCCAGTGTGGAGGGCGAAGCGACTGCGATGTATATATCCAAGCTGGTCAAGCCATCTGGAATCAAGGTCACAAGAATTGCAAGTGGCGTTCCGGTCGGCGGCGATCTGGAATGTATTGATGAAGTGACGTTACTTCGGGCATTAGAGGGAAGAACTGTTTTGTAAATGGATTTACCGGAAGATAAAAAGAAGACTACGGATAAATCCGGTAAACCGCTTCGGGTAAGATTGCCAGACAGCGGGAATATATATTAAGGAGGCTGCATAATGAAGAGAATAGGAATGTTGACAAGTGGCGGTGACTGTCAGGCTTTAAATGCGACGATGCGTGGTGTGGCAAAGGGACTGTATAATACGTTTGAAGACGTGGAAGTATATGGTTTTTTAGAAGGCTACAAGGGATTGATTTATGGCAATTATGTAAAGATGAAGCCGTCAGATTTCTCTGGAATTCTGACAAAGGGTGGCACGATCCTTGGCAGTTCCCGTCAGCCGTTCAAGCTGATCGATGAGCCGACACCGGAAGGACTCAACAAAGTTGAGGAAATGAAGAAAAATTACAACAAACTGAAGCTTGATGCACTGGTTGTTCTCGGTGGAAATGGTTCCCAGAAGACAGCAAACCGTCTGTCTCAGGAAGGACTGAATGTGATTGGACTTCCAAAGACAATCGACAATGATATCTGGGGCACCGATATGACATTCGGATTTCAGAGTGCGGTCGATGTTGCAACACAGGCAATCGACTGCATCCATACAACTGCATGCTCACACAACCGTGTATTTATCGTAGAAGTTATGGGACATAAGGTAGGCTGGATTACATTGCATGCGGGTATCGCATCCGGTGCAGACATCATCCTGATTCCGGAAATTCCATATGATATCGCCAAGGTATGTGAGGCACTTGACAGAAGAACCAAGCAGGGCAAGGGATTCTCGATTCTTGCTGTTGCAGAGGGTGCAATCTCGAAAGAAGTCGCAGCACTTCCAAAGAAGGAGCGTAAAGCAGCCGTAGCAGCCGCAGCTGCGAAATATCCATCTGTCGCTTATGAAGTTGCAGATAAGATCAAGGAATATTCCGGTATGGACATCCGTGTGACAGTTCCGGGACATACACAGCGAGGCGGAAGCCCGGATCCATATGATCGTGTGATTTCCAGCCTGTTTGGTGCAGAGGCAGTCGAGCTGATCAAGAATAAAGATTTCGGCAAGCTTGTTGTTATGCGTAACAATGAAGTGACAGCAATTCCGATGGAAGAGTCTGCAGGAAAGCTCAAATATGTATCCCCGGACGATAGTGTTGTCAAGTATGCAAAGCGTCTTGGTATTTCCTTTGGTGATGAGTAGGAGATACGGATTCGGACGCACAAAACAGGATTTCAAAGCATAAAATAAGAAAAACAGATAGACAATCAGCCAAAAACTGATTGTCTATTTATGTCATTTTATGTGAGAGGATTCCATGAAAGAAATCGATGAGATGTATGTGCATAAGTTTCGCACTCCGGAACTCATGGTTGTGGATGAGCAGGAGTTAGAGGAAGACCGGGCATATTTGCGTGCGATGTATCCGATGCGGGCAAAGCTGATACTGGTTATGGTGGAGGATGCCTGCGACCGGCTGGAATATGAAGGAAGTCCTATGTTTGCAGTTTATCCAGACAAGGTAGCGATGTTTTCAATTGCGAAGAAGATTTATGAGAAGATCTGCTATAAGGATGCGGACGAAACATTGCTTCATATGATTGAGATTATGGTCTGCCATGAATTTTATATTCGTCGGTGCAGATATCGTAAAAGGAGAAAATATTTCTAACTATGAAACGGTTTTTGATAAAGGCGTTTGTGTTCATTGCGGTTGCAGTGGGCACAGCCTTTCTGGTAAATCAATTCAATAACAGAGGCTTGGATCGTGTATCCAGCGAATTGGACGAACCGACACTTCCATATGTCTATCTTGAATTCGAGGGTAAGGTTATTAACCGGACCTGTGGATATACGCAGACGATGTCGACGAGCCTGATGCGGGATGGGATTGTGCCACTAAACAGTAATCATGGTGTGACGGTGCTTGTGGACAATGAGGCGAAATATGGCGAGACATTTACCTATGAGCTGCGAAGTATTGCAGGTGATTCCCTTGTGGAACGTGGCGACGCGGTTTCTGGAAGTGTCGAGAACGGACGCAAGAAATATGATGTGAATTTCCGGATGGACATGCAGCAAAACCGGGAGTATGTATTTGTATTTATCATTACGGCGGCAGATGGTACGGAGGTGCGATACTATAACCGTGTGGTAAATCTGGCGGAACAGCATGCCAAGGCAATCGTGGATTTTGCAACAAACTTCCATGACACGACGTTTATTAAGGAAGTCAATGAGTCCGAGGGCAATGTTGTATTTGATAACCTGAAGACGGACAAGGCAGGAACAACGTCAAGTCTGGCACATGTCGATCTGAATGCAACCTATGAGCAGATCACTTGGGGCGGGCTGACACCTGTGGTTGTGACGGGCGTGACGCCGACGATCACGGAAATCGACAAGGAATATGCTGTGATTCACATGTCCTATGTGGTGGAATCCATGAATGACAAGAAGAGTCATTATTATCAGGTCGACGAATACTACAATGTCACCTATAACCGGAGTTCGGAGACGGTGAAGCTGCTTGCTTTCGACCGGTATCAGGAAAGCTTTTTTGACAGTGGTTACATTAGCAAGGACCGGAATAGTATCAGCATGGGCGTGACAAATGAGCCAGCAGAATATGTGACATCTGAGGACTATGGGATTTTAGCGTTTGTGCGTCTTGGACAACTCTGGATGTACAAGTACAATGACAGCTCGCTTACGAATATATTCAGCTATCCGCAGGACAGTTATTCGGATGCGAGAACCTTAAATACGAATCTCGATATCAACATTGCAGATATGGATGAAGACGGAAATATCTACTTTGTTGTGTATGGTTATATGAACCGTGGCGTGCATGAGGGCAAAAATGGAATGTCTCTTTATTATTATTCTGCGGAGAGTATGACGACGCAGGAGCTTTTTTTCGTGGAATGTGATGAGAACTACGATATCATGAAAAAGGAAACCGGACGGTTTACTTATTACAATGCACAGACAAATACGTTTTATTATCTGTTGGATGAAACGCTGTATGAGGTATCCCTTGCTGATATGACGCAGACTGCAATTGTCGAGGGAATTCCTTCTGCCAAATACCTTGTGTCTGCGAACCGGAAGCTGGTTGCTTATCCGAATGCTGCCGAGGATGAAAATGTCACAGCAATCACGATACAGAATTTTGAGACAGGTGAAACGTATGAGAAAACCTGTGCAACTGGTGATCTGCTGCTGGCACTTGGATTCGTGGAAAATGATCTGATCTATGGCTGTGCGCATAGTGCAGACGTAATTATGACTTCCGATGGACAGGCAATCCCGCCATTGTATGAGTTGTTTATCATGAGCGATAATGGTGAACAGAAGAAAGATTACACGAAGGATGGGGTGTATATCATGAATGCATCGGTTGGGGATGATACCATTTATCTGACGCGTGCACGCAAACAGAACCAGTTCTTTGAAGAAATCGATCAGGATTATATTTCCTACAAGAAAGAGGAAAATAATAAGATGATCACGACGGATACGACATATGACAGCTATGCATGGAATATCTTAGATATTGTATTCCCATCGAATTTCTATCTGTCGGATACTGCAAGCTACCGGAAGACAAAATACGGAAGAGCAGAGGCTTACAAGGATATGCAGGTGCAGACGAAGACACGTGACGGTGCGTATTATGTGTTTGACAATGCGGGCTACATCGGCGAGTACGAAACTGCCGGAAGCGCAATCACGCGGGTGGTCGATGACGAGGCAGGACTTGTTGTGGACAGCAACGGAAATACGATCTATCGCTGTCTGGCAGCGGACAGCTATAATACAGTCGCAGATGAGATCAAGGAGACACCGAATCCGGATGCAAATCAGTCGCTGCTTACCTGTGCGTATATGTGTGCACAGTATGCGGGAGGTACACTGGAGCTTACAGATGCGATAAACTGTGGTACTTTTGAGAAGGTATTTGAGGATTACACGAATGGTGTCGGTATCAATATCTCCGGTATCAGTTTGTCGACGGCGCTGTATTTCCTGGATCGGGATATTCCGTTTGCAGCCTGCATCGATGATGGGCGGTATGTGCTTGTCATCAGCTACAATTCGACACATATTCGGTATTACGATCCGGTGCTTGGTGCAGAAGTGAAGGTGACACGGAAAGCATTTGAGAATTCACTGAGTTTACAGAGTAACACGATGTATACGTTTAGTGTACAGTAAAGAAATACACAGAGTCTGGGGGGAAAACTACCAGGCTCTTTTTGAATAACAAGCAGTTGGTACAAGATAGTACATACAGAGGTGAGTAACATGAACAGAATGCGAAAGGTATTAATTGCAGATGATGAGGTAAAAGTGGGACAGCTTGTGAAACGATTGATACAGTGGGATCGGCTTGGACTGACCTGTATTGGACTTGTGACAGACGGGCAGACGGCGTATGAAAAGATCTTGTCCGAATCGCCGGATATTGTGATCACGGATATCCGGATGCCGGTATTGACGGGACTGGAAATGATCCAGAAGGCATCCGAGCAGGGCGTGAAATGCCATTTTATAGTTGTCAGTGGATATAAATACTTTGACTATGCGCAAAAAGCGTTGAAATATGGCGTGGAAGATTATCTGCTCAAGCCAATCGATGAGGATGAGCTGAACAGGCAGCTGCAAAAGATTGTCGCGGAAGAAGAACAACGTGAGGATAAGCAGCAACAGGTAGATCAGATAGAGAAAAAACTGGAGGATAGTAAATATCTGCGCCACAAAGAATTCCTCAGACAGATACTAAGCCAGAAACAGGAAAATATTGATGCCGCGAATACGGAGTTTGGACTTCAGCTTGAGAACAAGTGCTTCCGGGGATTAACCTTCAAGCTTGACCGGGATATTGATGTCGCAGAGAATACACAGCAGATGCAGTTTGTTCTCCGCAAGATCATGCAGAAGGCAGAGGATGCATTTTCGGCATGCACCATCGACCTGATTGCGGCTGTGCAGTCGAATCATTCCGTGCAGGTGCTGTTAAATTATTTCCAGACGGAGCAGGAGAATATCGACAACCGGATTACGGATTTTTTCAATGAGCTGAGCGATTATCTGGAGAACTTCCAGCATTACAGGATTACTGTCGGGGTGAGTAGTGAAGTCGAGAGCTTCGAGCAGATCAGTACTGCGATTGAGATGAGCAAAGAGGCGGCTGCCAGCCGGCTCTTCAAGGGAAACGGCAGACGGATCGAATATTGCCAGGAGCCGCACACTCTATTTTCGCCAAAGGACTTTCAGAATGAATATGAGGAATTCGCAAAAGCGGTTGAGACAATGCAACCGGATGCCTGTCAGTACCAGATTCACAAATGCTTCCGGCTGGCAAGCGATAAGGCACTTTTTGCAAGCGAATTTTATGCAATGGGATTGTGGCTGCTCCGCAGTACTTATGACATTCTGGAAATAGCAGATACATTTGATGTGGATGTGCAGCAGGAGGTGTTGGAGAATCTGTCGACAGTTGCGGATTTGAGAGACTATGTGATCCGTCAGGTGCAGCAATTGATCAAAGAGAGCCGTAGTGAACGGGAAAACCGCGAACGCAAGCCGGTATTGGAGGCAATCGCCTATATGAAAGAGCATTTTACAGAGAAGATCACGCTGGAGGATGTAGCCGCAACCATCGGCTTCAATACGAATTATTTCTCAGAATTGTTTAAGAAAGAAACCGGTGAGAACTTCTCGAACTACCTGCTTGGAATCCGGATGGAGAAAGCAAAGCAGATGCTCCGGGACACGAAGATTCCGGTGTATGAAATCGGCGAAAGTGTCGGGTATAAGGATGCCAAATATTTCAGTCAGCAGTTTATGAAGGTTGTCGGTGTGAAGCCGGCAGAATACCGGAAGCTGTACTATTGACAGACGCAGTGAAACGCGAGGGCACAACATGGGAAAAATAATCTGGATATGTGTGGGTGCGGTGATTGTCTGGGCAGGGACAATCCTTTTGATGCATCGGATACAAACAAAGAAAATAAAAAAACTGGAGGATGACTATCGGGAGAAACAGCGTGTGCAGCAGAAGCTGCGGGAGGAATATTCCGTCAAGGTGCAGAATAAGCAGGCGAAAATTGCCGCCTTGCAAAGTCAGATCAATCCGCATTTTTTGTACAACACGCTGGAATGTATACGAAGTGAGGCGCTTTTATATGAATGTGACAGCATTGCCCGTATGGCGAAGGCACTGGCGGCTTTTTTCCGGTATAGCATCAGCAACAAAGAAAACATTGTGACAATCCGCGATGAGCTTCGGAATATTGAGAATTATTTCCTGATCCAGAGCTACCGGTTTGAAAATAAATTCGCCCTTGAAATCAATGTGGAGGATGACCGGGAAGAAGTCGGGAATTATCTGATTCCCAAGCTTTCGCTGCAGCCGATTGTGGAAAATGCAATCTTCCATGGCTTAGAGACGAAGGCGGAAAACGGAAAGGTGACAATACGGATTTATACGACAGATCAGGAACTGGTTGTTGTCATATCGGATAACGGAACAGGAATTGACTGGGATACCCTTGTTTCCATGAGACAGGCACTGGAACAGACGGAGGAGTACAGGGAGAGCGGCGACGATGGAAGCACGCACGGAGAGACGGCGGGAATGGATGCACATGGAACTGACAGAATCGAGAAGCGCGGAAACGGAATTGCATTGAGCAATGTAAACCAGCGGATCCAGCTCGCATTTGGAAACCGTTATGGACTCCGCCTCTACAGCACGACCGGAATCGGAACAGATGTAGAAATCTGGCTTCCTAAGAAAGTAGACAGAAACGATCTGTGATTTAGAAAAACAGGAAAGAAAAAGCAGGCATGGATTATGAGACATGAGATTATTCGGATGGAACATGTGAATATCAGCAGACCGGGCGGGCATGAGATTGAAGATTTGAACCAGATTATCTGCCGGGGGTACAGCATGGGAGTTGCAGGCGTGGAAAACAGCAAGGAGATACTGGCAGACTTTTTCGAGGGGAAAGGAACGCTCGCAAGAGGCCGGATTTACTTGGATGGACAACCATGGAAGCCGGAAGGAAAACGGGATTTTGAGGATGCCGGCATTTTTGTGATCTCCAAAGACACGGTGTACATGGATTCGCTCGATGTCAGCGAGAATCTTTTTTTGTTACGAAGAAACAGCCTGCGTAAAATCCGGTTGAATGAAAAGGCATTGCATATACAGGGACGTGCACTGCTTGAAAAATACGATCTGCCTTATGCGGCAGATGAACATAGCAGCCATCTGAAGAACGGAGACCGTATTCTGATCGGGATGGTACGCGCCATCACACAGGGGGCGCGTATTCTTGTTTTGCGGGAGATTGTGGCGTGTTTTCCGGGAGAAGAACGCCGGAAGCTGAGACAGTTTGTGAACCGGTTGAAGCAGGACGGTATTACGGTTATATCAATCGATAACCGGGCAGATTTCACGGACCCTTTCTTTGATGAAGTGATTTTGTTCCGGCATCATACCATCTACAAAAAGATCTGTCAAAGCGAAGATACATGGATGATTGACGAGATATTAAAACGCGGTCTGGAGGCGGCAGATACTACCATACCGGAAGTACGCGATGCCAGCGGGGAACCACAGCGAAAGCCGGTGGATTTTTTCGTGTGGGAGACGTTCCGGGATGGCAGCTGGCAGCCGCAGATTTCGATGCGGGCAGGGGAAATCCTTGCGGCACTCGGAACACCCGGACAGGTGGATGGTGTCTGGTCGGACATCCTTTGTTCCAATGCCATGCAGTCGCGGTTTGAGTTAGATGGCGAGATCATCGCCTACAAAAACATACAGGAGCTTATGAAGCACCGGATTGCGCTTATGGAGTATGGAAACCATACGGAAATCTGCGAGAATCTGACCAACGAGGAAAACATTCTTCTCCCGACATATCCGCGCATATGTTCAGCATTCGGGTTTTATCAGAAGCAGCAAAAGTATATATTGGAAGACAATTTCCTGGGATTGGACAGGCGGGACATCGAGCTGCTGAACCCTGAGACAGAAGCCTGGAAAATAGGAATCTATCGTTATAAGCTGTTTCATCCGCGTGTGCTGATCCTGAAAAACATGCTGCAAAATCTAAACGTCCGGGAAGTCGCATGGCTGAAACGGGAATTGCGGGAGATCGTGGGAAGAGGAAGCAGCGTCCTTCTGCTCGAAAACGAGAGTAAAGTCTGTGTGGATGTTGCGGACCGGCTGGAGGTGATAGCTTGAAAACTGTGCGGTCGTTCTATGATAAATATCATATGGAAATCGGAAATATAGTGTTGATCCTGGTTCTTGCTATCGTATTGTTCCCCAGACTTTCTGCAGACTATGTACTGCATCAGTTTGTGATTATCGTACTGTTGACGATGGGACTCTCGCTCGAGATGCTGAGCGGTGTTTTGGATTTCGCATTTATGGCGGAAATCGCAATGACGACATGCCTGGGCGGACTATGCCTGCGGGCAGGGTTTCCGGTCTGGGTGAGCTTAACGGTTATGATACTGGCACAGATGTTGTTCGGGATGGCAAAGGGGCTTCTAATCGGCAAAATTCGTGTAAACCCTATTTTGCTGACTTTTATTTTGCAACAGATCTATCAGGGGATAGCTGCCGTGTTCGGGGATGCAATACAGGCACCAATCCCGAGGGATTACTATGGTTCCTACATGTTTTGGATGATTTTTTCCGGTATTGCAGTTGTAATCTACGTGTTCCTGCAGTTGCTGCTTACACATACATATTATGGGAAATACGTACGGATGCTGGGAGAAAATGAAACCTCAGTCAAAAACAGCGGAATCCGTTTTGATATCTGCCGCATGATTATCTGTGGAATCAGTGGTATTGTATTTGCCCAGGTGGCATTGATCTTTTTGTTCATCACCAATGGCGGCAGTGCCGGTATTGGCAGGAGATATCTGTATCCGGTAATTGCGGCAGCGTGTCTTGGCGGAATAAACTTTCTAAAAGGAAAAGGGAACCTGCGCGGCACTGTTTTGGGCAGTCTGTCCATGGTGCTTCTTCTGAATCTGTCTGCGGGGCTTTCTCTTTACAGCTATTTTTCTTATATCTGGGAAATCGCAATTCTTGTAATTGCGGTGGTTATTTTCGCAAGGGAGAGAAAGAACTGAAAATCCTCTCCCTAAATCCGAAACTTGTCCGATTGTGGGAAGGGCAGATCCTCCATATAATAAAACCATCAGATAGATACATCGAAATGATCCCACCGGAAGCCGGACGTGCTTCTGCCATTTCCCTGTATCTGACGGAAGAAAAAACAAAGAAAATGAGGAGGAAATGACTATGAAAAAACGAAAGAAATTGTTTGGTATTTTGTTGGCAGTAGTTATGACAGTAGCAATGATGACAGGATGTTCCGCAGGAAAGGGCGGCACATCCGGAAGTGGTGTAAAGGTAGGATTCCTGGCGCCGACACTCCAGACGGAGTTTATGATTGGAATCGATGAGAAGCTTCACGAGGAATGTGACAACCGTGGATGGGATTATGTATCTGCAAGCTTCGATAACGATTCGGCAGCAGCCGTATCTGCAATCGAGAACATGGTAACCGGAAATTGTAATTACATCGTAGCAATGGTATCCGATACATCCTGTGACGATGCGCTGAAGGCAGCACAGGAAAAGGGTGTCAAGATTATCGAATGTGGTGTTGAGACAGCGGTACATGATCTCGTACTCATAACTGACCAGTATTCTATCGGAACACAGATCGGTGATATGGCAGCAGACTGGCTGAACAGTCAGCTCGGCGGCAAAGGAAACATCGTAGTATATACAACCTATCAGAATCAGGACATGCAGGATCGTGGACAGGGTATCCAGGATGCAATCAAGGAGAAAGCTCCGAATGTCAACATTCTGGAAGTCGTTGATATCGGTAAGGATGTTGTAGGATCCGGAACAACCACGACAGAGACGATGCTTCAGAAATATTCGGACCTGAATGGAATCGTGTGCTATGGTGATGCGGCAGCGGTAGAATCTGTTGAGGCAGTGAAGGCAGCAGGCAAGGACAACGAAAACTTTGGCGTATTCGCCTGTGATGGTACAAATCAGGCTTTGAAGGGTATCAATGACGGAACATGCATGCGCGGTACGATGTACTTCGAGCCAGTCGGAAGTGTTATGGCGGAATATATCCAGCAGATGGTTGACGGCAAGACCGTTGATGAGGCAGTCGAAACTCCGATCCACGCAGTAACAAAGGCAAATATCGCAGATTACTATAAAGCAGACAAATAAAGATTGCAAAAAGAATGCCTCTGGTGAATCATCGGAGGCATTCTTAGAAAGGGGATGAACTCTGTGAAAAACATACTGAGTGTAAAAAATATCATAAAAACATATCCCGGCGTTATCGCAATCAATGATGTATCGTTCGATGTAGAAGAAGGCGAGATCCATGCTCTGATCGGTGAAAACGGAGCAGGAAAATCAACCCTGATCAAGGTATTGTCGGGAGCGATCGTTCCGGATTCCGGAACGATTGAGCTGGAAGGCAAAAAATACAACCAGATGACACCGAAGCTTGCAAAAGATCTGGGAATCGAGGTCATCTATCAGGAATTTACGCTGGTGCCTGGCATAAGCGCAGCGGAAAATGTATTTCTCGGAGACAAGACGAAGCCCGGTGCGTTCTGCGACATCAAAGATCGCGAAGCGCGTGCCAAGAAAATATTTGATGACCTTCAGGTAGATATCGATGTATCCAGACCGGTAAAGACGATGTCACCGGCGCATCAGCAGCTCGTCGAAATTGCGAAGGCAGTCAGCCGGAATGTAAAGATCCTGATTATGGATGAGCCGACCGCACCACTGACGGTCAGCGAAGTAGAGACGCTGTTTCGTATTGTGCGGGAATTAAAAGCAAAAGGTGTGACGATCATCTTCATCTCCCACCGGTTGGAAGAGTTGTTCGAGCTTGCGGACCGCGTAACGGTTATGCGGGATGGCTGCTATGTCGGTACAGAAAATATAAAAGACATCGACAGGCAGAAGCTGATCACGATGATGGCAGGCCGTGAACTCAAAGAATCGTATCCGTCTCGTACCAGTCAGATCGGCGAGGAAGCATTGCGGGTAGAGCATCTGACAGGAAATGGAGACCATGATATCTCGTTTACCCTGCACCGGGGAGAAATCCTTGGATTTGCCGGCCTGGTCGGCGCAGGCCGTACCGAGCTGATGCGGGTAATCTATGGTGCTGATCCGATTGAAAGCGGAAAGATTTTTGTAAATGGCAAGGAAACAAATATCCGTACATGTCAACAGGCAATCCGGCATGGAATCGGATATATCCCGGAGGACCGGAAGGCGCATGGCGCATTTCTCCGGATGAGCATCAAATGGAATGTCGTCGTAAATAACCTGCGTGGCATCTCCAAAGGACCATTCGTTGATGAGAAGCTGGAAAACCGGATTGCCGAGGATTATGAGGAGAAATTCCAGATCAAGACACCATCCCTGGAGCAAAGGGTGGAGAATCTCTCGGGCGGTAATCAGCAGAAGGTTGTAATCGCAAAGACACTTGCGGCAAACAGTGAAATCATCATCTTTGATGAACCGACGCGGGGAATTGATGTCGGTGCCAAGCAGGAGATTTACAAACTGATGAATCAGCTTGCCGGTGAAGGGAAGGCAATCATTATGGTAAGCTCGGATATGCCGGAGCTTTTGGGTATGTCTGACCGGATTATCACCATCTACGAGGGCAGGAAGACCGGAGAGCTTGCGAAATCAGAATTCGACCAGAACTATATTCTGGATTTAGCATCAGGAGGCGAGGAACATGGAAAAAACAAGTAATAAATTTATAACTTTTTATAAGAAATTTGGTATATATGTATTTTTGGTGGCAGTCGTTATCATCTTCTCGATTATTGCACCGAACTTTTTATCTGTAGCAAACCTGATCAATATTTTACGTCAGGTATCTATTTTCGGTATTGTTGTAATTGGTGTTACGATGGTCATGATCGGCGGAGGTATGGATTTGTCGGTCGGAGGAATCATGGCGGTCGTCGGCATGGTTATGGGCTATTGTATGGTAAATGTCGGGCTGCCGATTCCGGTTGCCGTGATTATCGGCATTGCACTTGGTATTGCATTTGGTGCCATCAACGGCGTCGTTGCCATCAAGCTGCATATCGCGCCAATCATTGTAACACTTGCCATGATGCTTGTGCTGCAGGGCGTGGCATATCTGATCACCGGCGGCTATCCGATTACCGGTATGCCGAAAGCATTTTTGACAGTCGGACAGGGATATGTCGGACCGGTTCCGATTCCGGTTATTCTGTTTGTGATCTTCATCGTATTTGGTTGGATTGTTATGAACAAGACATACCTTGGCAGAAATATTTATGCACTTGGCGGAAACAAAGAAGCAGCCAGACTTGCAGGTATCAATGTCAATAAACTGACGGTACTCGTGTATTCTTTTGCAGGATTTGCAGCGAGCATTGCAGCAATCATCATGGTTGCCAGAACAAACGCATCGCAGCCGGGCGCAGGAAGCTCCTATGCATTTGACTGTATGACGGCAGCCTGCTTAGGTGGTGTCAGCATCGCCGGAGGTGAAGGAAAAATCAGCGGTACGGTTGTCGGTGTTATCATCCTTGGTATCCTCGATAACGGACTTGTGCTGATGGGCGTTAATTCCAACTTCCAGAGTGTTATTAAAGGACTGATCCTGCTTCTCGCAGTTGCAATCGACTGCTACCAGGGCGGACAGAAGAGAAAGAAGGCGTGAGACATGGTGACGAGAAAATTACCGTATTATGAGTTTGCAGATGGAATTTACGAGATTGATGAATTTGACTGTGTGAGTGTGTTTGTGATTGTTGGAAGCACACGGGCGCTGGTGATAGACTGTGGAACCGGAATCGGGGATCTCAGATGGGTTATAGAGAACAAAATCACAGATAAACCGTATGATGTTGTGGCGACCCATAACCATGGCGACCATATTGGCGGAGCCGGATTCTTCGACTCGATCTATATTCACCCGGCGGATATGGACTGGGATAGCGGAAATACACTTCCGACTGTGGATTTCCGTAAGAGCTATGCGAAGATCATTGCAGACCGGGCGGATAAACATTACGACTATAATCTGGATGAGGATGTGCGGCCATGGCCGAAGACACCGGAGAAGCTTCCGCTTACGGATGGGCAGGTGTTTGAACTTGGAGACAGGACGGTGACGGCATATCACTGTCCGGGACATACATTTGGCGAGATGGTATTTCTGGATGACAAGACGAAGACGCTTTTGCTTGGTGATGCCTGCAACTGCAACTATTATCTGGCGGTTCCGGAGCCGGGACGGGAAAAAGAACGGATCCGGGAAGCGAAGGCAGGACTTGAACGTCTGCGTTCCATGAAGGACAAATATGATTTGATGTATAATTCCCATCATGATTTCAGAGGATTCGGCAATTCCCTCTATCCGGATATTTTAGAAGATGCGATCCATGCATTTGATAGTATATTAGATGGGACAGCAACCTACATATCCGTGACAGATCCTCTGGATCCGGAACATAAGGCTAAGACGTATGTGTCTTATGGCAGATTCCGTGTCGCCTATCAGGGGGACGGAATAGAAAATGTAAAGTAATCACAATTTAAAACCCTTTCCTTTTTAAATATAAAATACCCCACCGGTGCGATCTATGACCGGTGGGGTGTTTCCGTCTTACACGTTCTTATTTATATGCTCTTACACCTCTACATCCCAGAAACCATCCAGCGTAGCGAAGTAATCTTCCGGTGTCTCGGCACGGCGGATCTGCTTTATGCTGCCGTCCTCACACAGCAGAAGCTCTGCGGATTTGAGTTTGCCGTTGTAGTTATAACCCATTGCGAAGCCGTGAGCACCTGTGTCATGGATTACAAGATAATCGCCCATGTCGATCTTCGGAAGCTTGCGGTCGATCGCGAACTTATCGTTGTTCTCACACAGGGAACCGGTCACATCATAGGTGTGGTCGCAAGGTGCATTTTCCTTGCCAAGGACCGTGATGTGATGGTAAGCACCATACATAGCCGGACGCATCAGGTTTACCGCACAGGCATCCACGCCGATGTACTCCTTGTAGATATGCTTCTCGTGGATTGCCTTTGTAACAAGGTGTCCATAAGGGGCAAGCATGAAACGGCCAAGCTCTGTGAACAGGCTGATATCGCCAAGTCCGGCAGGGACAAGCACCTCATCGAATACCTTGTGTACACCTTCGCCAATCTTCAGGATATCATTGCCTTCCTTATCCGGTGTATAAGGGATACCAACACCGCCGGACAGGTTGATGTAGGAAAGCTTGATGCCGGTCTTTTCCTTCAGCTCAACAGCTACCTCGAACAGGATCTTTGCAAGGGTCGGGTAGTAGTCATTTGTGACCGTGTTACTTGCAAGGAAGGAATGCAGGCCGAACTTCTTTGCACCTGCGTCACGCAGCTCTGTATAAGCTTTGAACAACTGCTCTTTTGTCATGCCGTATTTGGCATCGCCGGGATTGTCCATGATGGTTGTGGAGATCGAGAAGGTTCCGCCCGGATTGTAACGGCAGAATACTGTCTCCGGAACACCGCATGTATCCTTTAGGAACTGTACATGTGTGTAATCGTCTAAGTTGATGTTTGCACCGAGCTTCTTCGCGAGGACAAATTCCTCGGCTGGTGTGTCGTTCGATGAGAACATGATGTCGGAACCTGTGATGCCCATTTTCTCTGACATCAGAAGCTCTGTATAAGAAGAACAGTCGGTACCGCAGCCCTCTTCCTTCAGGATCTTCAGGATGGTTGGGTTCGGAGTTGCCTTGACTGCGAAATATTCTTTATAACCTTTGTTCCATGCAAATGCCTGCTTTAATTTTCTTGCATTTTCACGGATGCCCTTCTCGTCGTAGATATGGAACGGAGTCGGGTATGTCTTTACGATCTCTTCGATCTGTGCTTTCGTTACAAATGGTGTCTTCATGATATTCCTCCTATATGTAGTAGGTGTTTCTGTTTATCAGCCTTTTTATTCACGCTCTCTATAATCTAGAAGTAAAACTGCGTTTTGTCAAGTAAAATGGCGTAAAAAACTTGATATCTAATTGAAAATAAATATCGAAGATGGTATCATAAACTATTATGTGCGGTTTTGGTACGGATGATTGCAGATACGACGCAGGAGCATACCGGAAACGACTGCGGACCGGATGCGGTCTGTTGGTGGGATAAAATAAAAAGAAAACAGGAGTGTTGGATACATGGCAGATAACGGCGAATCAGGAATGAATTACGACAATATATTTATAAGGATGCTGAGCAGAGTGGGTGATGCGATGCTGCTTTCCATTCTGTTTGTACTCTCATGCGTTCCGATTATCACGATCGGCGCAGCATTTACTTCACTTTACTATACGGCGATGAAAGGAATTTCCGGCGACGACGGATATATCTGGAAGTTCTATACACGGAGCTTCAAGCAGAACTTCAAGCAGGCAACCGGTATGTGGCTGCTCTTTTTAGTCGCATTTTTCATCCTGTCGGTAGATATCTGGTTCTGGATGACACAGTGGAAGGCAACCGGAAATGCACTCGCGAAACCGTTTTTGTTCGTGAGCGTCGTGCTTCTCACCCTGGCAGTTATGACGTTTATCTATACATTCGCCCTGCAGGCGAAGTTCGATAATTCGTGGAAGGTTCAGCTTCGGAATGCATTTTTGATGAGCATCAAGAATTTCCCGATGACACTTTTGATGCTGCTGACTTATCTTGTGATTGCGTGGTGTTTCTATTACGATATCATTATTTCAATCATCGTGTATGTGGTGATTGGATTCGGTGCGGTTGGTTATCTGTGGGCGTACATTATGCTCAGATGCTTCAAGCCATACCTGCCGGAAGAAGACCTGCATGCACATGATGAGAGCGTATTGCTGCATGAGGTTGATAAGGATTTGGACGAGGAATCCGGGGACACGGACAACGATGCGGAACAAACGGTGGATGATGCGCCTGCAAATGATACGGAAACTGACGCTGCCGATGAAAGTGCAGAGGAATAAAACACCGGGAAGCCGGAAGGATAGAAACGATGAAGGCAAATGCGAAAAAAGAAACTATATATGCGAATATCATCATGCTTGCGGTATTTTTCTTCGCATTTCTGGGAACGGAATACCTGTTTGATAATTGTATGATGTACGTGACAGATGCATCAGGTGTAGTGCGTGCGCAGAATCAGATGCTTGGCGTAAGCGCAATCGGGTTTCTGCTATACAACTGGATTTCCGGTTTCCTTGCGGATAAGAGTCCGTGGGTGACCGGGGGAACCGGACTGCTTGCGTTCGGCGTTGGAGCCGGATGCATGGGCTGTATTATCCTGCATGCGGGATATGTGCAGATGATGATCGCGGGTGGGGTACTGTTTTTCCTGCTGGGCGTGCTTGGGGCTGGCGTACATTACCGGATGGCGTACTCGGTTTATGATCGTGCAATGCTGGCGAGATGTGTTGGGTTTGCGTATGCAGGGGGGATTTTCCTCCAGTTTCTGAATAATAATATGATTCATGAAAATCACACCCAGGCAGTTGCACTGTGTGCAGGGGCCGGGTATCTGCTGTTTGTGCTTTGCACTCCGGGCAGGAAGGGAAGTCTTCCGTGTCTGGAGCAGGAGGGTGGATATACCATTGCCGGACAATCACAGGAGGCTGTCGGACAGAAGGACATACAATATCCTGTTTACGTCGGGATTATGCTGATCGGAATTGTCTTTCTCCAGACGATTGTATTTACAACGCTTGACAATGCGGTTACTGCGGTGCATGCATCGGGCGGCGTGGATATCGGACAATGGCCGCGCCTGCTGCTTGCGTTAAGTGGAATTGCGGCTGGCTTTCTGTATGATATACGCGGTCGGAGATGGATGCATATGATTATGTATTGCGTGACGCTTTTGTCTACAATCTGCGTGATCGTGATTGGGTTTGGCGGACCGTTCCTGCTGGGGCTGCTTGTATTTTATCTGTCTGCAGGCTTTTTCTCGGTATATTTTACAGTTGGATTTATGGATATCTCCTATCATAGTGCGAAACCGAAGCTCTGGGCCGGATTGGGCCGGGCTGTGAATAATGTATGCGCGCTGATGATCATGACATTGGCAGGTGGATTCGCTTCTGTGCGGTATGAAGTGATGATTGTTGCGGTCATTCTCTTTTTTCTGATCAGCGTGTTGGCGTTTTCGTACCAGAACATTCTGATAGGGATGGAGCTTAGAAGCATGGAAGCTGCAGCATCCGCATTGATGCCACAGACAGGCGGGACAGCGGAAGCGGAGAATAAGCAGACAGGCGGGGCAGCAAAACCGGAGGATAAGCAGACCGATCTGTCCACGACGGATAAATTCACAGCCTTCGGCGAACAATACAGCTTGACGGAACGGGAGCGGGAAGTGCTCCGGGCATTGCTTTCCTCAGGCGAAAATGTGCAGGATATTGCACATACACTCGGTATCTCACGGGCAGCAATCTATCGTCATATCTCGAATATGAATGAGAAGACCGAGACGAAGGCGCGTATGGGGCTGATTCAGTTCTATTATGGGTGGAACCCTGAAAAATAGCGTATTTTTGTGCATTTGAGACATATGTCAACTACCATAGCAGGCGAAAATCTGCTATGGTTATTTTAGTTTATGGGCATTTTCGCTGAAATGAAAACAAAAAGAAAGAGGAGGAACAAGGCTATGAACAGGAAGAAAAGACTATTACCGCTTCTGATGGCATTGCTTTTGATCGTGAGCTATCTGCCGGTGATGCGAAGCTATGCGGCAGAGTGCATTGTAAGAGGAGATAATCATACGCCATGGAACAGCGTACAGGATGGTGTGTTCACGTATGATGGCGGAACGATGACGATTACGACATCAAACGGAAGCTTGACGGGGGCAGCGGATAATGTAACGGTACCAGAGAATACTACAGTAACAGTTACTCTTTTCCCGAGAGATGGATATACTGTACAGTTAGTGGTGAATGGCAATCAAGTAACGTTGAACAATAACGTGTATACGGTAGAAACTTCCGCGAATCAGCCGGAATTGAAGTTTGAAGCTTGTTTCACAAATCCGGGTGGTGGTAACAATCCGGGTAATCCGAATCCACCGGCTGGTAACCAGCCAATCTGCCTGATCTTAGAAGGCGATGCATTCAAAGGGGCAGATGATACAGATTACTATCATTATATGAAATCGCAGGATAAAAATTTCGAAATATATGTGGACCTTGATGATACCGGAAACTCTCGGTCGCAAACCATGGATAACCTGATGAAAGAACAGAAAGTATCTTTGGCACCGGAATCTCAGTCAACATATCGTTTCGCGGATTCTGTTTCGAATGCGCGAGTTACTGTTATGTGTTCATCAGGAACATATACGATAACTACACCGGGAACCACATCAAATGGCTCTTCCGGGGAACGGTCATTTGCAGTAAAAAAAGGAGAAAGTGAATCGCACATCCAGATTGATAAGAAATCTGAGACACTGACAGTAACCTGGGCGTATGACAGCGATTCCTTCGGCGCGGACGCATACCTCGAACACGGAAAGGCACAGATAACCGCGATTGAGGGTGTGAGTGATTTTTCAACTCTGTTCGGAGGCAATCCGGGAGATGCTAAGGGCGGAAATATTGCGGTTCCGGCAGGAAAGAAGGTAACAATTAAACTTGTCCCGGATTATGGTTATCAGGTCGCAGGATTGCAGTTGAACGGTGGCGTGACCTTGCAGCCGGATGATGCGCAGACATCGACGTTTACATTTGTTATGGGTAACAGTCCGGTTCATATGAAGGGGATTTTCACGAAGGTATCGGATACTGTGAATTCAAACAGCAAACAGATTGAGGCTGCAAGCATTACCAATGGTGCTAATGCAGCCGCAAGCGGCAATCTGAGACTGACGGTATCGGATGCAGAGAGCTATGACACGACGGCTGCACAGGCGCTGGTATCCGGCGCACAGTCTGCGCAGGCAGTCGATCTGAAGCTGGATCAGATTGTGAGTAAGGGAAATGGTTCGAACTGGGAGAACAATATTACAGAGTTTGAGAAACCGGTCACATTGAAGCTGGCATTGGATAATTACGATGCAAACTATGATTATACGGTTGTGCGTAACCATAATGGCAAGCTGACCGAGCTTTCGACAACGGTCGAGCAGGGAACGATTTCCTTCGAGACAAATCAGTTCTCAACCTATATTATTGTGAAGAAGTCGAAGGCGGCAAGCGAGGACAAGCCATCGATGACACCATCCACAACTACACCATCGACGACACCGGCAGCGCCGGATACAGATGTTACGAAGCCGGCAGCCAAGGATACGACACCGGCAAAGACAAATAACACAGCTTCGCCAAAGACCGGAGATGCGATGCCGGTTGCAGGGATGATGCTTGTTATGGCAGGAAGCCTGACCGGGTATGTCGTAATTCGAAGAAAAAGAAGATAGATCCTCCATCCTGAATGGAAAATGTGTGTGCCGCGTGCAGAGAAGAAAAATCTGTACGCGGTTTTTCTTTTTTAATTGTTATTTTTTACAGTTTCCAATATAATGAAGCTATGACAAAAATTGGGAGGTACACATATGCCATACAAACGATACGGGAGACGCATCCTGGCAATCCTGCTGGCGGGGATTTTATTTCTTACGAACTGGGGGATGAACAACGCGCAGACGATGGCGCGGGCAGCGGATGCAAAGGATTATGCGAACGTTGTTGTGTTTGCATATTTTAAGGGAGATGCGGAAGGCGCTTCATATTTCCAGACAAATCGTGCGAAAATCCTAGGTTTGTATGATGGCGCAAAGAACCGTTCTTTCACGAATTATCTGTCTGCTGTTTCCTATGGAAAACTTCGTGTGAAAAATTATTTCCCACAGGATGATGGCACAACACTTTCTGCCTGTGCACTTTCGGTTACGGAAGCTTCTGTGCAGGCAGGTGGAAATATGGATACGACGATTGTGAGTGAAATCCTGGCGAACATTCCGGCACTTTCCGGGCAGGTGTTAGACTATGACGGAGATGGATACATCGACAATCTCACTGTCATTATGAAGTCGGAGAAAGAATCCCAGACATCCGGCAATTCACTCGTCGCGCATCACGCATTTTATCCGACAGATAAGAACTTACGATATGGCGGGAAGGAAGTCGGACATTATAACATGATCAATACACCGCAGTTTTTAGGTGCAGGCAATACGACGATGGCTCAGGAATCCGGTGTACTCGCACATGAATTCCTGCATGGACTTGGCTTCCCGGATCTTTATACAAGTGATGGAACCTATCCGGTCGGGAACTGGGATATCATGGGCGGCGCAGATTATGGAATGTCTTATCCGCTTGCGTATATGCGGATGAAAGTGGGCGGCTGGCTTATGCTGGATACGGTTACTACATCGCAGACGCTGACACTGGACACGCAGGATAAGCAGGACGGTCATCCGGCATATATTCTGAAATCACCGCTCAATGAGCAGGAGCTTTTTGTTGTGGAATTCCGGAAGAAGGATACGGGTCTCGACAGCTATGACCGGTTTATTGGAGGATCTGGCGTGATTGTCTATCGGATCAACCCGGCAGTCGAAGGCTTAAGCAATCTGTATGGACAGACCGGTGTGTATGTGTTCCGTCCGCAACCGGGGCAGACAGGATATTCCCAGATGGCAGAGAGCGTCTATAAAGCATATCTTTCCAAAGAAGAAGGACGGACAACCATCGGCAAATCCGACCTTTCCGCAGGTCTCTCCGATGGCGCACTGACTTTCTCAGATGGAACGAATTCTGGAATCGTGATCAGTGAGGTCGGCAGTGCCAAGGGCAGTCAGATTACTTTAAAGGTGGATTTCCCGAAGGTTTCGGACTCTGCGAAATGGACGGATTGTGGATTTGCCTCTGTAGCCGGAAATAGCAAAAATGCATGGAACCAGATAGCGATGACGCTTTGCGGACAGAAACCGTACGTGCTTACGTATACGAAAGATGATGCAGCGCTTACGCTATATTCCTGTGAGCAGGACACGTGGAAAAAACTGTATCAGCAGAAAATCTCCGAGAACTATGGAAATGAAGTAAAGCTCTGTGCCTATAATGGATCGTTTTATTTTGCATATGCGGATGCAGCAGGGATAGAGATTGAAAAGTTGGATGCATCCTGCAGTCGCGTGACAGAGAAACAGACGATTGCTGGAGCTGCGGATTTTGATATGCAGGCTGGCGCAGATGGCGTGTATCTTGTATACACGCAGAACAATACGACCGCATATGCGAGATGCTTCAAAGCCGGAAGTTTGTCCGTGACAACCAATCTCGGAAGCTATTACACGACCGCCGGGACAAATCATTTTGCAGGTCAACCAAAGCTCCTTTCGATAGGCTACTCAATGTATGCGTCTATACGGAATACAGGGACGATGGCGGTTCACACATTTTGCCTGGATGCAAATGGAAACCACAAAGAAGTGAGTGATGCAGCGACAAAAGGAAGCACGTATGGCATGGCAACGGATGGGAAAAACCTGTATGTTGCCACATGCAGCGAAGGCATACTTGTCAACCGGTATGATGGAAAAGCATGGCATTGCTCAAAAATGAAAGATGGCACAATCTCGGATGTAGTTCCGGTGTGCAGGCAGGGAACACTGTTCGTGCTCACCTCGGGTGCCTATACAGGGACAACCAATCTGTACCGGTATGATGTGGCAAATGACCAATTTGCGCAGGAAGGAGTCTCACTCGATTCGTATTCTACATCGCAGACGATCTGTGCGGCGGATGGAACGTTGTATGTTTCGTATCTGCGTGGGGCAGACAAGACGTTTGTCATCAAGAAAAAGAGCGTGACAGTCACACCGGCGCCGGAACCAACCCCGGATCCGGGAACAAATCCAGACCCGGGAACAAACCCAGATCCGGGAACAAATCCAGAACCGGGAACAGGTGGCGAGACAACGACCACGACGGAGGCACCAACGCCGACGCCAACCCCAACGCCGGTTGTAACGCCGGATGTGACGGTGTCTTACCGCACGCACATCCAGACCTTCGGATGGGAGAACACCTGGCGGCAGAACGGCACGATGTCCGGGACTTCCGGAAAAGCGAAAAGACTGGAGGGAATCGAAATCAAAGTATCTGGTAATTCCGGTATAGGAATCCAGTACACGCCGCATTGCCAGAGCTATGGCTGGCTGCCTTGGTCTGCGAACGGTGACATGAACGGCACGCAGGGGGAAGCAAAACGTCTGGAAGCAATCAAGATCCAACTGACCGGATCCGACAAGGATAAATATGATGTCTATTACCGCGTGCATGCGCAGAGCTACGGCTGGCTTGGCTGGGCGGCAAATGGCGCACCGGCAGGAACCGCAGGTTATGCGAAGCGTCTGGAGGGCATTCAGATCGTGGTCGTGAAGAAGGGTGCGGGATTCAACCGGAATATGCAGGGAATCGCATCGCAGTTTGCGAATGCATTTTACGCGGCGCCGGGACAGAGCATGAATCCGCAGATCGCGGGTGCGGACAGCCCGAATGTTACATATCGTACCCATGTGCAGAGCTATGGCTGGCAGGGCTGGAAGTATAATGGTCAGATGAGCGGCACATCCGGACAGGCAAAACGACTCGAAGGAATTGAGATTAAACTGACGAATGCACCGTATTCCGGCGGCGTCTGCTATACAACCCATGTGCAGAGCTACGGATGGCAGGAACCGACAAACAATCCATCTGCATGGCGCAGAAATGGAACGATGAGCGGCACATCCGGGCAGGCAAAAAGACTCGAAGCCATCTGTATTGCATTGACAGGAGACATGCAACGGCATTATGATGTATACTATCGTGTGCATGCGCAGAGTTTTGGCTGGCTTGGCTGGGCGAAAAACGGCGCACCGGCAGGAACCGCCGGTTATGCAAAACGATTGGAAGGGATAGAGATCCGGCTTGTGCCGAAGGGACAGGCAGCTCCGGGCAGTACAGCAAGATCCTATATCTCTGCATATTAAATAGAAAAACAGGAGAGGAAGACATTATGAACGCAAAATGGAAACGGCTAGTGACCGCAATTTTGATGATGGCGCTGCTGCTTGGACCGATTGTATCGATGCAGACACCGGCACGGGCGGCGGACGGAGAGGACGACAATACGTTTATTGTCGGCTTCGATGCGGAGTTCCCGCCATATGGCTACAAGGACGATAACGGCGAATATGTCGGCTTCGATCTGGATCTGGCACAGGAGGTATGCGACCGGAACGGTTGGACACTGAAGAAGCAGCCGATCGAGTGGAACTCGAAGGATATGGAATTAAATTCCGGTTCGATCAGCTGTATCTGGAACGGATTCACGATGAACGGCAGAGAGGATGACTATACTTGGACAAAGCCATATGTCGATAATTCACAGGTGGTTGTCGTGCGTAAGGATTCCGGCATCACACAGCTTAACGATCTGGCAGGGAAGGTCGTTGCCGTGCAGGCAGACAGCTCTGCGCTTGCAGCGCTCACCGGAGAGGATGCAAGCGAGGAGAATAAAACGCTGTGTGCGACATTCAAGGATCTGCAGCAGGTGGGCGATTACAATAGTGCGTTCATGAATCTGGAGTCGGGCGCGGTCAATGCGATCTGCATGGATATCGGTGTTGCAAACTATGAGATCGAATCCCGCGGGGATAAATTCATGATGCTCGAGGATCGTCTGTCTTCCGAGGAATACGGAATCGGATTTAAAAAGGGGAATACTGAGCTCCGTGATAAAGTACAGGCAACGCTGCTTGACATGCTTGCCGATGGTACATTTGAGGAGATTGCTAAGAAATGGGGACTGGAGGAGTCCGTCTGTCTGACTGCAGACGATGAGGTGCAGGAAGAGACAACCGCAGATGACAATACATTTGTTGTCGGCTTCGATGCGGAGTTCCCACCATATGGATATAAAAATGATGACGGCGAATACGTCGGCTTCGATCTGGATCTGGCTCAGGAGGTATGTGACCGGAACGGCTGGATCTTGAAGAAACAGCCAATCGAGTGGAACTCGAAGGATATGGAATTAAATTCCGGTTCGATCAGCTGTATTTGGAACGGATTTACAATGAATGGAAGAGAAGACGCCTATACATGGACGACGCCGTATGTCGATAATTCGCAGGTAGTCGTTGTGCGTAAGGATTCCGGTATCACACAGCTTACCGATCTTTCCGGGAAGGTCGTTGCCGTGCAGGCAGACAGCTCTGCACTTGCGGCACTCACCGGTGAGGATGCAAGCGAGGAGAATAAAGCGCTTGCAGAGACATTCAAGGAACTGCAGCAGGTAGGTGATTACAACAGTGCATTTATGAATCTGGAGTCGGGCGCGGTCAATGCGATCTGCATGGATATCGGTGTTGCAAACTATGAGATCGAATCCCGCGGGGATAAATTCATGATGCTCGAGGATCGTCTGTCTTCCGAGGAATACGGAATCGGATTTAAAAAGGGGAATACTGAGCTCCGTGATAAAGTACAGGCAACGCTGCTTGACATGCTTGCCGATGGTACATTTGAGGAGATCGCAGAGAAATGGGGGCTGGAGGAGTCCATCTGCCTGTCGCCGGACGATCAGGTGCAGGATGGAAATGCCGCTGCGGCAACTGCGACAGATACCACATCCACAGGCAAGAAGAACACAAGCTTCTGGGATAAGTTCTGCTCGATCACAAAGCAGCTTGCAGAAGGTCTGCTCGCATCCCTGGTAATCTTCTTCCTGACACTTTTGTTCTCCCTGCCGCTTGGACTTCTGGTTGCAGCAGGCAGAATGTGTAAGATTGCACCGATTCGCTGGCTGGTGAAGTTCTACATCTCCATCGCACGTGGTACGCCGCTGATGTTACAGTTGCTCGTTGTATTCTACGGACCGTATTATCTGTTTGGTGCGACACTTACGACAAGCTATCGTTTCCAGGCAGTTATCATTGGATTTGCCTTAAACTATGCGGCATATTTCGCAGAGATCTACCGCTCCGGTATTCAGGCAGTGCCACAGGGACAGCATGAGGCAGCGAAGATCTTAGGATACAGCAAGATCCAGACGTTCTTCAAGATCGTGTTCCCACAGATGGCGAAGAACATCCTGCCTTCTGTCACAAACGAGGTTATCACACTGGTTAAGGATACGTCGCTTGCATTTGCAATTTCTTATACGGAGATGTTTACACTTGCCAAGCAGGTGGCAGCCGCACAGACAACGATTATGCCGCTGTTTATCGCCGGTGTGTTCTACTACATCTTTAACTTTGTCGTTGCGTTTGTGATGGAGAAGATCGAAAAACGCATGAATTATTATAGATAGGAGGGCTACGATGAACTTACTGGAAGTAAAAAATATAAAGAAAAGCTTCGATGATCTCGAAGTGTTGAAGGATATCAGTATGTCGGTGGCTGAGAGCGAGGTTATCTCAATTCTTGGACCATCCGGTTCGGGAAAATCGACCTTCCTGCGCTGCATGACAATGCTGGAGAAGATTGACGGCGGAAGCATGGTGTACTGCGGAAAGGAAGCGGTCAATTCCGACAGCGGCGTTCCGGTCTATGCAGACAAGGCAGACTTAAAGGAGATCCAGAGCTATTACGGACTGGTATTCCAGAACTTTAATCTGTTCCCACATTATTCCGTGCTGAAGAATATCGCAGATGCACCGATCCACGTGCAGAAGCGTGACAAGGATGAGGTGTATGCCGAGGCGAAGGAACTGCTTCGCAAGATGAACTTAGAAGATAAGGGCGACTATTATCCATATCAGTTATCTGGCGGACAGCAGCAGCGTGTGGCAATCGCCCGCGCGCTTGCGTTAAAGCCGAAGATGCTCTTCTTCGATGAGCCGACTTCGGCACTCGATCCGGAGCTGACCGCCGAGATCTTAAAGGTATTAAAGGAACTCGCCGCCGAGAAGATGACAATGGTGATCGTAACCCATGAGATCGGTTTCGCCCGGAGCGTATCTGACCGCGTGATCTTCATGGATGGTGGTGTAATCGTCGAGGAAGGAAAGCCGGAGGATGTCATTGACAATCCAAAGACCGATCGCGCCAAGGCATTCCTCAAGAAAATGCAAGAGATGTAGAGAAAAATCCCCCGCAGAGCGTGTCTGCAGGGGATTTCTATTTTTGTACGCTGTGCGTCCGTTTAAGAAGATTACATCTTCTCCGGCTCGTCATACTCGACGCCCTTCGTGTCGACGGTAACGGTCTTGATACGCTGGTCTTCAAGCGGGCGGTCCATGTAGTCGGTTGGAACATCTGCAATCTTATTCACGATATCCAGACCATCCACGATCTTGCCGAAAGCAGCATAGCTTCCGTCGAGATGCGGACTATTCTTGTGCATGATGAAAAACTGCGAACCGGCGGAGTTCGGCATCATGGTACGTGCCATAGAAAGAACACCCGGTTCGTGCTTCAGATCATTTGCAAATCCGTTCTGCGCGAACTCGCCGCGGATTGAATATCCAGGACCTCCGGTACCATTTCCGTCAGGGCAGCCACCCTGGATCATAAAACCATTGATGACACGATGGAAGATCAATCCATCGTAAAACCCTTTCTTAATCAGAGAGATAAAATTCTTTACTGTGTTTGGTGCGATATCCGGATACAGTTCGAACGTCATAACATCGCCGGATTCCATTGTCATTGTAACAATTGGATTACTCAAATTTATCATCCTTTCTTGTATTTTTATCTAAAAGATGATAGTATAATACCATTATTGTAAAATTACATCAAGTGTGTAATTTTTTAAAAAGTTATGTAAACTAAAATGCAAAGAAGAGGTACGAAAAGTGAGAAAAACGGTGATTCGAGTCGTGAAGGGAATCATATTGTTGGTGGCGATTGTCACACTTGCCAATATGACCTATAAACATATACGAACCTATTACGATGATTATATGGACGAATACAAGGGAACGGAGTCGACACAGGGCGAAGATGTAACTGTTACGATTCCGGAAGGCGCATCTGTCAAGGAAATCGCGCAGATCCTGAAGGACAATGGATTGATCAATTATCCGCGTGCATTTACAAAGCGTCTGCAGGACTCTGAGTACCGTGGCAAGCTGCATGGTGGTACATACACCTTGAATACTGGTATGACAACCTTGCAGATGATGGCAGCCATGAGCCCGACATTCGAGGAAGATCAGCCAGTCGATTATCTGGTTGTGCCAGAGGGCTTTACGGTAGAGATGATAGCAGCGCGGTGCGAAGATCAGGGAATCTGTTCTGCAACTGAATTTTTAAATGCATGCAAATCGGTTACGAAATCTGATTTTGCATATCTGGCAGACATACCGGCAGGTGCCAATGTCAATTATAAGGTACAGGGCTTCCTGTTCCCGGCAACTTACGATATTTATGAGTCGACGACAGCGGAATCATTAGTCGATTATATGTTGAGAACGTTCGACAACTACTATACACAGGAACTGCAGGATCGTGCGGCAGAGCTTGGATACAGTGCATTTGAACTTGTGACGAGAGCTTCCATTGTAGAACGTGAGGCAAAGGTGGATTCAGAACGTGCGACGATTGCAGGTGTTATCAACAACCGTCTGAAAGCAGAAATGCCTTTGCAGATGTGTCCGACTGTCTTATATCCATTGACCGATGGAATGTATGACAAGAGTCAGGTTCTGTACGAGGATCTGGAACTGGATTCTCCATACAACACCTATAAGAATGCCGGACTTCCGGTAGGTCCGATCTGTAATCCGGGACTGGCATGTATCCAGGCAGTATTGTATCCGGAAGAGCATAATTACCTGTATTACCATGTTGGCGACGAAGATGCAGGTACACATATCTTTACAGAAAACTATGAAGATCACATAGATACACAGATTATTGGTGGACCAAACGGCGTGACACCGGATGGAGAAGCATCCACCGAGGAATCGACAACCGAAGAATCACAATAGGAATAAATAATGTATTAGGAGGGACGTTATGAGAACTTTTAATTTTAGGGCGCGAAACATCGGCGAAGAAAAATATCTGTCATACACAATGGGCGAGGATTGTGAGTTAGATGAGGATGTTTTGGATTACTGTCAGGACAATGCGCCGGAAGAACTGATAGAGATTATCTATGAAGAAGATGACGATTATGATTATCTGACCTACCAGATTACGGGCAAGACATCTCTGGAGGAGTACATTGCGCAGGAGCATGATTGCGAGAGCGTACTGCTCATCCTGCGGAATGTCGCACAGGAGATGATTTCCTTGAAGGAGCAGGCGATTCCACTTTCGTATGTATTGCTGAATCGTGGATTTATCTACGTGGATGCTGAGAAGAAGACAGTACAGTTCCTGTGCCTGCCAATCGAAAGCAAGGGCGCACTTTCTGTAGAATTCAAGAGCTTTGTACGCCAGCTGCTTGCGAACATGAAATACGATGTGGAAGAGGATCTGAATTATGTTGGTAAGCTCCTCACGTATATCAATGGAGATAACTTCAATCTGCGTGGCTTGATCGGACTTGCAGAGGCGTTGATGGAAGAGGAAGGAATCAGCTTCGAGGAGGCTGGAGCCATTGATGCAGACGGTGTAGAAGTTGTAAGTGCAGAGGAAGAAGCACCGGCAGAAAATATCAGCGACATCATGAATAGCCTGCAGGAAGAGGATGATACACCACTTCCGGAGATCGGCGACGATGAAGAAGACGAAGAGGAAGAAGCAGAGGAACCTGTAAAGGAAGAGGAAGAACTGGAAAGTATCCTTCCAGCTGGCATGCAGGTAAAGGAAGAAGAAACACCGGTAGAGGAGAAGGTGGCAGAACCGACAGAGGCTGTCGAGGAGACACCAGCACCTGTCGAGGAAGCACCGGCACCAAAGCCAGTGATGGAAAAGCAGGAAGCACCAAAGCCGGAACCAGTAGCAGAAAAACCAGAGGTTTCCCCAGCTGCAGAGCAGATCCTGTCACAGGTGAAGCCAGAGGGGGCAACAAATGGTGGCGAGAAGCTGCAGTTAAAGACAAACAAGAAGGAATCCGATATCAACCTGATCAAGGATCGGATCAAGGAGCTGGTTGGAGAAGTTCCATCTGCAAAGCCGACAGCACAGCCAACCAAGAATATCCAGACATTGGAAGATCTGGATCATTTCTTAGACAAGCCACCTGTGGTTAAGCGGAATGTGGTAAAGGTAAACCGTGCGGCAATCATCCAGCAGACAGAGGCTGAGATGGAGGCAGCTGAGGCAGAAGCAGCAGCTGAGACAGCAGAGTCTGCTGAACCGGAAACAACCGTACAAAACGAAGAACCGACAAGCGGACAGACAGAAAACATCAAGGTGCCTGTGATCGAGGATATCTACGATGACATGAACATTGAGAAGAAAAAGGACGATGAAAAGGACAAGAAGCCAAAGAGTACATCTATTTTGAATAAATCTGTAACAGAGCTTGTAAAAGATGCCGTTGGTGCTGTGAGTGCAGCGACTGCAGCAACCAATTCGCCGAAAGCATTGCCATATCTGATCCGTGTAAGTACAGAAGAGCGTATCATGCTGAACAAGGCGATCTTCAAGATCGGAAAGGCAACCAGAGGCGTGGACTATACCGTTGGCGGAAATGGAGCGATCAGCCGTCAGCATGCATTTATCATTCAAAAAGATGGGGTATGTTATATCAAAGATAACAAGTCTACGAATCATACATATGTGAATGGAAAGCGTGTAGAGGATGGGGTAGAAGAAATTCTGACACATGATTCTCTCGTAAGACTTGCAGATGAAGAGTTTACATTTAAGATTCGCTAATTAGGATGATTATATCATGAGGAGGTAGCAAATGAAGGGGTTAGAGTTGAATGTAACAAAACAAAACGGAATGACATTGGTGGAGTATCAGCTTGGAGTAGCAGATGTCTATGACGACAGAGTGTCAGACAAGGTTGCACAGCTCGGAAATATTATTCCGTTCCAGTACAAGGACGAGGATGGAAAGAGAAGTATTGTCTCTTATGTGCATCATGACACTTCTCTGGAAGTGATGCTGCGTCAGACATTGAAGAAGGCAGATGTACTTGCAATCCTGAAGGGACTGTTGTGTGCATTTGAGATTGGTGCAGCAGGTGTGCAGATCTGTTATCTGGTACGCGATCTGAATTATATCTATGTAGATCCTGAGAGCAAGGCAGTAAAGTGCATTATGGTTCCTGTAAAGCAGGATCCGTTGGGACAGTCTGATATCCCGGATTTCTTCCGAAATATTGTGTCACATATGCGCTTTGATGAAGCAGACAAGGATGATTATGTAGCAAGAATCCTGACCTTGATCAATACGGATCATTATTCCAATATGAAATTAAAGGGACTTGTAGATGCGGAGATGGAGAAACTTGGTCTCTTCTATACAAGAGACGAGGGACTTAAGAAGGAAGTAGATACAACCCCAGCTCCGGAAGTACAGAACCAGAATGTAAAAGTAAATCGTGTCGGCGTGATGAACAACATGCGTCCACAGGGTATGCCAGCGATGGGACAGCCAATGGGACAGCCGGTGCCACCGATGGGTGGACAGCCAATGATGGGACAGCCAGTACCACCGATGGGCGGACAGCCAATGATGGGACA
>ENA-OPUE01000014-OPUE01000014.1-human-gut-metagenome-genome-assembly--contig:-NODE-14-length-153145-cov-12.249925_pt1 | contig 153145 bp, 222 predicted proteins | sample MGYA00241466_ERZ501924 | MGnify/ENA primary metagenome ERZ501924 (study PRJEB25962, sample SAMEA2042223) | human gut metagenome | biome: human gut; feature: human-associated habitat; material...
TAGGGAGTGTAGGGAGTGTAGGGAGTGTAGGGAGTGTAGGGAGTGTAGGGAGTGTAGGGAGTGTAGGGAGTGTAGGGAGTGTGCCTGGCCCCGTTCGGTTACCAAATTTCCCTTCACAATACAATACCGAGCTACACCATTCCACAGCTTCTGGAACAAATATAAAAAAGACCGCACGATTTCCGTACGGTCTTTAATAGGCTACCAACTATGTCTATATATATTACTTAAACAACTGCTTAAGCAACTTATGCAACTCGTCATCAAGATCTGCGGGCCTATTGGCGCACTTACACTTCTTGGTATTAGGGATAGTCTCATGGCGCAACTTAGCGGGCTGCTCATCCATGTCCTCATTCAGGGTCTTATTGAGGTTCTCAAACATGGTTTTAAGCTCGGTTGCCGCAACCATTGCAGCCTCAGTTGACTCAATAAGATCGCGCACATCTTCATCAGAAAATTCGCCTTCATCCCAACCATAGTATTTCTGCATGTATTTCCAAAAGAGTCGGCAGAGTTCAGCCATATCTTTCTGCTTTTCAGAATTGCGCTTAGCTGCTTCTTTTTCTTTTTGAGCGGCCTTCTGGTTTTCTTCATATTCAGCAAATGCTGCATTCAGAGTGTCAGCAATCTCATTAGCAATCGCCTGCGGGTCGTCACCCTTTTGAAGACGTGCCATAATATCATCCTTTGTATACATAGAATATTCTCCTTTTTTTTATTAGAATTACTTTTCTTATATATATATTATACAAAAAATTTTTATAATTTTCAAATATTTTGCGCAAAACCCGTTCGGTTACCGTACGGAGAAGCGCATTTTACACGAAAATCGCAAAATTTGCTCAGAAAACGGCGATTTTTGTGATGCGAGAGCATAGATTTTTACCTATAAAATCATTTAGTATGCATGTTTTAGCTGTTTCTGTACATCAATGAAAATTTTTTTAGCATTTTCAATTAGATTTAAGTAAAATATATGCGTTTTTGACATTTTTAGATAGTTTACATCTGATATAGTCTGCGCATCTTATGTCTAATTTTACCTTATAATGATATTTTGTTTAAGGTGTATTATTTTTCTTATATATATATTATACGAAAAGTTTTTATAATCTTCAAATATGCGGCACATAAATCAAGCCGTACGGTTGCCGTTCGGGAACGCCGCAAGTCTCAAAAAATGGTTTCCGGAAGCGATTTTTGTAATGCGAGAGCATAGATTTTAACCTATAAAATCATTTACTTATAGTGTTTTAACTGTTTCTGTACAGCAGCGAAAATTTTTTAGCATTTTCAATTGGATTTAAGTAAAGTATATATGTTTTTGGCATTTTTGTCTACTTTTGGATGTTAGTTTGCGTTATAATTGCCGTTCGGGAACGCCGTATTCTCAAAATTTGCACAGAAAACGACGATTTTTGTGATGCGAGAGCATAGATTTTTACCTAAAAAATCATTTACTATGCATGTTTTAGGATTATTTATACTGCAAGCGAAAAATTTTTGGCATTTTCAACTAGATTTAAGTAAAATATTTAAAATTTTGGCATTTTTACCTACTCCTGGCCGTTCGGCTACCGCGCCATATCCGTTCGGGGCGCAAGTTTGAGCCGAGTTAAGGTGCGAGTCAAGTCAAGGGTGAGCAAATTTTTTGCATATACGTGCAATACCGAAAAATTCCTTCCGATGCCGATTACGAGAAATGACGGTCCAATATATAAGCCCACTTTTGTGAGCAAAAATTTCGCATATGTGCGTTTCTGAATTTCGGGAAACAAGGGCGCAATATATAAGTCCGCTTTTGTGAGCAAAAATTTCGCATATGATATACCGAACGGGAACTCGGCCCGCATCGCTGGAAAGCGGGCCGAGCTATATAATATATTATTTAACCCGGGCGGGATTATATATAATATAGTGATAAAAATAAAAAAAGATGCCCCCTCGTAGGAGGCACCTTGTCCGTAGGAGGCACCTTGTCTTACAACAATTCAGCTTTTAGCCTCTTATATTCATCCAGCATTGACTCTTCTGTTGCATATATTTTTGACACTTTGTTAACTCCGTCATAAGGCTTCATTAAGTATACGTCTATTCTATAACGTATACATTCAGAGCTGTTTACAAGAGCAGGATTTTCATGAACCTCATACCGACTTACAACGATCGCAATATTATGTTTAGGAATAAGAGTATTAGCGAACTCAATCATTTCACGTACCTCATTTCTTGTGATACACTTATTATACACTATTGCGGCGAGTTTGTCAATAGTTTTTTTAGAGTTTTAATAATATATTTTTCGGCCCGGACTCGAAAATATATTATAGATAATTGATGCGTAAAAAAAGCGGAGACAAAAGTCCCCGCATTTATTACACGTTGGTTAAGAATTACTGCTGGTTTGCGTTCCGCAAATGTTCCTGATAATCAGAACGAAAATCACACAGTTCGTCATTCTGAATAGTTGCATTGTAAGCACCATAAAACTGATTAATAGTCAGGCTGTCAGAATCAATGTCAACACAGACAAGCATTTCGTCAGTTACTTTATCGCACACAACGACAAGATGTCTTTCGCCGTTACGAAGATAAGTCCTCCATTCGAAAGAATTCACACAATTGTGAAAATGATTGCCAATTTTGGCGCATTCTTCACGAGTAAGCGGAACACGAATATAATAGCGATCATTCTCATAAAACAAATTGTGAGAAGTTTGTGCTTTGGCAAACTTACGGTTTTCCGCATCAGTAATTTCTACATTGTAGCGGGCTTCCAGATCGGCATGAGCACGATTGATATTTTCTATCTTGTAATCAGTAATTTCCAACCTATCAAGAATTTCGACAATGCGTGACATTTTGCGGCAAACTTCACGAATTTCGGCTTCAGCATTGTACCGCCGAAAAGAAATACCAAACAACATAAAAAGTTCAGCTTCATCTACATTAAAGAATTCTTTAACTTTTGCCTGCGCTTCAGCAAAGCGATCATTAGCGGCGGAGCGGAGCGCAGAACGGAACGCCTTACAAGATTTAATATAAGGACGCAGAGAAGGCGTAATAACTGAAGCGAAACGTGCAAGACCGTATTGTTCAAGAACGTTTGCGGTCAGTTCACGTTCTACCAAATACTTCAAACGATCAACATTGGGCAAATTGTCGGGATTGGTGTTCCATTTACGAAGTGCTGTAAGCACATCTTTCCATGCGGGCAAAGTATCTATCGCCCATTCATAGAAAAACAGACAGTCAAGAGCAAAGACTTTAACCTTAATAGAAATATCGGGCAAGCTGATAATGCGATCAGCGTATTCACGATAAGTAAGATCACGATGTCCCAGAACAGCACCATAAAAAGCATCGCCGATACGTTCACTAATCTGCTTGGGACGAGAAGACAGTTCTTTGCCAGAAACACCGACAATGCGGAAGGGTTCTTCAAGGTAAGCGGTAATGTGCTTGCCAGTATCAAGATCGATAACGTAAGTGTTGCGGTTGCGTGAAATATTAATGATAGTATCCATTAATTTGTATCTCCTGTTCTTTGATGGCTTTATTATAACAGATTTAAGCATTGCTGTCAAGTACTTTTTTGGTTAAAAGAGTAATATATTTTGGCGCCCGGGCGACATTGTATATTGTATATTCGCGCCTGAATATAACTAAAAAAAGGGGGGTTACCCCCTCATAGCGAATTTGACAATCCGTCCATTATAGCGACCATTGCTCCAATCATGGTCAAAAATTTCATCTTCACAAAGTTCTTCAATGCTATCCCATCCGCATTTATGAAACCAATGTTTATGGTCAAAAGATACTACAAAATGAAAATCATTTACACCAACTCGGAACAAAACAATTGTTTCATCGGGGCGAATCTCTTTCAATTCGTCAACTACTCGACAGTTAGGAAAATCTTTCAAAATGTGGTTAGTAAATCGGCGGGTTAAAAGTTCAATACAAGAAAAATAGCAAGCCCGATTAAAAGACTCATTTTTGTCATGCCGACTTATTTCATAGGCAATTTGTTCAAGGTTATCCCATTCCTCATAAACGTCATATCGTTCAGATTCATCAAAAGGTTCATACCAAGAGTAAGTGCCAAGCGCAAAACCGCCGCAATTATAGCTGCATATAGCGGTATTGTCGCGGTTGCGTTTATGAGAATGATTATAAGGATCTTCGTGCGTAAAAGTAAAAAACATACCTTAAATTTCCTTTCCTTTCCTTTTGGCACTTGTATTATACCAGATACAAGCCTGTTTGTCAAGTGATTTTTGCGGGGGAAAATAATATATTTTTTCGCCCGGACGGCATTGTATATTAATCAAAATCAATGCGCCTATCGCGCTGACGAGAATATTTCTTTTTATTTTTAAATACGGTAGGGCGGGGCATTGTGGGGCGTTCTTCGCCCCTTACTCTCGCCAGAAAATTAAGTATTTCTTTTTCCTTTTTACTTTTTTTACAACAACTCATAGTAAAAGATTCCTTCCGTACATATCAATATAAGCGGTCAATTCCTCAGCATCAACAAAGATTTCATTCGCAAGCACAAAAAACAAGTACTGATATAATTGTGTGGTAGTGATTTTACCTGCTGTAATACGTACAACAAGGTAAGAGCGAGTGATCAGCGGGTTAAGACGGAATGACGGTTCAAGATATTTAGTAACTTTGGCAAGATGAGTGAGCATTTCATCTTTGGTGATATAACGTAAATACTCATTAAGAGCTTTAAGAGCTCGGTTGACGTTGCGGGATTTGTTATTGCTACGCAGTATAGTAAACATTGAGTCTATTTCCTTTCTTTTGATGTACTTATTATACACTATTGGAATGATTTTGTCAATAGATTTTTTCAAGAAAAAATAATATATTTTTCGGGCCGGGCGCGCAAATATATTATAGATAGTTGCGACTGAAAGTGCGGGGGCTTGCGCCCCCTGTTGATTATTGCTTAGGCGGTCTATGTTTTGTCAGCTTCAAAGTGTAGTTTTCACCGTTGAGTGTAAATTCAATCTCGGTTTCAGTCTTCACTTTTGTGATAGTTGCCTGCAACTCTGTAAGAGTGGTTTGACAAGCTGTAAGAATTGCTCCTTTTGCTTCGTCAATTTTACGTTCTCTCTGTACAGGTTTTGTGCGTTTATTACCTCCTGCATTTCGGGCATCTTTACTTGCTTTTTTCTGTTCGGGAGTAAGCTCAAAAAGATTTTCACCGTGATCAATAGCTTCATCATCTTGCAAAACTTCGATAGCTTCTTCTCTTGAACAATGTAAACCTTCCATGATTCGCAAAATATCAGCTTCGGTCATAATTGTTTCTCCTTTCCTTGTGATACTATTATTATACATGATCACGTTGCGTTTGTCAAGTATTTTTTGAAAATATATTATGGAGAATTGGGGTACAGGTCTATGAGCGCACTTGACATTATATCGTTGGGTGTTGGCTTGTGAGCCGCAGGGTCACTCGTTTACCTGTGTTTAAGACTTACTTACTGTTGACTATCCTTATTCAGCAAGTCCCCACAATTTTATTAATCATCGTCCCAATTTTCGCCTTCTGGATCGCTGTAAGCGGCATCATCACATTCTTCAAGTGGGTTATATCCTTCATCGGCGAGAGCGCAATAAACTACTGTAAGATAGGGACAACTATTATCAGAGCACGGACAATAATATCGTTTCATTGTAGCTTTACTCCTTTTCTTTTTTCTATAAATATTATACCATATTTTTCCGTACTTGTCAATAGTTTTCGCTGCGGAAAATAAAATATATTTTCCGGCCCGGACCAAATTGTATATTATATAATTTAACACATAAGAAAAGAGACGTAAAACATTTTAGTAATTTTACGTCTCAGTGGTTTTACGCTTTGATGTTATTAAGCAATTCAACTGCTTCGGCGACCCATTCGTCAAAATGATTTTTAATCGCTTTGGCAATTTTAGAATTGCGGCAAGCAAAATGGTCATTGCCGCAATGTACTACAACTTGCGGATAGTGGTATTCAATTTTGGCACGCAACATAGCTTCAAGCGCAAGTCTTTCAGTTTTTGTACCTTTAAATTGATACGACTTAGTGATAGAACGTTTTTCCGTACGCCACAAGCGGTTAGTACGCTGTATAAGATTTACGGTTTCACCGATTTTAACGGTATGATCGCCATTTTCAATAGCATCGGCAAAATAAATATAGGAAGTTTCTTTCATTGCGGTTTTATAATCTCCTCCGTTCTTTTGATGTACTAATTATACACCATCTGTTGGCGCTTGTCAAGTACTTTTGGCTAAAAAAAATAATATATTTTTGCGTCCGGGCCCGATTGTATATTGTATATAATATATAGTCTAAACTAATATAAAAAATTGAGGGGCTGAATAGCCCCTCGGGGATTGATAATCCCCTGTCGTTAATTATGCAAGACTGAAATAGGCTTTCCGCTTAATGATTTCACGCTTTACCTTTTTATCGATGACAAGCTGACGGACAAGCGCAGATGCTTTCTGATTGCTTGCACCGTCAAGCATCGGAACAGCCGACATAATTTCAGTTACAGTTCTCGCTGTACCATCCGCCAGTATCGCAAGAATTTCAGCTTTGATGTTTTCGTTTGCGGTCTGGGTTGCAGTAGGCTTGCGATCAGCCGAATTTTTTTTGTCAATAGACGCTTTGAGCGCAACGAGAGTATCCCGAACGTGATAGTCCAGATTTTCAATGTCAAGAACACGAGAGAGAGCTTCAGAATAAGTCATGGGGTTCTTTGTCATAAATATCATTTCCCTTCTGGTTTAGTCGGTTTTCCTTCCCTGATTTCTGTATTAATTATACCACATGGGGAGCAGTTTGTCAAGCACTTTTTTGCTTTCCGAATAATATATTTTCTTGAGCTCCTTCGGTAGAGGCTTTACTCGTTCAGTCGCTCCCCTTCTTGGTACACTGATAGTATAGCACAGATAGAGGTAGATTGCAAGTCTTTTTTGCATTATAGATAATATATTCGCGCGCCCGGGCGGGATTGTATATTATTTGAGACAAAAAAAAGGCACTTGCGTGCCTTAAGTTAAGATGGTCTTACATTTTGCTTAAGTTAAGATGGTCTTACATTTTGTATGATAAGGACGGCATTCCTTTTCAAAGACGGCGCGTAAATCCTTTTCAAGATTTTCTTCGGAAGTATTGACAAAATTGTCGCATCCCCAATAGGTCATTAATGAGGTCTGTGCATCAGTGATTTGAAATACATAGGTGGGGATTTCACGGGCGTACGCATAGCCAAGTTCCCAATTAGATCCTGCCGTGCTAACACGCCCAACAGAAATAAAAAGGAAAATATCACTATGTAAAATAGCCTGTACGTCAGCTTTGAATACTTCTTTTGCCCAATCTTCTTGAGATATATCCCATGCATTAGGGATTTGAAGTTCAAAGGGACAGTAAACATCATACCCCAACAAGCGCAAAAGCTCAGCAACTTTAACCATTCGAGTGCGTTCAGTCGAACCGCACGAACCGCAGAGGTAAATTTTCATTTTGTTATCTCCTTTCTCTTTAATTGATTTCCTTGTGTAATACTTTATGGTGGTGTTCAAAAATGCGGTTAGCGACTTCTTCGGCGGTGAGATAGCCTTCGACATCATCGCCTACTTCTTCTTCATCGACAAGCCCCATTATTTCAAGCAGACCATCTTTTCCGCCAAAGCTGAATTTGTGGCAGATGGCATCGCAGACAGCGTGTTTTCTATTGGGATACCATACCTGCGGAGCGCCCCAACAAGAGGTGACTTCAAAGGGGATATTGCTCTTTTTGAGAATTTCGATAAGTTTGGTCATTTCGTTTTTCATTGTTGTTATCTCCTTTTCTTTTGATACATTAATTATACCACATTGAGAGTGAGCTGTCAAGCATTTTTTTACTTTCCGAATAATATATTTTTTGGAGATTCTTCACTTTGCTTGCCTTTTGGGTACATGTATAGTATAGCATAAATCGGTAGTAATTGCAAGTGTTTTTAGCTAAAAAAATAATATATTTTCCCGACCGGGCGGGATAATATATTATATCATCCCAAGGGTAGAGCCTATAAACAGAAGAATGAACGGAAAAACGAATAGCGCAAGCAAGGCGGGAACATTCACTTTATCAAAGTTAGGGTCTGCCGCAAGCCACATTCCCCAGAAGCCAACCGCAAGCCAGATAAAAGTAATAGATAGCATAATTGCAATAGCCATAATTATCACGCTCCGTAATACAGAATAAGGAAGTAAATATTGAGGGTAACTCCTGCCAAATGCATCAAAATGCCATTGATGTGGCGGTCGCTCATGAAGTCTTTAATCAGTCCCACAATTGCGATACCCAGACCAAACCACGCAGTCGACAAGCCGAAAAACATTATCAATACGACATTAACGATAGTTGCAAGGCAACGAATGTCATTCCATTCAAAGCGGTACGGCTCATTAATTTTGAAAAACTGCTTTACTCTTTCCATTGGTTTGTATCTCCTTTCTTTGATGATAATATTATAACAGAAGTTAAATCAAATGTCAAGGGATTAAAATAATATATTTTTGCGCCCGGGACGCAGAATATATTATATATTTCAGAAAAATAAAAAGAAAAGGCGCGAACGCCTTTTATGTATGAAGCAGTTGTTCTGCCCTGTTTTCGGAAATATAGTCGGAGCCAATGGAAACTCCGCTCCAAGTATTTTTCAATTCCCTACATGCTTCGGAGATGCCGCCGATAAAAATGTTGGGGATAAAAAACAAGGTAGATATAATTTTCCCTAAAAGGTTTAAGTGGTATACTATCTTGAAATTACGCTCGGGGTCGCACTTAAGGGTGATGGTGGTATAAAATCCGTATCTGGGCTTAATGCCTGCCTTTTTAAGCTGACGATGGGTGAGTTTCATAATCATTATCTCCTTTTCTTTTGATACATTAATTATACCACATTGAGAGTGAGTTGTCAAGCATTTTTTTCTTTCCGAATAATATATTTTTCGGAGATTCTTCACTCTGCTTGTCCTTTTGGGTACATGTATAGTATAGCACAAATCGGTAGTAATTGCAAGTGTTTTTAGCTAAAAAAAATAATATATTTTCCCGACCGGGCGGAAAAGTATATTATATACTCTTTCGTAATATTATAAAAAAGAGGGGAGGGTATCCCCTCTTTTTATGACAAAAGTGTTTTCTTTCTCAAAACGGCACAGATATATTCGCAGTCAATTCTTCAAACTCTTTACGTTCTTGTTCTACAATCTGTTCATATTCCGCCGTAATACTCGGAATATCAATAAAATTGCGACTTGATATATAATCTGCATAATGTACGAGTTGATCAATAGCGGTAAACGGGCGATCTTTTCGGTCAGTTACCCATTGCCCCATATGAGAGCGAATAGCCATCGGAATAAGATCAGGCAGTTTGCCGTACATAGATTCATAGGCTTCATGCCAAAAATTCTCTACCATTTCAGCGCAAATTGCGCCATGTTGCGGATAGGCTTCTTTGTCAAGCTCATTGTCATTGCCGTATTTAGCGCAATCATGAAGTAATATTGCAACACGAGCGTAATCTTTATATTCCTCGGGCATATAACTCCAACGGCTTAAACGGAGTAATTCTTCAAGGAACATACAAGCAGCTTTTACATGACGTACTAAGCCGCCTATTCCCTGTGAAAAGACAGGGTGAAATTTTCCTGAAGAGGATGCGCCGCTTTCCCAAAACCATGCGCCTACACGCTCATCTAAGAAACGAGCGCAAAAATCACGCAGTGTCAAATCAGTAATGCGTTCAAGTTCAGTTTGAAAATAAAGTGACTTTTTCATTGTGTGGGAAATACCTTCCTTCCTTTCATTTCACTATTGATATTATACCAGACTGGAACGCAAATGTCAAGCCCTTTTTTCATTTAAAAATAATATATTTTTCCGCCCGGACGCCATTGTATATTGTATATTATCTGTTGGTGTAAAGTAAAAGGGCTTTACAGCCCTTTCAGCACTTCAAATATTTCATCTTGTCGATAAGCCTTGCCCGTCCAAGTTTTACGATTTGCTTCTTCATCGTCAAACAAAATATCATTTCCTTCATTATAGCGATTTTTCGGAGTTCCATAAGGAATGATATGAATTATGTCAAATTGTACGCTTGGCAAATGTTTTGCAAGCCAATTACGTTTTGCTTTAGCAGTGCGGTCATTATATTCTGGAGTGCCATTTTTAGAACACCAAGAAATAATACCGAGAGTATAACCTTCTTGCTTTAAGCGATTCAGCATACGGGCAAGGGTAGAAAAATGAATAAGCGGCTTTGCAATTTCATAGGGGGTGGTGTCATACGCTTCAAGATAATCCAGCCAGTTTTCCACACCGTAAAAATTTACGATCGTGCCGTCCATGTCAAAGTAAATAGTCATTTAGAATACTCTCCTTTCTTTCAGCATAGTAATTATACCAATTTTTTCATAAAAAGTCAACTCTTTTTTGCAATTATACTATATATAATTGCGGCCCGGGCCAGAAAATATATCATATATTTTCTGGCGCAAAAATATGCTCCCGCCTGCGCAGACAACAGACGGGAGCGGCTTTTCTTATCTTACAGAAGTAAGGTTTTTCTTTATGCCTTACTTAGCAAGAGAGAAATATGCCTTGCGCTTGACGACTTCACGCTTAACCGAGCCTTCTTCTACAAGCTGACGGACAAGAGCGGAGGCTTTCTGGTTGCTTGCGCCATTGAGGGAAAGCACTGCACTCATGATCTCAGTCACGGTGCGGGAAGTGCCGTCTGCAAGGACAGCGAGAATTTCCGCTTTAGTGTTTTCGTTTGCGGTCTGGGTTGCGGAAGGCTTGCGATCCGAAGCGTTTTTCTTTTCGATTGAAGCCTTGAGCGCAAGCAGGGTCACGCGGGTGTCTTCATTCATTCCTTCAAGAGCAAGAGCATTAGTCAGAGCATCTGCATAAGTGAGGGGATTTTTTGCCATAATGGTAGCCTTTCTCGTTTTAGAGGGTATCGTTCCCTTGTTGTGATTATATTGTACCATAGGGAGCGGGATTTGTCAAGAGGTTTTGAAAATATATTTTCTTGACTTATTCCCCCATTCAAAAACCACGCAATGTAATGAGCGGAGTTGGTGTCGGGGGTACGTTCCCTTTCCTTTGGAACATCTGTATTATAACATATTGGGGGCGGGGTGTCAATAGACTTTTCACATTATAGATAATATATTTTCGCGCCCGGACGAATCTGTATATCATATACTCTGACAAACATTAAAAAAGCGGAATGTGCAGTTCCGCTTAACCAGTAGAGGACATAAATTACATTTTACAGGTTAATCGCATAAATAAAGGGATGAATGCCAGCAATAAGAGCCAAAACCGCACATATAGCAGCGGCACGATATTTGCAACACCATTCGCATATAAGTCCGACAAGAAGTAAAATACCAATAGCAATAAGACAGATAGTAATGGAAGTTGGGAACATAATAATTTCTCCTTTTCTTTTTTTCTATTGGTATTATACCATATCAATAACAGCGTGTCAAGAGGTTTCGGGTAAATATATTGTATATAATGCGGGGCAAATTATAGATGAAAAAATTGCATATAATATATTATTTCGAAATTCCGGCTGTGGCATTGGAAAACGGCCGGCGCAAATCATTGTATATAATATATCTCTTGTTTAAACATATAAAAATAAGGAAACTACCCACAGCTTTTACAGACGGTAGTTTCCTTATTTTCTATAAGAAGTAGTTCTCTATTCCTGTTCGACTGTATAGAACCTATCTCTGTCATTATAGAACCTATCTATTTCATGCCAGCCTTTATCGGTCATTTCCCACAAGGTAACCATGACAGGATTGGAGCAGAATTGAACAGAATTGCATATATTCTGATAAGCATTGGCGCAGACTTCCGTACCATTATAATAAAGATCAATAGGATCATTATAACTACCATTGACGTCAATCAAGATGCAAAATTCAGCAGTTTTCATTGTTTGGTTCTCCTTTTCTTTTGGTATCATTATTGTACCATATAACAGAGCATATGTCAAGAGCTATTTGCGAATATATTATTCGTTAAGCATACGAGCTATATGTTCATATGCGCGCGAGCATTCGCAATCACTGTCATAACGTAAAAGTATGCAGGCATGACCGTCAATAGAGCGTTGGAGATAAATCCTTATGTCCTTACTATTAATCCGTTGGATAAAATTAATAGATGCAATAGGAATAATATAACGTTCATGAATAATGGCTTTCATTAGAATGCCCCCCCTTTCTTTCAGTATAGTAATTATACCAAATTTTTCATAAAAAATCAATACTTTTTGGGAAAATAGATTATATATAAATTGAAAGCTAATTTGTAGAAAAAAATTCGTATATTATATATTATATTAAAATGCGGCGCATGGCGCCTGTCCGCGAGCGGTTGTATATTATATATTAAATTAAAATTCCGCTCGTAGCGCCAGTTTGCGAGCGGTTCAAGATTTTATATATAAAATGACAAAAAGGAAGCCCCCTTGCCGGGGGCAGGTTGCCCTACCGGGGCAGTTTAGCAAGGATGCTTTCATTACAAAGTGTAGCACGTTCCCATTTTATCTGATAACCGATACCGTCAATGTAAATATCAGGATGTGTAAAAAATGGACGGTTGTCTTTGTGCCACGGTTGGTTGCATATATGAAAGATATGCCTTTCGAACACTTCGCCTTTGTTATAGTTATGTTCGGTTTTAGCTTTATTACAATCAGCTTTAAATTGCTCTTCGGTATAATCCGCAAGTTTGCGCGCACCATGATTGATAAGCATGAGCTTTTTGTCATATGTAGGTGCATAACGGAGAGAAGCTCCATTATTACGGCTTGCTTTATCCAGCTTGCAGACCGCATATAAAAGGTCATAGTCCGCTTCGACAACATACATTTCGCCATAATAAGCAAAACCAAGCAGAAAGTGCGACGTAGCAGAATTTTTGCGATAAGCGGCAAAAAGGGTTTCATAAATATCAGCGGTGTTGGTAGTCATTATCATGTACCTCTCTTTCTTTCGGTACACCTATTATACATCATGCGAACGCCAATGTCAAGCGTTTTTGCCCGGAAAGAATAATATATTTTCGGGAAATTTGAGGCAGTATATTATATACCATTTTTCGATTGAAAAAAATGGTATATAATATATTATATCAAACACGGCTCGTGGCGCTAGTTCACGAGCCGCCAAATAAAAAATGGGGGCAAAGCCCCCTCCCCGCAAGTGTGTGCGATTAGCAGTCATATGAGTAGCAACCCTCATAAGGGTCAAATCCCATTTCGAGGTCTGCTTCGTCGCAATCGGGCTCTTCATTTTCACCGTTAATCTCGGCGAGGTAGCCTTCAAAGCTGTGCCAGCCGGTGTAATAGTAAAGGATAGCTTCGGCGGTTTCAATGGTGCATCCGCCGACTGCAAAAGCAAGGTCAAGAGCTTCGGTATTATCGGTGACATACGCGGCAAGAAGGTCATAAGCAGTTTTAAAGTTCATCATAGGGTGATTACCTCTCTTTCTTTTGATGTACTCATTATAGCAGATATGGAGCGAATTGTCAAGCGTTTTTGCACGGAAGAAATAATATATTTTCGGGAAATTTAAAATAATATATTATATATTGTTTTCTATGAGAAAAAATTAGTATATTATATATTAAAGTAAAATACCGCTCGTGGCGTCAGTTCACGAGCGGACAGGCTCTCCCTTATGAGAGAGCCCTGCGCATGAGTAAATTATTATGATTAGTCTTCCATTTCCACCTCATCAGTATCGAGCTTGGGATATTTTTCATGGGCTTCTACAGCGAGTCGGAGAATCGTGTCATAGATTGCGGTATCTTCCCAGCGTTCGCACTGCTTAGCGAACGTGATAACAATATGATGCTCAGAGCCGTAGATTTTAATCATTCTGTCCAGCAGATTCTCTCTCATAGGGTTCATAGTGTTTTCCTCTCTTTCTTTTGATGAATACATTATACCACATTAAAACAATGCTGTCAAGTGATTTTTAAAATATATTTTTGGGGGGAGGGCTTACGCCCTCTCAACCAAACGTAAGAAAGATATTTTGACAGATTCCATATGATCATCATCATCATACGCAACGAAAAAGGTGGACTTTTCGTCGTTTGCCAGTGACTCAAGAATATCTGACTTTATGTAATCCGGATCGGCTGAATTATAATCGCCTATTTCATTTATAGCTTTCACTATAAATTCAATCGCGAGATCAAGATCTTCGGTTGCGATAGGATAAATATCACAGGAAGTCTCTACAAAGTAGATAAGACGATTTGTGGTGATAGTGTTCATTTTCATAAGATAAATACCTCTCTTTTCTTTTGATGAATACATTATACCACATAAAATTAAGGCTGTCAACAGGTTTTTTGCATTGTACATAATATATTTTTGTGGACATTTCAGGATTTAAAAAGTATATTATATATTAGGCACAAGCGATTAAAAAAAATGATATATTATATATTATATTAAAATTTGGCTCGTGAACTGGCGCTACGAACCGTAAAAAGTAAAAGAGAGCTTAGCAAGCTCTCTTTAGATTCTTACTCCGTCAAAAAGTCTTAATAAAGTTTTTTGCCATTATGAAATCGTTCGTATCTGGCTTCAAGGAAGTCCAGAAGAAATTCGTAGTTATCAGCATCTATAGGATCGGTAAATGTTTTTTCTAAAATCTCGCCAGTATGATCATTGTAAATTCGAATCATCTCCATAAAATTTATTCCTCTCTTTCCTTTTCTTTTGATACATTAATTATACCATATTGAGAGTGAGTTGTCAAGCATTTTTTTTAATTCTTTTTAGCAAATGCCAAGAGCCAATGCGAAAAACTACACGATAAATATTGCGCCCAATGCAAACTTTTTCGCCCTGCCGGAATTTGTTATTTCGCATACTTCCAAAATCCCAGCCGCAATAGCCAAAAATTTCATTCATTATATTCACTCCTTTCTTTTGGGATTATAGTATAACACATAAGGCGCGATTTGTCAATAGTTTTTTTGAAATATACAATATATTATGGGAGATTAAAAGTGAGTATATTATATATTTTTTGTGTTATAAAAATTTGGTATATAATATATTATTGAAAACACGGCTCGCTGCGGTTGTTAGCGAGCCGCCAAAAGTAAAAGAGAGCTTGCTACGCTCTCTTTAGATTCTTACTCCGTCAAAAAGTCTTAATAAAGTTTTTTGCCATTATGAAATCGTTCATATCTTGCTTCCAGAAAGTCCAGAATAAATTCGTAGTTATCAGCGTCTATGGGATCGGCGAATGTTTTTTCCAGAACCTCGCCAGTATGATCATTATAAATTCGAATCGTCTCCATTTTGTCTGCCTTTCTCCCCATATAGCCTGTTAGGACAGCTTGTTTTTTCATCCTTTTGTTATTTAAGTTTTACATATACACCATATTTCACATCGTTAATCTTCACGAGCTTGCAACTTTCTATAATGTAATCTTTTGAGCCTTCATCATAAAAAATTTCAGATTTACGATGATAAAAATTCACTTCACCGTTCGGAAATTTTACAAAAAGTACGTCAACGTTAAAGGGTTCATAATCCTTGTAAATTTTTGCATATGTTGTGTTAAAATCCTGTTGCGTTTTAACTGTCGCATCCCAAATTTCAAAAATTGTCATTTTTTCTTCCTCTCCCCCCGTATAGCCAGATAGGACAGCTTGAAAAATTATTGCTTCAGTCTTTCCTCAAAGACATATTTCATCCTGTTTTCAATTATTATCAATTAAAAACCTAATCAATTCATATTTTGACGCGCTTTCAACCCATGCTAAGGCATCTTCAAAATCCATAGCGATTTCGCCCGCTGTCAGTATATCAAGCGCATTTCTTTCAAGCACCTTTCGGTTAAGCCTTTTGTCGCCATTCGCACTCATAAGTTGCACTTTGTAATTCATAGTTTTTACCTTTCGTACGTTTTACAGCCGCCGCTTGAATTGTGGTCGGTCTCCCTACCCACGAGTATAGTATAACACATTTGAACCGGCATTGCAAGTGTTTTTGTGTGAAAGAAAAAATATATTTTCGGGAAATTTGGGGTAGTATATTATATACAATTTTGCGATTAAAAAAATGATATATTATATATTATATTAAAATTTCGCTCGTGAACTGGCACTACGAGCCGTCAAAAGTAAAAGAGAGCTTGCTAAGCTCTCTTTAAATTCTTACTACGTCAAAAAGTTTTAATTATACCACCTTTTTCGAAAATTGCAATACCTTTTTTCATTATCTATTATATATAATTTCGGGATTCAGATTATATATTATATATTTTATGTCTGCTCTTGGATTTTTTCAGATAATATATTATATACAAAATTTCGGATATATTACATATTGTATCGTATATCACGGCAATGCAATAAATGCAATAAAAAGAGCTTTCGCCCTTTTATTAGTCTTCATAAGTTTTAAATGTTTTATTAGTCTTCGTAAGTCTTAATCTCAACATACCATTCATTATTATTAATTGACGGATAACGCTTTTTTGCGTCTTCCCACGAATAGCCAAACACACAATCTGTCTTACCTGTAACTTTATTCTTGATATAAAAGCACCACATTTTGCTTGTTTTCCTCTCTCCCCGTATAGCCAGATAGGACAGCTTGAAAAACTTTTATTATTTCGCTCTTTCTTCGTTAACAGTTTTGATTCTTACTTCAAGATCTACCAAAAAATCAATTCCGTACGTTTCAGCAATTGAAATGAGTTTTTTACGCAACATAGTATAATGATTATCAGCGTTGATCCGGTTGCTCAACGGTAGTTTACCATAGTATGAGCCTTGTTCTTCCCAACTCCCGATCATACGGTCAATGATGTTTTCCGCCTTAATATAGTCAAAGTTTTCCATAGTTTTACCTTTCGTACGTTTTACAGCCGCCGCTTAAATTGTGGTTGGTTTCCCTTGACCACGCCTATAGTATAACACATTTGAATCAGCATTGCAAGCGTTTTTTCTCGGAAAACAAAATATATTTTTTTTATTAATCTGCGTCATAATGTATAACTCAATTTGACTGCTAACAATATATAATATATTATTTTTTTATTAATCTACGTCATAATGTACGATTCAACTTGATTGCTAATAATATATAATATATTATTTTTTTGCTCTAAGCCAAGTTAGAAATAATATACAATATTATATATTATTATGTTGCTTCAATAATATATTATATCTTTGGTATTTTACTTGTTTTAGGAAAAATGGTATTTTACTTGTTTTGGGAAAAATATATTATTTTTTATATTTTCACATAGCTCTTGGATTTTTTTAGATAATATATTATATATAAAATTTCGGATATATTACATATTATATCGTATATCACGGCAATGCAATAAAAAAGGGCTTTCGCCCTTTTATTAGTCTTTGTAAGTTTTACCTTATTTCTTTCTTTTTTTATTCAAGAACAGGAAACTCTTCATGAGATTCTACAATGATTCGGAGAACCTTATCATTGTCTTTGGTATTTTTCCAACGTTCACAAAGATCCGCAAACCAAATAACGGAAGGATGTTCAAATCCATAAATTTTAATCATGCGATCAATCAGATTCTTTCTCATAGTGTTCATAGTTTTACCTTTCGTACGTTTTACGGCCGCCGCCCGATTCGGTTCGGTTTCCCTCACCGTGACTATAGTATAACACATTTAAACCGGCATTGCAAGCGTTTTTGTGTGAAAGAAAAAATATATTTTTTTTTATTAATCTACGTCGTAATGTGTAACTCAATTTGATTGCTAACAATATATAATATATTATTTTTTTGCTCCACGCTAAGTTAGAAATAATATATTATATTATATATTGCTGTTGCTTCAATAATATATTATATCTTTAGTATTTTACTTGTTTTGGGAAAAATATATTATTTTTTGTTTTTACGTCATACAAAACGTTTTTTTTACAATCGCCTGTATTAACCTAAACAAGGCGCGCTGCAGCCGATAGCGCGCCTGCGACCTATTACTTTTGTAATCATATTAATAAATATCTTTGGTATGATTATATTCTTAACACTAATGCCTTGTCTATTGGTTGTGTGTGTGTTTGTCTGATTGTTGTATTGACTTATTTACTCACGCCCATATATTGATTGTTTGCTTTACGTTTTTGGGGAGGGTGCAATAGACCTGTCTATATATCTCAGAAAAAAACTATAAACTACATAAAGCATTTTTTTCATATAAAAAAGTGAAAGTAAAAATAAGGGGGTGGTATTTTGGGAAAAATTTTTATTTATTTTAATCAAAAGTTTTCGTCTGGCAACAGTCATCCCTAAATGAATTTTTGAATTAGGAAAACGAGCATCCCTAAATGAATTTTTGAATTAGAAAAATGAGTTTATTCGGCAACCAACGAATCAAGTCATTCCTAAATCAATCTTTGAATTCTTTAAACCCAACTTGCCTTCCGCAAAAATTTTTCGTATAATGGTAGTATGGAGGTGATTTAAAGAAATGGCTACATTAAAATTAGATTATTCTTTAGAAACTCCAGAAGAACGTAAAGCATTAGTTGAACAAATTTTGTAGGGCAACGAAGACGGAGAGCCCAATCTGTCGCCCGCTTATCTTGAAATATTAGCCGACTATTTGGTTCTTTGTATGGAGAAACAAGAAAAAAAAGAACGTCGATTACTTACTGAAAATCGAATGGCCACAATCAATAAACGTGAAACTTCTTTTGAAGGCCTATGCGCTTCTTTTGAAGATGGAGAAGATAGCGTTTATAATCTTATAACAAATGACAAAAATATAATATTCCGTCCTAAAACTAAAATAACTAAAAAAGATTTAGAAGAAATTCCCGAATTGCGCGCAATACTCGATGCTATAAAATATTGGGAAGAAAAATTAAAAACAGCAACCGGACGTGATGCTTATATAATTAAATCTACAATAATTGAATTGCGTAAAGACCAATATTTAATAAAAGCAGCTTTCCGCAAACCAGTAACATCAAATAATTTTGTGCCGTCAGTATCTACCATTCCATTAAATGAAAAAATTGAAATTGATAAAGACTCAGGCTATATAATTCCAGCCGGTGTCACTTTGATGGATCCAAAAGTCATTTCAGCAGTTCTCTGTAATTATTCTGCTTTAAAAGAATAGTGCTGGGGTTGTTTTAATAATGATTTATGGTATTTTTTAAAAGACTTTGACGAATGCGCCAATCGCGCACTTAAAGAGTATCCAATTTATGACCGTTTAGTTACACTTAAAGTCGATGGCAAATAGAATTAGGAAATTCAAGAAATACTTGAAGCTGAATTTAACGTACATCATACAACTGAATATATTTCCACTCTTTGGCGTAATAAAATTCCTGGATTAATTGCATCTTAGGCTGAAGATGATTATCTTGATTGGTATTATCGAGAAGTTGAAAAAGGTCAATATAAGCGTTGCAGTCGATGTGGTCAAATTAAATTAGCTCATAATAAATATTTTTCTAAAAATAAAACTTCTCGAGATGGCTTCTACTCAATTTGCAAAAAATGTCGTAATAAAAAAACGCGCAAATCTGGACAAATTTAATTAAAGAAATACGCTTAAATTTAAAAACTCCACAAGGAGGTGATATTCTATGCAGCAACCTGAAAAAAGAAAAGTATATTACTGTGAAAAATGCGGTAAGGCCATGACAGGCGAGAATTTTTATACTTCTAATAATCTTGAAAAATATCCTGATGATGGGAAGCTGTCACAATGTAAAAAATGTATTACAATGCATGTTGATAATTGGGATCCTAAAACATATCTTTGGATATTACAAGAATGCGATGTGCCATATGTGCCCGAAGAGTGGAATAAACTATTGTTAACATATGCGAAAGATCCAACTAAAGCAAAAGGATCTACTATATTGGGTCGTTATCTTTCAAAAATGAAATTAACTCAATATAGAAAATATCGTTGGCATGATACTGAATCCTTACGCGATGTTCAAAATCATCGTATTTAGGAAACAATGGAGCGACAAGGATACACACAATCACAAATTGATGAAACTATAAATAAAAGTACACTTGCGCTTGACCCTGATCTATTGGCACCGCCACCCGAGACGCAAATTCCACTTGATCTGCGCGCATCGCAACCAGAGAACGACTACTTCGCGCAACAAGCTGGTATTGATGAAGATGAATTTGCAGCGGACCTTACAGAAGAAGATAAGAAATATCTTTGCATGAAATGGGGTCGTGCCTATAAACCTAGTGAATGGGTTGCGCTTGAGCAATTGTATAATGATATGATGGAATCATATGATATTCAATCCGCTGGTCATATTGATATTCTGAAGAAATGTTGTAAAACTTCTTTAAAAGCCGATTAGTTGCTCGATATTGGTGATGTTGAGGGCGCATAGAAAATGGTGCGTATGTATGATATGCTGATGAAAGCTGGCAAATTTACTGCGGCGCAGAATAAAGGTGCGTCCGGTGATGCAGTTGATTCACTTGCGGAATTGTTTGCAATGTGTGAAATGGATGGCTTTATTCCTCGTTTTTATACCGATGGACCACAGGATAAAGTCGACCGCACGTTACAAGATATGCAGCAATACGTTAAAACCCTTGTTACAGAAGAGCTTAATCTTGGTAATCTTATTGAAAATGCGGTTAAGCAAATCGAAATTGATAAAGCTAAAGAAGCTGAAACTGATGCTGATGCAGCCAATGATGAAGATTTGCTTGAGAATGAGATATTTGCGGAATCAGACAAAAATGGTATGACTGAAGAAGATATGAATGAATTTAATGATTGGCAAGATAAGCAAGATGAAGAAGCTCATGAGCTTCAAAAAAAACTTGAGGCAGGTGAATTATAATGGCACTCGCTGATTTAATGATATTATCCCAATCAAGAAAAAAAATAGGTATTTCTGAAGAACGCATAGCAGCAATTAAACCAGTAGCCCGCTAGTATTTGGCTTATTGGAGGGAATATCCCGATATGTTTGTGGATTTTCTGCAAACAGGTAGAGATGGACAAATTCCTGAAAATGGATTGCGTTTTTACTTCTATTAGAGGGTATTCTTGCGTGCGGCTATGCGTTATAAGTATGTCTATATGACATTCCCGCGAGCATATTCTAAGTCTTTCCTTTCTGTTCTTGTTTTAATGTGTCGATGCGTTTTATATCCAAGATGTAAACTATTCGTTACTTCTGGAGGTAAAGAGTAGGCAGCAGGTATTATTAAAGAAAAAGTTAATGAAATATGTACTTTAGTACCAGCGTTTGAAAATGAGCTTGATTTGCGGCCAGGCAAAACTCGATAGAGTAAAGACTATTGTATATTTGTATTTAAAAATGGTTCATATTTTGATAATATTGCGGCCAGGGAAACCAGTCGTGGTAAGCGCCGTCATGGCGGACTCATTGAAGAGTGTGTTGGTGTTGATGGTCAGATATTAAGTGAAGTAATAATCCCTACAATGAATGTATCCCGACTGTGCATGGATGGTACAATGCATCCAGAAGAAACATTAAATAAAAGTTAGATTTTCGTTAATTTTTTTGAACAAAAGATTAATAAAAAAATAAATTAGCGACTTTATTGAGAAATCAATATTGCAAAACCCCTTGAATTGCGGGAAAGCCTAGGACAGGTAATCCGCAGCTAAGCTTTATAAAAATATAAAGAAAGTTCAACGACTATCCGAAAGGAGTAGGCCATAAGCGATTGATGGCCGAAGTGGGGGGCATCTTAACAGATAAAGCTGAAGATGATGATATAGTCTACTCTCTATGGGGACATAGAGCAGCGTAAGCGTAAAAAGCGTAGCGAGCTTTTTAGAATAATAAGGTACAACAGCGGGATGGAAGGGAACGTTCGCTAAGCTAAAACAAGTCATAGGCGAACTCAAACTCCGTGAACCTCAAATGAGGGTGTGCGCTTTTGCGTGCTAACAGTGGAAGCATTAAAAATAATGTAACGCTGTGCCAAGCCAATTTTGACTAAATTGGAAGGTTCAGAGACTATCGAAATCATAAAAGAAAGTAGAGTAGATTACAAGTGAAATTCTTGTTTTCGAAGCGCGGAGAATCTAAAAATTTTTGGACAATTTTCATTTAATGACTTAAGCGAATTTGTAATATATTATGACAAGGAAAAATCCTACACGAAAGGAGATAATATATTGTGAATGAAATGTGGATAAACATAGATATTGCTACTAATTATGCTGTGTCTAATTTAGGTCGAATTAAAAATACTAAAACTGGACAAACATTAAATCCAGGTATTGGTGGCAATGGATATCGATAAGTGTCTTTAAAAATGAAAGATACAAATACTTTTAGGAAACAATATGTGCATAGGTTAGTCGCTTTGTACTGGCTTCCTAATCCTGACAATAAAAGAGAAGTAAATCATAAAAATTTAGATCGCACTGATTAATCGAGTTGAAAATTTAGAATGGGTTACTTCATCTGAAAATCAAAAACACAAATATGAAAAACAAAACTTTAAAACAAGTAACCGAAAAGTAATTTAGATGGATTTAAATGGTAATGAACTTCATATTTTTCATTCTATCATAGAGGCAACTGCAGCAGTTGGTTTACATAGTAGAAGTGGAATTGATAGTGTTTGTCATGGAACTCGCAAAACTGCAGGTGGGTATAAATGGAAATTTTTAGATTAAGAAATAGTCCAAGTAATATTGTATGACAAGTTAATTCAGTTCTTGGTATGGATGTTAACCGAACCGGAGAAAGCAATTATTATGGGTGGTACTTGGCGTATACCTGTATTAGTGAAGTTACTTGATAAAAACTTCTTATAGGACTTATAGCGAGATGGTACTTATAATGAAGCTTCATTTTCGCGTGAATATGAGTCCAAGTGGTCTGGAACAACAGAAAACGCGTTTAAAGTTATTCCATAGTCTGTTGGAAGCGCGTTTAAGTCTTTGGTTAATATTGAAACTAAAGAAGATGAGCATTTTGAAAATTAGGCGATTTGGTTAAAATCTTTATATTATAAATATAAAGCTCGTCGATTAGTTATTGATGGCAACGGTGTTGGTTTTGGTTTAATTGATTATATGGTAAAATCTTAGATTAATCCGGATACTGGTGAAGTTTATCCAGACTTTGGTGTTTATGGTGGTACTCAAGCTGATGCCGCCCAAGAGTTTAAGAAATATAGAACTGATCAATGCGAATAGGATGCTATCTATGTTCTTAAGGCGAATGCGCCTATTAATACTGAAATGCACGCGAATGCTTTAGTATAGTTATCTTCTGGACGAGCTAAGTTTTTACAGGATGAACGTATTGCTAAAGCCAAATTAATGGGAACTAAAGTTGGTTAGAAAATGACTCCAGAACAAAGGGCAGATTACTTAAGACCATTTACCTTAACTTCCATATTAAAGGAAGAGTTATTAAATCTTCGTGAAGAAAATGAGGGAATTAATATTATTCTTAAACAAGCTTCAAAAACGATTGGTAAAGATAAATTTTCAGCTTGGGAATATGGTTTATATTATATCCAACAAGAAGAGGAAAGAAAAAAGAAAAAAAAGAAATTCAATGCCAAAGAATGGCGTTTTTATGACTAAGTTTTTTTTGGATAACTCCCAGTAATTGAATTAAATCTTTTTTCATAATTATATGAAAGAAGTAGGAAAAATAATGATTATTTATTTACATCGTAATGCAATTAATGGGAAAGTATATATTGGTTAGACAAAAACTATATTAGCATAGCGCAATCAACATGATAGCAATGACTATAAAGGTTGTGGTTCATTCTGGAATGCAATTGAAAAATATAGTTGGGATAAGTTTTCTTATACAATTTTAGAAAATGCACAGAAATACTACACTTTGTCAAACAACTATTTCTAAAAATTGTAAAAATAAAGGCACTATTTCTGTGCATAAAGCTAATAAAAATTATACTTGGATGTATTTAACAGATTATTTAAACTGTTAAGAAAGGAGGACCAAATGAGAGCTTCAAGAGGAGAAATTAAAATTGAAGAAATCTTACTTGCGGCCGGCCTTCATTTTGAAGAGGAATATATCTTCCCAGACTTGAAGAGTCCTCGAGGAGTACCTTTACGTTTTGATTTTGTGATATTTGATGATGATGGTATAATTGATTTTATTATTGAATATCAAGGAAAACAACATTATGAACCTTCTGCCAAATTTGGTGGTAAAAAAGGATTTTATCAATAGCAGTATAATGATACTCAAAAACGTCGCTTTTGTGCATTACATGGATTTAAGTTAATAGAAATTCCATATACAGACGAAGACCTAATTGACTATGATTATATTATGAAAAGAGCTGGATATTAAAAGGGGTGAAATAAGTTGGAATTCAGTAAACGACAATAGGAAATCCACGATAAAGGTTTTAATATGTTTGAAAATGGCGGAACTGATTACTCAAAAATTAAAGTTGGTGTAAAAGCTTTAGAAGATGCAAAAATTAATTTAGGCGCATATACTAAATCTACTGTTCCTCGTAACTATACGAATAAAGGATTAGTTATACAAGCCATGGCCAATCGTGACTATGAGACTTTACGTGAAATCTCTAATCATTTTTATCGTGTAAGTGGCATATATCGTCGTATATGTGATTATGTCGCCACAATGTATCGTTATGATTGGTATGTTTTTCTAGAAACAATAGGAATGGATGAAAAAGATTTAGATGAATCAAAAGCAATTAAAGAATTTGTTAAACTTTTAAATTTTTTAGATAATTCACATATTAAGAAAGTTTGTAGTGATATTGCACTTTAGGTTATTAAAAATGGTTCTTTTTATGGATATTGCGTTTGTACGCCTAAGCGGTTTTATATTTAGGAATTGCCTTGTAAATATTGCCGCACTCGCTATTTTATTGGAGAAAGCCCTACTGTAGAATTTAACATGCGCTTTTTCGATGATATGTTTCCTGATACGACATATCGTATGAAAATACTAAAACTTTTCCCTAAAGATTTTCAACTGGGCTATCGTTTATATAAACAAAATAAATTAAAGCCAGATTATCCCGGCGACAATTCTGGTGCTTGGTATCTATTGGATCCAGATTGTGCTTTTAAATTTTGTTTTCACAATGACGATTTTCCACTATTTGTTAATACAATACCTGCGATTTTAGATTTAGATGCTGCTTAGGATTTAGATCGTCGCAAACAATTACAACAACTTTTAAAAATAATTGTATAGAAACTTCCACTGGATAAGAATAGTGATTTAGTATTTGATGTTGAAGAAGCCAGAGATATTCATAATAATGCAGTGGAAATGCTTTCTCGCGCAATTGGCGTTGATGTATTAACAACTTTTGCTGATATTGAATCAATTGCGCTTAATGATAAAAATACTACTACAACGCAAGATGACTTAGAAAAAGTGGAACGTACAGTTTATAATTCTTTTGGTATTTCGAAAAATATGTTTAATACTGATGGTAATCTTTCATTAGAAAAGTCAATTCTTTCTGATGAAGCAATGATTCGTGATTTACTTGTTCAATTTGAATATTTTTTCGATGCCATTACTCAAAAAGTAAAAACTACTGCAAAAAAATATAAATTTAAATTTTGTATGCTTGAAACAACTCAATATAATCATAAAGAAATGTCGAAGTTGTATAAAGAGCATGTTCAATTAGGCTTTGATAAAATTTTACCTTAGATTGCACTTGGGCATTCATAGAGTTCTATTCTTAATAATATTTTCTTTGAAAATAAAATTTTACATTTGCAAGAGCTTATGATTCCACCTCTTATGTCTTCGACCATGAGTAGTCAAGATATTTTGGGCACACGTGGACAAAATACTTAGAAGAAAACTCAATCTTCTACAGAAGCGCAAGGATAGTAGATTACTACTTAGCAATCGGCTGGTCGTCCTGAAAAGCCAGACGATTAGAAAAGCGCAAAAACTATTGCTAATAAAGAATCAATGAGTTAAGGAGGCTTATTATGAATATTAGCTTAAAATTAAATACTCCATGTGAGTTAATTAATGTGACTCCTTATAATCCTTTGATTTCTAAATGTTAGATAAAAGTTTGTTATGTGGGAGAAAAGCCTAACCGCAATAAAAGTATAATCACAAAAGAAACTGCGAGGGAGATTGCTAACAGTCTTCCCGGCAGTCCCATTGTTGGTTATTTTAATGAATCAACATAGGATTTTGAGGAACATAATCGTTCTATTGAAATTAAGGGCGGTAAGATGCATTTTGAAGACACTACAAGGCCTTATGGCTTTGTTGATTTAAATGCAAAATGTTGGTTTCAATAGTATCAAGATGGAGATGAAGTGCATGAATATTTATGTACTGAAGGCTGGATTTGGACTGGTCAATATCCAGAAGCAAAACGCATTATTGATTAGGGAAATAATCAGTCTATGGAGCTTGACAAGGATACAATTGATGCCTACTGGTCAAAAAATGATAATGGAGAACCTCAATTTTTCATTATAAATGAGGCAATAATTTCAAAGTTATGCATTTTAGGTGCAGACTTTGAACCTTGCTTTGAAGGCGCGCAAATAACCAATGTAGAATTTTCATTAGATGATGAATTTAAAAACACATTATTCTCAATGATGAATGACTTACAAAAATTATTAAATGAAGGAGGAACGCCTGTGACTAAATATTCAGTAACAGTTGGAGATTCCGTCTGGACGGCTTTATATTCTTATATTGATACCACTTATCCCAATATTGAGACAAACGTATCTGACTATAGTATTAAAGGCGTTTATGAAGAGGATTCACAGAAGTTTACCATTCTTCAGAACAACAAAGATGGAAAGTATTATCGTTTAAATTTTTCGCTTGATGAGAATAATGAATTCTCTGCAAGCCCTGACCTTATTGAAGTAACTGATTATGCTGCTAATGAAGAATCTCAGTTTTCTGAAGATAGCATTAATGAGTTTGTAAATGAGTTTAAGAAAAAGAAGGACGATAAAGAGTCCAAGAACGAAGAAAAGTCTGTTGAAGGCGAAGGCGACACTGCTTCTGCCGAGAAGAAAGACGATGAAAAATCTGAATCTAATAGTTCAGAAGAAAAGTCTGAAGAAGAAAAAGAAGACCCTAATAAAAAGGGCAAAAAGGTTAAATATGATTTAAATGAAATCCAAGAATATGTGGATTTAAAAAACGAGTATGATGCATTAAAGACTAAGTATGCTGAGATGGAAGTTAAATTTGCAATTCTTCAAAAATTTAAGGAAGATGCAGATCGCGAGGCAAAACGTGAAATGATTGATAGTTTCTATATGCTTTCTGATAACGATAAGGCAGATTGCCTTGCTAATATTGATACTTATTCTCTTGATGATATCGAAGCGAAATTATCTATAATTTGTGTTCGCAACAAGGTTAGCTTCGCCCGTGAGGATGAAGAGCCCGCAGCTGATGATGTAATCACATATAATTTAAATGATACTTCAGATGAGGACTCAGTTCCTGCCTGGATTAAAGCTCTCCGCTCTGTTGCAAAAGAAATCAATAATTAATAGGAGGAAATATTACATGGCAAAGACAAATTTAAGCGGCGCTAAGTATGTTCAGCATGGCTATGGTCAGGTTGAGCCTAATCATCTTTCTGCGCAGAGAACTGCTCAGATTTATGCTCAGCTTCCTGCCGCTGCAAATATTGATGTTTTACAGAATGGCCAGTTTGTAAAGTACGACTATAAAGAAGGTGTCGTAGACTTTACCGGTAAAGGTGAATGGATGCTGGTCTTTAATGAAATTAAGCTGTATCGTGACCACGAGCAGTATGATGATTGGGCAATGAAGAAGGAAGATTACGTTGCTCGCGTATACTCTCCTGTTGATGGCGAAGGTCAAACCTATGCCAATTCTCGTAACTACGAGGGAGATGTAAATGCTTATGAGCATGACATTACTAGCACAACTAATCCTTTCGTTATTGAGCAGTTCAAGAAGCCCAAGATGATGCCCGAAGGAACAAAGATGGTTCCTCGTGTATTCAAGACTAACGTTGGCGATATTTTCACTACTAACCTCGTTGATGAGGAAGAGCTCGCTCTTGGTGATGAATTATCTCCCAATGCTACTGGTATTTTATGTAAGTCTGGTGACGAGTCAATGATTTGGCAGGTTGTAAAGGTTTACACTCTTGCTGACCGTCAGAGGGCTGTTAAGATTATGCGTATTGCGTAAGAAAGGAGAGAAAGATTATGTTAGATAAGAAAGATCTTGTTTCTTTAATGAAGACTGTTGCGAAAGCTGATCCTTCTGCTCCCATTTCTTATAGCTATAATGGTGAGAATTTCAGCTATGATGCACTGAATGAAACGCTCCGTCAGGAGCTCAATGAGTATGCAGGTACGTATGCTCTTTATCGTTAGAATAAGAATTTAATTTTCTCTGTAATCGAAGAAGTTCTTGATGACGTTCTTCCTAAGAAAGTTGAAGAAGCTTATCAGATGTTTGCAGAGACTAAGACCTTCAAGCAGGGAGATAAGCCTATGTTCCGTCGTAAGATTAACTCTGCACGCACTCGTGCAAAGCAGTTCATTACCCGTGCAGGTCATGCTGGTATTTATGAAGTCTTTAAGCTCGGTGGAGAGGAAAGCTTCGAAGTACAGACCAGCGCTATTGGTGGAGCTGCACAAATTGGCTTCGAAGAGTTCCTTGATGGCCGTGCTGACTTCGCTGAAGTAACAGCTATTGTTATGGAAGGTATGGATGAGCTTGTTTATCGTGAGATTGGCGAGGCTCTTAAGGCTTCTTTACATCAGCTTCCTGCTGCTAACCGCGTTGAGTCTAATGGTTTTGATGAATCTTCTTTTGACCGTCTTCTTGTTATTGCTTCTGCCTATGGTGAGCCCACTATTTATTGCACATATGAATTTGCAGTAAAGATGATCCCACAAGAGGCTTGGAGATATACTGAAGCTATGAAGGACGAACTCTGGAAGACTGGCCGTCTTGCTAACTACAAGGGCAAGAAGGTTATCATTTTCCCACAGGGCTTTGTTGATGAAACCAATACTACCAAGGTCGTAGATCCTGGTTACTGCTGGATTATTCCTAGTGGTGCAGATAAGCCTGTTAAGATTGCTTTTGAGGGTAATACCATTGTTGATGAATATACAAATGCAGACCGCAGCCGTGAAATTCAGGTTTATAAGAAGGTTGGCGTTGTCGCAATGATGACAAATGATATTTGTTCTTACGTTGATACTTCGCTCAAAGGTGAAATGAACAATTGGTACCTTGATGGTGTAACTGGTTCAGTTATTACTTATGATGGACGCCTTGATGGTCACGCAGGTGGATCGAACTCGGGAAACTGATTCAGCTGAACATGTCCAAGCTAGTTACCGCGCCTAATGATGTAAATAAAGAATTATCATAGGCGAACCAGGATATGATTAGCGTTATCAAGGGCAGCGATACCGAATGGGTCGTTGTTGGTAGCTTAGAAGAATTAAAGAGTTTTGATTCTACAAATCCTGCGCAGGGTAATGGTAAGTGGGTTGGTATTGATATCGACACTGGCTTAGATACTATTGTTGGCGCAACTTGGAATGGTTATGCATTAACTTAGGATGATGTTAATGAAGCCGCTTCCGTTGGTTTAGGTGCTGGCCATATTATCTTCTGGGTTAAGGCTGAAGCTTTACCAAGAACTATTACTATTGGCGCTCCTGAAAAGGAAAATATTAGTGTAACAGTTTCATTTAGAAACCACTAATGATTGATTAATTAATTTACTGGGGAGTTAGGATTAACTCCTAACTCCCCCTTATTTTTGAGAAAAAGGAGATTTTATTATGAGTTTAATTACAGTTAAGAATCGCAGCACAGGCACTCTTGTATATCGTATTCCAGAAGATGGAATTCGTAGAGAATTTGCACCTGGCGAGGTAAAGAAGATTGATTCTAAGGAATTTGAAAAATTAGCTTATCAAACCGGTGGTCGTGATTTAATTGCAGATTATATGATTTTAGTAAGTGAAGAAGTTCTTGATGAATTAAATATTCATCGTGAACCTGAGTATTACATGAATGAGCATAATATCATTGATTTAATGAAGAATGGCAGTCTTGACGAATTTCTTGATTGTTTAGAACATGCTCCTCGTGGTGTTATTGATTTAATTATTAAGTTTGCAGTTGAATTACCATTGGCTGATATGAATAAAGTAAGCGCACTTAAGGAAAAAACTGGATTTGATGCTCTTAAGGCTATTCAACATGTTGAAGAAGAAAAAGCTACAACTAAAGGAACTTCTTCTACGCCTACTACAGCTTCAAATCGCCGTGTGCCTGTTGCGCAGAATAAGTATAAAGTTGTAACCCCTAAAGCTAAGACAACTAATAATTAATTGAAAAAGGAGCGATGAATTGTATGGCAACTTCGTTTACAACAGTTTATAATCGCTTTTTGAATAAAATCACAGATGATATGTATATGGAGCTAACTCCACTTGATACAGTTAAGGATTTGCAACGACTTCTTATTGATGCGATTCCTGGATTTGAATTTCCTCGCAAAAATCTCAATAATTATACAATTGATATTGAGACCATTCGCGAGGATGAAATTACAGAAGATGATTTTGTAATTGGTATTCTTTGGGATGACCTTATTGATGGCGAAGAATAGGTTCCTTTAGCAGTTGTCGAGCATTCAACTTTTGATGATGATTTAACTTCTGAAGAAATTAATATTCTTGCTATCTTAATGATGATTGGTTGGGTGCAAAGATAGGTTACTTCTATTGAAAACACTCGAATGAAATATACAGGCGCAGATTTTAAAATGACGTCACAAGCGAATCATTTAGCAAAATTGTCAGCTCTACTGACTGAATGTCAACGTCAATCACATCACATGCAAAGACTATATAGACGCAGACGCCCTTCTACAGAAAAAGACTTAAAAGAAAAGACAACAGGGCCATTTGCATCAAATTGGGATGTTTTGAGAAAGAGCGTATTCGATGATTGACAATTTTGGTATTGATATAGCAAGTGAATCAGTAGAGCGTAACATTACACGATTAACTAATCAGATTTGGAAATTAATTCCAATGAAAGAAAATAATGAAGATTGGGAAAAACAATTAGATACAGTTAATCTTGAAATTGCGGGTTTGGGTGTAATATTTGCGGCTAAGCCTCAATTTTTAACCTTGCGCGCCAAATTAGAAGGGATTAAAACGCAACCAAATATTGAATTTGAGTTGTACAGAAAAACTATATTTGAATGTTTAACTCTTCTCACAGACGTGAAAAAAACTTTATAGTAAGAGGTACCAATATGCCTGAGAAAAAAAGATTAAGAGTCTATAATACAATGTAGTAGCTTATGGCTGGACGATTATATGGCTCTCTTGATGAAGGAGGGCTAAATCCTCCACCAGGCTCATATGATACTGAGCGTTTATCTGAGATGAATACTTAGTTTATTACTGCGGGCGGTCCCGCACAATAGAGTCGTATGATTAGGGATAAGCGCAAAAGTTTAAATCGGGCGCTTTTGTATTCTTATTAGAGTGCTTTTATTAAGAAAGTTCCACAAGAAGGGGAAGAGCCCGATGACAGTGTGCCAGAAGTGGCACGCGCTCTGATTAATCCTAATAAATTAAAAATGGATTATGATGATAAAATATTATCTGTGGGGTTTGAATATAATTTCAAACAAGGCGATATTTTTGAATGGTTAAATACAGCATCTTATTGGATTGTAAGATTGCAAGATTTAGATGAATTGGCTTATTTTCGTGGTGAAATTAGACGATGTGATTATCAAATTGCATGGGAAGATGAATCCGGTAAGCAGCATAAAACGTATGCAGCAATACGCGGTCCAGCAGAAACAAAAATTAACCATGCCCAAAAGCATCAAATCAGCATTGATAATCCAAATTACACTCTAAACATTTACCTTCCAAAGAATAAAGCCACATTAGAATATTTTAGACGATATGCCAAATTTTATTTGTAGGGAATAGAAGATGGTGAGGAAAATATTTGTTGGCGTGTTTAGGCAGTAGATACTATTTCAACTCCTGGTATAATAGAAATAACAGCGATGGAGTATTATTCGAATACCGTCGAAGATGATTTAGAGAATAAAGTAGCCGGTGCATTGGTTATAAAACCAATCGAAGTTGAAGAACAACATAAAGATGATGAAATTTAGGGTAATATATTTATTAAACCTAAAACTGTCATGGAATATGTGTATACTGGTAATGCGACTGCTGATTGGACATATGATATTAAATTACCTTTAGCCACTAAGATTGAAGGTAAAAAAATTAAGTTAAAATGGCTATCTAATTATAGCGGTCAATTTGATTTATATTATGGCGATTGTAAAAAAACAATCGTTATTGAGTCATTGTTTTGAGAGTTAAAGGAGATAAAGGATATGAAAATTGTAAATTATGAATAGCCGAAATCTAGTTTTTTATCTATTGATAAAGATATGAATTAGATTACGAATAGAATACTGGATAATGATAGACTTTGTAAAATGCTTTATTATTCTTCACCTGATGCATTAAGACGTGAGCCCCTAACTTTGGAATAGAAGCAATCTATGTTTGGAAAGAACATTAAAATTGTACCTAAATTAACTGTAGACAATGAAGTTCTTCAGTACTTAGTAATTGGATTTAGTAATTTTATTACTAATCCTACTAATCCTTAGTTTAGAGACCACACAATTGAGTTTGATATTGTGTGCCATTTTGATCAATGGACACTTGGTGATTTTGCGCTTAGGCCTTATAAAATTGCCGCTGAACTTGATACGATGTTTAATAATCGTAAGTTTGCCGGAATCGGTTTATTGGAATTCGTGGGGGCGACTCCAATAATGTTAACTGATGAATTTGGTGGACTTTGTCTAATGTATAGGACAGTTAATGGTGAAGATGATAAAAAACATGCTCCAGTAGACCAAGCTGATATTGTCGAAAATTTCAATAAAATCTTTAACGAGCCGAAAGATGAGTCGATCATTGAATAATGCATGATTTGCGTTTAGCCCTTATGTGCGGTACTGATATCCCTATACCAGAATGCGCCTTGACCGCACATCAACCTAAGTTATCAGAAATAGCCTTCATTGGGGAAACCGATTATTTTATCGGTATGCAATGTTTGTGCATAGATAAAAGCATGCTCGGTGATTTTAGCGAAGATTAGGGACAAATTAATAATTTTACTGTTTTTATGACTATGTTAGCGCAACCTGAAATGAAAGACAAAAAGAAAGCGGTAATTGATACTTTAGACTTAATATTTGGTAATTAGAAAGTGGCTTTCACCCCACATTCTTTAATATTTACTGCCAATGGGCAGAATCCTTGTACGGTTGACGAAACCAATTTTGAGCCTTTTCAGAATACGTTACGTGAAATTTTTTGTGCAAAGAATGGGCCAATGGATTAGCAAGCTTTTAATCCAAAAGATGCAAAAGCTAAAGAAATAGCTGATAAGTTAATGCGTGGTCGTTAGAGAGTTGCAGCATAGCAAAGCGCAAATGAAGGCGGTAGTGCTTTTGCGCGCTATATTTCCATTTTAACTATTGGAACAAATACTATGAATATTCAAGATGTCAGTAACTTAACTATGTTTTAGTTATATGATTTAATTGAGCGTTATTTCTTACATCTTAATTGGGATATGGATATTCGCACTCGTCTTGCAGGCGGTGATCCGAAATCTCAACCCGAAGATTGGATGAAGAATTTACATTAAATAAAATGATATTTTATAAGGAGGAAGAGTAGTATATGCCAATACTACCGGAACACAAGGAGATTCTATTGACCGAGAGCAATAGTAAAACCTTGCCTGAATGGTATGAATTTTTTGATTCTCAATATACAAAGAGTCAAATATATTCATTTTGTCATAGAAATGGTTTATCTGTAAAAAGAATGCCCAAGGGAAAAAAGTCTTTAATTCAATCATAGAATGCTAGAAAATATAATATTAATCAAGATTATTTTAAAAAATGGTCTAATAATATGGCTTATATTTTGGGATTATGGTTTGCAGATGGCTGCATTTATGGCGGAAAAATGTTTGATATTACTTTACATAAAAAAGATAAATATATTCTTAAAAAAGTTGCTGAAGAATTAAAATACGAAGGATCTATATATGATTATGTAGATAGATAGGCAGTAAGAATTAATTTTAGTTGTAAAGTAATTTATAATGATATAGTTGCTCTAGGCGGAAAAGAATAGAAAAGTTTAGATATAAAATTTCCTTTAATTCCAAAAGAGTATCTAGCTGATTTTATTAGAGGATATTTTGATGGGGACGGTTGTATAATGAATTTAAAAAATAATCGCCTTAATGCCGCTTTTACTTGCGGAAGCAAGCAGTTTCTTGTTGATCTTTTGAAAATACTAAAAACTGAGGCTGGAATTGAAGGTGGTAGTTTTGACAACTCTTACTGTTCATTAAAATTTGGAAAGAAAGATACTATTCGCTTAGGAAATTATATGTATAAAAATAATCCAAAAATATTTTTATTAAGAAAACGACAAAAATTCTTTTAAGGAGGAAATTATATTATGAAATTTGGCGTGAATTGCTTGCGCTAATATACCCTATCCAATTTATCATTGGGGTCCGATAAAAAACGGGCTAACGGGGAACTAAAAAAGAATCCCGTGGCATTTCCACAAGGAAGCGCTGTAGAGACTAAAATTCTTAATCGAATTTGTAAGTTAATTATTGATACATTAACTGAAAAGGGTATATCAATGTCTAGAACATTGATAAGATATAGTCCATAATTTAAAAAATTATGACGCGAAATTTGCGATGTTGTCTTAAAGGCTAAGGCAACTCAGAAAGTCGGTAATAAGGTTTTCTACAAGAATGAACCTGTTATTTATTTTGACACTTTAAAGACCTCCAGCCTGGAAGGTGCGGCAACCACTGTTTATGCACAGGGTGGTCGTGGTAATAGTCGTCTTGTAGCTTGGGAAGGTGAGCGTACTGTTACCTTCACAATGGAAGATGCTCTTATTTCTCCTGCTGGTTTCATGATTCTTTCTGGCGCTGGTCTGATTGAAGGAACAGAAGCTGATCCTATTCCTGTTCATACAATTGAAACAACTGATCAGTTCAAGTACACAGATGACAATACTGCGGTTGAAATTTATGTTAAGGAAAAGCCATATGTTGCTACAGTGACTACTGGTGAAAACGATGGCGCTGTAACTACTGCTGTTGGTAAGGAAGATTTCGTCTATGTTATGACCATGGTTAATGGTGAAATTGTTAGTGAGCCATTTGTGCCAGCTCGTAATTGGATGCCTGCGGCAACCGCAGAGACAACTGGTACATATAAAGGCTTATGGAAGATTACTATTCCTGTTAATGGCGTTACTGAAGCTACCGATAATGGTGTAACTACACCTCCTCAGGGCCTTGATACACTGAACAGCGATAAGCCAAAGAATCAGCTTGGTTACTTTGATGGCATCGACGCTGTTATTGTTGACTATTATACTGCTAAAGGTAAGGGTGCAATGCAGATTGATATTACTCCCGATAAGTTCGGTGGTAACTATTATCTTGAAGCTTCCACATTGTTCCGTAATACTGATGGTGTTGATTTTCCTGCGGAATTTATTATTCCTAACTGCAAGATCCAATCTAACTTTACTTTCACTATGGCTTCTTCTGGCGATCCAAGTACCTTTACATTTACAATTGATGCTTTCCCTGACTACACTCGTTTCAACAAGACTAAGAAAGTTCTTGCGGCAATTCAGATTATTGATGTTGCTTCTGGTGCCGGTCTTGAGAATCGTGTACGTCCTACTCCCGATGAGCTTGCAACTAATGCTGAGCCTTATCGTGAGAAGACCAATACTGGTTGGCAGCCAATTGAATAATTAATATGATTATTCATACTCATAGAAATAATACTGTGAAGGTTGCGCCTAAGGCAGACAAAAAGTTCATTGAGCCTGCGCCTGTCGCATCTGCTCTTTCACAGGAATTACCTCAAAAGGAAAAAGCATCAAAGAAGATTAGAAAACGTCATAATGATATTATCATTACTGACCCAGTACCTCCTATTGAGTTACCTCAGGAGGCTCCCATTGATGTCCCCGTAGAGGACAATATAAATGAATAATCCGCTTTAGGCGAGAAATTGGGGACAGAGTTTTATGCTCTGTCCCCTTTTTTTAGTTTGAAGAGAAAGGAGAAAAGACATGGAAAATTCTATTATGTTACAAGCAAAATAGGTAATTAATTCAAGTGGACGTGGTGATATATCTTAGTTTCAAACAATTATTTAGCATAATTATAATTTAGCAATTGCCCATTATGATATGTATGTGTAGCAGATAATACAATCAAATTGGTCAAAAAGTATACAAATTGATAACAATATATTAAATCAATTAGTTAATGCATTATCGGTTGTATCAAAACAATGGATACAAGATTCTTTAATTTTAGAACAAAATGCTTATTAGTCGTCATGGACAACAATGGTTACAGTAATTGAATCTTTAAATCTTGAAACAACGCCTGAAATGCTTATTGCTTTATCTTCCAAAGCTAAGTGGTTAACTTAGAAAGGTATAGTTTTTGAGGAATATGTAAAATAGCGTCTACCGCATATTATGCAATTTATTGAGTTAAATACAAAAAATAAATTAAATCAAACTGTTGATGATAATATAAAAATTTTATTGTAGCCATTGATTACAGATATTTTTCATACTGGTAATTAGAGTTCTTAGTCATTTTTGCGTCGAGGTAATCCTTATATACGAGCTGATTTAGCTAATATAAAAAATTTTGAAAATAGTGAATTAAGGCTAGAATTTAATTTAAGTTCATTTGACAATATTCCCACACTTGAAAATGAATTATTCCAATAGGATAATTTAGCGAATTTAATTGATATGAGTGGATTTGGTTATTCTCTTAAGTCTTTCCCTTATGGTGCAGGATTTATTTAGGATTAGCATATGATGCAAGTTAGCGGTTTGTAGGCAGATTTAAACAATATGTTTAGTTCATCAGCAAATAAAACTTGGAATATTAATTATGCTTATTATGCAATGTTAGCTCGAATTTCTGAGTTACTTTTAAATTTATTTGGACCAATTAATATAGGTTTCTTCTTTTCTGATTCATTCCAATGGACATCGACTGTTTTATCACAGAATGTTGCATTAATGCATATATATGGTAAATTAGGCAAAAATGGTATGAAATCACAAGAAATACGTAAACCACATATTTACTCATCTAATTTATATCTTTCATCAGCAATTATACATTAGCAAATTAAGAATTTATAGATTAAATGGAAACAAGTTAGCACACGTTCTAAACAATTATATTATCAATTAAAAGGCAAAATATTCTAACTTGACAATCTTAAAAAATTTCAGTATAATTATTTTGTGAGTAGTCAAGTTTAAAACAAAACAAATTAAATAAAAACGCTTAGGCGCAGAAAAGGAGAAAAAGGTTATGGTAAAAGTTAGTTTAACAAAACTTAATAAAATAAAGTCTTTAGATCCAATAGACATTAAAATTGGTGAAGAGACTATTTCAGTTGTTCAATATCTTCCTTTAGAAAAGAAGTTAACAGTTATGCAAAATATTATTGAACAAGCTGGTAATAATGAAGAAGGTTTCTATAATATTGTAAAATTAACAGTTTTTTATACAATTGAGATGCTTCGTGTATATACCAATATTTCATTTACGGAAAAACAATTAGAAGATCCGCAAAAGCTTTATGATATTATAGTTTTAAATAATATTTGGGAAACTGTTAAAGATAGCATTCCTGAAAAAGAAAGAGATTATATTTGGGATAATACTTGCGCTTTGGCTCGTGAAATTACTGAATATAATCATTCTGCTCTTGGCATTCTTAACTTATTATCAAATGATTATGATAATTTATCATTGGATACAACAGATATGGTAAATAAATTAAGTAATGTTGATAATTTAAAAATGTTAAGAGAAATTTTAACTAAATTGGACTAATAACATTAATAATATTAATTTAATTTTAATATATTTAAGGGTAGAGAATTATCTCTACCTTTATTTTTTAATATGAGAGAAAGGAGATAAAATATGGCAGATAGATAGTTAACATTATCATTAGCTTTTGAAGCCGACACCAGTGCTGCAAAATAGGCGATAGTTGATTTAGCAAATTCTTTAAAGCAAATATCAACAATGCCAGCAGTTGGATCAAATATAGATATAGTATCTTTAAATGAAGGTAAATAGGCTGCAGCAGAATTATTATAGCATTTATCTAAAGCCGTTAATGTTGATACTGGTAAATTAAATTTAGCTACCTTAGCGACTTCTTTAAAATCTAGCGGTAAAAGTTTAAATAATTATAAAATAAAGTTAGAACAATGTGGTGCTACTGGCCGTGAAGCATTTTTAAAAATTTCATAGAGTATTGCGAATGCTGAAAATCCATTAAGAAGATCAAATAAATTATTATCTGATTTTATGATTACTTTAAAAAATACGGTTAAATGGCAAATTTCGTCTACTTTATTACATGGATTTATGGGTGCTTTATAGTCTGCTTATGGTTATGCAGAAGATTTAAATAAATCTTTAACAAATATTCGTATTGTTACTGGTCAATCTATTGATAAGATGAGTCAATTCGCGCAGGCAGCGAATAAAGCAGCTAAAGAATTAAGTGCAAGTACATTAGCATATACAGATGCTGCATTAATTTATTATCAATAGGGTTTAGACGATAGTGCGGTAAAAGAAAGAACAAATACTACTATTAAAATGATGAATGTAACTGGTCAAAATGCTGAAGAAGTATCATCTTATATGACAGCTATTTGGAATAACTTTGACAATGGTTCTCATTCATTAGAATATTATGCAGATGCTATTACAGCATTGGGCGCAGCTACTGCATCAAGCTCAGAAGAAATTGCAGATGGATTACAAAAGTTTGCAGCTATTGCTGACACTGTTGGTTTATCATATGAATATGCAACCTCCGCATTGGCTACTGTAGTAGCAGAAACTCGTCAAAGTGCCGATGTTATTGGTACATCTTTTAAAACTATTTTTGCTCGAATGCAAGGCTTGTCTTTAGGAGAAACATTAGATGATGGGGTTGATTTAAATAAATATTCCATTGCTTTACAAACAATTGGTGTTAATGTATTAGACGCTAATGGTAATTTACGTTAGATGGATGATATTTTAGATGATTTAGGTGCGCGCTGGGAATCGCTAACAGAAGCATAGCGTGTTGCTACAGCTGAAACTGTTGGTGGTATGCGTCAGTATGCAAATTTTATGGCTTTAATGGATAATTGGAGCGAAGTTCAAAAAAATATCACAATTGCAGCCAATTCAGAAGGTACGTTACAAGAATAGGCCGATATATATGCACAATCTTGGGAAGGAGCTAAAAAACGTGTATAGGCTTCTTTACAAAACATTTATACTAAAATAATTGATGATTAGTTTTTTATTAATTTAACGAATGGTTTAAGTAAAATCATTGAGGGTATTGGTGGTTTCTTAGATGGATTAGGTGGCGTTAAAGGCTTAATTATGTTAATTGCAAATATCTTTATGTAGAGATATGCGAAAGAAGTACCACAATTCTTATCTCGAGTAAAAGAAAATTTAATGATTATTACAGGATAGGGTGATAAATTAGCATAGCAAATGCGTGAATCTAATTTAGCAAATATTCGTCAAGAAAAAGCTAATGCTAGAGCGCCACAAGCTGATAGAAATACACAAATTGGTTTAAATGATACTACTAGTGGTTCGCAAGAATATGTAGCACAATTAACTACACTAGAAAAAGTATAGGAAGCCAAAATAAATTTAAGTGCTGTAAATTCAACTCTAAGTGAAAGTGAACGACAAGCAGCAACTGCAAATATTGAATTATTAGAGGCAGAAGGACAACGTATTATTAAATTAGGCAGTGCATATGATAGTGCAAAAGTGCAAGCAGAAAAAGCTTTTACGAGTCTTGAAACTGCATCTAGGAAAAATAATAAAGAAGTTACTAAATTAACAAATAAAATTGAATAGACTGGTAAAACTCTTGGACGTTTACAGATACAGAAAAAATCTTTAGATTCAATTCGTACAGGGTTTAAAAATTTAAATAAGGAAAATGCAAAAACTATTAAAGTAATAGATTAGAATAAATAGTCTATTTAGGATATGATTAATAAATTAAAAGATTTAGCTTCTCGCAATCCAAAGTTAGCCGAGAGACTAAAGTTGGATCAATTGCAATAGTAGTTTAAAAATGGTGAGATTAGCATCGAGGAATTTGATAATGCTTTAAAACAAGCCTCAAGTACCATGTAGGGCTAGATTACTCGTAATACTAATAATATGCGTAATGCCTTAAATGAATTTGGAGATGATACAGAATAGGCTCAATAGGCCGCATCAAATTATGCAGATTCAATGATTGAAGTTGGTAAAAGTAGTGAAATAAGTGAAGAAGCTCTTTCAGATTATGCTAATAAGCAGTAGGAATTGCCACAACATATGATAAAGAATAGTGAATTGATTATGTCTTTTGGTTCTGCTTTAATGTCTGTTAGTATGACATTAGATGCTTTTACTCGTTTAAAAGATGTATTTACTGATGAAGATTCTACTGCTATTGAAAAAATTACAGCTTTAATTGGATTTTTAACAACTGCTATGAGTACAGCGAGTGCTGTAACTAATCTATATACTTTAGCTAAGCGAAAAGCTAATGTAGAAGATGCAAAAGGTTTAGCATTAAAAATTAAAGATAAAATTGCCACTATTGCGAAAGCAGTCGCTGATGGAATAGCAGCTGCTGCAACATTCGTAGCGACAGCTGCTTAGTAGGGCTTTAATGTTGCAATAGAATCTAATCCTATTGGCGCCATTATTGTAGCAATCATGGCTTTAATAGCAGTTTTAGCTTTATTGATTAGTACTTTAATTGGAGTAATTAAAAAAGAGGATGAATCAGAATAGGCTGCTAAAAGAGCAGAAGAAGCTGCCGCTCATTTAAAAGAAGCTTATAATGAAACTAAATAGGCATATGAAGATTTAAAATCATCAATTTCCGATTATCATGAAGCAAGAGATGCTTTATCTGAATTAACAAAAGGTACTAATGAATGGCGAGAGGCCATTACAGAAGCAAATGAAAAAGCTTTAGAATTAATTAATAATTATGAAGGTTTAGAATATACTATTGATGAAAATGGTTTAATTAATATTGATGAAGATTCATTACGAGAATTATAGACTCAAAAATCAAAAGAAGTTCGTTCAGCTCAAGAGACAAGCATGCAAGCTGATTAGCGAACTAAATAGGCTCGTACTTAGGCTGATCAAGATAAATTAAAAAATTCAAAACATTTATTGAATAAAACAACTGCTGGATTAGGAATTGCTGCCGCTGTTTTAAATTCTATGACCACATTACCATTATTAGCTGCTGCCTCAATGGCAGATGCATCTTTTGATCAAAAAATTGATTCGGCAGTTAATGCTTTAACTACAGGAGATTTAGCCGAATAGTTTAAAAATAATGAATTAAGTGATGCTGAATTATTGCAAAAGTTAAATTTAGATATTAATGATAAAGAGCTTTTAGAGTCAATTAAAAATTTAGCCAAAGAAATAAATGAAAATACTGCAGCTGAATAGCGGGCCAATGAATTAGCTGCAACTACATTATTGCAAGATAACGCTACAGTTCAAGGCTCAGAGTATGCTGAAGATATTGGTGTCTTTGCAGCTGACGCATATGGTGATGCATATGAGGAAAAATATCAAAAATAGTTAGAAGCAGCTAAATCTAGAGGCTGGTTTAATACTGGTAATGATGCTAGTAAAGCTGCTATGGAAGAATATGCTCGAAATGCTGGTTTAGATTAGTTAAAAAATTATAAAGTAACTAACTATAAAGGCGATGGTACGATTGAATATGAGTATATTGATGAAAATGGTGATAAATAGAAGAAAACAGTTACTGCAGAAGAAATCGCAGCAACTAATGCAGCTAAACATGCAGAAGATGAAGTAAATGAAGCAGGAGCACATATTGCTAAGACTTTAGAAGATGTTGATAAAACTACCGAACAATAGTTACTTGCTCATAAAAAAGGTGATACTTCACAATTAAGTATTAATGCTTTAAATTCTACTGCTGATTTAAGTAGTTTAGACCAGTAGGAAATGATGGATTTAGGGTTTGATATGAAAGATTGGCATTTTGGCATGACAGAAGAAGAAATGCGAGAAGCATTTTAGAAATAGTTAGAAGAACAAAATACCGCTGCAAGACAAGCTATGATAGATACCGCAGCTCGTTACGGCGGTGAAAATAGCGTAGTTACTCAAGCTATTACTAAAGCCGTTAATGAAAGTGATGGAGTATTTGCTAATTTTACATAGGAATAGATAAATAAATATGCTGGTACTTTAGGGCAAGTTATGTATGCTGGCGGAGATGCGGCAGCAGAAGCTTTTAATTCTGGTTTAGAAATGTTATTAACAGATCATGCAGACAATGCCGATTAGATTATGAATATTGCTAATTCTATTGATTGGACAGCTGCGGATGCTATGGATTAGTTTAATACTTAGTTGGCGCAAGCTGGTATTCATATAAAAGAAGATAGCGCAGCATGGCAATAGTTATTAAATGGTGTTGGTCAAATTAAACCAAGAATTGAACCTCGCGATTATGAAGCAGTACGAAAATAGTTTATTGATTTAAAATCTTTAGCAGAAAAAATTAAAATTGGTTCTATTATTTCTGATGATGATTATGAAAAATTAATTGCTGCTGATAAAACGTTAGCAACTATGTTTACACGCACTTTAGAGGGATATGCTTATACTGGTACAGAAGATTTATCTGCTGTTGTTGCCTAGGCATTTTAGAAGGACACTCGTGATACAATGCGACAAAGTATGGACATGTATAAAAGTGTTTAGACTAGTGCTGCTATGGGGGAACATACAGGTTATGGTTGGACAACATCAGAAGGTTGGAAAAAACTTGATTGGAAAAGTGCTGCCGCAGCTGTACGTGGTGAATTAACCGATAGTGCTGGCTCAAGTTATTCTTTAGGTGGCGATGGTTTCTTAAAAAAATTAGCTGAATCAGAGGATTTGGAGCAAATTTTACAAGCTGGTGGCGGTGTTTTAGATACGGAATCATTTAAAGCAATTCAAGCAAGAGCTGCCAATGGTGGTTTAACTGATGAAGATAAAGCTAAATTAGCTGAATTATTTAGTAATTTACAAGCTGCTGAATCCACTTGGTCAGAAGAAGAAATGAAATCAATGACTTAGGAAGGACTAACTTAGTTAGGTGCTTCTTTCGATTCGTTTGGTAGTGGTATTGATGCAATGCGTGAAATGGCTTAGACCTATGTTGAAGAAGGTATATTTAGCCAAGAAGACATGGATAATTTATTGGAAGATGCTACTCATAGTGTTGCCAATGCTGCAATTATGAATGCTAAAAGCTTAACTGAATTAAATGGAGTATTAAATGAAATTGCATAGGCAGGAGTTGACTAGGATTATTCTGTTATTTCAGCCGCATTGATTAATTTAGGTTCATAGTATGATAATTGCACGACAGAAATTGAAAATTATCAAAAAGCATTACAAGGCAGTTCAGAAGAGGCTATGAAAGCAGCAGAGGAACAATTGCGTGCTGCTATTACTATTGGTGAAGCTTCAGAAAAGTATGGTCTAGATGCAAATACAGTAGAGCTTTAGGCAAAAGCATTATAGTCTGTAAATAAAGATATGAATTTAAGTGCTGAAGCAGCTGCGTATTTAGCAATTGCAAATCAACGTATGAACAAAGGCGTAGATGCTTTAAGTGATAATTTAGAAGATTGGACAAAAAAATTAAAAAAAGCCACTAAAGGTAGTATGGATTATGCTGAAGTAGCTGCTGAAGTTGAAGGAGCTTTAAAAGATTTATTAGGTTTAACTGATAATTTTGTTATCCCTGACGATTTTCTTGATTCAGCTGATAATTTAGAATTATTAAAAAAAGCTGCAGATGGTGATTAGGTAGCGATTAATAAATTAGGTGTTTCTGTAATAAAGAGTACTATGGATTTAAGCACTTGGAATAGTGCATTAATTGCATCTTATAATTCTCTTGCGGCAACAGATGATACAATGTCACAATTTTCTATGTCAATGGAGGAGGCTTACGAATCTGCTGATAAAGGTATGACTGCAATATTAGATAATATTACAGCATTAACTAATGGTACAATGACTTTATCAGAAGCTCTTAGTACAGTTGATTTAGACGAAGATAGTTGGGTAGAATCTCTGAATTAGATGGCTATCGCCACTGGTATGTCAGTTGAAGAGATGCGTGCTACTCTTAATTCATTAGGAGTGTAGGCCAATATTCGTGTAGATCATGTAAAACAAAAAATGGAAGTTCCTACTTATATAGAAAAACATGGTATTGTTGATACAGAATAGGTATGGGAAGAAGATCCTGGAGTAGATGCTGATGGAAATCCAAATGGTCATTATAGAACAATAAATACATATGAGCATTGGACTATTCCTGGTCCTCCAAAAGAAGTAGAAGGTTATGTTGATGTACCTTAGATTGCAATAGGTGATAATCCTGATACGCCAAATATTAAAGAAAATACTATTTCATTTACTGGCGTAGGTGGAGGTAAAACTGGTGGTGGCATTAGTCATAGTAAAACAACTACTAGTAAAAATGATAAATCTAGTGGTAGCAAAAAAGAAAAGAAAGAAACAAAAAAAGCTGAATCTGAAATTGAACGTTACCATGAAATAACCGCTTTAATTGAAGATTATACTCGTGAATTAGATAAAACGGGTAAGGCTAAAGATCGTGTATTCGGTCCTAAAAAACTTAAAGCTATGCAAGCTGAAATCGCGGCTTAGGCTCAACTTAATGCAGCAACAGAGGAGTATATACGAGAAATCCGTGAATGGCTTGAAATTGACAAGGCTCGTATTGCTGCACAAGGTGCAACATTTGATGAGTATGGTAATATATCTAACTATACTGATTTAATGCAACAGCATATAGATGCTTATAACGCAGCTGTAGCCGCGTATAACGCAAGTGGACAAAGTGATTCTGACAAAGAAGCTATGGAAGCTGCTGATAAAGCATATCAAGATTTCATGGATTAGCTTTCTCAATATGAAGAAACAAATAATTTACTCCAAGAGAAATTAGATGAATTAATTGAAGCGCAATAGGCCAAATATGATAAAGAATTCGAAATGTTACAATATACAATTGAATTTAAAATTGAAGCAGACGATTCAATTTTATCATATTTAGATTATATGAAGAATAAAATTGAAAACTTTAATGATGGAGTGCATGATGCAGTAGAAATGCTTGCTACATTAAATGATGAAGCCTCTACATTAATGAATAAAAGTTCGATATATAATCGTGCGATTGATGATACTTTAAGTCATTATTTAAGCAATAAAGGCATGGAAGAAAGCGATATTTAGGCACTTATTGATCGTTTTAAATCTAATAATATGTCAGAATCAGACATGTCCATGCTTGAAGATATGACCGAAGCTGAATATCAATATTTACTTGAATTAAAAGATAATTTACTTGAAATCAATAATAGTTTAATTGAAAATATGAGTGCGGTTGTTGAAACTATACGGAATAGTTTTAGTAAAATTGCAGAAGATTTAGATAAAGCAACTCGACCTATTGAACGCGCAGCTAGTGCTTTAGAAAATTATGTGGCTATTATTGATATTATAGGACGTGATGCGCTCGGTGTTACTGATGCAATTGCGACTGAACTCGACAATGCGGCAATAGCAGTTGCGCATAGCGCGACCATAGCAGCTAAAGCTAAAGTAGATACGTTACAAAATGAACGCGATGAGGTCCAACGTCTTTATGATGAAGCTATGGCGCAAGGTCTTACTGAAATGGCATATAAGTGGAAAATTGTTTTAGAAGAAATGGATGAAGAAATTGCTGCAGCAACTGATGATTTTAACTCAAAATGGTAGGAAGAACTTACAAAAGCTCGAGAAGCATTTGAAAATACTGTTGAACGTATTAAACAGAGCATGCTTGATGCATTTGCTGGTTTTATTGGCTCTTGGTCGGTGCTTAAAGATAGTTTAGAATATGCGAAAACTGCCGCTGATAGATTTGTGCCTCAATACAAAGAAATTTATGAATTAAGTAAATTAAATCGTGATATCATGAAGTCAATTGATAATACTTCTAATATTAAAAATAAATAGGCACTTCGTGATCTGTAGAAAGAAATTAATGAACTTGAGTAGCATAGTGGAGAAATTAGCCAATATGATTTAGATAATGCTCGTCGTCGTTATGAATTAGAACTGGCAAGGCTACAACTTGAAGAAGCACGAGATGCAAAATCAACTGTTCGCTTAAGCAAAGATTCTGAAGGTAATTGGTCTTATGTATATACCGCAAATCAAGATGAAGTAGAAAAAGCGGAGCAGAATTATGAAGATAAACTTTATGCAATGCAACAGGCTAATAATGAATACATTAATAGTTTGTCTGATTAGATTCTTGAGCTTGAAGAACAATATGCTGAAAAGCTTGCAGAAATTCGTCTTGATAATACTATGAGTGAAGAGGAGCGTAACGCTGCTATTGAACGCTTAAACGCTTACTTTGCTGAATAGATGGAGTATCTTACTAATGAAGGTCAGAAGGCTGTAAATAATAATGCTCGTTTATTTGAAGAAGAATGGACAGCTTATCATAATTGGACTGATGCTTTTGGCAATGATGTATAGACTCGCATTGATAATCAACATGATTTCATGACTCAATTTGGTGATACTATACTTGGTACTTATACTGGTTATGGCAACTTTGATGAATTAAATGCGGCTATGGTACAAATTGCCGAAGAAGCTTCTGTAAAAATGGAAGAGGTATATGGCGCACTTCAAGCACAAGTTGCTACTGCTATGGAAGCTGCTGGTATTGATGTTGCTCATTTTGGTGAAGTGGTACATGATACTGTTAATGATTAGATTGTGCCTTCAGCCCAAGCAGCTGAAGATGCAGTTGTAGAAATGGGTAAAGCCGCAGTTGATGAATTTAACAACTTAGCCGATGGTGTTTCAACATGGCAAATTAGATATACCACAGAAATGCAAAAAATTATTCAGAAAAATGAATAGTTAGCAGCTTCTGTTAATAATTTAGCCGCTGTTTATGCGAATTTGGTTGCATAGATGTACGCCGTAGCTAATGCGCCAGTGCCGAAATTTAGTAACGGTGCTGCTGACTAGTATGCAAATACTGGTGCGGGTGGTCAAAGTGCAAGCGGCGGCGATCCCAATTCTGATGACCCAGGAGATAATGAAAGATACTCAGATAGTGAGCATTGGAAATCAGATCATCATTATCATTGGAGAGTTCGCACATATAAATCTGGACGAACTGAAAAAATAGATAAAGGTCGCCATAAATGGTATCTTTGCGATCCTATTGTAATTGATAGTCATCATCATTCTCCAACAACTTTTGAATCTGCTTATTGTGCTGTTTGTGGCAAAAAAATTTCTATTAATCCATGGCATCAGTATGCATCGGTAGATGGTCAAGAAGTTATAATTCCTGGATATGATACTGGTGGTTATACTGGCAATTGGAATAGTTCGCAAGGTAAATTGGCGATGCTTCATGAAAAAGAACTTGTACTTAATAAGGAAGATACGAAAAATATTTTGGGTACTGTGGAACTAGTTCGTAAATTATCGCAAAAAATTGATTTAAATGCTCAAACCGCACGTTACGCATTTAATTATCATCCAATAATTAATAATCCGAAGTTAACAGATCGAGAATTACAAGTTAATTAGACAGTATCAATTACTGCGGAATTCCCGAATGCGCAAAATCGCACAGAAATTGAAGAAGCATTTACCACTCTTATTAACCAGGCTTCTTAGTTCGCTAATCAAAAGAATTAATATAAATAGGGGAAGGATTTATTCCTTCCCTTTTATTTTTTTAATTGGACAAAATGCAACAATATCATTATTTTAGTTTTTAAATATAATGAATATAGAGAGAAAGGAGCGTAGTTATGGCAAATAATATGTTGATTAATGACAAAATAGATTATAATAAAATATTTTGTAATGCAGTTGATACTATTGTCTCAAAACGATTAGAAAATATATCCTTTGATAATACCGTAACGGCAGAAATTATTGATGCTACAGACGCAGAATTTGGTCATTATATAGTGCGTGAGAAAGATTTAACATATGATGTTATGTCAGAAAATTATAATTATAAAGTTGGTGATAAAGTATATGTAACTATTCCCGGCGGAGATTATAATAAAACAAAAGTGATTTTAAGCTCTTATAAAGATAAAGAACAATTGGCGGCATTGCATTTAGTGCGCCCAAAGGATATTACTATTTCATAGACTATTGGATTAAATACAAATATTCCTTATGATAATTTAGCATTATTTTAGAATTCTGTGCAAGAGCATAGAGTTAATATTTATGGGTCGTCTGATAATACTAATTTAGAATTATCTACATATCAAACGGATAGAACACGTTTATCAGAATTGTTTACGTTTTGTGATAGTTTAATTTTTAATATAGATATTAAATGTAATTTAAGATCATCTTACCCGTATATTTACAAAGGAGCTTATAAAATTGAATTAGTACGTATTTTAAATGATACTGAATTAGTATTAGGTACGCTTGATATGAATGCACTGGTGGGTGATCCATATGGATATTATTCTTATTTACCACAATCTATTGTTATTAATTTAGATGCATTGCGTGAAGAGAAAAATGATTTATTTCCAGAATCTGCTATCTTGCAATTAAAAACATCATTAGTAACACCTTTTGAATATCGCACAGAAACAGGAGAGACATTGTTAATTCCAAGTGCTGCTTCTGCATATACACCTACATTAACTTATTAGATACCAGAATTAGTGGGTTTAAAACAATTTTTAACTACTGAAAAAATAACTATTTTACCTCCTTTGGTAGAATTTAAAAATTGTTCACTAGAAATTGGATTTAATACTACACATAAAAATCATACGTTTAATTTATATTAGCCTTTATAGAATTCTGAAATGGTTGTCCCAATTTGGGTTAATTATGATGAAGATACGAATACAAATATTGATTTTACTGATAGAAACAAACGCACATCATTATCATTAGAAGAATTTCGTTCTTCAGAAGAAAATCAATGGTTAATAGATGATGAATTATCCACATGGTTAAATGCTATGATGAATAATACAAATAAGACCAATCCAGAAGCTATGTATGATGAAATAAAATATTCTAAAATTGTTAATTATTTAAAACGTTGTAATATTAATCGTGCAACTGCTTTGCAGGAGTTTGGATTAGAAATTGCTCATTTGGCTCCTGAACAGAAAACAGAATTAATGCACATGGTTAATACAAAAGAATTTTTAAGTGCTTATTCAGATATGCTTGATTTAAGCGCATTGATTGAAACAGATTGGCAAGAATTAATTGCCGCAACTAAAAAGGCAAATTAGTTGTTATTGCGTCAGTATTTACCTAATGCGCAGGATAACTTACTTGTAGTTGATAATTCAGTTTCACTACTAGATAGTGATTGTGAATTATTAGTTACTCCTACTGATTTTACAGATACTTATGCAACATTAAAAATTGCTTTAAAACGACGTGGGCCATTATATAATGGTAGTAATTATTTACATTTAGTATTAGCGTTTAAAGAAAATATTGGTATTCAAATACCTGATGTAAATAATGAAAGAAAATGGAAGTATGCCATTGCTGATGGAACAACATTTATGGAATTACCTACATCTCCTGACGATTCAGTTCCAAGAAATTCTACTTTAGTCAGTTGGATTAGTTCTTCAATATCTGATGATGACTATTATAAAGTAGCTATTGATATTTGGAATGGAGAACAAAGTTTTAATTTAGCTTCTAATATTATAACTTTATAGATTCCAATTGATGCAGCTTTTGTACAAGGACTAATTCCTCTTAAAATTGAAAATGATGTAAATTCATCTATAAATACGCAAATATTTACCAATGATAATTTTGCTTCATTGTTTATAACAGTTAAACAAAACATGCCAATGCATACTTGTTTGTTTTATCTTTATAAAGAATAGATTTCTACATCAAATACTCGAGATTATTATTCATTACCAGTTGGTAATGAACTTAAAGGATTTTTTGCCTCAGACTTATGGTGGTCAACAGAATCAGCTCAATTAAACGATTTATTAGTTTATGTATCTCGAGAATCATCGACATCTGCAAATGATTGGGAATTTAGGTAGGGAGATTCTTTCAATGGTTTATATTTAAATAAATCAGCAGAAAATGCAGCTTATGGTATATTATTTCCTATTTAGTTTACAAATATTGAAGATGATAAACCACTTCCTAACGTTTCTGAGGAAATCATTAATCAGAATCATAAAATTCAAGTTAGTTTTAATATTGAAGGCATAAAATCGGGTGATTAGTTAGAAGTTATTGTAAAACGTTGTACTAATGGTATAGAAACAATTCCAATTTATCAAATTTTTTAGCAAAATCGTTCGGTTAATTTTACTTTAGACGCAAATCAACCAAGTAATGATTTTTATGTATTTAAATTTTTATACAAATAGGCAAATCTAAACTCACAGCCTGTATCTTGTTGTCTTTCTAATTTTCAATGTTCACAAAAACATTGGGTAATTACGTCAGGATCAACGGATTTAGTAACTGGTGCATGGCAAGACGTTTTAGCATTTAATGTAATAAATCAATATAATATTAGTAATGAACCAAAAGTTAATGGCTATACGTTTGCTCGTAGTTATGTGGCTAAAACATTAGAGTTAAGTTATAAATCTAATATTGTTTTAACTACTGTATTAACTGATTTCTAGTGGCCTGATAATTTACAAGATTGGAGTGATATTTTAGAAGATAAATTAATTAATTTTCATAAGTATGATGTTCGAAAAGCTTTTAATCAATTAAACGAAAAATTCGCTGAATTATTTACTGATTTAAATATGTCTGTTTTACTTAATAATCATACTTGGCGCACCTAGTTTAAAATTTACTTATTAAATTGGTTGGGAATTTTAGATACAAGCTCTATTCCTATATCAAACGATCCAACCATTTTTGATATTTGGCAAGAAGCTGCGATGCCCTTAAATGATATACTAAATTTATAGTTAAAATACTTTACAGCAATTTACAATTATTTTCTTAATCTTTTAAATATTTGGTATTCAAATCAAAATATACAAGAATTAATTCCTTATTATGTAAGTGCTGATAATTTATTACTATTTAAAAATGAAATAGATTTATTGCAAATTCAATATGATCATTTAATTCTTATGATGAATGAATTAAATGAAAAAGTACAAGCTTTATTTCCAAAATATATAGATTCTGCAGTTGAGACTATTGTTTCATTGTGGAAATTACCAACTGGAATTAATATTGGTCCGAATGATTTTGAGCGTGAATATAGCAATTTTTTAGATTATTTTAGTTAGCGTTATAGCGTTTTGCTATATCAATATAAATTATAGCCTGAAGAAACTAAACAATTTTATTTGACTGGTCCATGGGAATTAATTCCGCCTATAGAGCATGAATATATTCAAGATTTATTAGATTCTACAGATTAGAAATAGATTAATTTATTGCCTTGGCTGTAGAGAACATCGACTACTGAGAATAGAACTCGTATTGATTCTAGTTCTATACGAGGTATTTTATTTTTCAATCATACCCCATATAAAAGCAATATTCTTAATTTAGATGTCATAGAAGCAAATTCTAATGAATTAGTGATTGAACCTAATATTGAACTCATTCCTATATATACAAATACCGGTCAGATTTCTGGATATTTGAAAATACAGGATATTCGAGACGCTTTAGCTTTGTGAGATAAAGGAGGTCATATATGTATATAAAAACAAATATAAAGGAGGGATAGTATGAATAAATTATACCCTCCAATCATTGAAAGTCGTTTACCCGCATTTAGTTTAACAGGTGGTAAAGGATTAACTATTTCTTATCGCCAGAACCCTGCCGTTGGCGCTAATGAAGTAGATGGCTTTATTTGTTTAATTAAAACCTTGGGTGGTACAGAAAAAGGACGTTTATATTCTTAGACTAAGCCCAATTTAACCAATAACCTTGGCACTGTTACTTTTACATGGCATAAGCCAAGTACCGCAGAAAACAATGATAAGATAAAAAAGAGATTCGATGACAGCGCAGTTTTGTTAGCTTCATCTCCGCTCGAAGCTAGCGGAAGTGTGCCTGATACTGCTCATGATACTTCAGAATATATTTTAGGGCACCCTAATTATCAGTTAGAAGTAAATCGTATCTATAATGATGTAAATGATACAAATGCACTTGGTAATGAGCAATCATTAGACTATATACCAACAAGTGGTTATGATCCTGCCATTATTGAATTGATTAAATCAGAATATATACCGCAAGATTCGGCATTTTTAGATGCAAGTCCAGGTGTATTGGCAGTTGAGGATTCATCCCCTACTGGAGGTACTGCTTTAATTGGTGATACTTCACAAGAAGATTATGATAACTATAAAAATATACCAATTGGCATTCGCGGCAATGCGATATTAATTAATAATAAATAGAATTATACTAATATTATTGATGAATTAAATGGACAAACTATTTATAATACAGAGGGCAATTTTAATTTACAATACGATCAATTTTATAAAATTTAGTTAGCTTATTATCAAGGCGATGCAACTAATCTTGATAATTTGTCTATTGGTTATTTTTCTGATGTGGCAATTATTAAATGTGTAAATTTGCCTAAAGCTATTATTGAGAATTTATCAATTAATTAGATTAATATTATGAATAATAAATTTATTGGTGTTGTAAATAATTTGTATGGCACTGATAGACTTTATTCATATCGTTTTGTTGTTGAGACTGTTAAATTAAATACTGAACATGAGCATTAGATTGTATATGATACTGGTGAAATTTTATATACTGATTTTGATGATAAAATTTATACTAATTCTGATAATATTCAATTACGTTCTAGTCGTGTTGAATTGATTTATAATCAAGATCTAGAGCATATGCACAAGTACTATGTTACATTTTACGCAACGACCACTACAGGAATTAAAGTAGAATCTCCAAGTTATTTATTCAAAGCCGGATATGCGATTCCTTTAAAATTTCATACGCGTTATACACGACTTTTGGCGGAACCATTAGTTAATAGTGGTGGTGTCAAGTTAAGCTTAACAACTGAACATGAAGCAATTGATACCAATACGGGGGAAAAAGTAATAACAAAAGATACAACTTTGTACAATGGCAAATTCCGCATTCTACGTTCAGATTCTCATTCTAAGTATAAAACTTGGGATGAAATATTTTCTTTTGAATTACATGGTGAACATTTAGACCGAGCTTTATTTAATGATTTTACAATTGAATAGAATACTGGATATCGCTATGCGCTACAACAATATAATCAAAAATTAGTTTCCAATAAATTATTGTCTAAAATAATTCATATTGATTATGAAGATATTTATCTGTCAGATGAAGACCATTTATTGCGAGTATGCTTTAATCCAAATATTTCTACCTTTAAACCAACAATTTTAGAATCTAAGTTGGAAACAATTGGTAGTAAATACCCTTATATGTTTAGGAATGGAATTGTAAACTATAAAGAATTTGCAATTACAGGCTTAATTTCTTATTTAATGGATAGTGACAATGTATTTTTACCATATGAAGAAAGTATTTTCCAATTTGTAGAAAAAGAACCTCGTACAAACACTCGTAGTAAAATTGGTGTTAAACCTCCTGAAGAATTTGACACAAATAAAGATTCTATTAATTTAGTCTTAACTGATTTAACTGGTTAGAATATTTAGTATGAGCGTGATTTTAAGTTAAAAGTATTAAATTGGTTAACAAATGGCCAACCAAAATTATTACGTACGCCAACCGAAGGAAACTATATCGTTCGCTTAACCGGCGTGTCATTATCTCCGTAGGCAGCTTTAGGGCGTATGTTACACAGCTTTAGTTGTACTGCATATGAAATCGATGAAGTAAATTTTGCGAATTTACAAAAATATCATTTATTGCGAATTAAATCTATTACACTTCCAGAAGAGATTGAGTTAATATCAGACCAATTTGTATTTGATGAGCATGATTGCAAGGGTTTAATTAATCAAACGGATTTTTAGGCTTATTCAGATGAACAAGTTGGTGAAACGAATTATCCTATTACCGCAATTCATATCCCAACTCAATCTGAATTACTTGCAGCTATGCGTGATGACGGTGGATGGATTAATGGTTGGGCCAATCAAGTACCACAGAATCTAACTAATGTGCGTTTTGAGGGATTTATACCAGGGTCTTATATTGGTTTAACCATGATTTCTTCTACTACTGGTGAAACTTATAAAGTGCCAATTTTAATTGGATTGTCTGGTTGTTATAATGTATTAACTACAGATAAAATTAGTTTAGTTTATCCATTATGGGTACCGCCAAAACGCGTATGGAAAATAAATGAAAAAATTAACTCTAAGGTAAGTAAGTTTGGTGCGCTTGGTTATTATACATATGAAGCGCAATCATTTAAAGGAACTATGTATTATTCTTATAAACCATATTTAGTAGATAATACATTTAATTTAATTGATAGCGTTACTTTATCAGAAGATTTTATTCAAGTAACTGGATTACCTCGCAATTTAACGGCAGCAGAAACACCAGATTTAAAATATCCAAGATATTATTTTAATGTTAAAAATTAGTTAGATTTATTTGAATTTTATCAATTACATAATTTATTGACTAATGTGGCATATATTCATTCGATGCATTTTAGAGCACGTGATATTCTTGACTGTTATTTAATACCAGCACAAGATTTGTTGCCTTATGATTGGGATGAAACAAAAAATGATTTTATTCAAGTAAATCGTTAGGGACAAGTCTTTTTATGTCGCACAGCGGCTGCAGTACCTTATAATAGTCCAAGGACTTATGACGGCAAGATTCCATTATTAGTAAGTGAATTATTAGACCGCACTATTTATAGATGCCATTATTATAAAGATGGTCATGAACAAGTGAAAGATTTTGATGGCTGGCTTTTAAAATTGGCTTTAGACAATTAGCATCGTAATATCCCAGAATGGGATTTTATTCATTATAAGTCAGATAGCTTAATTCAAAAATCATTATATGATTATGATTATGTTTATTTTAATAATTTACAATGGATGACTACTTGCGAAATTCCAGATGATAATTTTAATGCACAAATTACAATTGTTGTAGATGGTGAAGCTAGCGATCCCATCACTTTTAATTATAATAATAATTTAACAATTACTGTAAAAACTGTTTCAGCAGAAGACGAGCAAGTATTAGCAAAAACGAAATTAACTACTGCCCAAGTGCAAATTAACCGTGATTCAAATGGTTATTCTTTCTTTGATTATCCTATTGGAACAACTTGCGAGATTGCGCTTGGGGCCAATGTTTAGGCGGATGCGAGCTTAATCGTAGCGCATTTAACTTATCAATTTCCCGCTTCCGCAGCGGCCGATACGTGGGCAAGAATTTTAAGTTGGTTTAGTGCTGCATTAAAAAAATATTAGCAAAATTTTGCTAATAGTAACTCATCTTTAGATAGAGCTTATTGGGATTATTAGATGCGTCATATTCGCCAGATCTACTTAAACTACTTAAATTGGTTTTTAATTGAAGCAAGTACTGTTGATCAGCCATTAATGATACCACCTATGCCTAGTTATAATTATTTTGATAATGCAGGAGTCAGTTTGCCTTAGCTAAACTATTGGAGAACTTTAGAATATTTATATGCAGATAGCGAAAGCTTTCCGCTAGAAAATGAAGAGCCAAAGTACGATCAAAATAATTTGATTTTTGCAGATAAACTATACAATTATATTATTAAAGATATTAAGGCAGCTGAAATATCTGCCGCAGCGCCGGGCATTTATCGTGCGGCAGAGCCCATTTCTAATTTAGTGGGTTATACAGATAAGAATGGACAACTTATTACTTCAGTTGAACAAAATGGTTTAATTATTATTCCAAATAAAAGTGCTTTATTATTAGAAATGTCTCCTGAATTGTTAGCTATTGAATCTAGTACTTCTAATATAGAAAATTAGTTAATGACGAATGATTTATATTCTGCGAAATCATTGAAAGATCTGGTAGCAAAAGAAGAACTTTCAATTCCCTTAGAATATGGTTACTATAAAGTTACAAATGATCTAACAGAAAATGAACTACTTAAACTAACGATTGATGGCAAATCATTGGCGCAAGTTATGCAAGACAATAATTTAGTAACATTGCATAAAAATACAATTTTATAGGTTATTCCTCCATTATATAGTAATGGTATAATAATTAATCCTACTACTGGAGTTAATAATCAAGGATAAAAAGGAGGACTTTTATTATGTTATATGATGCAAATTTTTTACAAAAACTAGATACACATCACGAACATACATATTACGTCCGAATACAAGCATTAACCTTTGATGAACGTCCACTAGAGCAGTTAGAAGGACGTATTACTTCTGGATCAATTAATCTTGATGGCAAGAGCGCAATTCGGCGCTCTTGCTCATTAAGCTTTATTGCTGAAGCAACTGAGATTAATGATTATTATTGGACATTTAAATAGAAATTTAAAGTTGAAATTGGTTTAGAAAATAAAGTTGATGATTCATACCCATCTCGAATTTATTTTAATATGGGAACTTTTTTTATTACTAGTTTCAGTTCAACTTTTACTACTAATTCTGCCTCAATTAGTATCCAAGGAAAAGATAAAATGTGTTTATTGAATGGAGAATTGGGTGGCATTATTAATGCTGAAACAGATTTTGGTACTTATGACTATACTGACGCAAATGGTGTTACAACGAATTATAAATTAACTATTCAAGAAATTGTTACAGATTTAATTTATAGTTATGCTCAAGAGCCATTATCTAATATCATTATATAGAATTTAGATGATGTTGGTTTAGAATAGTTAGATTATAAGAACGACGATCCAATGTTTTTAATTCGTTCTTTTACAAGTGAGCGTTATGTGCTACCTTTGTTTAGTAGCGCTGATGTGACAGTTTATTGCTGTAAGGAAATCGGAAAAGACCAATATAAGTTTTCAGTATAGAAATTGAATAATGATAAAGTAATTATTTATGATAGCCTAACTCGACCACTATTAGATAATAATTACATTGCTACACGATTTACATTTGAAGAAATGGATGAAACATAGACATATACGGCTGAATAGTTAAATCAAATGCAATTATATTGCGCAGCTAAAATTACTTATGGTGAAGCAGTTGGCTACCGGACTTGTCCATTGGTCTATGCGGGAGATTTAATTGCTAAAGCTGGTGATACAATTACTTCTGTGTTAGATAAAATTATAAAAATGTTAGGTGAATTTGAATATTTTTATGATGTTGATGGACGTTTTGTATTACGTCATAAAAAATCATTTATCAATACTGTTTGGTTGCCAGAAATGGTAACAATTAGTTCGGATGAAGGAAGAGATCGTTATTGGCTAGATTATCAATATGCAACACCATACATATATGAATTTAAAGATACTAAATTAATTACTAATGTACAAAATTCTCCATAGTTAGCTTCAATTAAAAATGATTATACGGTTTGGGGGGAGCGCGTTTCTGCGGCCGGTGGTAAATTACCTATTCATAGTAGATATGCTATTGACACTAAGCCAATTATATATGTCAGTGTTGCTCCTGATGCTGAACCAAATGTCTGGACTACTTTATCAGAAGCTGAATTTAAACACTATCAACTTAATATGCCATGGCTTAAATAGCGTTTATTGTCGCGCATCTAGCTACATGCGTCATTAGATTGGCGTGAATTAATTTATCAAATGGCTAAGGAATATCGTCAATACAATCATAACCATAATAATTTAGAATTTGAAGACTATCAAATTACGCTGGCGAAACGCAATGAACCTTATTACCCAAATGGTCATACTGGCTATGAGCAATATTATATTGATTTAGAAGGTTTTTGGCGTCAATTGTATTGGCCTTATGATAATACCGATGAAGATGTTTTAAATGAAATGAGCGTTTATAATAAAGTAGTAGATTATAGTGAAATAAATAGTTCTAATTTATCTTAGTATTATATTAATGGTGTATACCGTCCTAATAGTGCTGGATTAAAAATCTATTCTGAATAGGGAACAACTGAATTAGAATTAAAAACTACAGAGCATCCATGTAAGTTATATGGCACAACTGATAAATGGGTTATTTTAGATAGCACTCATTGGTATTATATTGATGAAAATGGTAAAGGATTTAATATTCCTACTGAATTAGGAATCAGTGAAATTCCGCAAATTGGACAATTTGCTACTAAATTAATGCATGGTTGGTATACGTATGATACTATTCGTAATTTTTTAGAAAGAAGTCCAAATGCAGATACATTTGTAAAATTTATTTATACTACAGCATATGACATTTCAAGTTAGTTGTGGTATAAATATTCTGATATTTCGCAATCTTTTATACCTTATTTGGACCAATATGACTATTGTCCTATTTTAGCCACAGAAAATTATCCTATTGAAGGAATGACTATTAAGGAATATTATGAAAGAACATTTGTGGATGGAGAAGCGGTATATAATGCAATTTCTGAAAGCTATAAAGGTTCAAAATATATGTTATATATTTTAAATGATGTAGATGCAAATATAAAAAATATTCTACAGTAGAAAGATATGTGGTTGTCATTAATATCATTAATTCTTGAACGCAATCAATTACTATATTCCTCTTGGAGTAATTGGCAGAAATGGCTCAATGACAATGATTTTATTGAATTGCCGACAATAGAGATGCCACAGTCGGAGGCAGGACCTGTTTCTATTGATTATAGGGAGCGTCGTTGGTGGCAAAATGAAATAATGACTATAGCTGATGCTATAATAGCTTTGCGCATTGCTTTAGAGATGGAAGCATCTTCTCCTGAATTATTATTAAAATATGATTGGAATCATGACGGATAGATTACTATTACAGATGCTTTATTGATTATGCATTCAGTATATGATCTTGATATGGTTAACATTTCTTTACCCAGTAGTATTTCATTAATAGATTTAAAAAACTTTATACAAAATGTAACAAATAATTATGGTGAAATAGTAGATAATTTAAGTGATGAGTTAATTGCGCAATATGATTTAGATGATGATGGATAGATTAATGAAGTTGAAATTTTTCTATGGACTTATATTTATAATTCTTTGGTGTTAGCTGATAACTCAGAATTATCAAAATTAAATCCATTGGCACATTTTATTGTATCAAACATAATAGCTTGTCCTAGTGCAATTTATGATTATTTTGTAAATTCTACTAGCACTAAGGATTAGCCCTTAATTTATGATGATTTAATTGGTTTAACTGTACAAATTAACAACACAGAACTAATATCTGAATTATTTCAATTACTAAATTTTAATTCACTTTATCAATTGTAGTGGCTTTTAAATATGTACTATGATTTTATATATGATAATTTCTCTGTTTTGAAAGATGTGCATATGTTATCATATCAATTATTTATAAATCAATTAGCTGCAAAAACTGATTTATACTATAATGCCAATAGTAATGAAAGTAAAAAAATGTAGTTTAATAAATTTATTACTTTATTTAATTCACATTATATTTATGATAATTTAAATTATTATAATTTACAGCATATAAAAATACATCCAATTTTATCAGCATTTTATCATTTAAATGAACAGCCTATTGAACAATTAGCGATTATTCCATATGATATTCATGGTAATCCCACTTATTTAACACGTCACTATGAGAAAATAAATTATTATACTCGTGACTTATTATATTATGGGGTGAGTGATGGTGTACGAGCATATTGGAATAAAGCAGTTTATGAAGCTCCTTATGCATTAAATTTCTGGTTTGATTTTTTAGATACAGATGGTAGTATTTCGGCATATGCTACATCCGAAATAGGAGACAGGCCAATAGTGGTTAATGATACTAATTTAAAATCCATTTTTTATAGAGAAATTCCAAAAATTTTAATTTATACTTTTGATCAATTCCAAGATGAAAAAATAGAGTTAAAATCTGGTTATAGCTATATTTTATTGCCAGCTGGTTATGAACAATATTTTTCTATTTCTTCACGAGGATTAAGTATTAAAAATAAAATTGATGATTTACTTTATCAACATACCTATTGTAATTAGACAATAAATTTAACTTGTATACCTATTTATTATTTAGATGTAAATAGTCGTATTTATATTGGTGATAAAAGATTAGGGATTGATGATGATTTCGCCATTTAGAGCATTAGTTATTCATTAAATTATAATGGCACGATGTCTTTAAGTGCAGCAAAAATTTAGCCTAATTCAATATTTGAGAGAGAGGAGTAATTAGTATGGCAAAATTAATTGAACAATGGTTGCCTCCTATGGATAAATTAGGGAATTTAAATTTAATAGATGAATAGGGTAACCCAAGCAATACTTGGGTTATCCCTTTACAAAAACGGCAAGTTGCATCGATTGGTATTCAAGGTCCAGAAGGATTAATGTTTAGTATTAATGGCGCGCCAACTAATAAAACTAATTATTTGACTATTGGTGCTTATGGTGTTTATAATTTGACACGTCATGATATTCAAGATTTAACCATTCGATCTATTACTATTTATTTTACAGAAACGAATAGTAAATGGCTAACAAAAAATCCTTGGCCAATTATTGTTGATGTTGTTTATAGCGAAGAAGAATATAAATTTATCGAAGCTACTACACCTGATACAAATAATTCAGATCCAATTAATGATTCCAGTAAATAAGAGAGAAAGGAGATTATTAAATGAGTAATATTATTACAACGGATAGTTTATATAATAATCAATTTACATAGAATTCTACATATAAAGAATTACTAATTTTTAGAAGCAGATGGGATGCAGATAATCAACCCCGTAGTGGCACGGGCGCACTTGTTAATAATGAAGAAAAATTATTTTGGATAAAAACAATTAAAGATTACCCATATGTAGAAATCAGTCATGGCAAACCAAATATGGAATGGGCTGACGGTACTGCTACGCCACTTGTTAATTCTAATAACATTTGTGTATCATCCTCTGTAGCTAATGATCCGGTTGCTACAAATGCAACTGCATTGGAGTGGGGATCGCAAATCCTTATTGCTAAGCCAATTGTTGCAGATACAGGTCATGTGATTGGTACAAAAAGTGCAGGCATTAATATTCCAAAAGTTAATGCAATTGAAAAATTAGAAATGCGCAGCCACACTGCTAATAATTAGATAGAGTATACTTTTGCGCATAAAACTATTAACAATCCGCCTAATTCCTCACCAATTGTAAATGCAGCGGTTATTCAAGAAAGTCAAAATAATACTAGCTCTAAATCTAAGATAAAATTTGGGAAAACTTATGATATATCACAAGATCAATTTGATCAATGGGGTCATTATCTATCTCAATCTACTTAGACAATACATATGCCAAACATTAATGCAACGTCTCCAATAAGTGTTACTTTAAACAATGGCGACGCTTAGATATCTCATAGTCTGGCAACAATTGTTGAAACTACGCCACAATTTTCAACTTATACTAATTCTACAAATACGAAGGTCAAACTGCCAGAATTAACATTAGAAAATAATTATAATTTAGAAGGCCCTCATACAGATGCATATGGACATGCTAATGCATAGGCGCAATTTGGTTTTGCTTTACGACATCACTTACCTTTAACCAGGAAGGCTACAGCGCATACTTATTTAAGTGATACTACTGGTAAAACTACAGCAATAGCTAGACCAAAGCGTGACGGAGACACAAGCAGAACTGCTCCAGAAAACCCAATTTCATCGCCTATTGATAAAATTAAAATGGCAGCAGTTATTTATGCAGGAGATAATGATGGCAATCGTCAGTCTTGCGTATATTTAAATGATTCTACAGATACAATAATCAATATTTATTTTTTAAATAAATCATTAGCTACTAATGCTGGATTGCGCAATGCGTATTTAACTTTTACATTTCCAACAAATATTACAGTTACAGAAACTATTATGAATCAATCTTACATAGCTTCTACTGATACGCAATATCATTATTAGTTACTTAATAATCCAGATATAAATAATCCAATTAATATTTTAAAATTATCAGTGCGTTCAACAGGGATGATAAATAAGTCAGCGATTAATATATAGGTTACACCAGCTATTATTGAAGCGATTGATATTCCATGTACAACGGCCACCAATCTAGATGATAATGACCCTGATTCGAATACTATTATAACTTGGCAAGAAGATGCAATTTTACAAACGCCAGTAATGCAATTTAATGAACAAGGTCATATTAATGATATTTTAACCAAAGGTATTGCTTTCCCGCATTATACTACTCCTTATGGACGGGAAACTACATTTAGTAAGGCAATTGACTATTTAAATCGTTATTTATCACCTAATCCTCGTAATAGTGTAATTGATTAGTATTTAACTGGCGCGTCGCCAATAATTGAAATTCCTACAACCGATTCTCCTGGGTCTGGTGATTAGTAGATTTATAGTTCATATATTGAAGTAGTTTTACAGGCTTGTTTATTAAATAACGGAAGTGGTTTAGTAACTGGTAAGTCTCTATCTTTCGCTGGCCTACAGTTTTCTTTATATCAATATGATGAAGCTGCAAATAAATGGCAGCCTTATGTTTGGCGCAAATCTATTTCGACGAATCAAGCTGAATTAGAGATTGGTAATAATAATAATACTTCTAATACTGGATATATTTATTTAACTGATACTAAACAACGAATTGCTTTTGTTTTATCACAGCCTTATATAACAATAAATAATGAAATTTAGAAATATATGTTAACAGGTAATAATGTTGAATTACTATGGGATACATCAACTTATGGTTATGTTATTAATTTACCTGCGGTTAAAGATATTTCTCAAATTAATCCATATTAGTTAATTCAAATTTCATTAGCTAAAGACGAAAGCTATTCTCCAAGCCCATCGCCAGATGTGCATAATGTTGAATTTAGAATTTGTGCAGCAATGAGAACTGGACTTAATACTCCACAAGGATGTAAGTTTTCTTTATATAAATCTATACAAGGAACAATTTTATACGATCGAATTGGTGCTCCTTATCAGATTAATGATATTTATATTGATGAAGCAAATTTATTAACAGATGTTAATCATTATGAATTTTATACTTCATAGGTATAGACTATTGATTCCAATAGTCTTAATACTATATACGTAGGTTTGGATACTACAACAAATCAAACAATAAGTTTTAATTATGTAACTTGTCAATTAGCAGAAGGAATAGCTATAGGTAATAATGTTATTGCGTTTAAAAAGTTTACTCGTGGCGCTAAGCCATCTATGGATCAATATGTGCTATTTGTCGTGGTAGACGAACAAGCTTATCCGCCAGTCAGACCAATTAATCCTACAACCAGTGAATCTGAACAATCTTCTAACAATGCAGGAATGGAAAATCGCATATCGGCTTTAGAACAAGCCACATTACAATTAACTAATATTAGTGATTTAAAAAGTGTAAACAATTTAATTTCACGTGTTGCTAATTTAGAAGATGAAATTAATCCTATTGAATATGACGCTACAGCTGGGCAAATGATGGCAAAAAATCGTTTTGAGAAAATTGATGCATAGACCAAATATTTAAATAAAAATAATTATCCAATAGATTTAGCTGATGCGTTTTCAAAATTATTAATGTGTTATACTGGATTGGTGAAAGAATTGGCTGGTAAATTCTATAGCGATAATTAGAATCAATTTATAGCAACATTTGCATTGCCTCTTCTTAAAGAGAACGATAATTAGTCATATTTGCCTAGCAATGATATACCTTCGTTAGATTCTAATACAGGAGGCGGTAAATAATGAATCTGAATTCAATTTTAGGCAATTTTGTTAAATTTGTACGTGGCACTCCAACCGCATATAATAATCTTCAACAAAAAAATCCTGATACATTGTATTTTATTACTGAAGACAATGCTTCTTCGGGTAAATTATATTTGGGAAATAAATTAATAGGTGGCTCTATTACTGGAGCCACCTCTCTTTCTGAATTAGTTGATGTCTTCTTAGATAATAATTTATCGGTTAATCATATTTTAGTCTATGAAGGTAATCATTGGGTTAATAAAGATATTCGAGATATTTTTGAGATATCTATTGGTACAATGCAAGGCGCAACTAAAGATACTAATGGTAAAGTAGGTTTAGTACCTGCGCCGCAGGCCAATCAATAGGACACTTATCTTCGAGGAAATGGAACATGGGATAATCCTATAGCCACATACTCTGAACAAATTAATACTATGATTCAAGAAAAATTACAATGGTCTACCATTGAAGAAAATTAAAATAAATAAGAAAGGAATTTTTATTTATGGCGACAAAATTAAATACTGCTGTAACGTTTGTGCATGGTACACAAACTACATTAAATACTAAAGGTATTACCAGTGGTCAAATTTATTTTACTACTGATACTAATCGTTTGTATTGGGCAGATCCCAGTGATAGTGGAACATTAAAATGGATTGATGGCGTAAGACGCGCTAATGCATTGCCTAGCACTCCGGGCTCATATAATCCAAGTGGTTCAATTTTAGTTGTTACACAATCTGATGATAATGGTGCATATGATGGAGTTTATATTGCAGATGATACTAGTTGGATAAAATTAGATGCAACTACATTGAATAGTAGTATTACTACCGATAATAATACCGCGCATATTTCTCTAACTCCTCAAGGAAAATATGCTAAGGGGACAATGTTTGATATTAAAGGAGACGGCAATGTAACAATTAGCTCTGATTCAAGCACAATTACTATTTCTGTTCCGACTCCAACTAATACGCATTTAGTTGCTAATGACCATGCTTTATCTGCGACTATAACTAATGGCGATTTATCCATTAATATGTCTGCCTCTGATAGCGAAAATAATACAGTCAATGGTAAGATAATTATTAATGGCGGTTCAAATATTCATATTGACCAGAATGAGCTTGGCAATATCGAACTTTCTGCAACTAATACTTAGCTTGCAGCTACCACCACCGCAGTTAATTTAACACCTGCGTCTTCAACGAATGGTGTTAAAATTGTTACAACTATTTCTGACACTGCTTCTAATGCGGCTACTGGTAATTTTGAGCTCGTTGGCGCTGATGGCATTGCGATTTCCCATAATAATAATGTTATTACTTTAACCGGTGGCGCAGCAGGTGTTATTGAAAATATTCAAGATTATGTGGATTAGGCATTAACTAATGCTCTTGGCGATTTAGACGCTATGAAGTTTAAGGGTGCAATTAGCGTAGCTGATTTTAATAATTTAAACCCTAGCACATTTGAAAGCGGCTGGGCTTATAAATTTACTACTTCTGGCACAGTAACAGGCGCTTCTGCGGATGTTGATATTGGTGATATGGTTATCATGTCACAAGATACAAGTAATAATTGGATTTATAATATTATTCCTTCTGGTGATGACACTGATGTTTATTATACACCTTCTAATGATGCTACAAATCATCAGGTTAAATTCACTGATAATACTGGCACTTTAACAGTAGCACATAAAATTATTGGTGCTAATGGTATTACTACAACTGCTTCAGTAAATGGCAAAACTTTAACTGAGACAATTAAACATGTAACAATTACACCAACCAGTGCAAAAGCTCCAATTACTAATAATTTTGTATCTGCAATGACTTTTGATGACTACGGTCATCCGAGTACAGTTACATATGCACCTGCTCATGTTGCTGTAACACCTACTGCGAGCTCTTCAACTGTTAATACATTTATTAATGGTTTAACATTTGATACTTATGGTCATGTTACCGCATATACAAGCGCTACTGTTGATATTGATACAAATATGTATTGGCATACACTTAGCTAATTTTAAAGAAGGGAGTTGATAATAGTGCCAACTTCTATTACTCCAACAACGATACCTATTAAATTTATTACAACTTCAGCAGCTAATTTAAATGATATTAATATAGTGGCTGGCCAAATTATTTATACTACTGAAGGCAATATTTATTATGATCAATCAAATTTATCGCGTGTACGCATGACTATTGAACCTACTTTTACAGTTGAAAATAATTCAACAACATTAATAATTGGAATGCCTACACATACTCCTCCAGTAGTTACCAAATAAATAAAAAAAAGGGACGTAGATAAAAATCTACGTCCCTTATTTTTTTTACTTATTTATTCTCACGCACTTTCGCTTCAATTAAAACTTTAATATAGCTTTCTAAGTCGCCATATACTTCGTTTAAATATGTTTTAGCTTCGTCAGTCAAATTATTAAGTACTGCTGTATACGCCATAGTAAAAGCTTCTTTCTATGCTTCTGCTGTAAAGGCATTTTTACCCTTGAGCGCATCAACATATGTCTAGTTTACAGCAATAACTGCATTAGTTACCGTATCGGTAAGCATTGCAATATATTTCTTTGATAGCTCATTATCAGCATTTGCTGCAAGTGTTGCTGATTTAGTTCTAATCCATTGAATTATAAATGGGACTAAAACACCTAACAAAGGAATAATACATATTTCAAAAATCTTACCCAAAAGTTCAACTGTTTCTGTGGGCATATATATCACCTCAACTTATTTTAAATTTGCTCGATACTTAATTTCTACTAAATTATAAAGATCGTCGCCATCATGATTTCCGTGTAATGCATTATAAATTCGATGCTCGTTTGTAATGTGTTCAAATTCTTTTAGTGTAATTTCATGATCATTCTCTAATAAAGCACGACATTCTTCTTTAAATTGACGTCCTTGAATAGATAATATACCTTCTGTTAAAGCTGTTAAATTATTTTGATTATTTACAATCTAAGCATGAATTGCTCTATTTTCAGCGGCAGCTTTATCTTCATCCTCTTGGATTATTTTTAGTATAGAACGCTAATAATCATCTAAAATTGTCTTTATATTTTCAGCAATTTCTCTATTCATTTGCTCTTGACGGTCTTCAGTCCTTTTTTTACGTTGTTTATACATAAGTGTTACACCAGTGACAATACCACTTGCAATTAAACCAAATACGAACTCAAGCCAATATTTGATGATAAATTCCCAGATAGCATTCACTTAGATAATCCTCCTTTCTATATAATGATATTTTTTATCTGTCAATTATTATGAAAATTATTTTAATAAAATAAAAGAATGTTGGCCTTGAAGGTTAAGACCAATCAAAGCCAACATTATTCTTTACATATGCAGCACCTATACAGATAGCGTCACTTTCATCTTCAGATACTTTTTTATTATAGTGATTTAAGACATATTGCTATGCGTTTTTTTTCTATATTCCACGCTCTTTTCCTTTAATGCCAAGTACTGAACGCCAATGCGCGCAAGTATAAATTATATAATTTTTACCGAATAGTTCAACAGCTAATTCTTCTAATACTCCAAGAACTTTGCCTAAAATTTTATAAGTTTGTGGATCTTGCTATAACTATATATCTTCTAATATCATAAATTCTATTTGATACTATTGGCATAACTATTGTACTGACTATCGTAAAATCTAAAGACGCGTACCCAAATGCTCATTAGTCAATTTAATAGTACCACTTGTAATTAATTTATCTCCATCAAAAATACTATATCCTGTTACATGACTTGCCTAATCAAGTGCAAGGATTCTCAATGACTAGACCCAAAGCCCCCGATACGTTCCTTCTCGGCAACGTCATCTTCGGTCTTTATATATTTTTTAATTATTCCTTGCCCAATATAATCACCCTTTTGGATGATAATAGGAATTGGCGAGAAATTAATTAATTGGAAAAAAATTTCTCCCTCATTATCAGGATTGTTATAATAGTCAGCATCAATAATACCGACCGCATTAGCCATTATAAGCCAATGTTTATGAGGGAGAGAGCTACGAGCCATGATTTCAAGATATTCATCATCAGCTAACTTCACTTTCATTCCAGTAGACACTAATACAGGACGAGCATCTGCGGATTTTGTTAAGGTAGCCATTTGTGCCATGGTTAATTCAGGAGCGGCGATAGGGTTGCGATCCCATTCATGTTTCATGTCATATACCAAGCGTTCATATGGAGGGATAATTTTCTCTTCTGCTGCTTGAAAATCATAACCGGCCGAACATTTAGTTGCCCGCGCGGGTAAAATCAAATTAGCATTATCAAAACGACTTACAACTTCAAATTTTGCCATAATCTACTCTCCTAAATTATTAAAAATTGGGTTCATTACCATAAGAATAAGAAATAGTTGTAATACCATCAGGTTCTTTTTCATCATTGAATAAACGATTAAGTGTAACACGATACCAAGTATCAATTATTTCTCCTTTAGCTTTGCGCTCACGATATTCACAATTGTACTTAATAAGGTCACCTTTTCCATCTGCTTTTGCGGCCTCTATTAATTGTTTGGCAGCGTCTTCGTTAGGAACTCGATATATTTCTTGCGTTTTTAATAAATAATTCATATTAACTCCTTAAATAATTTCAATGTGCAGAGGAGGATGCTCTGCATAATATTCTTTACTGATGGCGAGTGCGTCACCAGCAATTTTGCTTGCTAACTCTCGAGGAGCAGCAACTACGATTGTATCACAATGATAAGTATAATAGAAAGCACAAAGTATTGTGCCGAGATCATATATCTTACTATATGCGATTAATGTTGGATGCTCATTATTATCAACTAAATAAATAGCCTACATATTAGAACCAATTTGTACTTCAGTTGTTATTTTCATTATGCCACCCCATTTATAATACCTTGTTTGTAATCAAAGAAAACATAACAATAAGTACCTTCATCATTTGTAATCCAGATTTCAGCCGTCCAAGTATCTTCATTTACAGTAATATCTTTAATTTCGCCTAGATTTTCAATAACTTCCATAAAGATATCACTTAATTCTTCATTACTATAATCATCATGATGGAAAATAGTAATGTAACGACGTTCCCAGCATATAAGAGCCCAATAATTTTGTTCAGGCATACCCGGATCCATAGTTGCGCCAAACATACGATAAATATCTGTCTGTGCCTTGCGCAACTGTTCATCTGTCATTGGTTTTAATTGTGCGAAAATACTAGAATTTAAATCTGCTAAAGTAATTGTGAACTCACCGCTATCCAATTTTACTGGTTCCCAACTACCATTTTTACATTGATACATTTTCTTATCTTCTTCCACAAGCGCATATTCATTTTCCATGTTTTCACGATATGGAAGAGCATCTAATATTTTTTTTGTTTTAATATTTAACATATATTTACTCCCTTACTATTCTATATATATTATACCATAAAATATTTTTCATTTCTACTCGTCATATACTTTAGCAGTGTTAATTAATATACGTTTTAATTGTGGATCCATACTAAATCTATTAGCATTTTTTTCAATACTTTTTAATAGGTTACCATCTAACTGACGCTCGGAAGCAGCCTTCCAGTCGCAAAACATTTCAACAATATCAATTAAATTCATATCATCAATACTATTATCAAAATGCTCTGGATGATGCCTATATTGAGCATAATGGTGTTGAAGCGCACCATTCATTTTTTCTAAGCATTCGCGATACTCCGGACTATCATAAGTTAATTCGGAAAGCTTAGGCGTATATTCTGTAAAGACTTCAAGCTCAGGGTTTTCGAGTTTAGCTCTATCATGCTCAAGTCCACGAGCATATAGCTTATTAATAAATAGCTATATATACTCGCGCACTTTTTCAATATGTTTATAGGTTTCAACTTTACATTCAGCCTGTGTCATATTAACCACACTTACTATATCCACAGTCAATACATGTTACACAACCCATTTCATGTTTTAGATCTGCACCGCATTGAGGACATTTTTCTTCTAATAGAGTTTGAGTCTTTACTTTATGTTCATTATTAAATTTTTCCCACATTTCCATTAACGCATTTCCGATGGCGACAGGGCAGCATGAACCCGGAGATACGTCATTCTTTGTAGCGCGGCGCACCGCATAACTGGGACAGGTTCCACTGCTCTTAAGCTGATCAACAATTTCTTCAATAGGAGTACCATTGCGCGCAGCCAGACTAATCATACGCGAAAGCCCAATCATAAAGTTGTTGCATCCACCGGTACTTCCTTTGCTTAAATAAGTATTACGCAAATTGCCATCTTTATCAAAGAAAGCAGTTATATGTAGTGAACCACATCCAGTAGTTAAATGATGTTCCATACCTAAGCAATCAGAAGTGCCTTTCTTCGAAACTATCTTTTTAATCTTAGGTTCTTCGACCGCAGTTTCAGATTTCTTTTCTCCTGAAGTAGCGTTAAGAATAGCCGTGCGCGCACATCCAGCACGAAAGACTGTAATACCCTTTAAGCCATGCGACCATGCATTCATATAAATGTCGCGTACGTCATCAACCGTTGCTTCATTGGGAAGATTAACCGTTGATGAAATACTTGCATCTATGTGCGCCTGCCAGGCGCTTTGCATCTTGATACGATTAATGGGTTCAAGATCAGCAGAAGTAATAAACCATTCAGGTAAGTCTGCGTCATCTTTAATGCCATGGGCATCCATGTATTCTTTAACTATTGGAGTATATACTTTGTAGGTTACGTCCTTACCATGTAAAGATTTAGTGGTACGAGTATAATAATTAGCAAAGATAGGTTCAATACCACCGGAAATGCCCAGCATGGTGGACAACGTGCCTGTAGGCGCAATGGTTAATAATTGACTATTATATAGACCAGCGCTTTTAAATTCGTTAATTGCTAATCCATTTGGATTGTAGTGTCGCTGAATAAAAGATGAGTTTATTACTTCGGGGATATATTTAGGATATGGCGTGCCATGTTCAGCTGCCAATCTGCTGCTTGTTGCAATAGCGGTACGCGCCAATAAAGTACCAATTTCATCACTAATTGTAAGGGCTGCTTTGGAACCATAAGTAATTTGCATTTTGATCAATGCATCAGCAAGGCCCATGATACCTACATTAAACCTAATTATTTCTAATTAGAATGGACTATCTCTTCAATATTTATTATTGTTTTGCACTTCGAATAGTAACTCATCTTCTATTCTACTGGGCTACATTCATCACCCATAGTCTCTACACCTTTTTTAAATATATTTCCATTTATAACCAAAAGCTTTTTTGCTATCTTTGCATCTTTTACAAATATCTGAACTAGGAGTTTGACTAACTGTTAAATGCTATTTTATACACCAATCACCAGCTTCTTTTAAACTGTTAAAAATTTTAATTATTTTATAATCGTCTGTACACATAGCTACTTTTTTACTATTTTTTTCCCTTATTTTATTTTTAGTTTCTTCTGTGTGGTGATGATTATAAAAAGGATTTTTTTCTCCTGTTCTTAATGATGCAATTTTTGATATTTTTTCTTTTGTTTCTTCATTATGCCTATGACCATAAAAAGGATTATTTTCTCCATAAAGTTTTTCTCCCCCATCGGTCATATTATATCCATTTGGCATTTTTGAATTAAAATATTTTATATAATACTATTCTAATTCTAATAATTTTTCTTTATCATCTTCATATACAACAACTTCATATTTAAAATTTTCCCAACCATATTTTTTAATTGCTCGCCCTAATAAAGTATTATGATTTATATCATCATTTTTATGTCGGCGCATTCTTTCTTTTAAAGTAGTTGTAGTATATCCGATATACAGTTTATTATTTATTATATTGGTTATTTTATAGATACATCCCATATTATCACTTCCTTTGAAATATAGGAAATATATTTAAAACTTGGCACGGTATTATCATATCCTTTTTATAGGACTTAGACTCCCTTACCCATAATATAATTACTTATTTCTGGACCGTTAGCCGAATAATCGACACCCCTGAGTAATAGGGTTCACAAAATTTTAATTGACCTAGATTTTTAAGCCAATTTGACGCCAATCGCGCACACTATCTCTTTGCTCTTGCAGAGGATGACGATACAGTCCCTCATCTAAAACATCGTTAAGTGCACGCACTGCAACATCAACTGCCCGTTCAAATTCTTTCCATTGAAATTCTCCATTTACAACAAACGCAGCCAAATTTAATGAACCAAGTAAACAACTGCCGCCAGCGGGTAGTGGCTCTTCGGCGCAGGGATTAGTTCCAGCATATTTAAAATCCGGATGAGTATTTAGCATATTTTCTTGTTCAATTCTATCCCAAAACAGAATACCTGGTTCTGCATAATTCCAATTTTGTTCACAAAGTAAATTAAATAAATCTTTTGCTTTTACGGTTTTACTAATTACTTCACCCGTTTCAGGTCGAGTAAAACTTAATTCCCAATCATTATCATGTTGTACAGCGGTCATAAAGTCATCAGTTACGCGTACAGAAATGTTAGCATAATTAACTTTATTTAAGTCACTTTTGATTGTGATAAACTTTTCAATATCGGGATGGTCGCATCGCATGGAAATCATTAAAGCCCCCATAGTGGACTATATCTTATTTATTATATAATAATAAACTCGGGCGCTAATACGGTCTTATTGTTTCCTCAACCGTTAGTCTCTACACCTTCTACTGCTTTTTCTTCAGTAGCTTGGCTCGGGGTTGTTGGGCCTTCCCCGAATTCACCCAATTCAAGACGCAGGGCTTGTGCTTTATCGTATTTTCTTTTTAGAATAATAAAACTATCGTTTGGATAAATAAAATTTAAAAACTTTAATACATCTTCTCTATTGGCGAATTCTAATACGAAACAATTTTCATTAGACTTTGGTCTAATAATTGTTGAAATTGCACATTGTTTTAATAAAATTTGTTGGATTCCTTCAAGTATTTTTAACGAAGAAGTAAAAGAGATTTTTTGCCACAATCTATTTCGGTCTTTTCTTCTGCCCCATGTTAAACATCCGTCTCCATCAAAAAATCCTTGTACTAAATATTTTTCTAAATTTTTAGGAATAATGGGACAATGTTTATTTTCTTTTGAAGAGCAATGCTTGTTAAAATCAGTAATTAAATCTAAATTACCAATAGTAATTCTAGCACGAGGAAAACGTTTGGTTTTTGGAATATAGGTTAAATCTTCTGTATAATTTGCTCCAATGTATTCTGCAATAAATTGTAATATCTTTTTATCTTCTAAGCAGCACCCAAATTCAACTACATTATCATTGATGTATCCATCTGCTAAAGCATAGCCAATAATATAAGCTTTTTCTGGAGTATCAATTTTATTAAACATTTTTGGGTTTTTATATTTAGGTTTTTTATATTTAGACTTGTCATTTAACCCATATTTAGTAATCCAATATCCAATAGTTGATTTTGCTTTTCCAACAATCTTTGCAATTTCTTGTTGTGTTAATCCTTTTTCTAAATATTTTTCTAATAGTTTTCTATTCACAGAAAGAACCTCCTACTCTATATATTTTCGGAAATTTATAATTTAATTAAGCAAGTTTACGTCTGCCATTTTGTCCAATTTGTTCGGTCACTTGTGAGAAAGTGTCCATGAAAGAAACAGCGCCACTTGTTGTTTTGGCTTGATTGTGAACTCTTGCACCTGCTGGAGCCAATTTACTAATATCAATGCCGCATCCTCCGCCATATGAATAAGTACGTGCCAACTTTTTACAAGTTTCATAAATACTTTCAATGGAGTCCTCTGGAGGACTAATAACATAACAATTACTATATGTTACTCGCTCTATGTGCTCACTTACATTTCGGTTAGAAAGAATACGACCACCAAATAAAAATTTCTTATCAATAATTAATTGTTTTACTTCTTCATGACCATTACTAATACGGTCTAACCATTGGTCAAAACTTTCATCACCACGACGATATTTTTTCTCCCATATATCAATACCGAGAGCATTATTCTCGCCTAACCAATCTTGTATTGTCATAAGTTACTCCTTTATCTAAATGTAGTATGGTGTGGGGATACACCTACTGTATATGGATTTTATAATAATTTATTTAACGTAATTTACCCAATCATCTATGTATCCTTTAAGTACTTCAGCTTCTTCTTCAGTAGTTAAAGAACCATCAGTTCGCATAATGATTGTATTCTCTCTATTTGAAATATCGAATTCAGAGAAATCAAATCGGTCAGTCTTATACCGCCTTAATACTTCTTCCACATCTGGAGTATTCTCTCGTGAAAGCTGGCGTATGAGCCGTATATGGTCTGGGCAATCGCACATAATTAATAAGACATTTAAAAAGTCATGACTATCAAGAGCTTCCACCCCAGCAGGATTGAAGACTCCAAAGTTTAATTTATCTTCGGCTAAATCAAGAACACTTGTGCCATATACCCAGCCATTAAATTCAGCTGCTTCAAGCATCTTACCTTCTTCAATTAGTTGAATAAATTCATCTCTGGTTATAAAATGATAATCTTTACCATTTACTTCATAATCTCTTGGTGGACGCGTAGTATAACTTACTTTTATGTGCGCTTCTGGATATATTTTTGCAAGGGCTTGGAGCAGCGCATCTTTGCCTGCTCCAGCCTTACCACATATCGCAACTATATTATACTTCTTCATCTTCCTCAGTTATGCCTCCTTGATAACGAGTATCTTGTAAGATTAAATCTCCATTGCTTTTTACTTCGTTAATTTTATATAATTGATGTCCTACTGTGCTTGCATATTTCTTACAAATGAAATTATCCCCTGAACGCATTCCATTTACAATTATCATATTACCACGCTTAAACCAAGAACGCTCAACTATATGTTTCTTGCCATCCGCTCCACGCTCAGAAATCTGTCTATCAAATAATGCGAAATATTCTTTTCTAAACTTTACTTCAACAACGCCATCGGGAGTCAGCAAGGTTACTGTACTTTTTGTTTTATTTCTATCAATACAAGTTCCTGCAATTTTCGTTAACTTAAAAAGTGGAATAGTTTTATTACCACGATACCAATACTTATCAGCTTCTGGCTCTTCTGGTAAATCAAAGAAATCACTTAAACCATATTTTTCATTATTGATATTTAATAGCTCGTGGTCATGATAATAAATACATGCAGCTTCCATTTCCCAATGTGAAATTGTTCCGGACGCATATTTATCCCATTCTTCTTTGAACAAAATTGTATTTAACTTGAATAATAAATCTGATTTATTTTGCATCATCCAATGTCTAAATATATCCATTTCACTTTGATATATCTTATCCCACTGTTTTGCATTCATTAAATCTCCATCAATTAATCTTTCCCAACCTTGACTAATTAAAAAATCAATTGCGCGCACGTCTAACCGATAATTTATATCTGATGCTTTCTCACGACATACTGCTTTGAGATAACGATTAAATTCATAAATGCGCAGACCGCGTTCCATCTTTTCATCATCTAATGGAACCAAATTATATTTCAGTAATGTAGGGAAACTTGTTAAGTTCAAATTTGTCTTTGGTTCACAAGTTGTCCATAAATACCATGCCATTGTAAATTTGCGGTCTTCTATACTATCAAAAGCTCCTGCTTTGATAAGTGAAATCATTGCTTGTTTCTTTGGATGTGCTCTATTTACAAAATCTTTTGGTGATGTATATGGACGATTCTCAATTATAACTTTGATAAAATCATCACCAACATTTACCAAATTCTTAAATCCCATTAAGATACAATTATTTTTTACATCAGGCGTAAAGCCATATTTTGAGGTATTAATATCAACTAACTTAACATCAATATCAGATGTTGTCAATTCACCAATAGCTTTTGCAATTTTACCATAATTAGTACTTGCGCCACTATCCTCATCAGTTGCACCACTATTTACAATCAAGCATGCCGTCGCCCAATAGATTGAATTCCAATGTGTTGCAAGATAAATCATCTGTACTCCAACAAATGAATATGGCAATGAATGATTTTTTGAAAATGCATATCCAAGACTTGGCGCTATCGCTGTAAACCAAATATAATCTGCATAATGTGCGTCACCCACATGCTCATATAATTGTTTACGCAAATCGGGAATTTTTTTCATTTGTTTCTTTGCAACAATTTTACGAGCTGCGTTTGCTTCTCCCAAAGTAAACTTTGCAATATCTTCATCCATTAAAATTTCCATCATTTGCTCTTGAAGAGGAACTGTGCCATAATACGCATCACAATACTTATGAAACGCCGCACGCTGCTTATCATTTAATCCTCGAGTTAACATTTCCTCTTCAAACTCATTAGGATGTTCTTTTATACGAACATATCTATCCTGCTGTGGCTCTTTACCTTTCTCAGACATAAGACGCATCAACGCCGATGCCGCAGTCATCTCTAACATATTTTGCGGTTTGAGCTTTTTTGCTATCATCAAACCAACACCTGTTGCGAACTGGAATACGTCGAGAATATCTCCCGCCGCAAGGTGATCCCAAAGTTCTTGATTAGTTACATCTATAACTTCTGGATGGAGATATTGATTATAAAATGTTCTCAAATCAATATCTTCTATTTGTTTATCTTCCTTTAACATCTCATAACATTTGATAATTTTATCAGATGCTTCTGTTACAAGGAAGTCATACTTTGTATCACCAGCGGCTTCTGCCTCATGCAAATCCCAACAAGTTACTAAATCCCAACCAGGAGAACGCATAAATGATGCGGTTTCAAATGGGTTATCACCATACAAAATTACACCACTTGCATGTACTCCACGCTTATTGACAAGACCGCAAATATAAACTATGATATCTAATAAGCCAGGATATTTATTTACTTCCTCTAAGAAAGATGTAACAGGTTTCCTATCTCTTTCTTCATTTCCATATATAACATCATTAATCTCCCATAAGAAACCACGCTCTTGTGGAATGAGAGAAGACATATATTGCGCTATATCTACATCAATTCCATCGGGATATTCTTCACTTCTATATCCACGACAAGCAGTTTGGATTGCAGATTTAGTTGCTTCTGTACCAAATGTGACAACCTGCACAACACCAAATTCTCCGCGTTCTTCTCTTATCTTTTCAAAAATCAAAGGACGCTTACTTGGCGCAAGGTCAATATCAATATCCTTTTATGGACTATATTTTTCACAACAATCTACTACGTGCATTAATTTCAATTGTTGCTAGAATGCCTTTCGAATAGTGCTTATCTCTATCCTACATAATAGTCTCTACACATTTAATCTTGAACTAATTCCCAATAATATCCTTTATATAAAGTGTGTTCTTTAATTGCTTTATTTAATTGCGTATGACCTTTAATATTTAAATAATCTAAAACAGCAGTTTTTGCATTAAATATTTGAATTAAAGAATGACTTTCATCATACATTGCTACACGCTTACCATTAATAGCATCATTTTTAGATTTACCATACATACCATTTTTTTCTCCGATGTTTTTTCCCTTGCTATTAATAGACATTTTTTGTTTAGACTCTTCAGTATGTTTTTTACCATACATACCGTTATTACTACCACTTGTTAATTGACTCATTTTCTGTCGAAACTCAGGTGTACGGTATACTGAATTATCGCGCTCAAATTCTGCCCAGTAAGACAAAAATGCTTTGGTTTTTTCAGAATGCTATTTTCCATACATTCCATTATTAATACCACTATTTAATTCACTTAATTTTTTTCTAAGTGCGGTTTTTTCTTCTTCGCTATAACCAGCAGTAGTGTTACCCCCGCATCCTCCTTCGTGAATATTATAAAATAATGGATTACTTGTAGCATTGTATAAAGTAATAAATTCTTTTTCTTTTTGTGAATTTATTTCATCATTTTCAGAGATAAATAAAATTTGTTTAGAAAAATTTTCTTTCCCATATTTATCAATGGCGCGTTTTAAAATTGTGCCACTTCCTAAATATGAATCATCTAATTCTCCATAATGTTTACCAATATACCTCATATTAGTTATATTGTTAACAGTCATATAAATATAATGTTGTTTCATAAATATCAACTCCTTTCATATTTATATGGAAATTGGAGTTAGACTTTTTCTTGACTTTGTCCAAGATTTTTAGCACGGTATTACCAATCTATCCATATTACAGGACATAGGCTCTCTTAGTTAGCTGATTCGTTCTAAATAGACTTATTTCACTAATACCGTTAGCCCACACAAAGTGGACACCCATTAAGCAAATGGTTAACATTCTTTTTTTACAACTGCCCAATATCAACATTAGACCAGGCAGTTCGGCACGTTCTTTATTTAAAAACCTCCAGTATGGCAAGTCCCAACGAATCGGGTCAAGCTGGGTAATACCCAATAGATAATTAGATAAAAAACCTGTTGCTGAACCACGACCGGGACCTACGATGCTACCGCACTCCCAAAATAAATTAATATAATGTTGGAATGTATTAAAATATGCAAATAGACAATCGTCTAACTTTTTTCCGATATCTTGAATAATATCAGCTTCAACGCAAATGCGGTCAATATAATTCCATTCCCACAAACCTTTTTCTATTAATCCTTCAAGACATTGATTAATCCAATATCTCTCTTGAGGATTATCTGATGTTCCTAAATCTTGAATGATTTTCCATCGACCATTTAATTCATCGGCATAATCATTATTAACACCAAAATAATGATGATACTCACTTTTATCGTATTCTTTAACTTGAATCTTTGGAATAATCTGTTTGCGCTCAAGGCTAAACCATTGAATTTTTTTTTGCAGCTCTTGACTATTGTCAAACATCCAATCAATTACTGCCTCATCTTCAATGCTCTTTAACATTAATTCTTTTACTTCATCGGGAGACATTACATATGTATACTGATAGAACTTATCAGTTTCACGGTCGCCCTCTTTAGAAGTCAAATACGCACGATGAATTGGTCTATCTTCTGGACGCAGATAATGAGCATCAGTACCAATAACCATAGGGATGCCCAATGCTTTACTTATCTTATATAAAGTTTGATTAACTAATATCTGTTCTTCATCTGTGCTTGGAGCGCACTCAATATAAAAATCAGAACCAAAAATGTCTAAACAATAATTTAAGAAATTATTGATATTGTCATAATAAATCTTGGCGTTTTGATTATCTCCAACTGCTCTTGCCTTTGCCATCAATAAAGCATTAGATGATAACTCACCACCAATACAAGCACTTGTTGCAATTACATGTCCAGGATTTTCTTTAATAATTCTCTTTAAATCTTCCTTTAAAGTTGGAACACGTTCCATACGACCATATTCATATATATTTGTCCATGCAAGTGAACTTAATTTTTTAAGTTGTGTATAACCGTCATTGTCCTTTGCAATTAATATAAAGTGATAATACTTTTGCTTCGGTTCTCTGGTCTCTGTAAGATAAATTTCATTACCTAACGCAATCGTAAAATCTGGGTCGGTTTCGCGCATCGCTTTCGCTAATTTATTAACTGTCATATGCGCACAAAGAGCCTCATGGTCCGTTATTGCCAAACCACTTAGCCCTAATTCTTTCGATGTTTTAATTAATGCTTCAGGTCGATTAATACTATCAAGTAAGCGAAGATTTGAATACATGCTATGCGCATGACAATTAAAGTATGTGTTTTGTTTTAGCACGTCTTAACCTCCCTGTGCGTTGATGCTCTAAAAATAAATGAGTTTTTTTGGTGTGTTCATTATAAACTTCTGGCATAATTTCTTTATGATTTTGTCCTAACCAAATTGCTTGGAAACCACGTCTTGTTATTTTATGTTTATATAATTCATAGGCATCAGCAAAACACGTTTGACATTCTCCGTATAAAGTACGGACATGCATAATTTCCTCTTTAGTTAATTTACTACATTTTTTTATTGAGTTTTCATTACAGCCACCGTCACCACCAGCTGTTTCATTATAGCCATTATTTAGACTATTATAATAAATAATCCAAAATTCTTCACGATTATTGCCAAATTTATTATAATATTCTTCGCTCATCTCTTCAATAACTTCGAAGGTAAAATTTTCTATACCATATTTACGAAAAGCTTGATATAGACTTTTATTCCATTCTTTACTATCATTAAATCTAGTGGTATGATATAGCCATCTGCTTTCGATATGTGATGATTTTCCAATATATGATTTATTATTTAAAGAATTAGTAATTTTATAAATTCCAAACATATTATAAAATCTCCTTTCGTTTTCTACATATATTAAAAATCAAACTAATTAGAATACATAAAATCGCCCATGCATTCTAAGATTCTTACTTTATAATTATACCATATATTTTTATCAAAATCAATCATGCTTTACAATAACCAATTTATCAACGGCACGGGTAGCCGCAGTATAAAGCCAGCGCGCATGTTCAGTTTTATTAAATGGAAACTTTTCTTCCAGAACTAATACTTTATCCCACTCGCTACCTTGCGCTTTATGGCAAGTGATTGCATATCCATATGAAAACTCTTTTGGTAATAAATCTCCATAACGTTTTTTTGCACGATTAAGCTTATATGCTAAACGCCAATCGCAACATTTTTCACCAGTTAAAAGCATAATGCGATCACCCATAACCGCAGGATAAATACTTCCATTAGCAACAAAATCAAAATTCAGAACATCAAATTTTTGTATAGGTTCGTTATAAATTAATTGACGGGGTAAACTTAACCACTCTTGACTACTATTGGTTAGCGTGCCGATTGTTCCATTTACTAATGCGTCACCATCATAGTTAATACTTTCCCAATAATTACGCAAACAAATAACTTTATCTCCATCTTCTGGGTTAATACCTTTGCCCAGAAGTGCGCGAATATTATTATTCTGCGCAAGGCGTTGCATATTTGTACCAACGATAACTTGGTCACCCCATAACAGCATCCCAGTATTTAAACTATGATTAGGCAATATCATTACATCATTACCTTTCCAATCATCCAATGTTGCGTTTTCACGAATTTTCATTGTAAGCTGAATGATTTCTGAGTCCATAGCCTGACGCACGATTTCATCAAGGAAAACATGCGGATGGTCAAGTAAATGATTATCTTCATCTGTATCTATTGGTGGCAGCTGAAATGGGTCGCCTAAACATATTACATAAACTTTATGCTTAAATAGCTGGTCCATAAGACTCTTTGGCACCATACTGACCTCATCAACTACAACAATAGTAAAGCCAAGGGCGGGCTTAGGCTTATGCATAAAACCACCGGCCGGACGAGGCACACTATCAAATAAAAGTCGATGCATTGTCATAGCATTAGGATTACCCTTTTTGCGCAAAACCTCGGCAGCTTTGCCAGTGAAACTGGCATATGCAATTTGTTCCGGAGCGACATCAAGAGCTTCAACTATAAATCGCACAAGAGTTGATTTACCTGTTCCAGTTAAGCGTAGCCAGCAATTACGGTGTATTTTTCACCAGCGCGATGCCGAGCTACTGCTATTTTCAGTCCTTCTTCTTGACCTTTAGTCAAAATCATGACTTACTTCCTCCATTTCTTGAAGTTTTAAATTTTTTATTTTCTATAATCATTATATCATAATTTATAAAATTTTTCAACAATTGCTCGCAAAATTTCCAAAAGCATTTTTTAATTAGGTTTTCGGGTCTCGCATCCACTACCGGGCGGAGACCCGAACGGTCATTTATTAGAAGTAATAGGGCCAATTTCGTGTCACATAATAATCCTTAATTTCTACTTGTGGTTTTTCATATCCACCATAGTTATTAATTTTACATTCACCAATAATAGTAAGTTCATGACCGCCCATTGTGTCATGTAAATTTTCATATTCCTCGTCAGACACTTTAAATTTAATAAAACTTAAATCACCAAAACTAATATGAAGTGTATTTGCTTTATATAAATTTACATTATCCGCAGTTACGTTAACATTTGTAATAGCGACTAGTGGTTCAGCTACGCCTTGGCCCCAATAATCATACAACGCACCAATGTCTAAAATTGTTTGCTCTAAATTATTATCAGTACGATGTAATTCTAAATCAACAAAATAACAAGGAGAAAAATCAATATCAGCATATTTTTCATCTAAATAATTAATTAATTTAGTGAAATTTTCATCTTTAATACTGACACCACCCGCATTTGCATGACCTTCGCAATATTCAACTAATCCACTATCTAAAAACATTTGCCGAGTATCGGTGATGGGAATATGGGGTGCGCCACGCATTGATCCTTCCCAATACTTCACGCCATCGCGCTCTACCTCATTCAATATTGCTGTTGGATGCCTCCAATAGTTAGCAATTTGTGTAGCAATTAAACCTGTCAAATTTTTATCTGCTGCTTTTTCTTTTGGCATCTTAACTGCAATTAATACATGGTCATAAAGGCAATTGTCAGCAATAATTTTTTCAACAATCGCTTTAATATCATCACGGTCTTTTTCTTGATGACGTTTAACATTGCCGCAAGTGCGTACCGCCTGTTCGACACGCATTTCTGTCATTCCCTTTTCGCCGCGCTTAGTGGATGGAATTTGTTCATATGCGCGGAAAGTTAACATGGATTCAAATAACAATAGGCGCTCTTGTGCATTACCAGAACGGTTAACTGCATTAATAAATGGAGCAATATAAAATGCCACTTTAAAAGGATTTAAAGAACCTTGCACTTTAAATTCTTGCTTCTTTACCATTTCTTTTAAGAACGGATTTGTGATATTTTGCAAACCTTGTTCAATGATAAAGCGCACTTCATATGAATTTAAATCCATAATATCAGCAATAATACCAACAGCAGCTAAATCCATAAAGCTTTCAGAATAATCAATATCTAATAATTTATCTAAATAAGCACAAAACTTATATACCACTCCGGCACCTGATAATGATTTAGTAGGATAATCACACATTTGATTATTTATAATACAAGCATATTCTGAGACATGGTCAGCTAAGTGATGGTCGATAACTAATACATCACAACCACGTTCAGCAAGTTGTTTATGCACATCATAATCATTGCTGCTGGAATCGGGCGCAATTACAAGTTTAATATCCTTAGGTATAGTATTTAATTTAAGTCCATGAGATTTATCATCATGTACTCGATAAGTAATATTATTTTGAACATATGCAGGGAATAAACAATTTAAATAATTAATTAACAAAGCTGCAGAAGTATAACCATCACAATCTGAATCAACTTGAATTAAAATTTTGTCTTGCGCTTTAATATGTTTAATTAACATTGTTGCCCCTTCGCGCACATTCATTAAACGCTCGGGGGCGATTAAATCATCTTTGGTTGTATGTAAATAATGATTTATATTTTCTTTTCCAATTATTCCTCTATTAGCAAAAATTTGCTCAATCGGACTCAGCTTCGGATTCCTTGGTTGTATCAACTGATATTGTAGACTCATCGACAGTTTCCTCCTCTGTTGTTATAATTGGATTTTCAATAGGATTATAATTATCGCTTATGTTAACATGATACATATTTTTTAATTTACGACGACCTTCACGATTATTTACTCCATGATTGGTAACTTGCAGCATTGCTTTAGCCAATGACTCATTTTCTTTACGAGCCTCATTTAACATATTGACTACATCGACCATATAATCTGTTAAAATTCCTACATTTTTATTATATTCTGCGTCTTCTGGCGCATGCAAAGTAATCGCCATAAGAGCATCAAGTACTTCTTTTTGTTCATGTTTCATAATATTATTCTCTCCTTAAATAATTGCATAAATTTTTCTGGGCCTTCATCGGTTGGGCTCGCTTTATATGAAGTAATTAAATGTTTATCAAAAATAAAGGATATTAATACTTCATTTTTATATTTTTTATGTAAACCTAAAAGTTTTGCTTTTAAACGTTTAAATTCACTATCACCTAACTCTTGGAATTGTCGGTCAAAAGCAATAATAATTTCTTGCACTCTATCTTCAATCAATAACTGTATTTGATATGATGATACACTGCTACCGCAGCATGCAACTGATATATCATTTTCCAAACCAAAATAACTTTGAAATTGTAGAGTGGATTTTTCACTTTCAAAAACAATAGCTTTACCCATACGCTTTATATTGTCTTTTGAATTATTAAGGTTATATAAATTTAATCCAAGAGAATGATTATATTGTTGTTTATTAATAATCATTGGACGATATTTACCAAATCGTTCTGCATCTTCTTTAACTACCGTTCGGCCTCGCAGACCTATAAATCGACCATCTTTATCAAAATGAGGAATACTAATTTGATCAGTAGAAAAATTATATCCTATTTGCGCATGCGCTAATATCTATGGTTTAATATGATCATTAATCCAAGGCGTTAAATAATTCGGATTAATTGCCAATGGTTCTAATATGCGTTTATCATATTCTTTTAATTGCGGTACTTGATTTACTGTTGGAATATCATTAATCTTATCATATGCAATTAAATATTGCCAATCTGTTAAACCAAGATCTTCTGTATCATCTAAATCAATAACTATATTAAATTTAGCAGCAAGATAACGCACTGCATCATTTAAATCCATTTTGCGATTAGATTGAATTTGAGCAACTTTCATTGTTAATTCAAATATATCAAAAGCGCAATCACAATCGGTATAACATTTGAATAAATCACTATTTTCGTAAAAATAGAGTTTTCTACTTCCTTCTCCAGGCGGATTATGACAGATGGTATCAGAGATAAAACCAAAAGGGGTGAACTCTGGATTGCCACCCCATTCAGTTACTAATTGAAAGTAGTCATCAATGGATAACTCTTCTCGAATTGCCTTCTTATCATAATCTTGCATACTTAACCTTCAATGATGACTTTGCAACACCAGCCGAGAAGACCAAATTCTTTTGTGACAACTTCACATAAAAATTCCATAGGTTTCATATTTGCTGGTTTTTGTTTGATATAAAATTTTGCCATATCTTTTGGCATCTTATATTCGTAAGGATGACCATTTGCGTATGTGGGCATTGAAATTGAAGCATCAACTTTAGACGCTACTTTCTTTTTCATAGGCTTCTTCTGTAATGTATTCTTGGGCTTACGGGTAATAACATTTTTAGTAAAATTCATATATCCTCCTTAAAAAGCACTAGGCTCTTCTGTAAATATTTTTAAATCTTCTATTGATTGAATCGCATAATCATATGAAGTGCAAAACATTGGCTTAATACGACAACAGCCTAAATCTGCTTTACACCACAGATATATTCCTTTCCATCGTCCACGCCTATTTTTATATACTGATAATTTTAAATTAGGAGTTTCAAATGTATTAGAACTTAAAATTGTTTGTAATGCTTCTAAATCTTCTGGTTTAACTGGAAGATAAATACCACCCCAGTCAACTTTATCTGCGATAGCTTTTGCACCACGCAATAAGTTTTGATCAGGAGTTGTAGCTTGCTGGTAATCCATATTTAACTGCGTTGCAGACATTATAAAGATTCCATACTTGTTACATATATCTTTAAGCCGAATGGAAAGCATATATAAGATATTATCTTCTCGAAGTTTAATTCCGCCACTTCGACGAGTGATTTCTTCCAATATTTTAAGGGAAGTATGAATATAGTCGTGAAAGACGTATTTAATGTCATGATCACGAATATTTTTCTTAATTTTATCCTCAACGTCTTGTAGGGAGAAGTCAGGCAACTGTTCAATATATAGCGGAGCACTCGCAAGTACTGCGGCGGCTTCGCGCACTCTATCCTCTTCATCACCTTGATATTTTCCATTAATAATATGCTCCTCATTTACATTTGCTAAAAACGCAAGCATCATTGTTTGCAATTCTTCTATATCTTGCTCTGTACTTATATATAAAGTAGGTTCACAAGTTCCATTTTTAATCCATCCAAAAATTTCATCATAAATTTTATTACAAGAAATGAAACAAGCATCTGCAATCATACTACGAGATTTACCAACGCCAGTAGGAGCTGAACGTAGATAAAATTTCTTTAATCGTGCACCTCTTGTAACTGTGTTGATAAGTGGACCATATAATGGTACTCCAACTTCTGGATATGCTTTCAAGCGGTCAATTAATTCTAATGCCCCTTCTCCAGCTTGTGTTGCTTCGCCAAATTCATTATCTACATATTCAGCGCGAATAGACTCAATTTTCCCATCAACCTTGTTTGCAATATCTTCTAAGGTTGAATTATCTAACCATTCTTCTTGCATTTGTTTGCGCTTAGTGTCTAAAATATTGTCTGGGTCATAGATATCTGATACATCAATACCATATTTATCATATGCTCGCAATAATGACATTTTCTTCATTCTGCCATAATAATAATCAAATGCATCGGGGATTGCCGCTTCAGATACTTTAGCTAACCATTCATTTCCTTTATTGTTTTTAAATACTGCTTCTGCCTTGGGGCGACTACTAAAAAAGTCAGCAATATTTTCTAATGTAATTTTTTGTGCACCCAATTCATAAATTTTATATATAGCACCAAAGGTAACACGATGAAATTCATCAGGAAAATCTTCATCTGTGATAGTATATTTATCTGTGAAGTCCAATAGACTAGGATTATTATAAACGCATCCAATAACTTGCATTATACTTGGAACATCAACATACTTACTTGCCATCAATATTCTCCTCATCTAAAAATGTAAAAACTTTTCTTTTTTTCATTGGTTCACGCTGTGGAGATTTTATAACTACCACAACTTCATTAGGTTTCTCAATTACCTTACCCTCATTTAATTTTTTAGCTAAATATAATTTATAATAATACTCTTTAGCCGCAGGATAAACATATGGTACAATACCAATAGTTGGATTAGCGAGAGTAGGACGATTGTGTAAAATTTCAAAATAATAAAATAATGTGCGATATATGCCAGAATATGAAAAACCTAAACGGCTGATATATTCAGTTATTTGTTTTTGAATATTTGGATGAACATAATCCATTTTGAAAAGTTTTTTTACATATTCTTCTAATTCAATTTGTTCATGACGTTCGACAGGAATATTATTGATGCTACATTGTTTGTGTGCATATCGTTTTGTGTTTTCAATCTTAATACATTCTTCTTTGTCCCTATCGAACATTTGACCGCAATAGTAACATTTTACTCGATGCATACATCCTCCTTCATTATTATTATAACATAATTTTGTAAAAAAATCAACTCACAGTTATAATAACCGTGAGTTGATCGAAATTATCTGTTATGAAAGCTGCTTTAAGTCGTATACAATAAGGTCAAGCTCTGCAGCCTGTGCCGGTGTGCATTCTCCAACCTTCTTTCCAACTCCAAGATGACTCTCTACAATTTTTGTAATTTTCTGAGCCATAGTTGGACTATTGGTCTGCATTAAATGTCCAACGATGGACTGGAATTCATCCATTAATGCATTAAAGTTATAAGAAGTAGTCGGGGCCTCACGATTTGCTTTTTCATCCGTAACAAAATTGTTACTATGTTCAGCAGCTTCTTTATCAATTGCTTCACCAATTGCATTCACTAATGAATCATAATTAAAATCAATTACTGCAGGAATATACTTAAAACGAGAACCAGCGATAAAGCGAGGAGTTCCACGCATAAAGAGTTTAGTTACAACTTCGCCATTTTCAGCCTGAACTTCACGAGCATAACCAATGATATCACAAGTACGTTCACAAACTAAACGACCGCGAGTATCCAGAGTGGGAACCATCTGATTAAACTCTGTACCAGTTTCATCCTTAAATGTCTTATCAACATCGTGACTAATTATAACAAGACCGTAATCCATCTGAATAATCTTACGAAGACATTCATCAAACTCTTGCATAACGAGCTTATATCCTTTACCATAGGGGATATCGCCGATTGCCTCATAAGTAACTTTTTCATTACTTTCTTGTGAGCAAATAGCCTTTTCACAATAACCATATGCGATATCGGCAGTATCAATAATAACTGTTTTGAACAGCTCTTTGACTTCTGGGTCATTTAATTCACGTAAAGTTTTCTTGAATTCAGACCAAGAATTAATAGGCTTTACCATAATTCCGGGAATTGCGTTATAGCCTTTTTCGAAAGCAAGCAATAATGAACCGGGAAATTTGGAGGCAATTGTAGTCTTTCCCGTTTTAGCTGCGCCATAGAAAAATACTGAATACCCTCTTAAATCTCGACTAACTTTATGTGGTTTAATACTCAATAATGAATTTGCCATAATTTACTCCTTTTCTAAAAAGGGCAAGAAACTTGCCTCTATTTCATTAGAACTTAAAGTCACCAGTTGCAGGAACAGCGGTTGTCTTAATCGCATTAGCTTGATTGGCTCTCCATTCAGCCGTACGCTGTTTCTTTGCTGCAAGTGCCATTTCTCTATCGCTCATTGCCTTTTTGAGTTCATTTACAGTAATAGTATCTTCACTATCCCATTCATAAGCTTCAGCACGTGCGCCAGTGATAACCCAGTCCTTACGACTGTGACTAATTTCACGAATAGAAGGCTCGCCAAATGCAGACTCCTCTGTAATTGTGCGAGTTACTGTGGCAGATACTTGATTACCCCAAATATTAGTAAATACGGGTTCTTTAGAGCTAGCGCCTAAACCAAGGAAATAATTAATTGCATTAGGATTGGTTGCAATAAAATCTACAGGAAGCAGAGCATTACGGAAATCAAAAATACAACCCTTAACAATAAGACCATCAGGAATATTTTTATCGGGGTCGCCTTCGCGCTCAGTAGTTCCTGTGATAATCATATCAACTTTGAAAGTGTTACGACGCTTCTCATCAGCATCAAGATTATTATCAGTAATAATATGGATAAAGCCACCTTCATTACGCTTTGTACTTACCAAAGTTTCCTCATCTTTAGTAGTAGTATCATACCATTCATTTAAACCGATTGCAGAATCAATACGAATACGTGCAGCTTCACTCCAATCAGAATCCATAACAGTTTTAATCTTACCGTTAAGAATATCCATAAGAATAGGATAATTTGGGTTTTTCTTAGTCTTATTGGGATAAGTGGGTGCAACATAGGTAAAATGAACAGATACAATATTGGTATGATTATTATCAGTAGCAATATCAATAGTGCCAGTTACATATGGGGTGCCAGGGTTTTTAGATTCTTTACCAGATTCCTTAGCCTCAAGTTTATGTGCATATAAAATTCCTTCAATATGTGTCTAATTAATCATATTTTTCTTCATAATTATTAACTTCTCCTTTAATTTATTTTCATTTCTGTATTATTATTATAACAAATTTTTTATTTTTTTTCAATCTTTACTTAGATATTTCGTCTCCAAAAAGCAGAACATCCGCATAAGGTAACTGTCGTGCAAACTTCATAAAATCTTTCGACCATTCAGTTAATTTATGGTATCTACGCTGAGTTGGCAAACACATTTCATAAAGATTTTCATAATTCATAGTGACTGTACGAGTTTGCAAAAAACTTTCTGGCAACCAACGAATCAATTCTTTCCAATATTTCTTATCTTTTGTTTCAAGATATTTTTGACGTAATGATTCACAAATATTAATTATAGTTTTTGCTGCTGATTCATTTAATCCAGTTTCGATTTCATGCATTACATCAGAATGATAGTCATCAATTTCAAAACAATCTAATGTAATTGGTTTACTTGTAAGTTTATGCATAGTAGAAGTCGAGTTAGCAGTAGTACCTACTTTATAAGTATCAAATTCTTTCCCATTTATGGACTATCTTTTACCCCTTTCGGAGGATACCATTTCGGCATTTAATTAGCTTCGTTTCCTAAAACTAAACTACGTATCAATAGTAGCCCTACTTCCCTGCCCAGAAGGCCTTGGGAATAGTCTCTACAGGTTCATTTCAAACACACATTTTAAATATAAAACTTTACTCTACGTCTAAACTATAGCCTTCAATCTCGGCTTTAATTTCAAGCTGGTACAAATATTGCTCCATAGCACTTGCTTGTGACTTCCACTGCTCCATAGGGCAATTTGGTTCAAAATCAAGCTTACCAGCTTCTCTCTTTATAATCATTGAATGGAGTTTATTATACTTGTCCTTAACAAAATAATATTCTCCAATCGCCCTACTCTTATAATCATCAGATTTTAGTAATTCAATAATCCTATCAAACGTCATAGTCATTGCCTCCTTAAAATAATAAATCCTTAGTTTACGAGTTATATGTGTGTTTGAAATGCTTCCCACGGGATTCCAATGGGGGGTTCCCCGTTAGCTATATTTTACAAAAAATATAACCCTCGCTGATAGACGAGAAAAGTATTTCATTGGCAGAAAGAATTCTACCAGTAGAGTGGAGCAGTAATATCAACAGATACCATAATTTGTCGCATAAATTTACGATGCTCTGGACCAGCCATAATAAGCTTATGAGCAAGATTTAAATCATCAGGACACAAAGCAGCATATTCTACATAACTACCATCAGTGTGAATAGTAGAACGCTGTGCAATATCTTTTACAGTCTTGGCATATAGAGTATCATAATCGGGATCGAGCATATTTAAATGAGCTGCTTCCAACCATTTTGCCGCTAGATTCTATACAGTCGCACCGAATACAATAATAGGCTTAGTTCCAAATTCGCTTAAAGATTTATTCCAGCTATTATGAGGATTCCGCATTCCTCGAAATGCCCCCTCAAAATTAAACACTCTTATATTTTCAAATTTCATTTTTTAAATCTCCAGCATTTTCTATTATTAAATTAATACCGCTGTCAGAAGGTGAAGAGATAGTTGTATAAGTGGAAGAAGTCCAGTTCGGATTTGTCAATATATAACTTATTCCCTTACTATGATAACCTTCCTAAAAAGCTTCATATAATAACTATTTTAATTCATCGACTGTAAATGTAATTTTACCATCTTTGTCAGCTGTAAAAATTTTAATCATCATAATTTTACCTCATTTAATACTATAACCAAATTCTTTTGCTCCAAAATAATTTTGCCAATAGATTTCTCGTTCATTTAAAAGTTCTGGAGGACATTCCTCGATTACTTCAAACATAAAATTCTCAACACCATCGGCTTGCATAGCTGGATACAACTTATTGCGAGTTTGCGCTTCAGCGCCTAACCCGCGTTTTATGTGCTGGCGCCAACGGTCGGCAAAACGCACGCATTGACCCACATAGCACATGCCATTTTTAGTATTTGTAATTTTATAAATACCGCTAACTTTATCTCCTACGACACGACCAATTAAATCGGTTGTAGGTTTTTCATAGTAACATTTATAAATTAATTTATTGAGAGTTTCTGGATTGTGTAAATACGGAGTAATACTTCGTAATTTTTCAATCTCCAATAGGTCAGTAGAAGGAATTTGTAACATATAGAAACTTTGCTGTTGCGCGTCAAGCATCATGCGTTTATAAGATTCAATGGCTGCCCGAGTTTTTTCTTGACATTCATTTAATCTATAGCGCTCTGATATTAATTGTTTGCGTAATTCTTTAATTTCATTTGCAAATTCTTCTTTTACTATTAAAAAATCTGACCGATATTTATCAATTTCTTCTTGATAATTTTCGGCTTCTCGTTGAGCACTTTCCTCAAAGGAAGTTTCCATTCGCGCTTTGGCTTTATCATAAATGGCGCTGACAGCTTCTCTTGCCATTTCTTCAGTTGTTCGTGCATTAAAATCTAATTGCTTAATGCGAGCATTAAGTTTAGCTTCTTCTGACTATAAAGAACCAATATTAAGATTAAGTGCATCTTCTTGTTCTTGTAAATCTCGAAGAGCATTATTTTCCTGCTCAATGAGTTGAGAAGTTTCAAGCGCTTCAAGGCGCAAATTGTCTCTCTATTCTTGTAGAATAGCAATCGACTTCTTCTATCGAATAATTGAGTGCTTTCTACTAAAATAAATATAAAAGTGTGCGCCGATGGAAATCAGACTTATTGTTCCAAATATTATTAAAAGTGATAGTTCAATCGGCATAAGTTAAAAAATTAAGGGGCAGAAACTTGCCCTGCCCCCTATTTGAAAGACTTTATTCGATTACTCTTCCTCAGCATCGGGATCGAAAGCCATACCAGCATCATTAAGAGAGAGGAACTTGACTTGCTTATGGGTTCCATCCTCAAGCTCAATCTCAGCAACGGTACGAACACCCAGCTTCTTGCGCTGAATAGCAGAAGTAAAAATACCATCAACCTGACGCTTTTCGAGACCAAGAGCCTCAGCAACATCAGCAGAAGTGAGATTAACACCGTTGTTCTTCTTCAGATAATTAAGAACGTTTTTTGAATTTTCTTTCATAGCCATAGTAAAAATTCTCCTTTAAATTAAATATTTTTTATTATTATTATTTGTAGCATTTCTTTTGCTTACATTATTATTTTACAAAAAATTTTTAAGAAAATCAAGATTGATTGAGTATTTTTAAAACTTCTTCGTCAATCTTTTCCATATCTGCAAGATCACGATATCGATTGCAAATATCTATTGTTTCTTTTTGCGCAGCATATCGCGCATTGGGGTCATCAGAGTTTTGCATAATTAACTCAAGTTCAGCTAGCCGTTGCGCAGTGCGCTTAATTTCGCGTTTCGTCATATTTATTCCTTATTTATATACTTATTATACAATAAATTTTTTACAAAGTCAAGAACTGCTGCTTAAAGTCGTCCTCAGAGATAATAGGAATATTCAACTTTTTCGCTTCAGTATTTTTAGTTGAGGTTGATGTAATATCATTGTTAATAAGATAATCTGTCCGAGAAGATATGGTAGAAACAACCTTGCCTCCGTGCTTCTCGATATCCTTTTGAAGAGCGACGCGATTAGGGTATTGCCGCAGCCGCCCAGTAATTACGATTGTTTTTCCTTCCAATGATTTCTCCACTTGCTGTTCTATTGGAGATTCCTCAAATATTATATAATTTTTTGCGAGTTCATCTGCTTCATCATAATTAAATTTCATGATGGCATTATGTTTCTCCCATCCGTAATTAGGCAACGTAAAAAATTGAAAGTTATTTTTAATTGCATCTCTAAAATTATTATACGTTTTAAACCGAATTGCTAAATCTCGTGATGCAGTTGTCCCAATTAGAGGAATCCCAAGAGCACACAGGAAACGCTCAAAGGTAGTGTGAGAACTAGTTTTAATAGCGGTTAAAACGTTCTCTACGGATTTAGGTCCGAATCCGTCCTTTTTCTCCCATATGCTAGCATAGTCATCTAAATGATAGATGTCGGTAATAGAATTAACCCACCCCCATTCAATCAGTTGACTTAAAGTGGCTACTGATATACCCTTTGCATCTAATCCTTTTTTACCAAGATAATGGTCTAATCGATTAATCAATAAACCGGGGCAATAAGAATTAGTACATACCAGTACTTTAACTCCTTCATTCTCCTTGATTTGAGTTTTATGAGCACAAATGGGACATTTAGTAGGAATTGATATATATATTTCAGAAGTATCATTCATCATATTTTCAACATAACATTCAACTTGTGGAATTATCATATTGCGTTTTGAAATTTTAATATGTTGTCCCACATAGGGTTTACCCAATATTTTTTCCATTACGCTAATATTATGCAAACTGGCTCGCTCCACAATAGACCCATCGGCATCAACTGGCTCAAATACTGCTACTGGTGTAAGAACTCCAGTACGACCTATTGTCCATTCAATAGACTTTAAAGTCGTATCATATAATTCGTCTTCAAACTTATACGCAATAGCATTATTAAAATGATGTGCGGTTGAGCCAAGTGTATCACGCAAACTTAAATCATCATATTTGAATACAACGCCGTCAATTGGATAGCTCATTTTTTCGGAACGAACTTTAATGAGCTCAATTGCTACCTTTAAATTCTCATCCTGCTTAGAGCAACACCAGTATGGAACAATCTCAAAACCATACATATCAGCTGCCTGTAACTGTGCAGAAAGTGTATTTTCGGCAGTATCAAATGGTTCAATTACGTCCCAAACCACAAATGTTAATTTGCGATTGTATGATACTTTCGCATCTAATAATCTTATACTACCAGCTGCAAAATTTCTTGGATTTTTAAATTCACTTTCAAATTCTTTAAAATCCTTATAAGTACAAATAATTTCACCATCTAATACAACACGTTGCTTATATGAAATATGTTTAGGAATAGTTGGATTGATTTTCATATTATGAAGAATATCCTCTCCAACATTTCCATCGCCACGTGTCTCAGCTTTTACCAACACACCATTTTCATATGTAAGAGAACAAGTAAGACCATCCATCTTTGCCATAGCTACCCATGGGACACTATTAGACCGGCCCAAAAAATCCTTAACTTCCTCTACGCTCTTAGTCTTTGCTAAAGAGAGCATAGGATGATCGTGTTTAACTTTAGAGAGGGATGTTTTTACTTCAAAATGGATTTTAGCTGTGGGGGATTCGGGCAAAATTATACCGCTTAAGCGCTCCATGCGCTCAAGTTGGAAATAATTTTTATCCCAATCTGCATCGGACATAATAGGCTCACCATTATCATAAGCTTCCGTTGCTTGATTTAAGAAGTCTATTAAATTGTGCATTTCATTGATAATATAATCCTTATCCATAGCTTTCTCCTTTATTTTTCTTACATATATATTATACAAAAATATTTTTATAAAGTAAAGAAAGAGGGGAGAGACAAGCTCTCCCACTATCTTATATTTTGCTAACTGATTTAATCTGTTTATTCTGTATCATTAAATTCCCTTGCGCCGCACGTCCCATTAAAGGTATCTCCGTAGCCTCCAAAAGAATGGAATTTTTATCACCAAAAATAAGGACCTGGTCTCCATCTTGAATTAAAGTAGCAGCTACAATATTATTTTCTCCCTTTGAAACCATTATACCACGTGTGCGGCGATTTTGCTTGGGAATTTCATTTAAGCGAACACGTTTACCGTATCCACCATCAAAGAACAAGCCCAAATCATCAGTATCATTATGGATAGGCAAGACGCACACAACTTCATCATCTTCTTTGAGATTGATTGCAATATTTCCAACAGTCAACCGATTACTTGCAGCCCAATCTGTTGTAGATAATCTGAGCGCATACCCCTTTTTAGTAACTACAATTACATCTTCATCTTTTAATAATACTACATTGGCAAGTTGGTCGCCTTCGCGCAAAGTAATAGCACTTAAACCTGTCTTTTTACGCGTTTTTATATATTCTGACAGCTCAGTTTTTTTCATGTAACCCTGTTTGGTAATAAAACAAACATATTCAGAATTAGTATTTCTATATAGCGAATAAATAACTTGTGCATGTTCGCCATGCTCCATTGCAACTAAACTATCTACTGGAATACCTTTGCTCTTATTATCACCATTTGGAATATCCGCAACAGGCAAACGATACAATTTACCGCTGTCACTAAATATCATTAATGAATCAGCAGTGGTAGTACGAATAATCATTGAAGTTAATTCATCCTGTATCTTTACTCCTTTACCTTTGCGCTTTTGAGGCTTATAGATATCAGAAGGAATGCGTTTAATGGTATTACCATGAGTTAAAATAATCATGCAATTTTCAGGAGCTATTGCTTCATCATCAGCATTTTCTGAACTAATATTAAGAATTTGAGTGCGGCGAGGGTCACCATACTTTTTAGCAATAGCACGCCATCCTTCAATTAATTGATTATTAAATTTAATTGAATCATTTAGAATATCTTCAATACGAGCGATTTCATTTAATAAATTATTTTTTTCTTGTCTTAATTTTTCAATTTCAAGATGCGCTAAACGACTTAATTTCATATCAAGTACAGCTTGCGCCTGTTCTTCATCTAATATGAAATTTTTTATTAATGCCGTTTTTGCGTCAGCTACTGAATTAGCCTGTTTAATAGCAGCAATAACTTCATCAATATTGGCTAAACAAATCAATAAACCATCAATAATATGAATTCGATGACGATATTGATTAATATCATACTCAAATCCTCGACGATATACATCTTTTTCATGGTCAATATGCGCTTGAAGAAGTTGTTTCCAAGTAAATACTTTCGGGAACCTTCCAGCATCCAAAAGTGTGAAATTAATACCAAAATAATATTGTAAAGAAGTTTCTTTATAAAGATAACGAATTACTTTTTCTGGTATTACACCTTTATGCAAGTATATTTTAATTAAAACAGTTTTCTTTGTTAAATCATTATGACGCTCAATACCGGGGTTATCTTCCCGCTGTTCAATTTCTTCCAACTCTTTACAAATTGTGTTTGTGTAAACACCATATGGAACTTCGGTTACTTCTAAACAATTCTCTTTCGCATCATAATTTATAACTGAACGCAATTTACATGAGGCGCCGTGCCCATTTTTAATTGCTTCTTTTACTTCGCTCGCATTGACCAGAATTGCGCCAGTAGCAAAGTCTGGAGCGCAATAAATATCATCAAAAGTACAATTTGGATTTAAGGTTAACTTTTCTAAAGCTAAATTAATATCTTTAATGTTAAATTGAGGTACACTAGATGCCATACCAATACCAATACCAGTAGTACCATTAACTATATTATAAAAGCCCTTAGAAGGCAAAACTGCGGGGTACTGTTGAGTATCATCATAATTATTGCGCCATTCCGCAATTGTATCTTTTTTGATATCAGTAAAAAGATAATTAGAAAATTCACTCAAACGCGCCGATGTATAACGCATAGCTGCCCAGTTTCCACTTTCTATTGGAGAACCTCCATTGCCTTCTACTTCAATTAGAGGATAACGCATGGCAAAAGGCTGGCCCGCACGCATAATAATGCCTTCCGCAGAAGTATCACCATGAATATAAAAATCAACCATCGCCATACCAACAGCATTAACAGTTTTCTTAAATGAATTAGTATGCGTTAATTTATGTGAATGCATTGAATAAAAGATCTGTCGTGCAGAAGGTTTGAGACAATCTCTTGCATCCACCAAAGCACGAGATTGCAGAACTGCGCCACTATACTGCACAAATGCATCTGTAATAGTTTGTTTTAAATCACTCATTCTGCTACCTCCGTAAAGTCAACATTGTTAAATATAAAGTCGCGACGTGGAACAATATCTGTACCCATTAAATCATAAAGTAAGTCAATTGCTTCTGGAGAATACTCCATTTGTTCAAAACGTTGGAATTCATCAGTAAACATAGATTCCTGTGCTTCCTCAGGCTCCAATGTGCCCAATCCTTTACAACGCTTAATTTCACCTTTTATTTGTCCACGTACTGCATTAAATTCGTCATCATCAAAATAATAACTGCGCTTTTTACCAGTAGATACAACCCAAAGAGGTGAACGCAACCAATATAAACGACCTTCTTTAATGAATTCTGGAGCTAAATATGTCAAGGCGGACATAATTAATAATCCAATATGATATCCATCACTATCAGCATCGACGCAGATACCAAGTTTGCCGTAACGCAATTTTGAAGCATCATAGCGTCCGGGAATAATATTCATCGCACTTAGGAGCAATTTGATTTCTTCGTTCTGATAGATATCTTCTTCACTATTGGATAGACAATTAATAATTTTACCACGAATTGCTAATATGCCATACTTTTTATAATCACGAGCTTGCGCCATACCGCCCATAGCTGAATTACCTTCTACAATTAATAAAGTAGAATTTGGGCCAAGATATTCAGCATCTTTTAACTTATCAGACTGGAATACTTTACGCTTTTGATTGCGTTCAATATCTTTTGTCGCTTCTAAAGCCTGCTTACGAGCTTTTTCTGCGGCTGCGTCGGCTTTAGTAACTCGTTTGACTAAATTAGCTACTGTAGCAAATTCATCACGATATGCTTTTCCCATCATCTTTAAAGCATTGGAAAATGCTGTTGAGGCCATGGCTCTTAAATTAGCATTATTAATTTTAGTCTTAGTTTGATTAGCAAAACTAGGCTGCGCGACAGAGCAATTAATTACATAAAATAAATTTGCACGAATTAATTCTCCATCATAAGTTTCACCTGTTAAAGTGTTAAATGTACGGGTAATTGCCATTTTTGCGCCTGTAATCGGGGAACCTCCTTCAGGACAACGTAAACCATTTACGAAAACGTATGAGGTTTCATGCTTACTACCCCATTGAAATGCTATTTCTAACTTATCGGTACCATCAGTTATGGTTTCGTGAATAATATGTGGATGAATCGGGTCTTTTAAATTATCTTTTACAAAATCTATTATACCATTTTTAGCACAATGTGTTATTCTTGTACCTGTTTTTATATCATATAAATTAAACGTGATTCCGCTATATAAGTAAGAAATGTTCTTAATATCTTCGCATATGCGTTGAAAACTATAATGAATAGGTTCATCTTTAAACACTTCTGGATCTGGGCTAAAGCGAACGCATGTTCCATTAGCGTGTTTAGTTGGATATTCATGATAATCAATTAAATCGCCTTTGAAAAATATAGCTTTTGCCATTTTCCCATCACGACAACTTTCAACAACAAAATCATTAGAACTTAAACAGACACATTTTGCTCCGATACCATTTAAGCCTGAAACATTTTTATATGCGCCTTCTTCAAATTTACCACCAGTGTGAGATTTTGAATAAATAGATACTAAAACATTTTCTCCATTTTCACGGATACCAAAAGGAACACCGCGACCATAATCTTGGACTTCAATGGTGTTATTGTCTTCATCAACGCTAATATCAATTTGATTTCCATATCCACAAAGGGCTTCATCGGTTGCGTTGTTAATAATTTCTTTGAATGCTTGATATGTGCCTTCATTATCTGCGCTACCGAGATACATTTGAATACGAGTTCGAACGCCTTCTTTAAAACTTAATGATTTTATGTCGTCGATACCGTAATTATTTTTTCTTTCCATTTATCATGCTCCTTATCGCCATCGGCTGACGCTAAACGATCTGCAACTTCATTCCATTTAACGCCGCTATGACCTTTTACTTTTTCTAATTGTATACGATAACCTTTTTTATATAATTCATAATATTCTTTTACAATATCAACATTTTCGGCTATCTTTCCAGAACTATTTTTCCAATCATTATTGGCCCATTGAAACATCCATTGATTAAATGTGTTAACCGCGTATGCACTATCGCTAAAAACAATTGGAAAGTTAAAAAGAAAACTATCTAATGTAGTTGCTTCATAGATATTAATTCCATAATTCTTTAAGCAATACAAGACAGCTTTCAGTTCTTCGCGGTTGTTTGTTGTGTTTTCACATCTCTCTCTATATATATTATAGACAAAATTTTCGTGATTGTCAACTATGATCACTCCGAAGCCACCTGGACCGGGATTTGGATAGGCACTTCCATCACAATATATCTTCATTTTTATCACCCTCTTCAAGCCAGGCTAATTCCATTTCTAACCATTTCTTATAGTCCGCTCGAGAGACAGCATCAAGATATACACCTGAACGCACAGCAATTACCAAATGTTCATTAAACTGCTGATGAAGAGCTTCAAAAACTTTACGAGCTTCTTCATAATCAATTTCATCAGTAAAGCGTACAAGAATAATATCATTTTCATTAACGGGGAAAGATGTTATTTCATATTGTTCATTAGCTGTCATATATAATACCTCCTTTACTATATATATTATATCATAAAATTTAATTTTTTGCAATAAAAATAAGCCATAGGATATCAAGACATCCTACGGCTTATGTAGTTATTACTATTAATTTTCTTCATAGTCTTCATTTATTTTTTGGTCAATATTATCAGATGTTGTGTAATTATATTTTAATGCATTTGCTTCTTGTTCGAGTCGAGCGTTTAATTCTGTCATGACAGACTCATATTTAACTCCATCTTTTGTATTTTCTTTGGTGGATTTTCTATAGTAAAAACCTTGACTAACACCGTAAGCAGTCCAAGGGAGACCAACCATTGCAGTTAACCAAGGCAGTTCACCAAAATATGCATTTTTAACACATATATAAGCTAAAATAATAAAAGAAAGGCTAATTACCCAAATTAGGGCTGATTCTTGGATTAAAAGAACTTTAGAAAATTCTTTTTTTGGCTGTACTTTTTTCTTTCTTTTGGTTTTGACTTTCTTGTTTTTATCCATAACTTTAATCCTTTCGAGAAAATAAAAAGGGGGCTTTTAGCCCCCTTATATATTAGTGACGAAGTTTATTTACTTCATCCAAATTAATCCAACAAGGTTTATTAAAAATTTTACCGAAATGATCCCATTCTGTTTCAATGAGTAAACGATCCCCAGGATTGCATGTTCCTACTTTATTACTCTCCACCGTAGGATTATCGTAAACTGTTATTTCGCCCTCTTCATGAACAAGCACTGAATAAGGAAGTGCAGTATACATAATATAATTACCATGAGATTTTTTTACATAACCAATTTTATTTGGTTGATATCTTAAAATAACTTTAAAATATTCTTGATTAAAATCATCAATAATATATACACTTTGATGATAGCTTAAAATATCAAGTACGTTAGGACTCTTTGTCTCTGTATCAGGACTATCCATTACAGAAACAGTCTTAGTCTGAGCGGTATAAATACCAATAATTCTAGAATGCTTAGGTGCTTTAGTTTTGTTCTTAAATAAACTCATTACATTTTTCTCCTTTAAGTTAATTTTCTTGCCAAATCGGCAACTTTACTACGATGAACATATCGTAATTCAATTTCACCATATATATCAGTATTGCGGAATACTTTTGACACTCTTTTCATTCCATTATGAATACCAGCATATGCGGGTGAATCAACTTGTGTTTTATCATCACCGTCAATAATACATATTGAATTTTCACCAATGCGAGTGAGCGCAAGTTGCATCATATCTATATCCAAATTTTGAGCTTCAGAAATATATACACCACTATTGTCAGGTGTTTCATATCCACGAATATCAGATAAAGGCAATAAAATCAATTGTTCATTATCAATTAATGCCTCTACCTCCATACGACTGCCTAATTTACTAATTAACAAGTTACCAATTTGTGAATCGAGTAATTTTTCATCACGAGTACCAGGGTAAAATCCTAATCTAGCTGAATTGCGTGTAGCTATTGTATTACAAAATATTACAATTTTATTTATCTATCCTTTTTCAAGTTTAGAAAATAAATATCCAAGTGCAAGAGTTGTTTTACCAGAGCCTGGCGCCCCCTTAAGCATTGTTACTTGATTTTGTAAAAGACTATCAACCGCACAAGCTTGATATATATCTCCGCGCATTGGTTTAATATCGCCAAATAGTCGTGAAGAAAATACACCATACTTTAAATGCCTATGCGACATTCCAGTCCATACTACTGTATCTATTGGTTTATGATTTTTATCACATATAATTAAATATTGTCCGATATTTAAATTATATATATTTACATTTTGATTTGAATAAAAATAACTTAATTCATCATCTGATAAAGTTTTTTCCATATAACCAGTATACTCTGGTTCTTGGTCATATCCAACCATTTCGATTGAATCATTACCAAAAATTAAATTAGATAATATAAATAAAGACATGTCATTTGTTACAAATACAACTTCATCAGGATGATATTTTATATCATAATAAGTTGCGCAAGCTAAAATTCGCATATCGTTATTATCTAAATATAATCCAACTTTATGTAAAGGCTCAAGCATTTCTGGTTGATAATTAATTACATCGTATTTATCAATATTATGGTATAATTGATTTAATAATTGTCTTGCCGCATATTTTATATCAGAGTCTTTATTGGCAGATACTTTTATCAATTCCAGCTCTTCTAAAGTAATTGATGAAATGGCAAATCGATTGTTAAATAACTCACTTCCCATTACTAATAGACTGCTGGTATCATAAAATTTAAAAGTTGTCGTCCTCATCTAACTCCTCCTCATAAGTGTTGGGTCTTGGTGACTAGAACCCAATCACATTATGAACAATTTCACCACTTTGTTCATCTGTGATTTTTATAATTTCACTTTTTATTTTGGTAATTTTTATCATTATTTGATATTTCCATTTTTCAAAAACCACCTGTATCAATTCAGTGATACCTACTAATAAAGGGTATGCTATGGTGGTAAATATAATACCTAAAATAAAATTAATCAAAATAGTCACCTCTTTTCATAGCCTTCATAAAATTATAGACGATAGACTAAATTGATTAATTTGATTTGGCCTTTCTTAATCTGCGAATTGCAGTGTAAAAATGATTCTTTGCTTTTAAATAAGCAGCTAATTCAAGTCTTTGTTGTGCAACTAATTTTTGAATTTCATGTAAATCATCTTCAGTTTGTTTAATTTTATGTAAAAGCATTTTAGATTCATAATTATTTGGATTATGCTTAGAGCTTTGATCTATATTATGTAAAAATTTTTTTAATGTATATAATTCAGGTTTTATAATATAATCACGAATATGTTTATTTAAAGCAATAGTGGCGCGCATTTCTGCAATAGTGCATCCAGTTTTCTCACTCATCATATCTCTGTCTTCTTCAGCACATTGTGCAGTTTTAGTTATTGTAATTCCATCAGGAGCGATTAAAGTACAAGTTGCTATGCCTTTTTCTGCATCCCAATTAATAAAATCTTTCATTAAGAAACCTCCTTTGTTCTCAATACTACTATCATTATACCAAAAAAATATTTTTTAAGCAAGTTTAGCCTTTTTGGTAAAAAATTTTCCATATGCGATTTTTGGTTCAGTTTCGGTCGAGTTCGAGTATAACAAAAAGCCCAGCACTAAGCTGGGCTCTAGTAGAAGTAAAAATGAATGCTTCTTACAAGCATGAAATGCAGTCACGCATCTGTTGCTCCATATCAGCGATTACTTCGTCCAATGACACAGGTTTGCAGTCATGCGCGTCGACTGATACATTATATACATATGGCAAATCATTATAGAATTTGCGTTTGTCATGTGTATGGCCCGAAAGATTGAGCGTCATCTGCTTAAGTGATTCACGCTCAAGGTTGCCGGTCATACAGGGGTAATGGGTCATGAAAAAGTGATGTTTATTATACTTGAGCTTAATCGCAAGCGCAACTTCAACCACATTTGGGCAAGTGCGGTAAAGCGCCTCGCGTGTATCAGTATCATGATTACCTAAAACGATATGCACTCGGCATGGAATTTGCAGAAGATATTCCAATCCCTTTTGGTTATCTCCAAGCATTATATCACCCAGAATATAAAGATCATCATCGGGCTTAAGCTGAAGCAGATTATGAAGAATAACCCCATTCATTTCTTCTACGTTATTAAAACCACGTGGTTCATATAAAAATGAGCGGTCATGATTAAAATGAAGATCAGAAGTTACATAAATCATTTTTTACCTCTCTTTTCTGCGTTTAATACACTTTATTTTCATAAGGCGATTCTAAATATAAAACCTTTACTGATATTTTCGTATCATTTTCTGGACGTTCAAATGAATTCCACATACGAGTAACAATATCATCTGGTACAATAGCGTGGTAAGCGCGCTGATGATTACGCTTTATCGTTTCTTTTAATGAGGCTCTGATAACAAGCACCGTTACTTCGACATTGGACAAATCCAAACGCTTTAACACTTTTAAACGAGATTTTTCAGTTAAATGAGTTGCATCAGCATATATACGAGTAGGCCCTTTGGCATCATTCAGATAATTCTGAATAGTTTCAATAAACTCATTGAAAACTTCGGTTTCATGAGTAAAATAATGGTCGTCTTTAGACTGCATATAGCTAAAGCGAATTTCATCGCGAGATACTACAGCGCAATCAGGACCGATAGCATTTGCTCGCAACCAGGTGCTTTTCCCAGAGCCAGGAGCGCCGCACATCAAGAAAAGCTGTTTCTTTTCAGGCTCTTTATTAATCTCCACAGGCTTTTTTGATTTCTTAAAAAGATTAAATTCCATAGATATTTCCTTTCACATGGTCATAAAACGGTATATGCTCACAAGTGTCTAAATTTAATAGTATCGCTCCACCAGACCAAAAAGAACCATTATCGATATCGATTTTATGGTCATCACCATATATAATCAGAGTAGGCTCATGCGGCATATCCATATGTAACTCATCGGCTACAAAAGGAATTGGAGTATGACCATGGACGCATACTTCATCGGGTCGCTCATCGTTATCTTCTGGCACAATCACCTTATCACGAAAATGATTTCTGTCCCAAATTAAATCTTCACGGATAGGCAAATCTTTACGATATGGAGTATATCCCGCATGTGATAAATGCCAAATTGTGTTATTTTTTTCACTAAAATAATCCATATGTATAGGCAGTGTGCGCAGACGATTCAGCCATACTTTGCGCTCTTCTGGGGTCTCTTTTAACCAGCCCCTATATGTATCATAGCCGCCATTCACTATTACTAATTCAAGAGATTCATTGAAAGGATAGCCAGCAAGACACTCTTCCATGGCATTTATAAGCATATCTTCATGATTGCCCATCAGATAGATAAACTGCGGATTAGTGTATACAGCTTTGATTAATTCCCAGTTCTTGTAACCACGATCGCCACAATCGCCTAAACAAATTACTTTATCTTCTGGTTTAATATAATCGAGAATTTGCTCATAAATATCATACATACCGTGCAGATCTGAACACACATACATCGACATGTTAAATTTCTCCTTTCATTTTTCTATATATATTATAACAAATTTTTTTATAAAAATCAAAGGCGGCTGTTATGCCGCCTTTTTCTCAATCCTTTTTCTTATTATCTAGCAGAAGTGAAATGTTTAAGCCGCAGCATTTATATTCTGAATTATATAGCATACATTTCTCTTCAAAACATTCTTCGACCTTTTCGTTACCAGTAAAGGGATCTGTACGAGAACGCAATGGACAAAGTTTTATTTCTACAAGTCTACCCATATATACCTCACATTTCTGATGCGATATCGGCATCGGCAACATTAGTTGCCTCTTCGGTTATAATACCAGATAAACACTTAAATGCGAAATTCTTGTGTTTATAGGCAGTAAATGAAGGACGATTTACGATACGGACTACTACGCCCTCGCGCACATGAGTTTTGCCTATTGGGTCTGGGCCGTCGTAGTAAGTTTCAGCAGCTTCCATTACCCATTCGCCAGGAGTTTTAGTAACATAATCAATAACTCCTTCACTATTTAGATATAAAATATTACGATCATTACTACCGGGAATACGGAACTGCTCAAACACAGGAACAGTCTTACAACCCATTTGCTCACAGCGATAACGCATATAGTCAGGAGTATATTCTACGACATTGCCATCTTCATTAGTCATAGTCATACGATATACATAGAAATCAGACTGAGGCACAGGCTCTGGGATGCTAAATACACTGATTTCATCACGATAGAATTTTTTGCGCTGACCAGTTGGCTCACAACCATATGAGAATACAGTGGTAGGACCATACTGACGCTCAAATTCTTTATCATTTAACTTTTTATTACTTACTGATCCCATAATAGGCGCACCAGAAGTAGTAAAACCAACAACTTCATAGAATACCTCTTCACCCTTATGAAGCTTACCTTCGAAGAACTTCGCGTGTGGCTCACGGAATTCATTAGAGCCATAGAAACCGCCATCAAAATTGTCAAGTACAGTACGACGAGTACCAGTTACATAACCCCAATCATAAATTGGCTTGCCGGGACGACGAAATAGTTTGTCCCAAAAAGTGCGCTTCATGCCCTTAAATACTGGCAGATAACCGGTGCGCTGAGAGGTGCCATGCAATTTGAGTGTAATCTCAATCTCGTCACCAGGCTTAAAAGCGTTAAGATTATACGCAAGTTGCTCAGTATCGGCGTGCTCGTTAAATAAAGGCGCAATAGGTATATTTTTAGGCTTATTCTTACGAGTGCGGTTTGGGCCATTAAATTCATTATGAGCCTTTACCTTAGGAATATATTTATCACAAATCTCGTGGCCATTAAGCTCATGGATAACAGTGCCCTCGGTCAAGAGAGACATATCCACGCCAGTATATGCTACTGAATCAAGAGCCATAAAGATACCGTCAGAAGGCTCTCCACGCAAACGGATAGTCTTGATGTTGCGCTTATCGGCTTCAAGATATCCGCCAACATTTCTACCAGTTTCGTCCTTGCGACGCACAAGATTATTCTGTGCGCAAAACTCTTCGCTTAACTGAAGCCCAGATGGGAAATAAATACCCATATCACCAAGTTTTACATCCAAACCAACGCAAGTTTCACAGTCAAAGAACTTAGCGATTTGTAACTTATTGGCGTTCATATGTGGACGCAACTCTTTTACTTTCACTACATAACCACAGTGAGTAATACTCATTTTATATCTCCTCTCTGAACAACAGTCCAATTTAAATTCTGATAAGTCAATTTATTCATATCTGACCAAATAATTTTTTTTGCAAGTGCTTTGTTGTCACGCTTATACTTAGGCATTGTTTTACGAATATGATTGCACAGCCAATCACAAGCCTCTGTAAAAGTATTAAAACTATGTTTAAGTGCTTTAGTATCAGCATCATAAGCATATATACATTCAGTATTATTGATAATTGCTTTGCGTGCTTTAGGATCAAGGCCCAAACGTGTAACTACGGGTTTTGTTCCTTTCGCTACGAGTGCAGATTTATTTATTTCTATTTTAGGTTCATAGTCAGGAAAAGGATGGCCTTTTACTGTATCCTCTTGACTCAATTCATCAAAAACAATCTTAAGAAATTCGGCATCTTCAAGAGCATTATGCGTCTGAACGAATTCCTCTTTTTTATAATAATTTACAACTTTAATAAGAGCAATTTCTTTAATTAATCCAAAATGATTTTTAACGGTAGGAGCATAATTCACAAGGTTAGCCGCAATCAAAGAAAGTGACATTTGTGCGGTTATGCTAGTAGCTTTTTTAATTGCTTTACGCACAAATGTTAGATCTGTATTGCCATAACAGAAAAAGCGGCAAGGTGTACCATCATTATGTTCTAATACCCAATAGAAAAAATGAGTAAATACATCATCTAAGCTGGGCGCCGCTTTATTCATTCCATCAGTAATACCAGTTAAATTAGTGATAAAAGAAGTAATTTTCTTATCGGTATAAACCATACTGGAAAATTTTGCATCTGTCTCACTAACGCAACCAATTGAAATAATTTCATTGGAAAATTGTGTTGCTTCAAAGTCAATAAAATAATTCATTTTATACCTCTAAGAAACTTTTAAGTTTATTACTTCTTATAGGATTACGCAGTTTAGTCAATGCTCGCTCTTCAATCCGACGAATCCATTCTCGACTATAACCAAGTATTGTACCCACTTCTTCAAGCGATCTTTGAGAATGTCCATCTATGCCAAAACGTAATTTAATTACTTCACGCTCTTTTTCAGGAAGGGTATCCAGAATAGTTGAAACCATAGTCTTTAATTCAATAGAATAAATAGCATCAATAGGATCAACAGAATTTTCATCTGCAATTAAATCTCCAATGGTTGTTTCATCTTCATCAGTAAGAATAGTATTAGTTGAAATAGGTTCTATAAAAAACGAAGTAATTTCTTCTACTTCTTTTGAGGTCAATCCCATTGCTTTTGCAATTTGATGCTTGGTGGGCTCATGACCAAGAGCTTGACGCAATGCTTCTGTGGTTTTACGAATTTTATTATAAGTCTCTTGAACATTAGCGGGAATGCGTGCAGTGCGATTCTGATTAACAATTTCACGTCTAATCGCTTGTTTAATCCAATAAGTAGCATAAGTTGAAAATTTATTCGTAGAAGTCAAATCAAATTTTTCAATTGCTGGAATAAGTCCTATACTACCGATAGAAATAAGATCATCATTATCAAGCCCAGAGCATGTATAACGTCCAGCAATAGATTTAACAAGACGCATATTATGCATCATCAATTCATTACGTGCTTCAATGTCGCCAGTTTGAGCGCGCTTAAGTAATTCGCGTTCCTCTTCAAATGTTAACAAGTCATAACTGTTCAGTTTAGCACGATAAGCATGTGAACTATTGATGTCATTAATTGTACTCATTGACTTCCCCCTTATTTATCTTTATCTTTCTTTGATTTTCTATATATATTTTATCATATTTTTTTTTAAAAATCAAAAAAGGTATATACATTAGTCTTTTATATATATATGTCGTATAGTTGTCATGTACATAGCATACATGGAGCAAGATTACGCCCAGTATTTAATATCTGCGTTTTATTATATTCACGCCAACGTTTAGCAATATTTTCAATATTTTCTATATCATAATAGAAATACTCAAAATGCATATCTTCAATACGATCAATGTGATAATGACCCATAAGCCAAGCATATCTAATTTTGATTTTATGGCGTAATTCCTCAAGCCATTTTTCCATAGTAGTATCAACTTCACTTTGTTCAATAAAGCTAAGGAATTTATCGAAGGGGCGCATAGTAAAAGGTGCAGTATGAGACATTACAAAATCAAATTCTGGAGAAGTTTCAAATAGCAGCTCTGCATCTTTCATCTCTTCTGGAGTTAATTGCTCATCAGAGAACCAACCACTTATTTTTGGATCGTTATTTCCCTCGCACAAGCCAGCTCTTGCGAGACGATACCATTTATCTACAGAATAAGCCCCACCAATTATTGCAACACGATAGTTACCAATCATATATATGCCATAGTCAAGAAAATATCGAATACGAGGATATTTTGGCTCCATATAAACCCAATTTTGAACATTCTCGTCATAGATTTTCTGCATTCCATTAATGGATTGCGGTCTTGCTTCATGATTGCCACGTAGACAGTAATAATAACATTGCGTAGTATTTATAATAATTTCCTTGGTATCTACATCGCGTTTGTTGAGATAATAATTGAATCCTACATCACCCAATATGATTACTGCGGCCTCGTCATCGAACACGCATGGCACACTTTGCATTGCATAAAGGCTACCATGAACATCGCTAACCCATAACAAACCATTTTTTTAGTTTGTTACTCATATTATATCACCTTCTTTGCTATTTTCTATATATATTATAACAAAAAATTATAAAAAAATCAAATTATTGCTTTGGACAAACACAGTTAAATCTTATAGGTATTTTTTCAAAGTAAATGACCGTATGAAGGAGGTGCTAGATATGATTACATTAATGTCAACTAATGGTCAGGTTCAATATGACCATGACGAATGGGTTGTTGACAAAGAAGAAGACTTAAAATTATTGCCGAGGAAAAGCGGTATGGGAAGTGTCGCTATTGTCATATCTACCGGAAAAGTGTATATGAAGGATAGCTCCGGCGAATGGAAGGTAATCTAATATGGATTTAATAACATATGCTTTATTAAAGCGATAGATAGCTGAAAGCGGAGTTGATATTGAAGCTATCATTCCCCATATAGGTGAAAATGGGAATTGGTACATCGGTGATAAAGACACAGGCGTTTCTGCGTTGCCCCCAGACGTAACTAACGTAGACATAGCTGACATCCAATAGGAAAAAGATGTTACTTTATATATTTTTGGTGGGTCTGCCTCCCAAGTTTTACCAAAGGAGGAAAATGAATAATGTCCAAAGTATTAAAAGCGGTCGTTTAGCTACGACGTGATAATGAATTTAATTTTGAACCTATTGCGAATTCATTCGTTCCCGCCAATGGCGAAGTAGTTCTAATTGATACACGTCGAGATGGTTTGCGCGCAAAAGTGGGAGATGGTAAAACCCCCTTGGCCAATCTTATTTGGACTGATGCACGTTATCGCGATGCCGTTGTGACAGGGTATTATGATGAATCTGAAGATGTTTTTTATGAAACAGATACCAAAGAAGTAACTTTATCTGCCTATACCAATCGTCTTTATATTGACAGATGGCGCAATAAAGTTTATTATTTTAATGGATTAACTTACGTATTAGTGGATGGGACTTATCCCCCCGCATCCGCTACAATACCTGGCATAGTTAAATTATATTCTACTACTGGCCAGAATACAGATGGCACAATGACTCAGAAAGCAATTACCGATGCATTAGACACAAAGTCTAGAGCTTCTGTAGATTTGCAAGATGAGCTTTTAGTTTTTTCAATTTAAGGAGGAAAAATTTATATGACATATACTTATGCAAACGCTCCCGTTCTTTCTAAAATTAAAATCGGCGATAATTATTATTATATGAAAGATGCCGACGTACGGGCAATACTTGATACATTTAATAATGCGATCGTAACTGGTACTATTGCCGAAAACGCAAGCGATGGTAATACTACAGATTTAGTTACTTTAGGTGTTGTTAAAGATTATGTTAACGCACAAGTTGGTACTATTAATAAGTTTGACGTCGAAGTTGCAAATCCTGATAAAATTTTAACTACTCCTACCGCTGATGATATGTATATTCTTTATTTAGTTCCTGCAGAGAATGCTGCTGCTGGTAGTTATGTTGAATATATTGTATTACGTTCCGGTACTGAAGGCAATTATACCTATTCTTGGGAGCAGATTGGCAATACAACTATTGACTTAACAGGTTATCTCTCTACTGATGCAACTGTTGCTGGCGTTAAATTTACCAATGGTAATGTTCCAGCCACAGCTTTAAAAACTGCATTAGACCTTGATAGTCTTGGCGCTTTTGCAAAAGCGGATACTGGTACTGCTACTGTTGTAAATGGTGTTGAGGATCATTCGTATTAGCCTGCTGGTAATGTATCAGTAGTTCCTGGTTCTACGACTGCAACTGTTACATCTACTGGTACATATACTCCTGCTGGTAATATAACGGGTAGTGTTGTAGCTAGTGGTAATGTTTCAGCTGCTAAGAATAATGAAAGTGGCGCATTCCAGCTTAGTGGCTCTGTCGCTGCTCCAACAATTAGTGTTGTTCTTTCAAATGATAATTTTGTTAAGACTGCTGATGCTGGTTCATTACCTTCTTTCACAGAGGGTGCTTTTACAGCTGCAACATTAACTTACTCTAATAGTAATTTTGCTACTAATGGTTCTGTTGCTTCAATTGGTAGTGGTGAAGATGCTGAAACCTTAATCTTCACTGCGGCAAGCACCGGTTCTGCAAGTAATATTACCGCATTTAATGGTGGTTCTAAGGCTGCTGACACTTTTAGCGCAGGCGCGCTTCCCACTTTCACAACAGGCAGTGCTGCGATTGGTGTCACTAGTGCTACCGCAACCGCTCCATCTTTTACTGGAGATAAATTTGACTTTACGTTTATTGGCACAGCTGCTACTGTTTCTGCCAACTTTGAAGGCACAGCAGCTACTATTAACGTAAGTGGTAATTATGACAAGACTACGATTGAAAGTGCGTCCTTTACTGGTACCACTGCAACTCTGTCTCATAATGTCACTACTGGTACAGTTACTGTTACTCCAGCTACAAAATAATTAATAATAAAGATAAATTAAGTAGGGGTTGAACTTCCCCTACTTAATTTTAAAAGGAGATAAATATGGCAGATACTTTACGCATTAAAAAAATAAAATTAAACGATGGATCTGTCTATGCGATCTTCGATGAAGGTTCATTACGTTTAAATGACAATAATGTTTTAATTACGGGTAATAACATAGTTGACAATATGATTATTAAGGGGTCTTTACAAATTACTGAAATTGATGATATTCCTGTTAATAAATCGCTCGAATATGTTTTAACCTGGGATGCCTCAATTGGGGCATTTTATAAATGTACCTTAGCAGATTTATTTAGTAATGATATTTATGAATTATCTGTGGATAATAATAATATTCTTACATTAAATAATTTATATGCTAATACAACTATTCAATAAATTTACAAAGAAAAGAGGACAAATTTATGGCATATGATGCTAATGATTTGGTTATAAAATAGATTCAAGCATCAAATGGTTTACATGAATTAGATGCAAAATATTTTGATGGTCATAAGTGGTCAGATGTAACAAAATTGGTAGAAGCGGGTTTTGAAGCTACCATTATGACAACTCTTCCCACGATTACTAGTGAAAATTATAATACATATCGTAATACCTTAGCTTTAAAGACAGACGAAAATGCTGAAGCTGGTACGTATTTGGAATATATTGTAATTAAAGAAGGCAGTGCTCAAACTCCCACTTATACTTGGGAACAAATTGGTAGTACAAAAACTAATTTTACAATTCCAACAGAGCCGTCAGTTACTTTAACTGTTAGCACAGCTTCTACTACAGTCCATACTACTAATAATGGTAGTCAAACCGCTACTGGAAATGCAAGTATTGCATATGATAAAGCAACCAGTATTGGTTCTGCGGGTGGAGCTACTGCCACTGTTGAAATTACAGTTGACAAGTTAGCGCCTACTATCACTGAGAGTACCGGTGGAGCCAATGTAAAGAATACAAGTTAGCTGGCAGCATCAACAGTTGATACTACTGAAGATGGCAGTCATACCCATTCTGTTACTACTACTGCGCACAGTCATACAGTTCATTTAAGTTCCAGTTCTAAAACTGTTGTTACTAATGTAACTAAAACTGGCGCAGCTGGCGCTCATACACACAGCATATCAGTTAGTAGTTCTAGCACTCCTGTTATAATTTCCGCAAGCGTTAATAATAATATCCTAAGTTTTGGTACAGCTAACGTCATTTCTTCTATTAATGCAGCTAGCGTAACCGGAGAAGCCGGTGGCCATACTCATAGTATTACTCCTATTACTGCAACCATCAATCATATTACAGGTGCCACTTTAGCTGCTAGTGCTCCTAATGGAACTGCAACCTCTGCTGGCACTCATAGTCATAACGTTACGATTGCAGCTCATAGTCATACTTATGTTGAGCTTAAAGCGCATACTCACGCTATTGCTACTATCAGTGCAACATATAGCGGCGATGCTACAATTAGTGAACATAGTCATACTATTAATTATACTACCACAACTGTTACTGGTACTGCTAGTGTTGCGGTTGCAAGTCATACTCATAGTGTTGTTATACCTGCGCATACTCATACCGTAACCGTACCTGCTCATAATCATAGTACAGCTGCTGGTTTATAAAAAATTATTTAATGAAGGGAGAGGATTTAATCCTCTCTCTTTAATGAATTTAAAGGAGATAAAGGTGTATGAATTATAAGATTTGTGTTTATGCAATTTGTAAAAATGAAAAAGAATGGATTAATCGGTGGATAGATAATATGTCTGAAGCTGATTATATCGTTGTTTTAGATACAGGTTCAACCGATGGATCTTATGAAATGTTAAAAGAAGATTCTCGTATAACTTGTGTTGAATAGAAAATCATTAATCCTTGGCGTTTTGACGTAGCACGCAATGAATCAATGAAATTGGTTCCAGAAGATACCGATATTTTTGTTTGTACTGACTTTGATGAAGTATTTGAATAGGGATGGGCGCAAGTATTACGTGATAATTGGCAACCTGAAGATACAAGATGCTATTATACATATGCATGGTCACATAATGCTTTAGGTGAGCCTCAAGATGTATTTAAATATGATAAAATTCATGCAAAAAATTATCATTGGATATTTCCAGTGCATGAAGTATTAGTTCCAAACGATTTAAGTAAACCAGAAGTTGCTTTAGACGCAGGCGAACATATTTATTTACATCATTTATAGGATATAAGTAAACCGCGCGCTTATTATTTTGATTTACTTAAAATTGGCGTAGAAGAAAATCCTACTAATTCGCATTGTTAGATGCTGTTGGCGCGGGAATATTTACTTAAACAAGAATATGATAATGCGCTTGAAGCTTATGAAAAATGTTTACAATACGCTGATATTTATGAGCCTAATAAAAAAATGGTTTTATGTGAGACGTATGGAAGATTAGGTGATTTATATTATTGGCATAAGCATAACTTGAGTGAATCTGTTAAATATTTTAATAAATGGATTGAAGTTGACCGCACGTATCGTGAACCTTATTTTTGTTTGGCTGATATATATAATAATTAGGAACTTTATCCCTTGGCAATTGGATTAGTTACTACTGGATTAATCGTTGGTCAGCGTCATTATGATTGGGTTGAACGCAAGGATAATTGGATTGCTAAAGGCGAAGAACTTTTATGCTATTCTTATTTAGGTTTAAAAGATTATTCTAATGCAATTGTACATGGTAAATTAGCATTAACACATGACCCAAACAATGTAACGCTTTTACAAAAATATACAATGGCTCTTGAAGGTTCGATTGCAGGAATGACGCAATCAAATAATAATAGTAACGAATCATTGCAAAAACTTTGAAAATGATGGATGCGGGCGAGGATCGTTAAAATAAAAAAAGGAGGATGATTGAATGAATGAAATTTCGAAAATAATTATTCCAGGAAATACTATTCCTTATGACTTACGTGATGATTATGCGCGCGAAAGAATTAATAATAGCCATTTATTTGTTGTTAGTCCGTTAATGACGGGTACAATAGATATATATACTTTATTAGGACGGGTAGTAGAACCTTATGAAGGATTAATGCTACATATTTTATGCACAAATAATAATAATGACTCGATTACCCCCACATTTATTCGATTAGCAGCGAACGAATCACCAATTGAAATTGAATATTCTAATTTTATTCGCCGCCGCCCAATAAATGGTGGGATTTACAGTTTTGTTTTACATTATATACCCGAAGAAGAGACGACTCCTGCGCATTGGAATTTTTATCCGATAGATGACACATTAAAATCAAAAGGTGTTGAAATTATTGAGTATACTACCGAAGCTGATGCAGCTTATGCACAAGTAAAAAAAGCATTGAGTCAAAATATATTACCAGTTGTGCACTATATTGATACAAATGCTGACAATTATGAATATTGGCTACCATTATATGAATATGCTACTGATAAAACTGGTTATATTTTTTCAGCATCTACGGCATATACTTCCAGCGAAGATATTTCGTTATCTTATATTAGAATAAATTTAGACTCTACGACCTGGGCTATTGATAACTGCGGAACTAATACGGTTAATATTCCCACAATGACTTAGGCAAAAGGATTATTTTATGGGATTTGCTAGACCAGCAATGCCACAGCTGCAAAGACTGTGACAGGAGTTGCTGATTGGCCAGATTCTTTTTTTGCTGGTTAGACAATTTTAATCAAATTTCAACATGGTAATAATGTTAAAGAAAATCTTACTTTAAGTATAAATGGATCAACTGCAGCTCCAATAGTAACTTATGATGGTGTTAGCCCTGCGGCAATATGGGCAGCTGGCTCAATTTTGTTATTTATTTATAGTGGTACGGATTGGCGTTTAGTTGACGGTGCCGCCGGCACTACCCCCGACTGGGCGCAAAACGACGCTACTATGAGTGACTACATTAAGAATAGACCTTTTTTTGACATTAGCGAAGTACAACCGGACCCAAACCAGTTTGTAGACATTGTAAGCATGTCTGTCAACGATTTGGTTAAACTCAATGACTATCAAAACATGATTATGTTGTGGAAGAGCATTGATAACGTTCTCAGCAACCTGGGGTCGCCATGGTTTATCTTTCGTTTCTTCAGCACTAGGTTTAACAAGGAAATTGACTTTTCATATGAACTTTATACTAACCGTCAGGATATAACTATGCTTGATGACACCAATTTTTACACAGAATTTGTTGCAAGTTTTGGCACCGACGGTCAAAAGAAAGCTCGAATCTATTTTATCCTTGACACAACAAAACTCGACACAGCGAGTGCAGCATTGTTTAACTCGAAGGGAGTTTATTACAAGTGTGTTGAATCTATGTCATCATTGCAGTCCTGCAAGATTGGAATGATGTACAAGACGGTGAAGAGGCTGGAAAGCAGATACTTAAGCGATGATGTAGAATCTGCAAAATACAAGGTCGGAAAGCTTGAAGACGCAAATAACCCGGACAACAACTATCCGAGTGTTAAGGCAGTGAACTTGGCTTTGGACAAAAAACTCACTCGATTAAACACAGTAATTTCATACGATTCCGAAAACAGCAAATATGTGTCTTCTGTTGATTTTGCATCCCTGCTTACGGCGGCGCAACAGCCCGATAAGTACATAGTCACAGCAACCAAATCGGAACAAAGTGATTTAACAACTTCAAGCACTAAAGAAGATTTGTATCTATTGACTGGGATTGACAATACGGACGGCTTTAAAGCATTGACGTTTGCATGCTCGGCAGTAAAAAAGACATCAATTGGAACTATCGAAAAGAATGAAGAAAAACGAATTTGCATCACGGATGACCCAGGCAATCCTGTTTCTTTTTTGTCTGAAAATGTAACGTCTGCCCTGAAGGAGACAGGGAAAGGAGCTATATATCATTCATCAATGACGAGCGATGTTGATGCATTGGGAGCGAATTCTGTAAATCTCGCTACACGGTCTGGGTCAACAGGCGTTTCGGCATTTGCAACGGGGTACGGAGTATATCACCCCCGCTACGGTTGGGGATATCTTGCTAACAACGCAAGTGGCGACAATTCTGCTGCTTTTGGTAGCAATACAACAGCTACGCAAGAAGCGCAATTTGTATGTGGAAAGCAAAACGAGGTAGATACCGAAGGACGTTATCAGTTTATAGTCGGAATCGGAGGAAAAAATGGGTTTGCTGTTACAACAAATGGTGAAATCGTCTTGCCTGCTCCTAACGCATCCTCAACAAAGTACATGAAAGCAAGATTTAATTCCGACGGTACAATTACGTTGTCGCCAGTTGCGGATGATACAGCATCGTATACGACGGAATGTACAACAAACCGAACCACAAGCATAACTGCTGAATCAACTGATGCGCAGTATCCAACAGCGAAAGCCGTATATGATGCTTTGCAGGACATTGACATTCCAAGTGCCGTGACGGATGATCACATTAATTCTCTAATTGACATAAAACTGGGGGTGATTGAGAATGGCTCTTACTGATAAGCTGACCGCAATTGCAGACGCAATCCGGGCGAAGGACGGTACTACAGGTACTATGACCCTTGACCAGATGCCGGAGAAAATAGCGGCTATTTCCAGTAGCCCCATTATGGACGATAGCTTGGAAAACACTGTCCAATACCGCCAGATGAATGCAACGGCGGTGGAATTTCTGGCTGATGTAGACTACACCGAAAACGCCAACGACTACTCTGTTACAAAGGTCATACCATATTACTCGGCAACGACGACTTATAGCAAAGAAGAACCTGATGGGTTGAAAATAAAAGTGCCAGCTAATACAACACTCACAGTCGCACAGGGTAACAAGACCAAAAGCGAAACAGTTTCAGGCAACAGCACAATTTACAACATGGAGCCGCTGAAAGCTGGTACTTTTGCCTTTGGCGGAAAAACCTATAAGATTGTATCTGAGGGCGGTGTGCGTATGATTTACACGCCCAGCGTGTGGAACGTCCGCGACCTCGGCGGCTGGGCTTGTACTGGTGGCAGAGTGAAGTACGGAAAGATATTTAGAGGCGGTCATTTCGGCAGTATCACAGATGCCGACAAGTCAACTCTTGTAGACTGGCTTGGTATTAAAACTGATATTGACCTACGCAACAACAGTGAGACTAGCGGTATTACCACATCGCCGTTGGGTGCTGGTGTAGAGTATTTTCACTAGTCACTGGACTTCTACGCAAACGCTGTCAGCACAAGAGCAGCCTTAGCTCGTACGGTAGCAGTCCTTAAAAAAGTGATGGCTTGCGTAGCCGCAAATAAGCCGTGTTATTTCCACTGTATGAGTGGCTCAGACAGAACGGGAACAATCGCCTATCTTTTGCTTTCGCTGTTGGGTGTATCTCAAAGCGACAAGGATAAGGAATACGAGTTGACGGCTTTTTCGGACGAGGCGAACGGCAAACGGTTCAGAAACACCAATTACAACGTTACCAATGGAAACGGCTGGTATCCGCTCATCAAGTACTTTCGAGACAACTACACCGGGGAGAATGACAATGAGAAGGTTGCAGCATGGGCTGTTGCCAATGGAATTACAGCTGCGGAAATCAATGCTTTTCGTGCAGCTATGGTCTCAGGAGATGTCGGAGAAGTCGTTGTACCTCCGCAGGAATACACCGTAACCAATACCCTCACGGGCTGCACCAGTAGCAACGCTGCAACAACTGTAACCGAAGGTGATACCTACTATGCGACTATTACTGCCAGCAATGGTTATGTGCTCAATGGTGCTACGGTACAGGTCAGAATGGGTGGCACAGATGTGACCGACTTGTACTATTCAGATGGCATTATAAACATACCGGATGTCAGCGGAAACATCGAGATTACCATAACCGCGGCGGTGTATGTGCCGAGCTATACCAATATTCTACCCTCGGCACTAACTCCAAAGACAAAATCCGAAGTGTGGGACGGGAAGGGCTACCGCAATGGGGCTTACGCCTCCAGCGCATCGCCGTATTATGGCACGGATAGGTCTTGCTTCTGCACGGGTGCGATTCCCTATAATAGTGGCGACGTGTTTTACGTCAAGGGTGCGACACTTGAAGGGTCTGGACACGAACGCCTTGGCGCATTATCACAGACCGGCTGTGTTTGGTGCAAGGAGTGGGCGAATCTGGCTGGTATGGCTCAGGTAACAAAAATGGCAGACAAGTATTATATGTTTGTTCTGAACACTAACCATCCCAACTATGCATCCGTCAAATATATCATGTTCTCTGCTCAGGGAAAAGCGGATGAGCTTATTGTTACAAGAAACGAACCGATAATTTAAAACGGCGGGCACAGAGTTATCCCCCGAAACCATCGCGGTCGTGGTGACAATCAACGAGGAAATCACATGATGGAGCAAGACAACCCAAAGTTAGATTCAAGTGGAAACTAATTTATAGCGGCACAGCAAGATACCACGACATCCGTGACACAGTGAACCCGGTCTATAACGCCCCATCAGAGCTGGTTGGACTGTACGTTGAAGAGATTTGAAAATGACAAACGTACTTAATTTCATTCGCTTGGCATTGACACACGTCAACCTCGACACAGTACCGAACGGAATGGTGCTTGCAGGCGGCACTGCAACCAACGTCGGAGCGGAGCCGTGGCACTATCTATATAGCACCATGTGGGCAAAATTACTTCGTCACGCATTAAGGAGAGGTGGGAGAATTACTACAGCTCCCATGGCTGGGCGAAAGCTTCCTATATATACTTAGGAATAAATTAGCAGTACAAAAACTAATTTTACAATTTCGACAAGGCCATCAATTATTTTAACTGATAATACAGCTTTTGTGATTACTAATACCACTAATAATGGTAATCAAACTGCTACTGATAATGAAGTGCCGCAGTTGCAAGTTATACCCATAGTGTTATTACGCCTACTTATACTCATACTACAATCGTACCTGCTCATAATCATAGTATAGTTACTGGTTCATAAGAAATTTTTTAATGAAGAGAGAGGATTTAATCTTCTCTCTTCAATTGATTACTTATCTTAAAAATGAGGTGATTAATTATGACAAAATATTATACTGAAAATTTTATTAAATGGGCTTTAACACATGTTAAACGCTCCACTATTCCTTCAGACGCAAAATTACCATTGCCTATTGCAAAATGTGGTACTGAACCTTGGAATTATTTATTTGGCAGTGTTCGTGTAATGACAACTCAAGCAACTATTGACTATTACTTTAACAATCATTATAAAAATAAGATGACACGTATTGAATATAATGCAATTACTGATGCTTGGAGTCGTACAGGTTACGCGACTGATTGTCAAGGTCTCTTGGATGCCTGGATGACTCATGAGATGAACAACAAGACGGATATCAATGCCCAGATGAATTATGCAAACTGGTGCACAGATAAGGGATCAATTGCAAGCATAAATCGTCCATATGTCATTGGAGAAGCTGTTTTCATGTATTCAGCTAGATCTAAAAAAATGACACATATCGGATGGATTTGTGGATTTCGCGCAAATGGTGAACCTCTTGTCGTTGAGGCACGAGGCATTGCGTATGGCGTAGTTGTAACTGAATTGTCAAAACGCAATTGGACTCATCGCGGTTTAATGACTGCAAAATTTGATTATACTAAACATCAGGAGGAACCTAAACCTATGTCTACAATTAAATTTGAAAAAACAAATCCAATGAAAATTGGAGCACCTTATTTAGCCATGCAAAAAGCCTTAAACGCAGCTGGTTATACAGACGCTACTGGTAAAGCATTAGTAGAAGATGGAAAATGGGGTACTAAATCTTAGCAAGCATTTGAGAAGTTGATTAATGCACATATTACAATTCCTGAACCAGAAAAAATAAATCGTATTACTACATTTTTTTCTCCAGATGGCAAATATAAGTTCTCTGTTATTTTAGAGAAATAAATTTAATAATAAAAATAAGAAAGGAAAGGAAGAATAATATGTCTTCAAGTCCAATTATTTTAACTACTACAAATTTTAGCACTTTATTTAGTGAAATTTATAGTGTAGTACATCCTGGTGTAGGAGAAAATAATGGTAATATTGGTAAAGTTTTATAGATAGGTAATGATGGTAGAGTTACTTTTACTAGCGACATTGTTACTGGTACTGGTTTAAGTACTTTAGAAGCACGTGTTACTAATAATGAAACAGCTTTAGCCAATAAAGTTACTTTAGATGATATAACAACCGCACTTAATACAGTTCGTCCAGTAACCAATAGTGCAAGTGCAAAATTGCAAACTGCAATTCTTAATCAGGCCGATGCAGCCATTGCTGCATAGTTAAATACTGGCGCTATTGGTGCAGCTATAATTTCAGCAACAACAAATATGGTAACTACAAGTGATGTTACAACAGCTATTAGTAATGCTAAAAAAGAACTATCTGCTGTTAAGGCTAATAGCGATTTAGCAAATGTATTAGGTTTTGCTAAAGGTAATAATACTAATCTTATAGCTCCTGACGGTACAGCATTAAATAAAACTAGTGTAACTACTATTAAAGAATATATTGATGTTAATGATGCTGAATTATCTACAAAAATAGGTAACGCACCAAATAGTACTGTTGCCTTAAATACATTAAAAGCTAATTTAGGTATTACAACTAGTGGTGATGTTAATATTTGGCAAGCTATTGAAGCAATTTCCAATAAAATCGGTAATACAGTTACTGTTAGACCTTCCGATTTAGGCATATCTACTACATAAAATTAATAAAAAAAATAAGGGGAACCAAATATTCGGTTCCCCTTATTTTTTTTATATTTTTTTGGTTTTATTTAATTCGTGCGTACATTTCTCCGTCGAGAACATCAAGCATAAGCTCAAATGCAGTTTTACCCTTCATAATCTGCTCAAATAGTACAGGACTGAAGCCACTAACGAAGGTAATACCATCCTTTACAGTCATAGGAATATTATTCTGACGAGCCTGCACGTTCCAAAAGATGAGATTAGGCATCTTCAGACCCCATGCACGCCATTTATCAGCAATATGTTCCATGAGAGTACCACTATTACCCTTCCATTGACGCGCAGCATCAAATTCCATATCAGAGATAATGATTATATTCTGAGGAATATCTTCCTTCTTTACATCGGGACGAAGTGCTATTTTAAGAAGAAGGTCAAAAGTAGCTTCAATATCAGTGTTTTCACAAAGATTAGTGCGGTAAATACGTGCTACCTTATCACAGAAGTCAACACCTTCAGTAGCAATCCACTGAGGACGACTAGAAAAGCTAATGTAATGTCCTGCGAACGGCCCCTTATTGTGTTCGGCGCAATAAAGACCAAGAGAAATAGCAACATTAATAGGTGCAGATGCCTCCATGCCCCTCATAGAACCAGAAGTATCAACAACTGCAATGCCATTAAAGGTTGCGCCTTTAAAGTAGTCAGTCAAATTCTCCCAATACTTATTAACTGCCAGACGATTTATATCATCAAGAGCAGGCTCAAAGTCACTACCAAAGTCACTACACCAACTCAAACTTTTCCGCATAACATTTGTGGCGGCTGCAACGCACTCATAAGGATAAAGCGCCTTAGCATTAACCTTAGTTTTAGTATCCTTCATGAAGTCTTCATAAGTGGTTTTACCGATTTTCTGACGTTCAATATCGTGACGAGCAAAAGCATTGCGATAAATCATGCCTGCGCGAGAAGGAATTTTGTCAAATTCAATTTCATCCCAGCGACCCGCAGACATCAGTCTTTCAAGAACACGAATACGTTCACGAAGGCTAGAAAGTGCTTTACGATACTCACGAGAAGTAAGATTAAACTTTTTGCGAGTAAGGGTTGCAAGCTGACGGCTCTCATGACTAGAAGTATTTTCAGACTTAAGCCATTTAGCAAGCAAAGAGGGGGTCTTGCTCTTAAGATCAAGAACAAGCTGTTGCTTCATCAGGTAGAACATCTTATCCTCAACAGGAGTTTCTACAAGAGCATAAAGATCGTCCCAACGACCATAAAAAGGAATATTCTCAAGATTACGAATTACATCTTCAGGATGATTTTTTGCAAGCCACTTAAGAACAACACGGAAGAAACGTCTTTCTCCTTGGCCTCCGCGCACGTTGCGCAGATAAAAAAGACACTTAAGTGCACGAAGCGCATCTTCTTCATAAGCCTTCTTAAAGAGCAGAATGCAATCTGCGTCGGAGCGGGTACGGTACGCGCCACCGAGTGCAAACATATCAAGCAGACCGCTCATAGTAGACTTGTGAGTCAGAGCACCATTCTCGGTAACAGCATAGTTGTTCGCGTTATTCATTGCGTTCATAAAAGTATTAGCCATTTTTAATTCTCCTTTATTTTTTTGATGTTCTCTTGGACAAGAGAATTATTTTTTATTTCTTAACTTTATATATTTATTATATAATAATTTTTATAAAAAATCAAAAAAGATTTTTTAATTAGTAATTTTTTAAAAGAGTTGAAGTGATTTGAGTATAACCTCCACGCATAGGTTTACCATTTTCAACAAGATAATCTAAGAGATTATCAGATTGCAGTTCACGTTCTAATTTATCAAGATCTTTTGCAGTAGCATATAAACCAGAATATACTAAATATTCAGGACCAACTCTTACATATTTTACTTCTGAATTTGGCATTGTAGTAGAAATTACAAGTTTTTCATTGTTAATATTAGCTAATCCTTGAGAGCGTCCAAATTGGAACCATTTAGTGCTACCTGTAATTGAACGACTTTGTAATTTTTCTTTATTGCTCAATAGATACTCATAAGTTTTTGGATATTTTTTTAGCTCTTCTTCTGTAGCTGGTGGAAAAATACATTCTTTAATTTCACCAGTAGAAGCTTTAATAATAGGTCTAATGCACTCAGGCTCTAAATCTTCAAACTTATCTTTTATAAAAATTCTATCTGCTAATGTTGCTAAACCATTTTGTAGAGAAGAATAAGATAAGCCAATTCGCTCTCTGGGTTTATTCCATGGAATATCAATTGTTGGACGAGATTTAGTTAACATCATAATACAAGTGTAAGTAGAGTATCCATCAAATTTTTGTTCATCTGAAAAATCTTCAAAATAAGCAAGAAGATTATTTTTTTCAATATATTCTCTCATTTTTATACCGCTGGCATTTTTTGTAAAACTATTTGGTGAAATATAAAGTAAAATACCATTGGGCTTCAGCATTTTTATTCCATACTCATAAAAAGCATAATACAAATCATACATTCCAAAGCAGAAATCAAAATTTGCAATCTCTTTTTTTGTATCTTCTGGAATATTATGAATACGCACGAAAGGAGGATTGCCAATTACTACATCAAATTTACCTTCCCAATCTTTTTGAGCAAAAAAAGAACCAAGTCTAAAATGCCCAGGAGGTAACATTTTTTGGACTGCATCACAAATATCTTTATCGATATCGCATGCATAAATATGATTTGCCGGCACTCCTCTATCCATTAAAGCCTAAATAAAGGCACCATCACCACAACTATTTTCTAAAAAAATAAAAGTCTTTAATTCATCTTCAGATAAATTTAAAATATCATCAATCATATGATTAATAATGGCAATAGGCGTCATTACTTGACCAAGATTTTTGACTTTATCCATTTTTATTTCACTTCCTTCATAAAATTAATCAGCCCTTCTGTAAGAGTATTTTCAACCCCAGGGACAATTTTATTAGAATAAGAAATTTTATAATCACAATTATAATCAACATCGAAATAAAAAACTCCAAGTTTTAAATTATTCCAATAAGAAGAATGATTGCTTATAAAATTACAATAATTTTTGTAGGAATTTTCAGTAGGAGTTTCAAAAGTTTTTTCTCCATTACTCTTTTTATGCCGAACAGCGGTTGGAATAAAAATTATTTGATACACAGGAATATTATTATCAATAAACAAAGAGCTTTCGCCCTTCATATTTTCATAATAGTTATTTGCATTTTTATTGTATTCAGATTTAATTGATTTAAACATAATTGCTGCTTTTAAATTATTGTTTTCATCAACAATTGCAATATCCACATCTTTAGATCCAATATCACTCGTAAAATGATACTCTTTTTCAGGCAAAGATATAACTTTATAAGAAGTATATTGAGAAACAATTTTAGCAATAGTAGAATGAATTGGGAATAAAATTTTATTGCTTCTTGTTGCATTTGGATTAATACTTACTTCACGAAGCTGATTAGCAAATAGCTCTGAAAAAATCATAAATAATCTCCTTTATTTTTTTGATGTTCTCTTGGACAAGAGAATTTTTATTTTTGAACTTTTTAATTTACATATATATTATATCATAATTTTTTATGATTTTCAAATTAAAGCATATATGGCGCTGATCTTACGGAATTACGTGTATAATTATCAGATATATAAACTCCATCAGCCGCTAACTTCCTATATTCACCTCTGCGCCCGTATTCATTGAGATGCGTTAAAACTAGGCTCGTAGTAACTGGATAGTCAGACTTTTTGCTCTCAGAGGCTATCCTAGCCGCAAGTTCTTTATAGTCTAAAACACCATAACGCAGCTTATCCTGAAACATATTCGGAACATTTGTTCTATCCCACATGAAGAAGTTAATATCTTTTTTCTCACACTCTGTATCAAAACGACCGGCACCATGACGAGTCATATATGTTCTTGAAACGTAGTAAGCATTAATGCAACCGGTAAAATAACATTCTTTGAGAATTTCATTGATGTTATATAAACCAGTATGGCTAGGTGTAAGATGCGGATAATATTCCATATTATCCTGGTCTAACAGCAAGCCCTGACCATTCTCAAAAATGACATCATCATATGAGCGTAAAAAGTCTGGACTATCTACCAAAGCGCACTTTTTCATCATGAATTCAAAATCTGAAATGTAATTCTGAATTGCAATTTCAGATTCTAGCGCTTTCTCTAATTCTATCGGCATTTTATGAATTTTTGTCTGGTCAATACGCTTTTCAGTATAATACTTCTTTAGCGATTTAAGATAGTCATATTTACCCAGATAAGACAAAGCCGCAAATTCACCGATAGAAATCCCATAGGGACTCATGACTTTCTGTTGAAAAACGAATTCTTTATCTCTATAGCGACATATGGTTTCATAAATGCCCAAACCGCATGAGCCATGCTTTGCTACACCGCGTTCAATTTCTCGAGCCTGATTGATAATCATATCATAAAAGGTAGTAAATTTACACCTTTTATCAATATAAATCTTCGGGCGATTGAATAGTTTAGGCATTAACTTTTCATACTCTTCTTTGAATATCATTGGGTTACAAATGAAAGATTTGGCAATATAAGTAGCTGCGCCCACAAAAGTACCCGCACCAATATGGCGAAAGATATGTTCTCTGCCTTCTGGAGTAGTCACAGTATGTGCACGCTGAGGTCCACCATTATGCAATACAACTATAGCATTGTCACTTTTGGAAGCTAACCAATCGGTAACTAGTCCTTTACCTTCATCACCAAAGTTTGCTCCAATAACTGCGGATACCTTAAATTTATAAACTTCAAACATACCTTTCACCTTTCTGTCAATTAAAATTCAATCAATCCAGTAGAATTCGAATGCTCATATCCGCCATTCTTGGCTAAATCTTTCAGAGCATCTTTTACTATTAGCTGTACAGTACCGTCCCAACTATTAATTACATCAACTGCACTTTTACCGCTATGCAACTCCAAAATTGAGACAATAATCTCAGGAATTTTGTCGATAGCTTCAACCACTATCGCATTATTGCCAAGAAGCTGTTTCCATTCATTATATACAGGCTGATAGATTACAGGATTAACAATGAGGTGATAAACCTCATATTTACGAGATACTTCAGTAAGAAGTTCAGTAGCACTCAAGTCACGCTCAACATCGTCACCGAGAAACTCTTTAATCTGTGCTTTAGTCAATTTAGGCAAGCAGCACTCATCACCAACAGTAAACAGGAAACCTTTCTTGTGATGCTTATCCCATGCGTCAGTCTTACACCTACGAGAGGCTACATACCAAGGGAACGCATAACTTTCGCCGCCGTTACCACCGCCGCCACGCTCAAAGTAAATATCATTGAGCTGCTCAGCGATACGGATATCAGACTCAAATTGCGTCACCTGGATAGGAGAAGAGTCGCATTCGCCATCACCGAAAGCCATGAAGCACACCTGCGGATCGGATACAGGATTGCGTTTATAGATTTCGCCCATTGTATCACCAAGGCGCTTACTTACTGTTTCAAGAACAGAACTCATAGAGCCAGTGACATCGAGCGCGAGAACAATAGGAGTAGAGTTGGGGTGTTCTGCACTATCACAACTCTCTCTGAACTTAAACTGTGTGGGATCAAACGCATCCTTCATTCTACGCGCAGTATACATTTCACTTGCAGAACTGGAAGCTGTATAGCCCTTAGATATCGTGTAATTTGTCCAACTTGAGGACGTCCAACTACCATAACCCATACATCATTCCTCCTTTGGATAGATTTCATTTTCTTTGGGTTCAAGTTTTATAAATTTGCGTTCACCATATGCTGTCTTTAAAGCTTCATCCCATTTACTCCATTCTTCGATCGGGTCTTCACTGGAGCCACTCATATAGAAATCAGTCATAGCCTTCGGGCAGTCAGTATCTAAAGTGCGAAGCATTAATTTGACACTTTCTATATCTGTTAAATAGTTTGAAACTTTATCGGCTTTTACTTTTGGAGGCATAACCGCATATATATCAGAAGTAGTACCAATCATGGGCTCGCCTTCTTTTGCAGCAAACCACCAGCCACCGTAGATGCTAATTGCATGATACTTACAACTTACAAAACAGTTATCAATATCAATGCCATTAACTGTATAGCCTTCGTGATTAATGAAAGTAATATTCTGCATTAATCGACTCGTTATCCAAGCTAAATGGCGGCCCGGTACTTTATTATGCCAATAATTCTCAATAAGTGCACGCAACGGATACATATCTTCATTTTTCTGGATTGAAATAATATATTTATCACCAGACGTATAGTAATGAATGTCTTGTGGAATTATTACATCAAAAATTTCTTTTTTCATTTTCGCGTCGGAACAATTCCAAGAAGCAAAAATATGCCGGAAATTCTCATAAAATCTTTTGTGAGCTGCATCGAATATGTAAATAAGTCTTGTTTTACTTACATAATATTCGCATATGTCAAGAATACGATGATATTTATATCTGATTCTTAAGGTAGAGCCATTGTCTAACTTAAATGACATTATTCCTTTCTCATGCCAAGAGCCATTTACTAAAGCAGCTAAAGCTTCATCTTTTAACTCAGTTAAACGACGAAAGGCTGCTTCGGCATTAGCATCTTTGTTGATATCAGGATGGACTTTTTTCGCATAAGCGCGATATTGCGCTTCAATCTCATTTTTATCATGCGGAAATAAGTCGCTATATGTGCAGGTCAAGATTTTATTAAGAAGTTCCGGCATATAATTCTCCTTATATAATGGTGCTGGTGGGTGGACTCGAACCACCGACATTCACCTTATCAGAGTGACGCTCTAACCAACTGAACTACACCAGCGAATTGGCACTCCGGAGAGGACTTGAACCACCAACACCTTGATCCGTAGTCAAGAGCTCTTTCCAATTGAGCTACCGGAGTAAAAAAATAAGGTGAAATAGCATGCACAGGAAAAGTGGAAGTGAAAACCGTGTCAATAAACTATTTCACCTTAAAAATTACAAGACTCATTAAAAATAATATCCATATTTCTATAAAATTGCTGCTTGAGTCTTAATTGAAACATGATATGTAATTTAAATTCATAACATTTGCGCAAAAGACAAAATGTTACTTTTGCATTAATTGTGTATAATGATTGTTTGGTGCGGGGCTGCGGATTTGAACCGCTTTTTCAGCTTTTTAAAGCTGACGGTATACCTTTAGCCTAGCCCCGCAATATAAAACAAGACGTATTTTTCTTCACTCGCTCAAGATAATTCATTTATTGTTGCATACGTCTTTATATGGTGCGGATGGAGGGATTTGAACCCTCAAGGATTTCTCCCGACGGATTTTAAGTCCGTTGTGTATGCCGTTCCACCACATCCGCACAACAAGTTTTTATTCCTTTTTCTTTTTCTTACATATATATTTTATCAAATTTTTTTATAAAAATCAAAAAGATAAAATCAAACTAGACGCTGCAATAATTCACAAAGGATTCTAACCACCAATTAGAAAAAATTAAAAATATTAAAAATATTAACATAATTGCTGTAAGCGTCTTATCTAGTTTTTGTTTTCCAGAATATGAATAATTTATTTTTTAAATCTAATAGTTTTACTAATTTGGAGTATTGTTTTACCTTTTCCGATTAATATGGCTGGGGTGGAGGGATTCGAACCCCCATCTTTCGCCTCAGAAGCCCGGCATTTAGAGTGCCGTGTGTTGCCATTACACCACACCCCAGCGTATTATTTAAGGAAAAAGATAAAACATTTGTCAAAAATTATTCGTTAAGTTATCAAGACCTCTAGTATAATATTTTATCAGAATATCACTTATAATAATTGCGGAAAAGGTCTTTCTTTATTTATATTATATTATAAATTTTTTATTTTTTCAATTCTTCAATAATTAAATCTTTTGGCAAAAATTTTTTACATAAATAACAAGAACCAAAAGACACACCATCTTGCGTTTTTGACATTGAAGGATCTTTATAATAATTAATTCTCTTATCAAAACCAAGGTATTGTATATTTTTCAAATAAGGGAATCGAGCTTGTCCTTGCAAAGTAGGAACAGGTAATAACATTGCATAAGGTTTCCCTAATTCATCAAGTCTTTTTAAAACGTTATCCTTCTGAGAAAAAGGAGGATTAGAAATAATTATGTCATAATGTTCTTTTGGTTCCCAAAAGAAAAAATTTTTCCCTTCGTCTATATGAGAATGTATTACTTTAAAGCCATTCTTTACAAATACCTAAACATACTTAGATGTCTCCAAATCAAAAGGACACCAAATAGTTTCATTCCCTTGCAAGTATTTAATAAGAGGAATTACTGCATATTCAGGTGTAAATACTTCATCACTTGCTTTGTCAGTTTTAGCCTACAAATAACCGACATTAATAGGCATTGTACTTCCTCCTTTTATTTTATTTCTGGATAATTAGTAAAAACAGTTACACCACGAGAAGGTTTATCCAAAGTAACCGAGCCCGTGGACGGAGTCGAACCGCCAGCCCTTTCTTTACAAGAGAAACGCTCTACCATTGAGCCACACGGGCATTTACAAGACGATTGAAATTTATAGGAATCGAACCTACTCAAACAAGGATACAGCCTGTTTTTAAACCATATATAAAATTGCAGAAATCGTCTTTCTTTTTCTTACATATATATTATATCAAAAATTTTTATATTTTTCAAATAAAAAATATCTGACATAGGACTTGAGCGCATCTACTCCACAAACACTAACTACTGTTGTCTTGTGCCACCCACCCATACAAAACGCATACAATCCATCGACTTACTGTATTCCTATGTCAGAATATTTTTCCTTGCCTCTACTGCCATCCAGAAGAGTTGGAGCGTCTAGTTCGCAAGTAAAACACAACTAATAACAATTAATTAATAAATAAAACCTATAATCTCTTCTTTTATAGGGCGACCGATTTATAGTTATCGGCCCAACTTGAGTAGTATGTCTTTACGACCAAAGAACCACGCCGCGGACATAGTTCACTTTTTAAATGATGGACACTTTTAATCCTACATCCTACTCAACAATAGACTTACATATGGATTTTTCCATAAAGCTATTGATGCTGGCAGGGGTGCAGGGACTTGAACCCCAATCTGCGCTTTCCATCTAAAATGCTTTTAAAGTAAATCCCATTCCTCCTCAGTAAATTTTTTAATATCCCCGCTTTTTCTTGGCAATTGATATTTATCACACCATTTTCTTACAGCATTATCACTAACACCATATTGTACGCCAATTTTTGTAAACGGAGTATTACGAATTAATTTCTTTAATTCTTCTCTTTCTGGAATGTTTTTACTTTTTTCTTTATTCCGACAAGATAAGCACTTAATTGAGCCATAAGATATTTCACATCCACAGTCTTCACAATAAAATTTTCCAGTATGACTTGAGTTATACAGCTCTTTATCAGATAATCTTTCATATGCACTTAAAATGTTTTCTGCTAAATAAGTATTATCATTAAATTTTATTGATTTAGAAGTAGAAGTTTCATCTACAGGAATTAAGTATACTTTATCATTCCAAACTGTTGCAAAATAATCAATTTCATCTGTCGTGTATTTATGTTTGGCTTTAGTTGAACTCCTAACATTTTGTGTAGTACACTTAAAAGTAAAAGATGAATCTGATCTGCTAATAGCTTTTTTTACTTGAATTTTTAAAAGTTCTTTTCCAGTATCTGCAATTAAATCATACTTAGAAGCATTATAGTTAGGAATAGATATATCAAATCCGTATCTTAACAATTCTTCTTGAACTTTTAATTCAATAATTTGTCCTTTAATTAAGTTTTCGTTAAGCATTTCATTTTGAGATTTACTCAAAAGTTTTCAAATGGAGAGCGTTATGCTACCATTACACCACACCCCTATATGGCAGAGGGAGAGGGATTTGAACCCTCGGAACAATAAACTTGTTCGGTAATTTAGCAAACTACTGCACTCAGCCACTATGCGATCCCTCTATAAAATGGAGCTTGCAATGCGGCTTGAACGCATGACCTCACCCGTACCAAGGGTGTGCTCTACCAACTGAGCTATACAAGCATTGGAGCAGGAGACGGGGGTCGAACCCGCGGCATTTGCCTTGGCAAGGCAACATTCCACCAATTGAATTACTCCTGCAAAAATGGTGGAGACGCTAGGAGTTGAACCTAGTTTTCATCGGCGGTACCATTTCCGAGCTCTTTCCGAAGTCATCCCCATGTTGGCAGCCGGTCCCGGAGTCGAACCAGGAGCGTTGGAGTCAAATTCCAAAGTGTTTACCATTACACTAACCGGCTATATGTGATAAGAGTAAAGACAAATGATTTATCTGTTTTTGACTACAACTTGATTCAAAAAAACTAGACGCTAAAAACAATGAAGCTACCGCTATTGCGGCAATTATTATTAAATATAGAAATAAATCTAAATAAATAATATTTGCTGTGGGCGTCTATTAACTTTTAATACTTAAAGCAATATAAATTTATAAATTCTTGATAATCCATACTCGCAATTATTTTATTAAGCTCATTTCTTTTTATTTTAAGAACTTTAGCGTTACCCAACCCTTACCACGTGGAGGTAGTTCTTTTAAGGGTCTCGGGGTGGAGGGATTCGAACCCCCGACTTTCTGATCCCAAATCAGACGGACTACCAAACTGTCCTACACCCCGATATGGTAGGCCTTCAAGGACTCGAACCTTGGACTGCTGGTTTATGAGACCAGTGCTCTAACCAACTGAACTAAAGACCCATAAAGAAAGGAGAATAGAGAGAAGAAAGAAGAAAAATGTGATGAAAATGGAGGAATCACATTTCCAGAGCTAAAAGACTCTCTCTATGAGGATAGTCTTTTCTTTCTGCGGCAAGCAATATATTCAGGATTTTAACCTGCAGCCCAAAGTTCAATAGTATGTTTATTAAGCACTCAATAAACAAAATACAAGAAGGATCCAAAATAATTAACTTTGGGATTTCCGTCGCAGGCCTTTATAAAAGCTTGTCAGGGAAAATTATCTTAAGGTCAATAATTTTATTTTTTATTAATTATAAGCTATGCACTCATTTTTTACAATATAATTATATCATAAATTTTTTAAAAAATCAATGAAATAACGATATATAGCTTTGTCTCTTAAATTATTTGAGTATGATTGCATTGGTACCTCGAGATGGATTTGAACCATCGACTTCCGGAATATGAGTCCGTCGTTCTACCGCTGAACTATCGAGGCATAAAAAGCGGTTTAACCGTGACCGCAAAGGATATCGCGCTTCCACTGCCGGCGGCCTCTATGGCATTAGCGGCGTTACAATTATTTATTTATTTAATAATTTTATCCATTCTAAAAGATAATCTTTTGTAAAATTATTTTTATCTAAAATTAGTAAAGGAATGTTATTTTTAATACAATAATCAATTTTCATTTTATCATGTATCTGTAATAATCCATTCTGATTAAAACGATTAGGATTTTCGTAATGCTACTACCCTTGGTATTCAATTAACCCTAATAACTAATTATTTTTTATTATAGCAAAATCAAATCTTAATAATTTTTTATCATATAAATCTTGAAAACCATATTCTTTCTAAAAAGAAATATGATTTTCTAGTAAAATCTTTTCTATAATAGATTCTTGATAAGATACTAAACAACCACAAGATTTTATATCGCCATTCCTTAAAGCATTTCCAGAAACAATACATTCATTCCCGCACTCACAACGACAATACCAATATGCTTTAGTATTTTTAGTATAAGCAAAATCAATAACAGTTAATTTCCCATACTAATGGTTTAATTCATTTTTAATTTTATTACTTTTAGTTATTTCATTTTTGAAATAATGTGAAGATATTTTATTTGTTTTAGGTAGATTTTTCTATTTATCACATTTACATTCACCAATTCTACCCTATCTTATTTCTCCTCCACAAAAATCTTTTTCTTTCCCACATTTTATACAGCGACAATGCCACCATTTTAAATTACTTTTTTGTTTCTTCGGAGCCGAAGCTAAACATATAACTTCCCAATTTTTAACGACCTAACCAGTCATGTCTTTAATTTGACCCATTTTTATTACCTCCTAAATAATAAATATTTTAAGCTTGACGTTAGGAGCATCATTATCTCAAAAGTTAATTACTCTTTTGCTACCTTAAAATATTACAGATTACCTTTGCCTCTTTATTTGATAACCGAGCCTTTGCCACTAAGCTGTCATCTAATACAGTAGTTCAATCTGCGAACGCCATGATAAGCCTCGGAGCAATCAATATCAATTGCTTGGCGCTCCCGGTAGGACTTGAACCTACGACGCGGTGGTTGCTTACACATCAGCTTACCAATTCTTTACTACTTCCTCCAATTCATAATCTTTCGCCCAAGTAATACCTCTTACTTGACCATTTTTTGTAGGAAGAATACGAAGTCTTTTATCTGCTCCGCACTCCTCAATTGGAACTAAATAACATTTTCCATTAAAAGTAGTTACGAAGTAATCAATTTCCTCGTTTGAGTATGTATGATGCACAATCTTACCATCTTTTCTATTACAACTTTTACAAGAAAATTTGAATGATGCACCATCATCTTCGGTATTTGATGTTTTAGCTTGAACTCGAATAAACTTTCCATTAACATCTACTACAAAGTCATATCTCTCACAATCTCCATATGGAGTTAAAACATTATAACCAAGTTTTAGAAATGCTAACATTGTTTCAAGTTCTGTAATATTTCCTTTTTGTTTACTATTCATTTATCTTTTCATAAAGAATAGATAAGGTCAGGTAAACAGCCACCTGCTCTGCCAGCTGAGCTACAGGAGCATATATTGGCGGTACCAAGGGGATTTGAACCCCTGTCTTCGGCGTGACGGGCCGACATTCTAGGCCAACTGAACTATGGAACCATTCGTGATTACGCCGCAAGTTCGCGTCACTTGCTTTTACGGAGGGCGTAGGCTCCGCCTCAAATCTGGTGCTTATGAGGATATCACTCAGACGCCGTAGCGCCACTTTAAAGTTGCCTTAATTTAACGAGCTGGTCGAGCTCTTAAAAACTAGTCCCATTTTAAGATTGGAGTCGAACCAATGACCTTCAGTTTTGCAGACTGATGCTCTACCTCTGAGCTATTCTCCCAATATGCGGAAGCAAGATTGCTGTATAGGACTATAAATGGTAGCGTCATGGGGATTCGAACCCCAGTTGCTGGATTGAAAGCCCAGTCTCCTAACCAATTAGAGGATGGCGCTAAGTTATTAATTCATCGGGAAAAGAACTTTCCATGCACCATTAGGCTGCATTTCCATTCGCCACCAAGAATCATTTTTAAGCAGATATACCGCAGTATCAGTATATTTATTAACAAATGCCTGCCGCAAATTTTCTGCTGCATCGAGGTCTTTTACAGGCCCCAAAAATTTCCCTTGAACAGGAGGAATATCCTCATACATGTTTTTAAATGTCTTTTCTACATAAACGGTATCAATAGGATAATGTTTGCGACATACAACATAAAATTTCATAGATATCTCTCCCTTGGATTTATTTAATAAAGGGTGGAATTCAAACCCTCGCGCTATTATATAGCTTCTTTTCTTTAACGACAACAAGTAAGCTAAATGTCGCTGGTCTTACATCATTTATTTAACGTCGCTGTTGGATGGCAGCAAACCTGCGACGAAAAGAATGCTTTGTTTTATGGTATAGAACCATAATATTGGTTTAGTTGCTCAAAATAGGATTTGAACCTATATCTAACGATATATAGAATCGCTGCTTTGCTATTAAGCTATTGAGCATCATGACCTTCGCCTCTAAAACCTTTTACGGCAAACTCAGCAAAGGATAAAGTTTTTCAAAGAGCCGCCAAACTCTTCTATTCTCAGTGCTCATCATTTAGACAATCAAGTATTGGCGCACTATCCAGTCATCTTAGAGCAAGTTTTTCACCGCTTCGTATTTGTTCACCTTGGAACGCCTGCCAGCATTTTATGCCAGCAGCCTGCCGGGGGTCGAACCCGCTATACGAGCAGCTTCATTTTTGAGAATAAGGTTATATGTAATTACTGGCAAACCTTTAGAAACCAGCTTAGCATGAGTTTATTGACATCTCTAAATGTGGTCATTGGCTGCAACCAAAATTTTTAGTTCCGTCGTTAGTTTAAACAGAGCATACCATCGTGAAGGTGTACGGTAACATTTTATGCTCCTTGCGGGGGTGGGACTCGAACCCACAACCTTCAGATTATGAGACTGACAAGCTACCTATTGCTATACCCCGCGACGTAAAGGCAGTTTAGAGAGACGTGCCTAGGTCTCACAAGAAAGGAAAGATACATAACGGTTTCGCACCGCTGGTGGCGCCACGAGGATTCGAACCCACGATTACCAGATTGAGAAACTGGTTGCCTAGCCTTTAGCAGATGGCGTCATTTCACTAGACCGTTTTTTATCATTTCTAAATCACGAATTTAATGATTAAACATTTGCTGTATCGGTCTATAATTTTCATTTCTTTTCTTTTTTCTTACATATATATTATAACAAAATTTTTTTAATTTTTCAAATACCCGTTCTTGAATCGAGTTTGGTGCTGGTGAAGAGATTTGAACTCTTACGCTACCATAGCATTACGTTCTAAGCGTAATATGTCTGCCTATTCCATCACACCAGCTTACTGCTCTATTTTATCTTTAATAACAAGGAATTCATCGACATCTGGATCAACTGCTAAACCGCCCCATGTACCATGAAGTTGTCCAATATCATCAATGTGTTTAATTATGCCTTCTTTACCATGATAAGGGCTATTGATAGGCTCGCCGCACAGACGTAGAATTTTAATTTTATCGCCTATATGTACCATTAATATACTCCTTTGATTAAATTTACAAGACACTTTTTTGTTATTATTACTCTGCCAACTGAGCTACCAGTCTAAATGAACTGGATAGGATTCAAACCTGCAACAATGAGAAACAATTTAATCTTATTTGCTGTTAGTGTCTTTCCTTTTTCTTACATATATATTATAACAAAATTTTTAATAAAAATCTAATAAGTAAAACAAAGTGGGAACTCTTTTTACAAATTTTGCGAACAATAAAAAACAAATAAATCATCAAAAGAAAACCTATTTTAACTTTTGACAATTTTAATTGCAATTTAATAATATCGCCAGTATCATCTGAATAAAGTTATAAACCAAGAGCCTTCATTAAATTTTCTACTGTTTGTCGCTCTTCGGAAGTGTATTCAGCAGGTGTAAATTTAGTAGGGGCTACTTCTTGTAGCGTAGTATCTTCAAAATTGATATTATCTGATTTTCCTACTGCGCCCATGGGAATTTTGGGGCAAGTTAATGAAATCGCAATTTGAACAGGTGAACCGTCCTTTGTTATATTTATATATAGCTTTTTGTCATAAATTCCGACGGTATCTGTACCAAATTCTTTTGCAATACGTTGAAATGCTTCTTCTTTAGCTGCTATTTCAGCTGCTCGTGTTGCCATATATTTACTCCTTAAAAATTAAATTAATTTATTCAGATTCATAATAATCGTCTTCAAATTCATCAGGAGGGTCAGGGTCAGGGTCAATTATCTCCATGTCAATTGCACAGCTTTTACATAACATACTGTCACTTTCTCCATAGATATAATCTTGCCCGCAATGCATACATTTTACATCTGCTCCAATCTCCAATAGAGGTATATTGTCATCATTATGATATACATATCGTGAGCTATACATTGGCTCATAGCGATGAGAAAAAAGTAAATCATTAAAATGTAAAGAATTGCATGGATTAGCATCACGCACCAAAGTATGTAATGGAACTAATTCACTTCCCCTATACCTTTTAATACAATAATATTTTTCATTTAAAGGCAATATATCATTTTTTGTATGAAATGAAGACACATATGAATCCGTAAAACGTGTCCATGTGTAAGATAAACTAGTTAGTAATTTATCATAAATTAATTCATCTATATGATTAAGTTCATATGGATACTGACGACCTAAAAAACATATTTGATCAGTAGGATCCATGTGTACAAGCATGCGCCATTTCTTCGAATTCCAACTTATACCATGAGGTAAGAAAGGATATTGTAATTTAGCTTCGCCTTTAATATAACACATAAACGTTACATTATCAGCCATATAACTTAAATTGCCCGCACGATATTCACCATCAAGCGCATGGCATGAACGCCAATTGTAAGTATTTACACTTGATGTTAAAAAATCTAAAGGATGAATTGATATGCAAAAATCACCAGACATTTTGTCTTTTTGAATAATCGAACTCGCACACTCTTGCAAGTGGCGCAAAACCGTGCTGTCACTAATAAAAAATTTAAATGCTTTTACTAATTTCATTCCAAGTTTAAAATCGGCGCAGTTAGGCAAAGTAACACAAGAAACAATATTATCAAAAAAACTGTGTTCATTGCTTCGAATAAATTGTTGAAAATTCATCCATTGCGCATCTGCTAATTTACATTTAGCTATATAAAGAAATTCATTAATTAATAACTCTTTTTCTTTATCTGAAAGATGAAAGGAAACATGACCTAAGTTTTTAATTAAATTAGAACCAAAACGAATTCGAAAACGCTCTTTATTTTTCCACCATTGCTTAAATAGTTCATCACTAACAATTGAATATCCTTGCGTATATTCTAAAATATGATTAAATTGGTCTTGTATTTCAGAAACAGAAGTGTTCATGATCTCTATGGACTCTTGTGTGAACGGCATGAGCAAAATCCTCTCTTTCTTTATTTTTGCAATTTAAACATATAGTCTCTTTCTCTGCTGGAATAAAATAATTGAAACAATGTTCACAAATATCAACATTCATTCCATAATTTGTTATGCAAGTATCGCAAATGTTCCAAGTACCTGTTTCAGTTACGATTTTGTCAAGAGCACGAGCTGGTAATTTTGTTCCACAAAAACAACAAAAATCTGTAGTTGTTGTAAAGTCCTGCGGATAATGTTGTTCTATGTACTCAAATTCTGGTACTATTGGTTCTGATAACATTTGTGCTACGGCGCTTAATGTATTCATAAAACTATTTACTTTTAAATACTCATAGGAGGTATGCTCATATTCATATCCAATAGATAAATTAACAGAACAAATTTTCCAATAATGAGAAAGTATGCGAATGTCAGTATATGAGCCAATAGCCGTATGAAAGCCAAAACTTTCGATATATGCTTGAAACTGTTTATTAGCTACATCATAAAAAACGCAATCATTATGATGCGCCCTATCAAGTTCAATCATATAATTAATATTTTCGAGCTTTGTCATTATTCCTGTTAATTCATAAGCGCCTGCGCAACAATCTTCTTCATCGCGCATAAATAAAATTGTTGGACGATATCCCTGTTTCAGAAGATAATAAATGCCATATATCCCTGCTCTATCATCTGCGCCAAGACCATGTGGACTCCAAATTACTTGCTCTTCTCTATCGTAAAAAATTTCTGTAGGAGGAGCATGAAATACTGTATCCATATGAGCTACTAATGCAATAGGAATTGTGCCATGCGCTATAATATTACCTTGACAAATTTCAATTTTATCTTTCTCATAATACTTTTCCAAGACTAGCTGAGAAGTACGACTCAGCTGTTTTTGCGTCTGCTGAGCAACTACTTTAAATGCTTTATAATCTTGTTCTGTAAATTCAAACATTATAGATACTCCTTTTATTTTCTCTATATATATTTTATCATAATTTTTAATAAAAAACCATTAAACCGATTGCAGTTCTGAATCAAAATATTCACTTATACTATCACGATTAGCTATCTATAATGCGTGCTCACAAATATGGCAACCATCTCCATTTGGAAATGTTTCACATTTTTGAGAACAATTGCAACGAGCTTTGCCAAATCCAGGAGGAATCAAATAATTTGCAACATTCATACCTTTAAACTCTAATAACAAAAGACCTAAATCTTGTTCCCAAATGCCTGACTTATAAATTTTAAATAATGCTTGCTCGGCGCGCGAACCATTTACATCGGGAAACTCAACTATACATCCCTCAATTATATCATACAATTGTAAATCTTCTGGACGTATCCATGTGCCGTGCTCTAATTTAGATAAAATATTATGCATAGACGCATCAACCACAGTAGGAGTCCAGCGCACTGGAATACCAAAACGTTTTATTTTATCGTGTGAACTGAATAATGGCTGATTAAGATAAACATATGCAAGCCCTTCACGGCAAGTACGATTTAATTCAGCATATGTATTTAGATACGAAAGAAAATAAGCTTTAAGCCCATAACTTTTTGCTATTGGTATCATATTAAAATTAACCACACCAATTGTAAAGCCTTTAGGAAATAATGGAGCCATATTTTTTAACCATTTCCAATCAATATCAGCAGCAGTTTCTTCATAGCATTGAATAGTAACCGCCGCATTTGGATATAGTTCAGGATATTCTAATATACGTTCTTTTTCACTATATTTAACTATAATTTCATCTGCTTGCGCTAAATATTCTCTATCACACCAAGCATGTAATGCAAATTTTATCATATAATTATCACTCTCCTTCTTATTTTATTGTATCGAAAATTTTTATAAATTGCAACTAAAATTTCCCAGAGGCTTTCATCATTCCGGATGACGAAGCTGTCTGCCGCTCGCGCTGCATTCCGCACGATTTTAAAAATAAAATAAAAGTGACCGCTATAGGTCACTTTTATTTTATCAAAGGCAAGAAATCAAATTATATGTTATTTATCGATTGCTTCATTGGCAGGCTTATCTGAGAGACGATAACCCATCACAATGCGCTTCTTACCATCGGCACCAGCAACCTTCATCTCCTGCTTTTCAGCTTCTCCAGCTTTAACAAGAGAATTAAGACGATACTGAATTTTTGCGGTGGTTACATCTGCACCCTCAATACAATCAGTAACTTCAGCGATGGTCTGAAACTCATCCGTCAGAACAGACGCAACTGCATTGAGCAGCTCATCAGCGGCAGCTTTATCAGCTGCACGTTTTCTAGCGGCAACATTCTTTTTCTCGAGCTGAGCTTTTTCATTCGTAGCGAAATTAAAAAGTTCTTCAGAAGTGATGGTGTGCTTTTCTTCACCAATAGTGCATTCCATAGCCCCAGAATTAGCGAAGTTGATGAGAGCATCATAGATATTTTTTTTCGTAAGTTTAGACATGGTGGTTTTCTCCTTTAAGAACTCATTTTTTTTATTTTATAAGAACTTTTTCTTACAGCTATATTTTATCAAAATTTTTATTAAAAATCAAAGTCGTTAGAGTCAGTCGCATCTAAGAGACCACTATAGTTAAACCAATCATATACAGATGCGTTGTTAAAATTTCTCTTGTTTGCATATGCATAGCGGTCATAATAGAAAAATGCATCACGGCAAGCTTCTTTAAGAGGAGAATCCATAGCCGCTGTATTAATGACTAAATAACCTTTATAAAAGAAAACACTTTTTATGGTTATTCCTTCTATGCTGGTGAGACCCAGGTCTGCGCCATGATTGTTAGTATACCTCTTTTTAATCGCAGCCCAACACAGAAGAAAATAATTCATTTCATACTGACTGTCGCATCTTTCTTTCTTCCAAAGTTTACAAAGTTCATTAAATGAACAAAAAGAATGAGTCATTATAAAATCATACATCTCTTGGCGCTTATGTCCATAATGAACATCCCAATTTATACCACCTATGGGGGATGTAAGATATAGCGACTTGACATTACCCGTTTCGCGCAAACGAATATATTCATCAAGATAAGCTATTGCATCTTTGTATAAATAATTCATTAGACTAGCAGGCATATAAATAATAGGGATCATTTCATCACGCCAACCATCTTCGTGAGTTACACAATCATGTGCGCCATATTCCTGATAGCAATCACTGCAAAGAGGGATATCGCCATCGTTAATAAAGAAAATCTCATCTTCAGTCAAACGGCATCCGCACTTGTCGCAATACCAAATATCGGCATCCGGTTCGCATACTTCACATGCCAGGCTATCTCCCTTAAGACTATCCCTATCGGTATTGCCGCAAATCATACACTGAGCGTCACCAGAATAATTGACAAGAAGAGAGTCGCCGATGCCTTTACGACGAAAACCCCAATGTTTAGTATTTGAACAACAATCATTATACATTAAATCAGTTTCAAAACGTACACGAGTTGAACCTATCATAGGATATTCAAAAGTATAAGGCTTTTCATAGATATGATTCGGGCAAGCCGTTACCATTAATTCATAAAGCCAATTTGTAACAATCTTATCAATAGAACTATCGTAATACGGATAAGATTTAACATTAGCAACAATATCTGGAGTAACAATATAGAGGGAGCGCCATTTTTTGCTATTCCAAGTGGCCTCACGACTAATATACATAGGATGAGAAGACTCAAGATAAGCTACAATAACACAAGGGCTATTCATCATTTCTACAGTACCCATACGATAGCAGCCATCTTCTTGCCAAGACATGCACGAACTCCAATCACAAGCATTATCGCTCATGGTCATATAGTCCAAAGGATGAATAGACAAACAAAGCTTACCTTCGAGAGCAGTAGTGTTTGTACACATTGATTGACAAATACGAAACTCTTCAAATTCATCATCATCCATAAAGTGAAGAATGCCGTTTAACTGCTTAAGAGCTTTCATTAATTTACAGCCGTGATTAAGACGATAACCACCAATTTTTACATTAACTCCACTATATTCATTGGCAAGAAGAGCGTCAGGAGTTACAAGATGACGTAATATGTGAAATTCATCAGTAGTAACAGCGCCGCTAGTGTAAAGCGCACGGAAACTTTTATCAATCTGATAAATAAATTGATCGAGACGATAAATATGTTCATAAGTAATTTCATCATCACACAATTCATCGTACGATTTGTGCAGAGAAACTTCACGCGAGAGAATCAGCTGATTGCCGAAAAGGGTGGTTAAAAATTTACTCTTTGCTTCAGACCAAGGAGAGAGTAGATTGAAACTGGAAATCATATTGTCGCCAATATGATAACACTGTTCATCAGAAGCATAAATTTCACGATACTTATCGATTAATGAATAATCCTTAGCTGTCAACAGATTACGAATATCGCTCATTGGTTTTTCTCCCTTTTTCATTTTCTATAATTATTTTATCATATTTTTTTATAAAAATCAAAGAAGGTAAATTATTCCAGCATACTCATTTCGATTGCTATTGCTTTATTTGCGTTTTCTTCTGAATATTCCCTTATTCTCACTCATTTGCAATATTTAATGTTTCATCGTAATAAGTTGAAGCAAGTGTTCCGCCATTCATAATATCCAACGCAGACGCTATTACTCGCGGACGGTGAATACGACATGTCGGAAAAATAATTCTTTCAGAGAACTCTAACTTTGTGCCATATTGAATGAAAGTTTCAGTTGAACGGCGAGCTCTCATAGACTCCTCTTCTGGTATCATTCGCAGAACAGATCCATCAAGGAAATATGCTGACAATTCGAATTTACCTTTTCTAACTGCAAGTATGCATTCTGGCGGCGATACATCTATAATATCTTCAAAGACTTTTTCTGCCCATGCTCGATCCCAATACCAAATATGAATTATTCGACTTAGATAATTCATTTATTACCCCGAATAATATAGTAAAATAATTTGTTGTAAAGTATATCTACATCAATCAGTCTCATAATCATTCTCCTTCCACTGACTGCTTGAGCCATTCCATCGTCCATTCAAAACTGTTGGTCCGTTGTCCCCATTCATATGCAACGGCATCTTCTGCGCCTGCATTATAAATGTCGTGAAACAGCTCATTCAACTCGTTATCAGTCATTGATCGAATGCTATCGGCGTTGGTCTTTTCTTTGGTAAGCGGCGCAAAATATTTGTTCCAAGTAGAAGTAGGACAGTTGCAACGATTCAGATCAATATCATTGTCCCATTTAACATTTTGCCCGATTTGACCGTCTGCAAAATGGCAAATACAATTCACAGATATGCCATTGAGCGCATCTTGCTCAATTAAAGTTTTAATTTCATCCAGTGACAAGCTATCTTCCAAATCGCAAACATACAAAGTCATTTTATAAAGCTGTGCCATAATTATTCTCCTTTCGGTGGATTTGGCAGCGGCATCCAGTGAGTTACGGAGAATAAACCATTATGTTCAGAAAGCCAGCCATATGTTTCCTCGAACCAATCATTTTTTGCTTGCCTATACTCCATAACTCTTGGAATGTGCATAAATCCGTTATCCTCAACAACCTGTGCAAGCACCCAATCGTGTTCTTTGTTGTCCGGCACCCTATCCTTAACCGAAATCCACTTTGTTTTTTCAAGCGCAGAAATTGCCATTGCCAAAGCGTCAAGACCTACTTCTTCGGCAGGATCACCCTTTCCACCGTGCGCCAAATATGTGGTATAACTATCTGTCCGCTGTCGATGTTCTTCTCGCAAGATAAGAAGTGCATCCTCAATAGGTAACTCCACCAGCTTTTCCCTAACATCCATTGTTATGCCTCCTCCGGAAATTTTCTTGTCAAATCGGTCAACTCAAGCCATTTCAAAATGAACTCGCACAGACCTTCTTGATAATCTTCCAAAAACCTTGTGCCAACGCTTTCAAACTCCCAGCAAGGTTCTTTGTCATTCCACCAAATCTGCGCAACTGAATAGCAAGAACGAGTGGAAATCTTTTTTTCTCCGGTTTCCAAATCCGTAACCTCAATTGGATTATGGCATTGCCACTTTACCACATCCCATTTTTTAGGGTCTGTATGTCCATCGATGAAACAAGTTGGTCTGATTTCAAAATCCTTAAATTTCATTCTTCCTTTGCCTCCGCAAATTTTCGTGTCAAGCGGCTTTTCCATTGTAATTTTACAAGAAACGCCATTGATGCAAACAAATTCTCTGTCTTTTCCTGCATGTATACATAGACTATGGCAATTTTTGCAGTTATCATATTTTATGGTCATATTCATTCTCCTTTCGGCGGATGTGACATAGCGGTCTGCCTTTCTTCTTTCAACGGAACAAGTCGCCTTCCGCAGAACGGGCAAACTTCAATATAAAAATCTCTGCATTCTCCACGAAAATGTACAGTTGCCCACCACGCTTGGCTTTGATATCCGTTTTCTTTCCTTGTTGATGGATGGATGCTCATTTCCATTCCATCTTCATCATCATAGCTGTGCTTCAACATTCTATGCCCTTCGTCATTATCGCAACAATATGGGCAACCGGATTCATGCACCGTTACGCCATTGCTGATAAGGTGGTCGGCAATTCTCTTAATCTTTTCTTCCCACCACCATTCGTCAAGCACTTTCCCCTCAAAAGGTGCTTGCTTCAAAATCTCCACCAGCTTTTCCCTAGCATCCATCAGTTATTACCTCCGTCCATCCTTGCGCCGCAGTTCGGGCAGAATTGCGTCATCAAAGGTATCGGCTCTACGCCATCGTATTGTGTACCACTCCGTCCGCCGCATTCCGTGCAGACTGCATACTCCCCTTTATCAAGCCATCGCCCATGCCGTACCTGGGAAACATCGGAGGCAACCATGTTGCGGATGCAATCTGCGGCATCTTCTCTTGAGTAGCCAACCTGTTCTGGATAATCATTCAGTACGGCTCTGATTGTCATTTCCCGCTTGATATACTCAGCCATTGTCATCACCTTCTTCCAGTCCCAAATGCTTTACTGTTTGCATTGCAGGAATACCGTCAACGAGATACGAAAGTTCACATAGTGCTTCAAGGCAGAACTCATAAGATTCAAAGTCCTGCTCAAACAGTTGCACGTTGTTCCTGTGAATTACTCTTGTAAGCCCAACCAGATAGGCTATGTACTTTTTCTGCTGTTTCTTTGTCAGGAAGAAAAGCCGCATCAATCAGCACCTCCTTTCCGCACACTGTCCTTCGCAGCAGTGTAAATATTTGCAGTGGTAGCATGAACAATCTGAACAGCAGAAGTACTCTGGATCGCTTGGGTCATAGTCTCTTTCTGGAATGTCACAAGTAGCGCATAAATCTTTCATCAGTCAACACCTCCGTCCATTTTTGCTCCGCAGCTTGGGCAGTAGTCTGTCAAACACACTTCATATAAATCGCCACCATAAAGGTCGTCTTTCTTGAACGATAGTGCATCCACATCACAAGCTGAGCAGAAATACTTTCCGCTTCCGCCATCGTACAGCCATTCTGCGTGAACCACTTCCACGGCATCCACGGTTGGAGCTTCTCGCAGTATAAGCGTTGCGTAGTTGGTTAGATGATATGCATTTGGATGTGCAATTCCTTGATCGCGAACAATTTCTATCGCTCTATCGGCATCAATCAGTCTCATAATCATTCTCCTTTCGGCGGATGGGGCATTTCGCGCCAATGCGATACTGGATGTATATCACCCAGTGCTGGGAAGAAAAACACGTTCCCAACTGTATAACATTCTCGCACCGGTGGAAATTCTCCCGCATCCGTCATATATCCCAAAACGCTGATAAAATTTTGTGGAAGTTTTTCATCAACCGAAATCCACTCCTGCGCCAGTTCAATCGACGGTTCTGATTTGCAAATTGTAATTGGTGCATTTTTTAATTGCTTCAAAAGCTCATCGCTTATTTCCACATTTTCCTGTACCGTTACGCCGTTTGCGATAAGGTGATCTGCGACATATTCAATGTCTTGCTGTGTGTCAATCGAGTGTCCCGTGAGTAAATCAATCAGCTTTTCCCTAACATCCATTGTTATGCCTCCTCATCGTTTGATAGTGTAGTCGTTGATTCGTCATTTCTGTCTTGCAACTGTCTGCGGCGGTTGTAAGCCACCTCTTACCATTGGCCTTGATATGCTTTATATAGGGCTTTCAACCCCTTGTTAGTCAAACACCAATATTCTGTTTGATTGAGTTGACGTGCTTGCCAGTTGCTATAATAGCTATACTTAATAAAACCTTGTTCTTGCGCTTCTTTTAGTTGTTGCCGTGTAATACCATCGGCTTCAAAATGGTAAAAATAGCCACCGCCAAAATAGCGCTTGCTTAATTCTTTGAACCACTCAAACGAACCTTTTTCATAACCATAAATATCAACGAGGTATTTACTATCAGCTTCAAAATGTTTTGCCGTTTCCTTTGCATTATCAAACTGTTTTTTGAAGAATTCACGAAGTTTCATATCTCGTTGCCTCCTAATTAATATCAGGTGTTACCATATTTTTTCTTCTTTTCTTATTTTCTATATATATTTTATCAAAAATTTTTATAAAAATCAAAGGCGACCACAAGGCCGCCTTGAAATTAGCTATTTGATTGCGCTTACTCTGCCTTGGGCGCATCTAATATATTTCCACAAATTCCACTTGACTTGTCCAAAATCATTGAACAGCCTCATAAGTCTTCTCAAAGATGTCGCACTTGCACGGATAGATTTCCCCGTTTACGCCGCGTATAATATAATCCCCAGCTTTGGCAACCATTGTTCCTTCGAGTGTTTTTATTTCGCACCATGCAGCACCCTGGTGGAACTTCCCGAAGTCATGAGTAATGATTGTGTTTTCCGAAACCGCGTCCCAAAACCAATCTTCTCCAACAAGCCCTCTTTCGTTTAACTGGAACGCGTCAATAACCACTGGCTTTTTTCTGTACTTACTCATCGCGTTTCATCTCCGCTCTTTTAGGGTCGGGATCAGGGTCAGGGTGTTCCTTTGCCCAATTTTCAACAATTGCGACCATTCCTCTTGCATCTTCTCTGCTTTCAAGAAATCTTTTAAAGCCATATTCTTCCAGTTGACGCTCATTCTGCCAAAGATATTCTACGGCGCTCATCTCCTGCGGAGAAGTTGAACAATGTTCAAACCATTGTTTCATTCGAAAAATGGGTACAAGTTCTATGCCATTGGAGTAGATTTTCTCAGTGTCAACAATTTTATATTGATCCATAAATTCTTCAACCGTTTTGGGAAAAGTCATTATATCACTCATTGTTTGTCTCCTTCATTGCCGCATTAAAATTTATACTGTTTACCTTTATTTGTTACCGTAAATGAGCGCAAATGAGCAATTGCTTCAGGACTAAGCTCAAGACAATCAAGACAATCAGATGCCTCAAGTTTATATAAAGTTACTTCAATGATGGTATTCTCGCCATAGCGACGTTCAAGCTGTATCATAGCATCGGCGCAACTAGACGCACATGTGATACCCTGATTAATATTAGTTACCTTATCAAAATCATCATACCATCTTACTTTGTAAGTATAACATCCACCCATACTTTTTCTCCCTTCATCATTTCTTTATATATATTTTATCAAAAATTTTTATAAAAATCAAAGGCGGCCAAAAGGTCGCCTTTGAGCCAAATATTAAGCTACTATTACTTTGCCTGAGACGCATTAGCCATTAATAATTAAGTCCTTTCATTACATATTCATATTCGTCGTTAGAGAGAGTGCAAAAAGAAAGTTGAAGTTGTAAACAAGCATTATAAATATTATGTTCATTTAGTTCAAGAGAGGGATGATTTCTAAAATATATTATTAATTCATCCAATTCTGAGGTGTTCATGGCATAAGCATTAAACGCTAAGGCCTCAATGGAATCATTGTACCACGGTGGATTAATCATAGCATACTCCTTTTAATTATTTTCAGTAAGTGCGCAACGAGTCAAAATTGTTTGTGCAACGCCTTTATAAGAATTGTGGTCTTTCACAGTGCCCGTTAGAAGCCACGTGGAACCCGCCTCAACTTGTTTGGTAGTCGTAAACCATACATATATATTTTCATAATCATCTTCAAAAGTAATAACTTGTTTGTCACCATAATTTGAAGAAAAAGTGTTGCAAGATATAACAGTAACGGGAATGTTGCGCAGACGTTCACCTATTTGCCCCTGATGAGTTGATTTTCCTGCCTCATATAGGATAGGTTCAAGAGCCTTTGTTATCACCTCTTCGGTGTAGCATTTGCCATCTTCACCGCCAACGACTTCCCAGTTAAGACGCACAGGTTCAAGACCTTCAATCTTAGGGATTTCAGAGCCGCCCGCGATGCCCCAACCCCACCAACGAGTATAAGTAGCACCGGCTTCGCGCAATTCTTCTTTATGGTCGAAAGTTTCACCACGGAAAATAGTAATATAGCCTTCGGCAAAGCCAAGGACTTCTTTCTGAGTTTTATACACTTCCTGGGTGGTAGCAGCATCAGCACCGTACATAGAACGATATTCATTTTCTGTATACCAACGCACCTGTTTGGGACCAGTAGGCGCAGCGACTTTAACATACATGCGGCCATTAACCGAATATGGGGTACCTATCTGTTGAAGGTTCTGATAAGACTTAGCGACCATGGGTTTCATGTCCTTTCTTTTATTTTCTATATATATTTTATCAAATTTTTTTATAAAAATCAAAAAGTGCCACATAAATGCGGCACTGATTGTTTATTATTTAATATGGATTATTGACTTAATTGGGATTCATGAGAATATTGGCGTCTTCGCCAAGCATATAAGTCGGAAGTTTACCATCCCACTGCTGAATGTAATAATATTTCAGTAAATCAGAGGTTAGCCATGCGGCGATTGCTTTATTGCGAGCGGCTTCTTTTTGACCCGCATATTCGGCCGCGTCTGCCTGAATTTTAGTAACTTCAAGGTCAGCCTGCGCAGCTATCCTAGCCTGCTCCGCATCTGCCTGTGCTTTTATTACCTGCCGATTAGCTTCCTGTTCTGCTTCCATGGTAAGCTGATCTTGCTGGGTTTGTGCAGTTAGTTTATTCTGCTGAGCGACCTGCTTTGCTTCGACGGCATTCGTAAATGCGTCGGTAAAATCAATATTCTGAACCATAATTGAACTAACAACTATTCCATACTGACTGACACTGGGTACAACAATATTAGCTATCTGTTCTGAAAGCGTTTCACGATTACTAATTAGCTGTTCCGCAGTATATTCTGCAAAAATAGCTTTCGTGCCTTCCAACAGACGAGGATATACAATGTTTTGATAATATTCAGTACCAACAGTGCGGTATAGTTTTTGTGCTGTTTCTTGATTTATAGAGTAGTTGACGGCAAGAAGAATATCAACTTCTTGAATGTCTGACGAAAATGCTTGGAATGTTTCGGTGGTTTTCTGCGTACGATTATCCATCTTTATTACCTTCTGGAACGGTGATTTCCAATTAAAACCTTCAGTAAGGACTTTATCCTCAACCTTACCAAAAGTAGTCAAGATACCTGTGTGTCCAGCAGGAATTGAAGCGCAACTATTTGCGAAGAAGATAATGCCGATAAGCAAAATCAAACCCAATGGAATCCATATCCAGAGGCGTTTACGAAGCTTTTTGGCACGGGTTTCTGTCGTTGTCGTTGTCGCTTCTTCATAATTGTTAAACATAGTTATTCATTCTCCTTTATATAATGTTTCTGTATTCATTTTTCTTACATATATATTTTATCAAAAATTTTTATGAAAATCAAAAATGGAACTCTAAAGGAATTTTTTGTATAATTATAATAGATGAATATTTATTTAAAGGAGATAATAAAATGGTGGAAGCAATTTGCGCGGGCATCGTCATCGGATTAGGCTGCGTTGCGGATTTATACATAGGGGGTATAATGGGCTCAATTTTCTATGCAATTGTAGTTATGAGTGTTATTTATTATGATCTTGATTTATTTGTGGGACATACTGGAATTCTTAATTCTAAATAGACTGATATAATAGAACTTGGTTTAATTTTTATGTGGAATATTATGGGCGTGTCAATAATTGCCGTTTTGGTTTTATTAACTCCTAGTTATCGGGACGGCGTTATCGAAAGCGCACGAAAAATTTGGGAATATTACAATAGTATCGGACCTTTCGGCATGGTTCCGTTAGGGATCTTTTGCGGTTTAACAATGTACGGAGGTATAGTGGCATATACTAAAACGCAAAATTATATAATGACAATGATTCCAATAATGATGTGCATTTTGTGTCATTGGCCCTTTGCGCTCAATATAATATTTTTGCTGTGGTTTAATCAAGGCCAGGGATAGGGAGTCGTAGGCGAATTGGAATTAGCTTTAAGCACTTTAATTGGTAATTTAATAGGATGTAACGCATGGCTATTGATACGAAGAGGTAGTAAGCGCATGACAACAAATTTAGAACCGCAGAAAAAAACATTCTGGGATTATTTTAAAAAGGATAAGTAAAATAAATAAGTTTTATAGTAATAAGATAATTGATTAAGATGGGCGCATTAATAAAAAATGGTCAAAAATTTCTATTGAAAATATGTTTTTATAGATAAAAATGGTCAAATTTTTCTATAAAAATGGTCAAATTTTTCTATAAAATGAAAGGGAAGAAAAATGAAAGTTGAACTAAATTCACGGTAGATGCCTTCTAACCATGATATTGTTAAAGAAAAAAATTATTGTGATTTGCTTTATGCATGGCTATAGTGTAATTCAGAAAAAGTTTATGCCGATGGGTATGATCGACGTATTGCTAAAAATAAGGTAAAATGGACAATTATAGAAAAAGATTTTACACACATTATGCCGGACGGACGTAAAGAAAAAATTATGAATCGAAAAACTATTGCCAAGTATTTTGAGACTTTAGTATAGCTAGGGCTAGTTACTTTATATGATAATTATTATTATTTAACTTTGTTAGGAGTACATGATGCGCATTTGATTGAATATAATACATTAACTAAACTAATGAATGTATTATAGAAAAATAGTATTAATATTTATATTTATTTATTTAATCGTTTTTATGCAAATGGATGTGAACCATTTGTTGCTACAATGAAATAGATTAAAGATTATATTGGCATTGCGACTAGTACTACTTCTAATAACGCAATTGTTAGTGATACAATCGAAATTTTACAAAGATTAAGGTTATTAGAAATGAACATAGAATATGATGATAAATAGTTAAAGAGTTATATGAAATTTAATTGGGTAGCTAATAAATTACCAGATTAAAATGGTCAAAATTTTCTATTGATTTTGCATAGATGATCTATATAAAATCGGCAAAAATGGTCAAATTTTAGATATCTATTAAATATATAGTTGAGTGCTTCGCTCCCGCTCGCCTTAGGCTTATAAAAATATTTTTACGCAACTTCGTTGCTCCAAAATATTTTTATAAGCCGGGCGCCTCTCACATGGGGGTATTCGCGCACTTGACTTGCCTTGTACTTTACTTGTGTTTTGCTATTGGGGGGTAGGGTTCAACGGCAGCATATTAAGGGTGAATTGGAATGGGGTATATAGTTTTAAAAAGCCCATATGGAAGCTAAGCGCAAGCATAAGAGATATAGTTAATTACTGTTGCTATTGGAGGAATTATGTTTAATATAAGTAATATTGATTATACGATAGGTTATGATTCTGCTGCTACTACTGGAGAGAAGGTATTTGAATCAAGGGGAGGGGAAGAGACTCCAATTATTAAATGGATAAGGTATATGCTGTATAAAGAGATAGAGAGATAGAAGAATAGGTTTAAGATAATTATAACGATTGATACTACAACAGGAGATATTAGTAGTAGGTTAGATGTAGATAAGGATTGCAAAATATTAGGGATAGAATGGAAATAATATATGGCATAGAAAGAAAGAGTAAGTTGTTGAATCAAGAGATTAGAAATATATGGAGGTAATATGTTTAAGATAGTTGCACCTGAAAGATGGTAGCTTAAGCGCAAAGATACTGGAGAAGTTTTGTTAGCAGGTGATTGTAATGAGAAAAATACTATTTTTATTGAATCTGTAGTAATAATTCCATCGGCTATTGGAAAATTAAATAATAATAGTACTACCTCAGTAGAGTTAGATGTATATGAAAATATATAATATTGGATGATAGGGGGCAATAGAGAGTATATCTAATAAAATAGGGGGTATAGGGAATTTGTCTAATAAAATATGGGGTATAGAGAATCGAGGGTGCCTAATAAAATAGAAAAAATAGGGGGTTTGTCGATAGGGGTAATAGGGGGATAATAAAAAAATAGGGGGTATAGGGAGTATAGGGAGTATAGGGAGTGTAGGGAGTGTAGGGAGTATAGGGAGTATAGGGAGTATAGGGAGTATAGGGAGTGTAGGGAGTGTAGGGAGTGTAGGGAGTGTAGGGAGTGTAGGGAGTGT